>Ga0164290_1001769_pt1 | contig 23903 bp, 27 predicted proteins | sample Micstemetagenome_FD_108782 | JGI IMG/M metagenome (GOLD analysis project Ga0164290, IMG submission 108782) | Contaminated culture microbial community from soil near Moab, Utah, USA - Microcoleus steenstrupii SON62 (Illumina Assembly) | ecosystem: Environmental > Terrestrial > Soil > Soil crust...
GTCGCCGTTGATGGTCGACACGACGGCGGTCTTCTTGCCGGCCGAGCCGAACTTCTTGATGTCGGCGACGATCGACTGCCAGTCGGAGTGACCGAACGGCGTGTAGTTGATCAGGATGTCTTCCTGCTTGACGCCCTTCAGCTTGAGATAGGCCTCGAGGATCTTGTTGGTCGTGCGCGGATAGACGTAATCCGTGCCGGCCAGGACCCAGCGCTGCACCTTCTCGTTGTTCATCAGGTAGTCGACGGCCGGGATCGCCTGCTGGTTCGGCGCGGCGCCGGTGTAGAACACGTTGCGCGAGCTCTCCTCGCCCTCGTACTGGACCGGGTAGAACAGGATGCCGTTCAGCTCCTCGAATACCGGCAGCACCGACTTGCGGCTGACCGAGGTCCAGCAGCCGAACACGGCGGCGACCTTGTCCTTCTGCAGCAACTCGCGCGCCTTCTCGGCGAACAGCGGCCAGTTCGACGCCGGATCGACGACCACGGCCTCGAGCTTGCGGCCAAGCACGCCGCCCTTCTTGTTCTGCTCCTCGATCAACATCAGCATGACGTCCTTCAAGGTCGTCTCACTGATCGCCATCGTGCCCGACAGTGAATGCAGAATGCCGACCTTGATCGGCGCCCCCTGGGCGAAGGCGCTGCCCGCCGCCCCGGCCAACAGGCCGGCCGCGACCAGGCCCGTCTTCACGATTGAACCCAATTTCATCCCGCTCTCCTTTTTTTCGACGGAATACCCCCGCCAGATCGAAGGATTGCGAAAGGCGTGCCAAAACTCCCAGTATGGGCCGGGATAAGTTTTAGTTGGTGATCAGCACAACCGCGCCGGCCGCCAGCATGACGCCACCGAAAGCGCGCAGGCCGAGATCGCCGACCAGACGGCGCAGGCCCCAGCCGAGACCGAGCCCGACGCCCTGCAACAGTGCTGTCGCCGCAAGGAACCCCAAGATGTAGGAACCGGCCGCCGTATCGGGCGCCTCCAGCGCATGCGCATAGCCATGGAAGGCTGCAAAAAGACCGACAACAGCCGTGGCCCAGCTCGCCGACAGACGCACGGCCCCCATGAGCAGACCGCCGATCACGAACACCGACGCCAGGATCGTGGCCTCAACAAGAGGCAGTTTTATGCCCGCAAAACCGGCAGCTGCCCCGATCGCCATCATGGCGAGGAAAGCGGCTGGCAGGAGGGCCGCCATGGCGGGCTTGCGGCCGGCCAGCAGGGCCGCCCACACGCCGACGCCGACCATCGCCAGCAGATGATCGATGCCGGTGAGCGGATGCAGGAAGCCCGAGGCTTCGTGGCCGGGATGGGCGAGCGCCGGGCTCGCTGCCGCAAGCAGCACGGCGGTCAGGCAGATCGTTCGACGCATTTTGGTACTCCCCTCTTCATATTCCCATTCACGTTCCGGGCCGCGCCGGTCCTCTGCGTAGGGGTAGGCCGCCCTGCCGCACGATGAACGCAGCGATATCGTCGACACCCTTGTTCTCCTTGAGGTTGGAGAACAGGAACGGCCGTACCCCGCGCATCTTGCGCGCGTCGCGGTCCATGACCTCGAGATTGGCGCCGACCAGCGGCGCGAGATCGATCTTGTTGATCACCAGGAGATCGGACCGCGTGATGCCGGGCCCGCCCTTGCGCGGGATCTTCTCGCCGGCCGCCACGTCGATCACATAGATCGTGAGATCGGCCAGCTCGGGCGAGAAAGTGGCGGCAAGATTGTCGCCCCCCGATTCGACGAACACGATCTCGAGCTTGGGCCATTTGCGCACGATGTCGGAAACGGCGGCGAGGTTGATCGAGGCGTCCTCGCGGATCGCGGTATGCGGGCAGCCGCCAGTCTCAACGCCGACGATGCGCTCGGGCGCCAGCGCCCCGGCGCGGGTCAGGAACTCGGCGTCTTCCTTGGTGTAGATGTCATTGGTGACGACGGCGATGTCGTACTCGCCACGCATCTTCTTGCACAGGCGTTCGACCAGCGCGGTCTTGCCCGACCCGACCGGGCCGCCGACCCCTACCCTCAGCGGACCACGCAGACTCATTGACGCTCCATCTCCCCGGCGAGCAGGGCGAGATAACCAATGCCCATCAGCAGGCAATAAGGCGAATAGTACCGCTTGTTGCGCGTGGCAAACGGTTCGTCGCGAAAATGCATGCGCCAGGTCGGGGTGTAGCCCGCGACGCAGCGCGCCACGAACACGCCGGCGATGACGTAGGTCACCGACTGGACCCACGGCTCCTCGTCGCGACCCAACAGGACGAACGGCCAGATCGCCACCGCCGCCAGCAGAGCCGCGACAGCGTAGCACTGCCAGGCGGGCGGCATGCGCCGGCGCCCGTCGCCGACGACGCTTTTCGCCAGCGCCTCCTCGCTCGCCTCCGGCCAGTTGTAGCCCAGACCCCACAAGGCGTGGATGACGGCGACCGCCCCGACCGCGATGAACAGCAGCAAAGCGAACAGTATCGTCATGACCGGAACTTCATGAGCGGAACAGGCGCGTGTACTGGGTCTCGTGCCGGAGCGAACACCAATCGAGAAGTGGCGTCGCCGTGCCGACGTCGTCGAGTGAGGTCACGGAGAGCGCAGCCTCGGTCGCCTGCCGGACCGCGGGCTCCAGGGCCGCCAGCGCGATCTGGCCGTCGCTTTGGCCGAGCGGCACCGAGCGCACCGCGGCCGAGATCAGGTTGGCGGTAAAGGCGTGCAGGAAGCCCTCGAGGGCGCGGTCGAGCGGGATGCCGTGCGCTGCGGCCGCCAGCGCCACGGCGACGGCGAGTGACAGCTCGCCCGACAGGCGCTCGTGGGCGGCATCGAGCGTGGGATGCGGCCAGGCGGTGCGGGTCATCGACAGGAACGAGCCGCCCTGCTGGCGCGACTCCAGCGCCATCTCGGAGGTGCCGCGCCAGGCAGCGGCACGCTCAGCGATGGTGTCGAAGGAAGGCCAGTCCTCTGCATCAGCGGCGCGCCAGGCGGCGGCGAACAGCGCGCCGTCGACGACGCCGGTGCCTTGCAGCAGGACGCTCTGCAGCCATGTCGCGAGCGTCGCGCGGTCCGTGATCAGGCCTTCCTCAACGGCGGTCTCCACGCCGTGGCTGTAGCTGAAGGCGCCGATCGGATAGGCCGGCGACAGCCAGGCGAGCAGCCGGTACAGCGGATCAGCCATGGCGCTCGCCGTGCAAGGGGCCGTGGCGATGCCCGAGATCGTGATTGTGCTGGCCGTAGGCGCCGCCTTCGGGATCGAACGGCGCCTTGACCTTGCGCACCTCGGCGCCCAGGCCCTTCAGCATGTCGACGATCACGTGGTCGTCACGGATCAGGATGCGGTCGGTGCCGATCTGTGCGGGCAGGTGGCGATTGCCGAGGTGCCAGGCGATGCGCGCGAAGGCGGCGGCGTCGCGGCCCTTCACCTCGACCAGGTCCTCTTCAGCCGCCAAAACCTCGACGAAACCGCCCTCCTCCAGTTTCAGCCCGTCTCCGGTGTGCAGGACGATGGGCTCGACCAGATCGAGCAGGAAGTCGAGCCCACCGTCGCCCAGCATGCGCAGCCGGCGGCGATAGCGGTCGTCGAACAGCAGGGTCACGGTGTCGGCGCGCTCGGCCGACGGCCAATGGCCCGCGCGCACGACGTCGGTGGCGCGCTTCATTGCTGGGAGCGCGCCACTCCGTGGCGCATTTTTTCCCCTCCCCAAGCGAAAGCTTGGGGAGGTGTCCGCGCAGCGGACGGAGGGGTCATGAGCAACCGTACTGATGTCCATGACCCCTCCGTCGCCGTAAGACGGCGACACCTCCCCAAGCTTCGCTTGGGGAGGAATGAGATGCGCCACGGAGTGGCGCGCTCCCAGCAATGAGTCATGATCAGAACAGGAAATACCGTTGCGCCATCGGCAGCACCTCCGCTGGCTCACAGGTCAGGAGCTCGCCGTCGGCCCGGACCTCGTAGGTTTCGGGATCGACCTCGATCTTGGGGCAGAGCGCGTTGTGGACCATGTCCTTCTTGCCGATCTTGCGCGTACCCTTCACCGGCAGCACCGGCCGCGTCAGCCCCCACTTCTTGGCGACGCCCTTGGTGATGGCGGCCTGGGACACGAACAGTGCCGGGCTTGCGACAAGGCTCTTGCCGAAGGCGCCGAACATCGGCCGGTAGTGCACCGGCTGAGGCGTCGGGATCGAGGCGTTGGGATCGCCCATGGGCGCGGCCACGATCGTGCCGCCGATCAGCACGCAGTCGGGCTTGGCGCCGAAAAAGGCGGGCGACCAGATCACCAGGTCGGCGCGCTTGCCGACCTCGATCGAGCCGACATGGCGCGAGATGCCGTGCGTGATGGCGGGATTGATGGTGTACTTCGCGACATAGCGTTTCACGCGCACATTGTCGTTGTCGCCCTGCTCCTCTTTTAGCCGGCCGCGCTGCTTCTTCATCTTGTCGGCGGTCTGCCAGGTGCGGATCACGACCTCGCCGACGCGGCCCATCGCCTGGCTGTCGGACGACATCATCGAGAACGCGCCCATGTCGTGCAGGATGTCCTCCGCGGCGATGGTCTCCTTGCGGATGCGGCTTTCAGCGAAAGCCACGTCCTCGGGGATCGCCTGGTCGAGATGGTGGCAGACCATCAGCATGTCGAGGTGCTCGTCCACGGTGTTCACCGTGTAGGGCATCGTCGGATTGGTCGACGACGGCATCACATTCTTCTCGCCGCACAGCCGGATGATGTCGGGCGCGTGCCCGCCGCCCGCGCCCTCGGTGTGGAAGGTGGCGATGGCGCGGCCCTTGAAGGCGGCGCGCGTCGTCTCGACGAAGCCTGATTCGTTCAGCGTGTCGGTGTGGATCGCCACCTGCACGTCCATGCGGTCGGCCACCGAGAGGCAGTTGTCGATGGCGGCGGGCGTCGTGCCCCAATCCTCGTGCAGCTTCAGCCCGCAGGCGCCGGCCTCGACCTGCTCCTTGATGCCGGCGGGCTTGCTGGTGTTGCCCTTGCCGAAGAAGCCGAGATTCATCGGCAGGCCTTCGGCCGCCTGCAGCATGCGGCCGATATGCCAGGGACCGGGCGTGATCGTGGTGGCGAAGGTGCCGTGCGCCGGGCCGGTGCCGCCGCCCATCATGGTCGTGACGCCGCTGTAAAGCGCATCGTCGATCTGCTGCGGGCAGATGAAATGGATGTGGCAGTCGATGCCGCCCGCGGTGACGATCTTGCCCTCGCCCGCAATCGCCTCGGTGCCGGGGCCGATCACGATATCGACCTTGGCCTGGACATCGGGATTGCCCGCCTTGCCGATGCCGACGATGCGGCCGTCCTTCAAGCCGATGTCGGCCTTCACGATGCCCCAGTGATCGACGATCAGCGCGTTGGTGATCACGGTGTCGACAGCGCCCTGCGCCCGCGTACGCTGGCTCTGGCCCATGCCGTCGCGGATCACCTTGCCGCCACCGAACTTCACCTCCTCGCCGTAGGTCGTGTGGTCGCGCTCGACCTCGATGAAGAGGTCGGTGTCGGCCAGACGCACCTTGTCGCCCGTCGTCGGCCCGAACATGTGGACATAGGCCGAGCGGCTGATGCGCGTCGGCCCTTCGTTCGACGGCCCGACCTTGGCGACCGGCCCCATCTTGCCCGAGACCTTGCCCTGGAAGCCGTAACTCTCGCGGCTGCCCATGTAGGGTGTGAGCCGCACGGTGCGCGACTGGCCGGGCTCGAAGCGCACGGCGGTGCCGGCGGCGATGTCGAGCCGCATCCCCTCGGCGCGCTTGCGATCGAACTTCAGCGCCTCGTTGGTCTCGAAGAAATGATAGTGGCTGCCGACCTGGATCGGCCGGTCGCCGGTGTTGGCGACCTCGATGGTGATGGGGTTGCGGCCCTTGTTCAGCTCGAGCTCGCCCTCGGCGGCCTGGATTTCACCTGGGATCATGGTTGCCTCAGCGGATCGGCGCGTGGACGGTGACGAGCTTGGTGCCGTCGGGGAAGGTCGCCTCGACCTGGATCTCCTCGATGATGTCGGCGACGCCTTCCATCACCTGCTCGCGACGCAGCACATGAGCGCCGGCCTGCATGAGATCGGCCACCGAACGGCCATCGCGTGCGCCCTCGACGACGAAATCGGTGATGAGCGCGATCGCCTCGGGATGGTTGAGCTTCACGCCGCGCTCGAGGCGGCGGCGGGCGACATTGGCCGCCATGGCGACCAACAGCTTGTCCTTCTCACGCGGCGTCAGATTCATCGGTCGTTCCCCCCGAACTCGGCTCGACTATAAGAGGCTGCATCAAACATGCCAGACTCGCGGCAGGCGACGGCCGCGAAATTCGGTGAGAAAGCCGATGATGGCCTGACGCACCGCAGTCGCCTCACCCAGGATGCGGGCCACCATCACGCCGTTGACCAGCGTCACGCCGGCACGGACTTCCGTCGCAGTATCGAGCAGCGTGCGCGCTTTCTCGAACAGCGGCCGCGGCTCGTCCCACACGCCAATCACGGTGGCGAGCGCGTTGGCGCTGCCGAAGCCCGCGCCGGTCGGCGCCTGGCCTTCGACGCGCAGCGTGTCAGTCCAGATGAGCCGACCCGTTCGCCGCACCGACCATGAATCGAGCAGCAGGCCCTTGGTGAAGGTCTCGCCAGATGCCGCGCGGCCCAACACGACCATCTCGCAGGCGAGCAAAGAGCCGCCCGGCTCGACCTCGGCCACGGTGCGGCGCTTCAGCCGCGCGCCCTCGAAGACGATGGTCTCCTGCGGCAACCAGTCGAGGACGGCGCCTTCGCCCACACGCACGTCGACGTCGATGGCGCAATGGGTCCCGCCCTTTGCCGCGCGGTAGATCTTCTCCGCAGCCTGGGTGGTCGCCACCGCCGATGCTCCCGGGCCGATTTCAATGGCCATCTTGAGGGAATCGCCGTCAGTCACCCCGCCCGAGGTGGTCAGCATGACCGCCAAAGGCGGTTCCCCAGGCTCCGGTTCCGGGAACAAAACCCGGCAGGGATCGCGTTGATAGAGGTCGCCCAGACGCGTCCGGCCGTCCCGCAGGTCGAAGGCGACACGGCTTTCGCCGGAGGCGCGCTGCAGGCGACGGTTTTCCATAGGAGCTATTAGCATGACTCAGACCGTCGTCCCGACCGAAGCGGAGGGACCTGTTTCAGGCAAGGCCCCTCGACTACGCTCGGGGTGACGCCAAGGCGTCAAACAGGAGCCGAAATGAGCAAGGCTTTCACCAAGGAAAGCGACGGCGACGACGAGGACGACCTGCCCGACGAGATCGCGGGTCTGCCGGCCGGCGCCAAGAACTACATGACCCCGCAGGGCTTCGAGCGCATGCGCGAGGAGCTGATGAACCTCATGCGCAAGGAGCGGCCGGAGGTCGTGCAGGTCGTGTCGTGGGCCGCCGCCAACGGCGATCGCTCCGAGAACGGCGACTATCTCTACGGCAAGAAGCGCCTGCGCGAGATCGACCGGCGCATCCGCTTCCTCTCGAAGCGCCTGGAGCGGTCGGAGGTCGTCGATCCGGCCAAGCGCCCGCCCACCAAGCAGGTCTTCTTCGGCGCCACCGTCACCTGCGCCAACGAGAAGGGCGAGGAACGCACGGTCAAGATCGTCGGCGTCGACGAGGTCGACCTGACCAGGGGCCATGTCAGCTGGATCTCGCCCATCGCCCGCGCCCTGACGCGCGCCTTCGAGGGCGACGTCGTGAAGATGCGCACCCCAGCCGGCGAGGAAGAGATCGAGATTGTGAGGGTCGACTACGTCTGACATCGCCGGTGTCCCGGCTCAGCTCGGGAATTCCTCGTGCTGCGGCAGGTCATCGGTGATGGTGAACCACGGCGCCTTCGAGCCGACGAAGATGTGCCGGCCAGGCCGGATCGATGGCGCATCGACCAGCGTGCCCATGGCGACGTGAACATAGGCGCCGTCGCGGACGACCGAATAGAGCAGAGAGCCACACTTGTGGCAGTGCGTGTCGTTCTTGGTCTCCTCGCCATAGACCAGCAGTGTGTCCGCGCCTGCGGTGACCACCAGCTTGTCGCGCTCGATGCCGGCGAACGGCTTGAAGGCCGAGCCCGTCGTCCGCCGGCAGTTCGAGCAATGGCAGTTCATGGCATAGCGAAACGCATCCTCCACGGCGTAGTGAACCGCGCCGCAGAAGCATTTCCCGGCAAGCGTCTTCGGCATCTCTTCTCCAAGCGGATTGGACACCTGCAGCATGCCTCGACGTGTCTCCCTTGTCAATAACTTTGGTATTTTCCACACGATGACTTCGGTGACAGCGCAGAGAATATTTGCGTACCGTATGGCGGGCCCGTTCTGGAGTTGATTCGTTCGCCGTGAAGGGCTTGTAGCTTGACGTCGAACGCAAGAATCAGCCGCCACGGTGAAGGCCTTGTCCCGCCGCGCGATCTCGTCCTATGCCAGCATCGCCAGCACGGATGGGCGGCGTCTCAGCGCGCTGCAAGCCCGGCGCTGGCACAGCCCTTGCCTTGCAGGGTGCTGCCGTGAACCTTCGTATCCCACGCCGTCATGGTCATTTCGTGTTCGGAGTCGTCCAGTCGGGCCTGACCTGTCTGGTCGCGGCCGGGATCGCGAGTTATCCGGAGTCGAGCGTGGCGAGATTCATCGGGCACTGGATGATCTCCTGGGTGATCTCCTGGCTGACGATGCTGCCCATTGTCCTGGTGGCCGCACCCGCCATCCGGTCGCTCGTCAATCACCTTACCGGCGAGTGAGAGCCGGCATCGCGGCGTCCGACCGTTCAAGCAAATCTTTTTCGCCATAGTGCGAGATCACTTTGATCGAATAGACCAAGCTCCTCCTCCCGCGCCGTCGAGCGAACGCGTACTTTAAGGGCATATACTCCTAATCTCTCGGAGACGACGATGCGCATTCTGGTCGTGGGTGCAGGCGCCACGGGTGGTTATTTCGGGGCGCGGCTCGCCGAGGCTGGCCGGGACGTCACATTCCTGGTGCGAGCCGGACGGGCAGACCAGATCAGGCGATCCGGCCTCCAGATCAAGAGCCCGCACGGCGACCTGACCCTGAAGCCGAAGGTCACGACCGCCGCCGCCCTGAAGCAGCCCTTCGATGCGGTGCTTCTCGCGGTCAAGGCCTTCGCGCTCGAGGAGGCTCTCAACGATCTCGCCCCCGCCGTCGGACCGGAGACGATGATCGTGCCGTTCCTCAACGGCATGCGGCACATGGAGGCCATGGTCGACCGCTTCGGCGAGCGCTCGGTTCTCGGCGGCGTGTGCGTCGTCGCCACCATGCTCGATCCGGAGGGGCGCATCGTTCAGCTCGGGGACATGCAGGAACTGGCATACGGTGAGCGCGATGGGACGATGTCGGAGCGCGTCCGTGCCCTCGATGCCCAACTTCAGAATGCCGGCTTCAAGGCGCAGGCCTCGGACACCATCCTGCTGCGGATGTGGGAAAAGTGGGTGCTGCTGGCGACGGTCGGCGGCGTGACCTGCCTGATGCGCGGCACCGTCGGCGAGGTCGAGGCGGCCCCGGGCGGTCCCGAGTTCGCTCTGGCTTTTCTCGCCGAATGCATTGCCGTGGCGACGGCGGCGGGCTTCACCCCGCGCGAGCCCTTCGTCAAGACTGCGAAGGGCATGATCACGGCACGCGGATCGGGCTTCGCGTCCTCGATGTTTCGCGACATGGCGGCGGGAGCGCCAATCGAGGCCGACCAGATCGTCGGCGACCTGCTGGCGCGGGCACGCCGCCACGGCGTCGGCACGCCGCTCCTCTCCCTCGCCAATACGCACCTTGCCGTCTACCAGAACCGCACCAGGCCCGTGCGACTGCCGGCAGCGGCGTCCTGAACGCCCAGTGATGTGGAAAGGGCACGACGATGACGAACGATCTCTTCAGCTATTCGACGCCGGTCTTCGCGCGACACCTTCGGATTCTCGACGACATCGTCGGCATCGCCGAGCGACACGCCAATGACCAGAAAATTGATGCCGCGGCGTTGATCTCCGCCCGACTGTATCCGGACATGTTTCCGTTCACCGGCCAGGTGCGCGCCGCCTGCGGCACCGCGCAGCGCGCCACGGCGCGGCTTCTTGGATTGGAGCCTGCCGAAGCGGCCGACAACGACAAGACTTTCGAGGACATGCACCAACGGATTCGCGGCACGGTCACCTTCCTCTTCGGCTTCACCGAAGCGGACTTCGCCGGAGCCGATCAACGGACCATCGACTTCCCCACCGGCAACGGGTCGACGCCGCTCACGGCACGCGCGTACCTGGCGACGTTCGCGCTGCCGAACTTCTATTTCCACGTCGCGACAGCCTACGACATCCTGCGCCACAACGGCATTCCGCTGGGCAAGCGGGACTACCTCCGGATCGGTTCCGAAATATAGAATTTTGTAGCAATCGATCCAAAATAGGGCTTTGATGCCGGGCATGGCCCGGCTGAAAGCCTTCGACGAAGAACGCGCGCTCGACGCCGCCATCGATTGCTTCTGGCTGCGCGGCTACGAGGCGACGTCGATACGCGAGCTCGGTCAGGCCATGGGGATCGGCGGCGCCAGCCTCTACAACGCCTACGGCGACAAACGCGCCCTGTTCTCGCGCTCGCTCGAGCGCTACGCCGAGCGGTCGATGCGCGACCGCATCGCCCGCATGGAGGCGAACCACCAGCCGCGGCAGGCGATCGCCGCCTTCATCGCCGAGATCATCGAGCGTTCGCTGAAGGACCCCGACCGCAAGGGCTGCCTGCTGGTGAACTCCGCGCTCGACGTGGCGCCGCACGATGCCGAGATCGGCAAGGTCGTGGGTGGCTATCTCGACGAGATCCGCGCCTTCTTCCGGCGCAACATCGAGGCGGCCCGCAAGGCGGGCCAGGTGCCGCGCGGCATCGATGCCGAGGAGGTCTCCGGCCACCTGCTGGGCGTGCTGCTGGGTATCCGCGTGCTGGCGCGCACCGGAGCTCGGCGAAAGCTCCTGGAGGCCGCGGCCAAGCCGGCGCTCGACCTGCTGGAGGGCCGGCGGTGATCGACCAGCTCAACGAGGCCGCCCTGAAGACACTGCCCGACGACGGGCCGGTCACCATGCTGAACCTGATGCGCTTTCGCGAGCGGTCGCTGGACGGCAACGGCAGCGGTTGGGACGCCTACCTGCGTTACAGCGCGCTCACCATCAAGCTGATCAAGGCGCGCGGCGGCACCATCATCTGGACCGGCAATGCCGAAGCGGTGGCGCTGGGCGAGCCCGACCGGCATCGTTGGGATTATGTCGCGCTCGTGCGCTACCCGTCGCGCGCCGCCTTCATGGACATGATGACCTCAGCCGACTACGCCGCGGCCAACGTCCACCGCGAGAATGGCTGCGCCGACCACGCCATCCTCGCCGTCAAGGAAACCTACCGGAAGTTCACATAGGACCCGCCATGGTGAAGCGTCTCGACGATCTGCCCGAGGTGGAGGCCAAGCACCTGCGCCGCCTCGAATGCCCGACCTACGACGACACGCCGGCGCTGGCCGGCAGGCCGCTCGGCGAGCGGCGTGTCGCTATTATCTCGACGGCCGGCCTGCACAAGCGCGGCGACCGGCCGTTCCGTCCCGGCGACGGCAGCTATCGCGTCATCCCGGCCGAGACGGCGGCCAACGAGCTGGTGATGAGCCACATCTCGGTCAACTTCGACCGCACCGGCTTCCAGCAGGACCTGAACGTCGTCTTCCCGATCGACCGCCTGCGCGAGCTGGTGGCCGAGGGCAGCGTGGGCTCGATGGCCTCGGTCCATTACTCCTTCATGGGCGCCTTTCCGCCGGCGGCGGCCGAGCCTCACGCGCAGCATCTCGCGGGCCTTCTGAAGGCCGACAAGGTCGACGCGGCGCTGCTCGTTCCGGTTTGACCCGCCTGCACGCGCGCCGTGGGCGCGCTCGGTCACTTCCTCGAGCGGCAAGGCATTCCCACCACCGGCATCAGCCTGGTGCGCGAGCACACCGAGGTGGTGCGGCCGCCGCGCGCCCTCTGGGTCACCTTCGAGCTCGGCCGGCCGCTCGGCATTCCCGACGACGCGCCGTTCCAGCGCCGCGTCGCCAAGGCGGCGCTCGATCTGCTTGACCGAACCGACAGCCCACTGATCGCCGACTATCCCGAGCACATCGAGGAGCCGGCGGACTTCAGCGGCTGGGCCTGCCCAATCAACCTCGCGCCGGCCCAGGTCGATTCGCTCGCGGCCGAGATCGAGCGCCTCGCGACCTGGTACGATCGCGCCGTGGCCATGCAAGGCCGCACCACGGTCGGCGTCTCGGGCCTCGACATGCCGTCTGCCGGCGCGCTCGTGACCAAGGCGCTCGACGGCGCGCTGCCGGCGGCGCAGGCGCTCAAGGAAGCGATTGACGATCTCCGCGCCTACTACCTCGAGGCGGCTTCGGCCTTCCCCGATCCGGGCACGTCGGCGACGCGCAAGAAGTGGTTCTGGGACGAGACGCGGCTCGCCAGGGCAATGCTCGCGCTGCAGCCCAAGCTCGCGGCAAGCGAGGATCAGCAACACAAGATCCTCGCCAACCTGACGATGATCCCGGCGACAGAACGGCACCGGCTGGGCTAGTGGCCCCTAGGCCGTCACGTCGAGACGCCGCCGCGCCAGCATCGCCTCGTCGACCACGAGGCCAAGCCCTGGCCCGTCCGGCACGACCAGGCATCCGCCATCGGGCTTGGGGGCATTGACGAAGGTGTCGGCGCAGCGCGCCCAGCCGTCGGCCAGTTCGGCTGGCTTGGTCGCGGCCATCACGGTCGAGAGCACATGCAGGTTGGCGGCATTGCCGATCGCGGGCTGCGTCTGGTGCGGCACGAACTCGACGCCGTGGGCATGGCAGAGCGCGGCGCATTGCATCAGCCCCGTCACGCCGCCCATCTTCACGATGTCGGGCTGGACCATGCGCACGCCGCTGTCGATCAGCGCCGCCACCGACTGCAGCGTGTAGGACTGCTCGCCGGCCGATACCGTGATGTCGAGCCGTTGCGCGACCTCGCCCATCGCCTTCAGGTGATAATACTCGACCGGCTCCTCGAACCAGACGAAGCCCAGTTCCTCGAGCACCCGGCCCACGCGAATCGCGGCGCCGACCGAGTAGCGGTTGTTGGCGTCGAACGCCAACGGGAAGCCATCGCCCACCAGCTTGCGCACCGCCCGCGCCTTGGCGATGTCGCCTGCGATGTCGCGATCGATCTCGCCACGCGCGCCGTCCCAGCGGATCTTGATCGCCGATGGCTGCTCGGCCTTGAACCGTGCCTCGACCGTCTTCAGCACGCCATCGACGTCACGGTTGGCGTTGCCGCCGATCGAGGCATAGAACGGCAGACGCGTGCGCCAGGCGCCGCCCAGCAGCTTGTAAATCGGCTGGCCGAACGCCTTGCCTTTGAGGTCCCACAGAGCAACGTCGATGGCCGCGAGCGCGCCGGTCACGATGCCGTCGGGTCCGAGCTTGATCAGCTTGTGCAGCAGGCGATCGAGCGTGACGGCATGATCAAGCACGTCGGCACCGATCAACGCCGGCGCCATGTCGCGGGCGATGACCTGGAGCGAGGCGATGCCGTTTTGCATGGGCGAGGCCTCGCCCAGCCCGACCATTCCGTCGGCATGGATGGCGACGACGGCCGTCGCCGCGACGGAGGCGGCCTCGATGGGCCGCGAGACATCGCCCCAGCGCACCAGAAACGTCTCGACCTTGGTGATTTTCATGAGGTCCTCCCGTGCCTTTCTCTGTCTGCTTTCCCGGGAAGCTGCAACCGGTCGACTGCAATTATCGGCCGCCGTCGGCGGATGGCAGGTCCGGCAAGATCGGGTACCATGCCGGCACGCTTCTGCGCGACCGGAGGCCAACCGGCGCAGCTTCCATGGTGATCGAGACCTACAGCTTCGAACGTGCATCGACCGGCAAGCTTGTCGTCCTCGATCATTCCTCCTTCATGCTGGCCGCCATCGGCGGCCCGATATACGTGCTGTTGAGCGGCTTCCTGTGGGAAGCCCTGGCGATGGTGGTGGTGACCGTGCTCATCGCCGGCGCGGCCGTATTCGCGATCGTCGCGGCCATCGGCCTTTTTGACTCCCTGCTTACCAACCTTGCGGCAGCGCTATTCATTCCACTCGCGGCGTTGTTCCTCCAGGGCCGTGCAGCCATTCGCCTCACTCGCCGAGGCTATCTGCGCCAGGGCTGGATCGAGCGCTACTGACCGCGGCAGTCCAGCACGACCGACTGGCCGGAGGCCTCGGCACCGGCTGAGGCATAGCGCTCGTTGCCGCCGTCGCGGCACATGTAGCGCGCCTGATAGTCCTTGGCGCAGCCCGGCCGGGGATCGCCGAGCTGGCGCATGTCGATGCGGTAGACGCAGTAGTCGCGGCCCTGGCACTGGCGGGCGAGATCGTCGGTGAAGTTGGTGTTGGCCTGGCCGGCGCAATTGCGGCCATAGACGGCGCCCAGGATCCGGATCGAGACCGCACCGCCATAGCGCTGGTCGGGCTGCGGCCCGATTTGGATGGAACCGCCGCCGGTTCCTGGCACGGGTATGCTGATCTGCGCCACCGAGGGCGATGCAGCCGTGGCTAGCAACAGGATCGCGAGCAGCGGACCTGCGATCGTCTTGATCGACACCTGGGCCATGGTTGTCTCCCCCCGCTTCGGTCTTCTGAAGGCTTAGCCCATCATACGTCTGTCAATGGACCGCGACCAGCGCGCATCACCGCATGTCTGGCCCACGATGCCGCCTTATCGATGGCTTGATTAGGTGCATATGCTCTTATAAGCAAAACAGCGGCAACAGATCAGAAGGGCCGGCATGATGCACGAGCGCAAGATCATCTCGCACTACGGCGAGAACGACCTGGTCGAGCGGATTGGCGCGGCGCTTCGATCGGGCGGGCTGGCGGAGGGGCCGCTCTCCAGCGAAGCCCTGGCGCCGCTCGATCAGTTCCACACCCGCGGCCTCGCCGCCACGGCGGAACTGGCGAAGGCCGCCGGCATCACCGCAGGCACGCGGGTGCTCGACATCGGGTCGGGCCTGGGCGGCCCATCGCGCTACCTCGCCGCCACCTATGGCTGCCAGGTGCACGGCGTCGATCTCAGCCCGGCGTTTGTCGCCGCCGCGCAGTACCTCGCCGAGCGGTCCGGCGTCGCCAGCAAGGTCTCCTACGAATGCGCGAATGCGCTCGAACTGCCCTGCGGAGATGAAGCCTTCGACGTCGCCTGGACGCAGCATGTCGCCATGAACATCGCCGACCGGGACCGGCTCTACGCCGAGATTCATCGCGTGCTGCGCAAGGGTGGCCGCCTTGCCGCCTACGACGTGGTGATCGGCAACGGCGAGCCGCTGCACTTCCCCGTCCCCTGGTCGCGCGACCCGGCCACCAGCTTTCTCCTGACCCCGGACGCGATGCGCGCCAAGCTCGAGGCCGCCGGGTTCGATATCGTCGACTGGACCGACGGCACGGCTGCCGCGCGCGACTGGTTCGCCGAGCGGCGGAAGGCGCCACCGCCGGCGCAGCCGCTTGGTTTGCATGTGGCCATGGGGCCCGATATGGGCGTCATGGGCGCCAACCTGGGGCGCAACATCGCCGAAGGGCGTGTCGGGATCCTGCAGGTGATCGCGGCGCGGCGAGGTTAGGCGATGGCCGTCGAAGACTGCAACTGCATGTCCTTGCGCCGGGCCGCGCGCCGGGTCTCGAACTTCTACGACGCCGTCCTCTCACCCAGCGGCGTGCGGGCCACCCAGTATTCGATGCTGGCGCTGCTCGGGGAGGTCGGCGCCCTGTCGATCAATGACCTGGCAAGCAGGCTCGACCTCGACCGGACGACGACGGGAAAGAACCTGCAGCCGCTCGTGACGACCAGGCTGGTGAAGATCGCGCGCTCATCGGCCGACCGCCGCAGCCGCGTGGCAAGCCTCACCGAGCGCGGTGCCGACACGCTGCGGCGTGCGCGGCCACTGTGGCGCCAGGCCCAGGAGCAGTTCGAGCGGGCCAACGGCAAAGGACTCGCGCGAGATCTTCGCGCCATGCTGCGGAGCATAAGAGTACAAAGGTAGCGTCGGCTCAGTAGGTCTTCAGGTATTCCAGGAGAGCCCGGCGATCGGGTTCGCCGAGGTCGGTACCCCAGAGGTGGCCGCCGTTTCCGTCGCCGGCTCTTGACGTATCGACGACACAATCCTGCTGGCCGCAGGCCGTGACGACGGCGAAACCGAGCTTCGCCGGGTCATAGTCGCGGCTGCCGAGCGCGAACGTCTTGGGCCGCTGCTCCGGCGGAAGCAGCAGGTCGTACAAAGTCGGGATCGATCCGTTGTGCAGGTAGGGTGCCGCCGCCCAGATCCCGTACAGAGGTCTCGCCGCGTAGGGACCGTATGGCTTCCGGGTATCGAGCAGCGTGTCGCGCCAGGTGACGCTTCCGCGTCGGTCGAGATCCTCCATCGCGCGGCGCTGCACGGCGTCAATGCCACCCGCCGCGTACGCCTTCTGCTTGATGCTGTCGACCGCCGTCTGGACCGTCCGGGCAAACGAATTGCCCGTGAAGGGTGCGCCGGCCTTGACGCCGGCGCAGTCCTTGAGAAGTTCCGAATCTTCGGCCGTATAGGACCTGGGCGGGATCTGCAGCGCCCCGGCGTCGGGCACCGGACAGGCGATCTTCACCGCCACCGCGGGGTCCGTACCGACCTCTTCCGGCCGCAGGCCGCGCAGCCTGATCAGGCCGTTCGGGGTGCGTCGGTCATTGCCATATTCGTGGCAGCCGGCGCAGCGGCTGCGGAATATGCCTTCGCCGGCCGCCGCCAGATCGCGGTTGATTTCACCAAAGACTTCGGTGGGCCATCGCGGCGGGTCGGTGTAGTAAGCCAGCCATTCGAGGTCGTGCATGTTCTTGATCGGGATGGAGCTCTCGAACAGGGAATCGGTCCGAGCCGGATCGAGCACGACGGTGGCGCCGGCGCCAAGAGTCTCGGTGAAATTGCGCTCGATCACGGTGTTGGTGTCGATGGTCCACTCGATCCAGTCGTAGTCCTTGAACCCCCAGACGGGCGGGAAACGCCCTGGTTGCTCGCGGTAGGCATCGACTCGCTCCGGCGGCGAGGCCTTGCGCGACCAGAGCGGCGGGAACTTCACCGCCGCGTCGAGCTTCACCATGTTCGCCTTGTTGACCGTGAAGCCTCCGCCGGCATCGGCCTTGCGCAGGCGCGTGAACAGGAAGTTGCGCGTGCCATCGAACGCATCCAGGCGACCGAATCCCGACGTCGGATGCTCGGGATCGCGCTGCTCCTTGGCGGCGCGGATGACGGCGATCAATTCGAGGCGCGCATCGAGCCTGTCGCGGTGAAGCAGCACGTTCGCAGCGTAGTAGACGAGGGTCGCCGGACGGACGAACGGCGCGGCAACACCGTAGCGTTCGTAGTCCTGTCGTCCCAGGCGCTTCAGCGCCCGCCACAGCTTGCCGCCATTAGCCGTCGTCGCCATGAGCGCATCGACGGCCTGCGAATAGAAGAGCTGCATGTTGAACATGTTGGGAGCGCCGTCGACCCGGACGGCTTTGCCGCCATGGCGCAGCTCGCCGACATGACAGGCGGCGCAAGTGATGCCGACGAAATCCATGCCGAAGGTGAAAGGATTGGACGACACGACGAGGCCCACGGGCAGGCCATCCTGGCGAGCCGGGTCGGGCAGCAGGCCATAGCGCTCCAGGTTCTCGACGAAGGGCCTGGTGGATCCCGCGTCGGCAACGTCGACCGCCGTCAACAGGATCCAGGGCAGGATCTCCGACCCTTGCGAGAGATGGTAGTACCTTTCCTTCTGCTCAGGCGTGAGACCGTTGCGGTAATCCGCGACGATCGACTGGTCGGCGCGGCTCGGCTTGACCTCCATGGTGTCGTCGAACACGCCGCCGATCACGGGCACGGCGTAAAGGACGACGGCAAGCACATAGAGACCGACGACGGCCACGAGCAGCCAGGTCGCAAGGCGCTTCAATCTCATTGCGGTCTTCTCCTGCTCATGGGCGCGCCGCCCGCGGGCACACGAACACTTTCAGCGCGCCGAAGAGCGCCTTGAGATCGTACTGGGCCTGATAAACCGGCGGCGGCGCGGGGCCGCGCTTGAGCAGCACATGGATCGCTTCCCAGGCCGTACGCGCGGAATACTCGATGGTGAACGCCACATCGCGCGGAACCTCGACGTACTGGCCAATCAGGCCGAGGTTGGTCGAGCCCTCCGGGACCGGCGGGGGTCTGTCGGTGTGCCGGCGCGGCATCCAGATATTGTTCACGTAGGGCATGTCGCAGGGAATGCAGATCGATGACGCCAGGATCGCGTCCCGCTGCCGCTCGAACCGCAACTGCCGCAGCAGCTCTTCCAGGATCTCCGCGCCCGTGCATTCGTCCATGCGCTTCTGCACGAACTCGCCGATGCGTTCCGGATAGAGCCCGTAGCCCCACCAGACGTACGTCCCGGTTGGCTGGTCGATGACTTCCGGTTGGTGGAAGATCGACAGCGACAGCATCCACGGCGAGTCGATGAGGCTCACCAGCCCGCCGCGCCCGGTCTCGCTGCCGGTCAGCGCGGAGATCTGGTCGATGAACTCCGTGCCCGTCGTGGTAACCGTGAAGTTCACCCAATGCGAGTCGGGCACGCGACGCGCGCCGAAGAAGGCGTCGGGATTGCCGAAAGCGCGACGTCCCTCGGCCAGGCGCTTCCAGAGCGCCCACGACCGCCCGTCGCGCCGCAACCGCGGCGGCTGGGTCATCGATCCCACCGAGATGTCGGCGGCCTGCGATCCAAAGGTCAACAGCACGAGGTCGTCCGGCTCCACAGCGACCGAAGCAGCCGTCCCGTTGCATTCGTAGTCGAGCCGATTGACGGTCAGGCGGTCGGGCGTCGGCGCGAAGCCAACGTCGCGAACGAAGGTGTCGGTTTGGAAGGTCACGCCGCGCGAACGCAGCCACGCGACCAGCGGTTCGATGAACGCCTCGTATTGGTTCATGGGCGTGCGCAGGATGTGCGCCATGTCCGAGAGGTCGGGGAACAATTGCAGGGTGCGATTGAGGTAGCGCCGCAGCTCGGTGGCGCTGTGTTGCGGCAGCGACCCCATGATCGTCGAATAGATCAGCCAGAACTCGGTCGAGAAGAACGACGGGGAAAAGAATTCCTCGATGCGTCGCCCTTCCAGCATCGCTTCAGGCGTCAGGACAAGCCGGACAAGCTGGAAGCCGTCGCGCAAGCCCAGGCCGAAACGCGGGCCGTGCACGATGCGGCCGTTGCGATCGATGAGGCGCGCCAGGTCGAGGAACGGGTGGCGCTGGTTGAAGGTGAAGAATTCACCCTTCACCGAAACCGCCGGATCGCTGATGGAAGGAATGGCGCCCAGGAGTTCGAAAGTGCAGCGGAACTCGGCGTCGAAGACGGAACCAGGGAGGTTGTAACCGGCCGCCGCACTGCCGGTGAGAAAGAGACCACCGCCCATTCGCTCACTGGCCTCGTAGACGGTGATATCCTGGCCAGGCATGCCTGCGTTCCGGATGAGATAACCGGCTGCCGCCAGTCCGCCAAACCCGCCGCCGACGATGTGGGCCTTCATCCGTGTTCTCCGCGGGAAGCAACCACCGGTCGTAATCTTATCACAGGGAGAAGCCACCTGCAGACGGCCGCAACCCTTGGACCTAGAGTCGCGTCAGAAAACTCTTGGCAGAACCGACGCCCGTGGCCCGCCGGCAAACTCCCGTGGACCTTGTGCTATGCGTGAAACGGTCGAATGAGCTATCCTCGCAAGGCGTGCCGCATTCCGTCGAGGCCTGTAACCCGAGGAGAACCCGCATGCTTTCCAAGGAGGACAACGAGCTCATCACCCGCACCGGCCCCGGAACGCCGATGGGCAATGCGATGCGCCGCTATTGGCTCCCGGCCTGTCTGTCGAGAGAGCTCGCCGAACCGGACAGTGCGCCGGTGCGCGTCAAGTTGCTGGGCGAGGAGCTGGTCGCTTTCCGCGACACGGCGGGGCGCATCGGCCTGGTTGAGGAATACTGCCCGCATCGCGGCGTGTCACTTTATTTCGGACGCAACGAGGAATGCGGCCTGCGCTGCGTCTATCACGGCTGGAAGTTCGACGTCGGCGGCGCCTGCGTCGATCAGTTGAACGAGCCGGAGGAACTGCAGTTCAAGCACAAGGTGCGGCTCACGGCCTATCCGACCTGCGAGCTTGGCGGGATCGTCTGGGCCTATCTCGGCCCGGCCGACAAGATGCCGCCCTTGCCGAAATTCGCCTGGACCCAGGTGCCGGAGAGCCGGCGCCACGTCACCAAGGTCATCGAGGAATGCAACTACCTGCAGGCGCTCGAAGGCGGCATCGACACCTCGCACGCGCCGATCCTGCACCGGCTGCTGACCGACAACTCGACCCGCGGCGGCCTGAAGCCGTCCAACCCGTTCGTGCGCGGCAAGGCGCCGAACCTGCAGGTCGACATCACCGACTACGGCTATCTCTACGCCGGGGTGCGGCCGCTCGGCGACGCCGACATCCATGTGCGGACCTATCACTTCATCATGCCGTTCCATCAGATCCGGCCGTCGCGTTCGGAAAGCGGCTTGCCGACCGATGCCGGTCATATCTGGGTGCCGATCGATGACCATAACTGCATGGTCTACAACTGGATCTACAGCACCAGCGACGGGCCGCTGACCGCGGAAGACCGGCTCGAACGCGGGCTTGGCAACGGTCCGTTGCATGTCGATCCGAAGACCTTCCGGTCGTTCCAGAACCGCACGAACAACTACGGGCTCGACCGCGAGGTGCAGCGGACCGAGAGCTACACCGGCATCGACGGCATCAACCAGCAGGACCGCGCCCTGCAGGAAAGCATGGGCCGCATCGTCGACCGCAGCCGCGAGCATCTCGGCCCGGCCGACAAGGCGATCATCCAGGCGCGCAAGCTGTTGCGTGAAGCGGTGAAGGCGGTCGAAGCCGGCAGGCAGCCGCCCGGCACCGACACCAGCTACTACACGATCAAGGCTGGCGAGGACGTCTTCCCGCGCGATGCCGATTGGCACCAGGCTTTGGCGCCCGACATCACGAAGGACAAGATCCTGCAGACCGTCTAGCGGCTCAGAACATCTCCGGCGTGATCACGTTCTGCGGCCGCGGGCCGACCATGGCCGCGCGCATGGTCTCCGCCGACTTGACGCGGATGTCCTCCCACGCCTCGGGCGTGAAGAAGGCAGAGTGCGGCGTGATGATGAGCCGCCCCTCGCACCACGGCTCGCGCGCACGGTAGGCGCGCAGCAGCTCGGGGATGGGCTCGACCGGCGGCTCGACGGGCAGGACGTCGAGGCCGACGCCGGCGAGATGGCCGCGCTTCAGCAGGTCGGCCAGCGCGTCGACGTCGCAGATCGGGCCGCGCGCGGTGCTGACCACGATGGCGCCCTTGGGCAGGCGCTCCAGCATGGCGCGCGAGATCATGCCGCGCGTCTCGAGCGTCAACGGCGCATGGATGGAAAGCGTGTCGGTCTGCTCCATCAGCGCCTCGAGCGAGTTCACCCGCTCCACACCGACGCCGAGCTCGGTGCCGTTGGGCATATAGGGATCGTAGGCGACGACGCGGAACTGGAAGGCCTTGGCCCTGAGCGCCGCCGCCGTGCCGATGCGGCCCAGCCCGACGATGCCGAAGGTCTGCACGCCGTTGCGCTTCAGGAGCGGGTCGCGCACGTAGGACCATGGTGCGGGCTGTGGCCGACGCTGCGCCTCGAGGTGGAGCGCGATGCCGCGGCGCAGGGAGAGCGCCAGCGCCAGTGCGTGGTCGGCCACCTCGGTCGTGCCGTAGTCCGGCACATTGCACACCATGACCTTGCGCGCCTCGGCTGCCTTGCGATCGATCTTGTCGTAGCCAACGCCCATGCGCACGACGCAGCTGAGCTTGGGGAACTTGGCGAAGTGCTCGGCGGTCACGGCGTGGCGCAGCACCATCAGGCCATCGACATCGGCGCAGTCGCGCTCCTCGAGCTGCGACAGGTTGGTGACGTTCTTCCACACCACGCGCACGTCGGGCCCGAACACCTCGCGCTCGACCTTGTCGTTGTCGTACAGTTTCTCCGCGTACAGGACGGTCTTGACCATGCTTGGGCATCTCCTCCGTTTGGAGGCATCCTAGCAGGCGTCGGCCGCGCCTCCATGTCGACCGAGCAATGCCGGTCTCGCACTGCAGGGTGAGTGCCTTGACCGCTCGGATCGTGCAGCCGAGGCTTGCACGATGTCTGTTGCGACGCCGGCCCTGCCTGTCCGCACCGAGCGTCTTTGGGCGGCGCTGCTGGCAGCGACGCTGATGAACCTGCCGCTGGGCTCGGTCTATTCCTTCAGCGTGTTGTTGCGGCCGATCGAGCAGGAGCTCGGCATCCCGCGCTCGGCCCTGTCGCTGGTGTTCGGCCTGGCGACAGCGGGCTTCACGGTGGGGTCGGTGGGGGCGGCCTTCCTCTATCGCGTCGCGCCTGCGCCGGTCCTGGTTCTGGCGAGCGCGCTGGTCGCCGCCGCCGGCAGCGCGCTCGCGGCGACGGCGAGCGGGCTGCCGCAATTGCTGCTGGGCTATGGCGTGGTGTTCGGCACCGGCGGCGGCGTCGCCTTCATCCTGCTGCAGCAGGGCGTGAACATGCTGGTGCGACGCCGCCAGGGCCTGGTGAACGGCTACATGGTGAGCCTCTATCCCATGGGCGCCATGATCGCGACGCCCCTCTTCCACGCCTGCAACGAAGCCTACGGCTGGCGCACGACGCTGGGAGGCCTCGCGACCGTGCTGGTGGCCGGTGGGATCGCAGCGGCCCTGCTCGAACGGTATAGCGGGACGCGGCTGGTCGCGACGGCGGCAGCGGCCGCGACGACAAAGGGTCCGCCGCTGCTCGGCCCGACTTTCCTGAAACTCTCGGCGACGTTCTTCCTCGCCGCCTCAGCCGGCCTGATGGTGCTGAGCCAGGCACGCGAGATCGTGGCGACCTACGGCGGCGCAGCCACACTGGCCGTGACGGCGACGACGGGCATCACGGCCGCGATCGCGCTGGCGCGCATCAGCGGCGGCTGGCTGGTCGATCGCCTGGCGGTGCCGCACGTGATGTGTGCGGCGCACGCCGTGGCTCTGTGCGGCGGGCTGCTGCTGACCCTGCTGCCCAGTCCCGTTACCGCGGTCGTGGGCCTGGGCATGATCGGCCTGGGCTACGGCTTCGTCTCCGGCTCGACCGCGGGCGGCATCGGTATCTACTGGCGGGCCGCCGACTACGGCCGCGTCGCCGGACGCACCTACATCGCCTGGTGCCTGGCCGCTATCAGCCTGCCGGTACTGGCCGGTTACCTGTTCGATCTCACCCGCGCCTACGGCACGGCGGTGCTGATCGCGGCTGGCGCCAACGTCACGGGCATGGCGATGGCGCTGACGCTGCCGCGGCGCGGCTGGCGGGACGGAGGATGAGCGATCAGTCCGTGCCGGTCATCAGCGCGGCCTGGTCCTCCGGCGCATAGAAGAAGTCGCCTGGCCGGAAGTCGTGGCCGAGGTCGCCCAGCAGGCGGCGCTGGCGCGGCGTGCAGCGCTCGAACAGCGAGGCGTAGGGCGTGCCAAAGTCGTAGGCGCGCATGAACATCTGGCAGTAGTTGTAGAGGATCGTCTTGCGCGCCTTGCCGGAGCGGTTGGGCGATGGGCCGTGCCAGATCGCGTGCGGGAACACATAGGCGTCGCCTGCCTTGCCGAGCAGCGGCACGGCGCCCGGCATATGCGGGTTGGGAATGCGCTCAGCCCGTTCGGGGAAGGGCCGCAGGTGGCTGCCGGGGAAGACCGTGAAGTTGCCGCTGTCGGGCTCGGTGACGTCGGTCAGCAGGTACATGACCTTCACCGCCAGCGGCCGGCTGGTCTCGCTGACGCGGATCGCGCGCTGGGCCTCGCCGCCGTCGGTATGAGTGTAGCCGGGAAAGGTGTCGGTCGA
>Ga0164290_1001771_pt1 | contig 23882 bp, 25 predicted proteins | sample Micstemetagenome_FD_108782 | JGI IMG/M metagenome (GOLD analysis project Ga0164290, IMG submission 108782) | Contaminated culture microbial community from soil near Moab, Utah, USA - Microcoleus steenstrupii SON62 (Illumina Assembly) | ecosystem: Environmental > Terrestrial > Soil > Soil crust...
CCGGCCAGTCGGCGGTCGTCGGCACCGCCGCCCGCACGGCGGCCAGCTTCACGCTCACCGGTCTGGCGAGCGCGGCGGTCACCTTCACCATCCCGAACACGGTCACGATGACGGGCCCGGGCCCGCTCGTTCTGACGCTCGACAAGTCCCAGGTGCCGACGGCTCTCGACGGTGACGGCAGCGTGGCGTTCGGCATCGGCGGAAGCCTTCCGCTGACGGCCTCGACGGTCGCGGGGAGCTACACGGGCACGTTTAACGTCGACGTCGCCTATCAGTAAGGGATCGGAACGGTCGTGTCGGATGGCGCCGTGCGTGTTCTAAGGCCGACCACTTACGTTGCGCTGGCGACGTCCCTCGCTTGGTCTGCGCCGGCCCAGCCCGCCGACCCTTGGCGGTCGAGCGTCCAGGGTGTCGCCACCACGGAGATCGTAGAGCCCGCGAGGATCGCCATATCCAACGGGTTCATAATCGCCGTCGTCGGTGCTCAGGGCAGGGCGCTCGCCGCGCCCGACGGTACGGTCGCTAATGCGGGGATCGTTCAGGGCCTGGCGGTCGGTGGGCAGGGAAGCGCAGGCGCCGGCGGCGATCAACGCGCTCCGCGACGCGGGCTCACCGCAGAGCCCACGAGGTTCGTCGTCACCGGCGAGGGCGGTCAGTCGATCTCGGTTACGGTCCCGGACGAGGTGGGGTTGACTCGGGAGGGCGGCGGCGAGACGGCCGTGCTCCTGACCGACAGCGATCTCGACGAAGATGGTCCGCAGCTGCTTCGGGGCGAGTTCGGCAGCGCCGGCGCGCTGAGCTTCAGCGTCGGAGGCCAAGTGACGCTGGCGAACAACATGGCCGGAGGCACCTACAACGGCGTGTTGGCCGTGGTGGCGCAGTACAACTAGCCGCAGCGGTCGCGACTTGCCGATTCCCGACAGCTTTTGTAACGTTTGATCGTTCGCCTTTATTGGGGCAGGCGTCCGCCGGGGGGTGGCATGAAGCGGTTACTGCGTGGCGTCCAATTCCGCACGGGTCTTGCATGCCTTCGCGTCGGCGCCGCGTTCGCGCCGCTCGCCACGATCGGCGCCGCCGCGGCGCAGGAAGCGCCGCCGGTCTCCAGGATCGCCGTCGATGCCAATCTCAACATCACGCCCAAGCGCGTCGTCTTCAGCGGGCCGGGGCGGACCTCCTCGGTCTACATCTACAATCAGGGTGGGACCGTCGGGACGTTCGACGTCCAGCTTGTCGACCGGATCATGCTCCCTAACGGCCAGATCGTGCCCCTGTCGAGCCTCGAGGAGAACCCGCAGTACAAGCCGGTCGCCGACAGGCTGAAGTCCGCGGCGAACATGATGCTCGTGACCCCGCGCCGCGCGCGGCTCTCGGCCGGGCGCGGCCAGACGATCCGCATCCGGGCGGGCGCCGCCGGCGACGTGCCGCCCGGCGAGTACCGCACCCACCTGACCGTCACCGCCGTCCCGCCCGCGGACACCGGCGTCACGGCCGAGCAGGCGGCCAGTCAGCGCGAGGGCGAGCTCAGCTTCCGCATCAATTCGCTCCTCGGCGTGAGCATCCCGCTGATCCTGCGGGTCGGCCCGGCCGACGTGCGCGCGGGCATCGACGGCGCCAAGCTCTCGTACGAGGACATGCCCGCAGATGCCAACGCCGCGCCGCGGCGCGTGCCGATGGTTTCGGTCGACCTCGTTCGCCTCGGAACGAGCTCGCTTTTCGGCAATGTCGAGATTCGCAGCCTGCGTGATCGCAACGCCAAGGAGCCGGTCGGATTCATCCGCGGCGTCGGAGTCTATCCCGAGATCGAACGCCGCAACGTACGAATCCAACTTTCGCGCGCCCCCGCGCCCGGCGAGGAGTTCGAGATTCTGTTCCGCGACGACGACGTGGCGCCGGGCACGCAGCTAGCGAGAACGACGCTCAAGACGTGACCATCGGCCGAGCGGCGCTGACGCTCGCGCTACTGCCGGTGGTCGCACCGGCCTGGGACGACGAGGCCGCGCCGCCTCCGGCGCAGGTCGCGCAGACCGAGCCCGCGCTCCGAAACGAAGATCTGCTTCTGTTCGAGGTGACGCTCGATCGCGGCTCGCTCACCGATTCGCTGCAGGCATACGCGACCGAGAGGTCCGTCCTCGTGCCCGTCGGCGAGCTGTCGCGGCTGCTCGACCTCGCGATCGATGTCGATCCTCGTCAGCGCCGCATCGTCGGCCGCATCGGCGAGGCGCAGCGGCCGCTGCTCGTCGACCTTGCGACCGGCACCGCGCGCATCGACGGTCGGCCGGTGCCGCTCGAACCCTGGCAGGCGGCGGCGAGCTTGACCGACATCTACGTCGATACCGGCCTGGTCGAGAAGCTGCTGCCGCTGCGCGTGAATGTCGACACCGAAGGCCTTGTCCTCGCGCTCACCGCCACGGAGGAATTGCCGATCCAGGCGCGCGTCGGTCGTCTGGCGCGGCTCCGCGCCCTCCAGCCGGATGCGGAGTCGCGCGAGGACGTGCTTCGGGTCGACTCCGGTCCGGGGCTGTGGTCGCTGCCGGCCTTCGACGTCGCGATCGAAAGCGCGATCGACCACCAAGCGCCGCGCTTCCGTCGTCGTTTCGACGTGCGGGCAGGGGCCGACGCATTCTATTCGAACCTGCAGGCCTATTTGGGCTCGGACGAACGGGGGAAGCCCTCGACGGCGCGGTTCCTCTTCGAACGCCGCGATCTCGACGGCGACATGCTCGGGCCGTTGAGCGTCCGGCGATTGAGCGCGGGCGACGTGTTCACGCCTGCGCTGCCGATGGGGCCGCGCGGTATCGGCGGACGCGGCGTCACGCTCAGCACCGCGTCGCTCGAGCAGACGAGCGTTTTCGACCGCGTCGACCTGCGCGGCGAGCTCCCGATCGGCTTCGACGTCGAACTGTACATCAACGACGTGCTGCGCAGCGGCCAGCAGACTCCCGTTCAGGGGCGGTACGAATTCCTGGATGTTCCTTTGGTTCGCGGCGTCAACGTGATCCGGGTCGTGTCCTACGGTCCTCGCGGCGAAAGGTTCGAGGAAACTCGCGTGATCAACGTGGGCGGCGGGGCGCTCGCCAAGGGACAGACGACCGTCGACGTCGGCGTGGTTCAGCAGGAGAGATCGCTCCTCACGTTGGACTCCGGCATCGAGACCGGCGCGACCACGGGCGCCGGTAAGCTCCGCGCCACGGCTTCGATCGCGCACGGTCTCACCGAGAGCTTGACCGTCATCGCGGGTGCCTCGGTCTTCACGCCCGCGACGGGCGCCGAGCGCCGCTTGGCCGCGATCGGCGCCCGCACCTCTCTGCTCGGCTATGCGATCCAGGCCGATGCCGCGTACGACGATGCCGGCGGAAAGGCGATCGCGATCGGGGCGGCCGGCTCGCTTCTCGGGGCCTCGGCGGTGGTCCGGCACGCCGAATATCGTGACGGCTTCGTCGACGAAGCCCTGCCGGCAGGCTTCGGCCAAGCTTTGCGGCGTCATTCAGAGGGCTCGCTCGACTTCAACGTCGGTCCGGTGCTCGGCGTCCGCCTGCCGCTTTCGGTGCGGGCGTTGCGCGACGAGTTCGGTGACGGGCGCTCCACCTTCGTCGGCGGGGTCCGCCTGTCGACGAGCGTCCGCAACGTCCAGCTTTCGGCCGGATTTGATTATGATCGGCTGACGATCCCCGGCCAGCCCGACACGGAGAGCCTGGCGGGGGTCCTTGCCGCGTCGACCTACGCCGGCTACGAATGGCAGCTTCGCGGCACGCTCGACTACGCGCTTCTGCCGACGTCGGCCGTTCGCGGCGTCGCCGTGACCGCCGACCGCAACCTCTCCGACCGCGTCGCGCTCCGTTTCGGTGCCGGACGGAGCTTTTCCGGACTCGACGATTCGACGTTCCAGGCCGGGGCGATACTTCGTCTGCCCTTCGCCGACGTCGCGCTCAGCGGCGACTACACGATGCCGAAAGATCACTGGCGCGTCGGGTTGCAGGTGGCGTTCGGTCTGCTGTTCGACCCGGTCCGACGGAGCTACGTCCTGAGTCGGCCCGGCCCTGCGATCGGCGGCAACGCAGCGGTTCGTGCCTTCGTCGACCGCGACGGCGACGAGCGCTTCGACCCGACCGTCGACGAGCCGGCTCCGAACGTGAAGATTCGCGCCGGCACCGAGGAGGCGACGACCGACGCCGGCGGGCGGGCGCTCGTGACGGGCTTGGGCTACGGTCCGTCGGCGCGGCTCCAGATGAACATCGACGACATCGACAATCCCTATGTTTCGACTCCGCCGTCGGTGATCGAGTTCACCCCGCGAGCGGGTGGCGTCGAGACGTTAATGTACCCGCTCAAGCCCGTCGGCGAGGTGCTCGCCCGCGTCCAGTACCGCGACCCGGCGGGTCGCCTCGTCGGTCTGTCAGCGGTTAGGGTCCGCGCGGTCCGGGATGGTCGCGAGCCGGTCGAGGCGGCGACCGAGTTCGACGGCACGGTGGTGTTCGAACGTCTCGAGATCGGCCGCTATCGCCTCGAGCTCGATCCGGCGCAGGCCGCGAAGCTGGGGATGCGGCTGGTCTCGCCGATCGAGTTCGAGATTCCGCCCGACGGTGGCTTCGTGCCGGACATCGTGGCGACCCTGCTGTTCGACGAGGCCGCGAAAGGTGCGTCCACGCCCTGAAGGTAAGATCCGAAGATCGACTGGATTGCCCCCGTTTGACGAGGCGACGGTGGTCGTACCCTGCGCATTCGAAGGGAGTCCGGAACGCATCCGTTCCGTCGCGCGCCTCGTAAATCATTCTTGACGATGCTAACTCGGGATCGGGCTGGGGAGGGGGCGAACTAGATGGCGTCGGCGAAGTGCGTGGTGGCGGTGCTGGTCCAGCCGGCGTTGGCCGTTCTCGCTGCCACCCCGGTCCTCGCTCAGACGATCAACATCCAGTCCGTCACGGCGATCAGCCTCGGCACGGCGGCGGCGGCTTCGTCGGGATCGACCGTCTTCACGATCGATCCCAGCACGGGCAAGGTGACGAAATCCGGGAACGGGACGCGTGTCGCCACTACAGACGTGCGATCGACGGTGACCCTTCGTTGCACGGGCACAACCGTCCAGTGCGACAATGCCATCATCAACGTGCGGGTGGCCTCTACCGGCGCGCCGACGGGCCGTGCACTCGCCATGAGTAACCTGACCGTGGCTTCCGGGACGGCCATAGTCGCCACGCTGCCGGCGCCAGGAAACCCGATCAACTTCCAGATCAGTCCGATCGGACGCAACGTCAACAAGACCTTTTTCGTGGGCGGCGACTACACGATCGCCGGCGACGACGTCGGTGGGACGACGGGCGTATCGAACGCGCCCTTCAACGTGCAGGTCGCGGTCGCGCCGGCCGCCACGGCGGCGCCGGGCTCGACCGCCAACGTCACCGCCAACGTCTATCGCTCGCTGGCGATCACCAAGGTCAGCGACCTCAACTTCGGTGCGATGTTCAGGCCGGCCGCCACCACGACGGTTCAGATCAACGCCGGGACCGGTGCCCGGACGCCGACGAACACGATGGTCTATCTGACCAACCCTGCTCCGACGCGAGCCCAGTTCAATATCAGCGGGGAAGGCGGGCGCATCGTGACCGTCACGGCGCCGACGAGCGTCGCGCTGACGCGATCCGGCGGCGCTCAGACGCTCACACTCACGCTGACCCGTAATCCGGGCGGCAACGTCACCCTGCCGGGCACCTTGGGGACGACCGGCAGCGCCACGCTCGGGATCGGCGGGTCGATATCCGTCGGACCGGCAACGACGACGGGAGTCTATTCTGGGAGTTTCAACGTCGTATTTTCGTACAACTGAATTCGGCGGCAGGGTCGCGCCGCCGAAAACGCGCCGCGCCGGCCAACCGGGTCTCGAATGCAAAAAAGCCCGGCGCGAGGCCGGGCTTTTCCGTTTTCGTCCGCTCGCGGGGCGGGCTACGACTTCAGGTGGCCGGCGAGATGCTTGTTCATCTCGAACATCGACACCTTGTCCTTGCCGCCGAAGATCGGCTTCAGCTTGGCGTCGGCCACGATCTCGCGCTTGTTCTGCGGGTTCTGCAGGTTGTTCTTCTTGATGTATTCCCACATCTTGCTGACGACCTCGCCGCGCGCGATCGGCGAGCTGCCGACGACGGCGGCCAGATCGCTCGACGGCGTCAGCTTCGTCTGGAGCGCGTTCGGTTTCTTGTCGGCCATTCGGTTCCTCCCACTACGATGTGCAAGCCTTGGTCTGCAGCCCCCCGGTCTGTCGGCGAAGCGCAGCGGGCCTATGTTTCGTAAGCGGGATAAGTTCGACTTGGCAATCCCTCTCGGCGAGGAGAAGGGCTCCTTAACGCTGATTTCGAGCGGCTGTGACGCCCCCGGCACCACCGGAGGCCATTGTCAGGCATGACCGGCCCCGGCATAGCGGCGCCCGGACTCCACGAACGAAGAGACGAAATGATCGGTCGCCTGAACCACGTCGGCATCGCGACGCCGTCGATCGACGAGTCGGTGAAGCTCTACCGCGACCTCCTGGGCGCGACGCGAATCCACGACGCGTTCGACCTGCCGGCGCAGGGGGTGCGGGTCTGCTTCGTCGATCTCCCCAACAGCCAGATCGAGCTCGTCGAGCCGCTCGGCCCGACCTCGCCCGTCGCCAAGTTCCTCGAGAAGAATCCGGCCGGCGGCCAGCACCATGTCTGCTTCGAGGTCGACGACATCCACGCCGCGGCCGCCGACATGAAGGCGAAGGGCGCCACGGTGCTCGGCGAGCCGCGGATCGGCGCGCACGGAACGCCCGTCGTTTTCGTCCATCCGAAGAACATGGGCGGCGTCCTCGTCGAGCTGATGGAAAGCCCGAAGACGGCGCATTGACGCGCGGCTGGCGACTTGCCCCCGACGACTGTATTGAAGGCGCCCATGTTCCCGCACGCCCCCGCCGCGCCCGAGCCGGAGCTCCCCCCGGTCGACGGCGTGCCGCCGTCAGGCGAGCCCCCCGTCAAGCGGCGCTGGCCGTGGCGGCGCATCGCGCTCGGGGTCGGACTCCTCTTCGCTCTGCTGATCGCCTGGCTCGTCTGGACCGCGCCTTTGGGACGCGCGCTCGAACCGCTCGATCAGCCGGCGCTCGTTCTCTTCGACGCGGAAGGACGGCCCTTCGCCCGCCGCGGCGATCTGAAGGAGGAGCCGGTCGAGATCGCCGAGCTGCCCGGCCACGTCGTCGACGCGGTGCTCGCGACCGAGGATCGTCGCTTCTACGACCACATCGGCATCGACTTTCAAGGCTTGGGGCGCGCGCTGCTCGCGAACATCCAGGCCGGCGGCGTGGTGCAGGGCGGATCGACGATCACGCAGCAGCTCGCCAAGACCTCGTTCCTGACGCACGAGCGCAACCTGCGGCGCAAGGCGCAGGAGATGATCATCGCGCTGTGGCTCGAGACGTGGCTGACGAAGGACGAGATCCTGTCGCGCTACCTTTCGAGCGTCTATTTCGGGGAGGGCGCGTACGGTCTGCGCGCGGCCGCGCGGACCTATTTCGACCGCGAGCCCGAAAATCTGACGCTTGCGCAGTCGGCGATGCTCGCCGGCATCATCAAGGCGCCGTCGGCGCTGGCCCCGAGCCGGCACCTCAAGCGAGCCCAGAATCGCGCGGAGGTCGTGCTCGACGCGATGGTCGACGCCGGCAAGCTCACGCAGGCGCAGGCCGACCGCGTCCGGCCCGCGCGCTTCGTGCCGGGCCGGCCGTCGCTGCCCAGTGGGTCCTATTTCGCGGACTGGGTGATGCCGCAGGCGCGCGAGGCGATGGACGGACGCCACTTCGGCGAGGTCCGCGTGCGCACGACGCTCGACCCTGAACTCCAGCGCATCGCGGAGCGCGTGATGCGCCAAGCGGTCGACGGGCCCGGCAGTTGGCTCAACGCCCGCCAAGGCGCGCTCGTCGCGATGCGGCCGGACGGACGCGTCGTGGCGATGGTCGGCGGGCGCAGCTACCGCGACAGCCAGTACAACCGGGCGGCGCAGGCCAAGCGCCAGCCGGGCTCGTCGTTCAAGCTGTTCGTCTACCTGGCGGCGCTGCGGAACGGCTACACGCTCGGCTCCCGCGTCGACGACACGCCGGTCGAGATCGACGGGTGGAAGCCGCGTAACGACGAAGGCAAGTACCGCGGTCCGAGCATCAGCATGCAACAGGCGGTCGCGGCATCGAGCAACGTCGCGGCGGCCCGGATCACCGCCGACATCGGCACCCAGGAGGTGATCCGCATGGCGCGCGACCTCGGGGTGAAGAGCTACATGAATCCCTGGCCCGCGCTGTCGCTCGGCACGTCGCGGATGACGCTGCTCGAGCTGACTTCCGCCTATGCCGCGGTCGCCGCCGGCCGCTACCCGATCGCTCCTTACGGCCTGTCGGAGCGCCAGCCGGGCTGGCGCGACCGGCTGTCCGAAGCGGTGCGGGCGACGCGCGGCTTCCGCGAGGCCGAACCGATGCGCGAGCTGCTCGAGGTCGCGGTGCGCAACGGAACGGGCGACAGCGCGCGGCTGCCGGGCGTCAAGGCCTACGGCAAGACGGGCACGACGCAGAACCATCGCGACGCGCTCTTCGTCGGCTTCGCCGGCGACCTCGTCGTCGGCGTCTGGTTCGGCAACGACGACAATTCGCCGATGAACGGCGTCACCGGCCGGGGGCTGCCGGCCGAGACCTGGCGCAAGTTCATGATGGAGGCGCTGCCCGAGCTGCGCCGTCCGGCGATTGTCGCCCGCGCGCCCGGCGGGCTCGACGACTTGGGCCTCGACGACCTCAACGACGAGGCAAGCGTGGCGGCCTCGGCGATCGAAGGCATCATCTCGGAAGCCAACGCGGGCGAGTTGTCGCCGGAGGCCGCCGCGGCCGCCATCGACCGCGTCGTCGAGGCGGGCGAGCAGCTCCGCGAGCAGATCGAGGCGGCCCAGGAAGCGGCCGAGACGCCGGAGCCATGACCCCGCGTCGGGTTTGCCGGCGGCAAGAAAAACTCGTTTGAGCGGCGGTTCGGGCTCGCCGACAGGGGGTGGCCTCATGGACTCATCCGCGACTCCCGCGCCCGCGCGCCTGACCCATCTGCAGCGGCTCGAGGCCGAGGCGGTCCACGTCATGCGCGAGGTCGTCGCCGAGGCGGAGCGCCCGGTCATGCTCTACTCGGTCGGCAAGGACTCGGCCGTGATGCTGCACCTGGCGCGGAAGGCCTTCTACCCCGCCCCGCCGCCGTTCCCGCTTCTCCACGTCGACACCACCTGGAAATTCGGGGCGATGTACGAGCTTCGCGACCGCATGGCGCGGGACTCCGGCATGGAGCTCCTGGTCCACCGGAACCCCGAAGCGGCCGAGCGCGGCATCAACCCCTTCGATCACGGAGCGCTCCACACCGACATGTGGAAGACCGAAGGACTGCGCCAGGCGCTCGACAAATGGGGGTTCGACGCCGCCTTCGGTGGCGCGCGGCGCGACGAGGAGAAGTCGCGCGCCAAGGAGCGCATCTTCTCCTTCCGTTCGGCCAACCACCGCTGGGATCCCAAGAACCAGCGGCCCGAGCTCTGGCGGCTCTACAACGCCAGGAAGCACAAGGGCGAGAGCATCCGCGTCTTCCCGATCTCGAACTGGACCGAGCTCGACATCTGGCAGTACATCCAGCTCAACGACGTGCCGATCGTGCCGCTCTACTTCGCGGCCAAGCGGCCGACCTACGAATGGGAAGGCCAGATTTTCATGGCCGACGATCCCGATCGGCTGGAGCGCGTGCTCGGGCGCCGGCTGCCGATCACGGAGCGGTCGATCCGGTTCCGTACGCTCGGTTGCTTCCCCCTGACCGGCGCAATCGAGAGCGAGGCCGCGACCCTCACGCAGGTCATCCGGGAAACGCTCCTCACCACCACCTCGGAACGCCAGGGGCGCGTCATCGACAAGGACGCAGGCGGGGCCGGCATGGAGAAGAAGAAGCAGGAAGGGTATTTCTGATGGCCGCGGTCCAGGGTGCCGCCTACCGGGCCGATCGGCTGATCGCAGAGGACATCGAGGCCTATCTCCACGGCCACCGGCACAAGGGCCTGCTGCGTTTCATCACCTGCGGGAGCGTCGACGACGGCAAGAGCACGCTGATCGGGCGGCTGCTGTACGATTCGAAGATGATCTTCGAGGACCAGTTGAGCGCGCTCGAGGCGGATTCGAAGCGGGTGGGCACGCAGGGCGAGGCGATGGACTTCGCCCTTCTCGTCGACGGCCTGGCGGCCGAGCGCGAGCAGGGCATCACCATCGACGTCGCCTACCGCTTCTTCTCCACCGAGAAACGGAAGTTCATCGTCGCCGACTGCCCGGGCCACGAGCAGTACACCCGCAACATGGCGACGGGCGCCTCGACCGCCGACCTCGCCGTGATCCTGATCGACGCGCGCAAGGGCGTGCTGCCGCAGACGCGGCGGCACAGCGTCATCGTGCGCCTGTTGGGCGTCCGTCACGCGGTGCTGGCGGTCAACAAGATGGACCTCGTCGGCCACGACCGAGCCGTCTTCGAATCGATCGCCGCCGACTACCGGAGCTTCGCCGAGCGGCTGGGCCTGAACGGCGTGACCGCGATCCCGATCTCGGGTCTGAACGGCGACAATATCGCGGCGCGTTCGGCGGCTATGCCGTGGTACGAGGGTCCGACGCTCGTCGAGCATCTCGAGACCGTTGAGCTCGCCGATGCCGACCCGACTGCGCCGTTCCGCCTGCCCGTCCAATGGGTGAACCGGCCGGATCAGAACTTCCGCGGCTTCGCCGGCCTGATCGCCGGCGGCCGGGCCCGCCCCGGCGACCGGGTGCGCGTGCTCCCGTCGGGCCGCGAGACCAACATCGCGCGCATCGTGACCTTCGACGGCGACCTTCCCGAGGCCGTCGTCGGTCAGTCCGTGACGCTGACGCTCGCGCAGGAAGTCGACGTGTCGCGCGGCGACGTCATCGTCGGCGCGGACGCGCCGGCGCAGGTCGCCGATCAGTTCGAAACCGCGATCGTGTGGATGGCGGACGAGCCCTTGCTGCCGGGTCGGCCCTATCGGCTCAAGATCGGGACGCAGACGGTGTCGGCTACCGTGACCGAGATCAAGCATCAGCTCAACGTCGACACGCTCGACAGGCTGCCGGCGAAGACGCTGGGGTTGAACGCCATCGGCACCTGCAACCTGCAGACCGACCGGCCGATCGTCTTCGATTCCTACGAAGCGAACCGAGATACAGGCGGGTTTATCCTCGTCGACCGCGCGAGCAACGCCACGGTGGGCGCGGGGATGATCCGGTTCGCGCTGCGGCGGGCGCACAACATCCACTGGCAGGCGCTCGACGTGAACCGCGACGCGCGCGCCGCGATCAAGGGACAGCGCCCGGCGGTCCTGTGGTTCACCGGCCTGTCGGGCGCCGGCAAATCGACGATCGCGAACCTCGTCGAGAAGCGGCTGCACGGGCTGGCGCGCCACACCTACACGCTCGACGGCGACAACGTCCGGCACGGGCTGAACCGCGACCTCGGCTTCACCGACGCCGACCGGGTCGAGAACATCCGCCGGGTGGCCGAGGTGGCGAAACTGATGGCCGACGCCGGGCTCGTCGTGCTCGTGTCTTTCATCTCGCCGTTCCGCGCCGAGCGGCAGATGGCGCGCGAGTTGATGAAGCCCGGCGAGTTCATCGAGGTGTTCGTCGACACGCCGCTGGCCGAGGCGGAGGCTCGCGACGTCAAGGGACTCTACCGCAAGGCGCGCGCCGGGACGCTGCGCAACTTCACCGGCATCGATTCGCCCTACGAGCCGCCGGAGGAACCGGAGATCCGGATCGACACGCTGCGCGAGACGGCCGAGGAAGCCGCCGAGCGCATCGTCGCGCACCTGCTGGGCCCGCAGGTGCTCGGCGAAACTTGGATGGGCGAGGGGATCTAGGCCACCGCCTGCCAGTCGATGGTCGGAAGCGCGTTCAGGGCCGGCCGCGCGAAGAGGTAACCCTGCATCAGGTCGATGCCGACGTCGCACAGCGCGGCGTATTCGCCGACCGTCTCGACGCCCTCGGCGACGACGGTGATCCCCAGCTCCTGCGCGGCCCCGACGATGCTCCCCACGATGGTCCGCCGGATGCGGTCGTGGTCGAGGTTGCGGACGAGGCCCATGTCGAGCTTGATGATGTCGGGCTGGAAGTCGGCGAGAAGGTTGAGGCCCGAGAAGCCGGCCCCGAAGTCGTCGATCGCCGTCATGAAACCCATCTCGTCGTAGGCGCGGATGATCGACTGCACGTGCGCGGTGTCGGCGGTCTGCTCGGACTCGGTGAACTCGAAGATGATGTTCGACGTCGGGAAACCGACGCGCTTGGCGGTGGCGAGCGTCGTGCCGATGCACACCTCGGGTCGATAGACGGCGTTCGGCAGGAAGTTGATCGACAGCAGCGCGCCCGCGCGGGCGAGATCGAGCGCGGCGGCCTGCTCGATCGCGGTCACGCGGCAGAGCTGGTCGAAGGAGTAGCGGTTGCTGTCGTCCAGCCGCTCGAGGACGCTGGCCGCGCCCGAGCCGTCGGCGCCGCGGACCAGCGCCTCATAGGCGAACACGCGCCGTTCGGCGACGCTCACGATCGGCTGGAACGCCATGGCGATCTGGAGCGGGAACGCGTCGGCTCGGCAGCCGCCGCAGCGCCGGGCGACTCCAAGCGCCGGATCGATGGTCGCCATGTTCGTCGGTCCCTCCCAAGATCCGCCTTCTCGGAGGGCGGCTGAACCCATAACGGCCGAGTCCCGCGAATGTTTCGGCACCGTATCGTACCGGGCCGGTTCGTGTCCGCGGCTCAAGCTTTCTCGAGCGTGCACTGCAGCGGGTGCTGATGCTGGCGTGCGAAGTCGATCACCTGGTTCACCTTGGTCTCGGCGACCTCGTAGGTGAACACGCCACAGACCCCGACGCCCTTCTGGTGGACGTGGAGCATGACGCGCGTCGCATCCTCCATGCCCATGCGGAAGAAGCGCTGCAGGCAAAGGACGACGAACTCCATCGGCGTGTAGTCGTCGTTGAGCATCAACACCTTGTAGAGCGACGGGCGCTTGGTCTTCGGCGCCGTCTTGGTGGCGACGCCGGTCTGGCCGTCGTTGACGTCGGCGTCGTCGGGACGGCTCATCGAAATCGGACGCAGGGCCGTATCGAACATCGGCGGACATACTCGCGCTTCAAGAGAACGCGCATGATATGGCACGGCGAGGGTCTGCGACAAGAGGGGCGCGCGTCGCGACGTCGCCGCGACGCACCGGTCGGGGCGGGGAACGCCCGCCCCGACGAGGCGTCAGTGCAGCTGCGCCGGCACGACGGCGGAGGTGCCGGCGGCGCGACCGTAGGCGCTCGGCGGGCTCAGCCGGCGCTGGGTCGGGGCGATGTCCGAGGCGTCGGCGCGGCCGCGCCGACGCCACAGCGCGGCGGCCACGGCGGCCGCCGCGAGGCCCAAGCCCAAGCCGGCGAGGGCCTTGCGGTTGCCGCGCCAGCGCGAGACATAGCCGCCCGAGCGGATCGCCTTCAGCTTCGCGCGTTCGTAACGGCGCGCGAGCTCTTCGTCGTCGCCGAGCGCCGCGATCGTCTGGGTGTGCTCGCCGAACACGCGGTCGAGCTCGTCCGAGAAGGCTTCGAAACGCGACGTCCACTCGGCGCCGTCCTTGTCGCCGCGGCGCAAGCCGTCGAGCGTCCGCTCGAGGTCCTTGTGCGACGCGTGCGGGTCGCGCGAGGTGGTGGTGCCGCCCCGGCTCTCCGCGGCCGGCATGATGACGCCGGTCATGAGCGTCAGATGGCGCCGCACCTCGTCGTCGAGCTGGTCGAACAGCCTGTCGCGACCCGTGGGGCCGGCGGCGCTCGCCGAGCGCAGCAGCTGGTCCGCGACCTGGCGGATGTTGGCGTGGTCGACCGACACGATGTGGCGCAGATCCATGACCGATCCTCCTCATGAATGGGGAAGTCTCGGCAACGGGCCCGAGTCCGCGGGGTTCCGCCGGTTCGGCTAGCCGAGCCGAAGCCGGGACAAAGAGCGCCAGGAACCCCGCCGCGCGACCGCCCGTTGAACGGGCTCCCGGCCGTGGCGCCGGCCACGACGGCGATGAGATGATCCAAGAACCCGAAACCCTCGACTGCTCGGTCTTCGAGCCACCGCCCGAGAGCCAGCAATTCTACGCCGAGTGCCTGCGGCTGCTCGCGGAGTCCGGCATCGGCTTCCTTGTGTCCGGCACCTACGCGCTGGCCGCCTACACCGGGATCGTGCGGCCGACCAAGGACGTCGACGTGTTCTGCAAGGCCGGCGACTTTCCGAAGATCCTCGCCTATTTCCAGGAGCGCGGCTACCGGATCGAGGTGGTGGACGAACGCTGGCTCGCGCGCATCCTGCGCGACGACGGGCTGTTCCTCGACATCATCTTCAACATGCCGACGACCTCGGACCCGATCACCGACCAGTGGTTCGAGAACACGCCGACGGTCGTGATCTACGACACCGAGGTCCGCCTCGTGCCGCCGACCGAGTTCATCCTGTCGAAGGCCTTCGTCCAGGACCGCTACCGCTACGACGGTGCCGACGTGGCGCACATGTTCCTTAAGAAGAGCGACGGCATCGACTGGCACCGGCTGCTCTCCCACTTCGAGCTCTACTGGGAAGTGCTGCTGATGCACGTGCTCAATTTCCGGTTCGTCTATCCCAGCGAGCGGGACAACGTGCCCCGCTGGCTGTTCGACGAGCTGCTGGCACGCCTGAAGGCGCAGACGGCCCTTCCGCCACCGATGAAGAAGGTTTGCCGCGGCCGGATGTTCAGCCCGCGCGACTACCGCGTGGACACCGCCGAGTGGGGCTATTCCGAGTTCGTGGGTAACCTCGAGGAGCATTATGAGCGAAAGTAACGGCACGATCACGGTGGCCGCGATCGGCGACCTCCACGTCACGGAGACGTCGGTTCGCCCCTATGCCGCCTTGTTCGCCGAGATTTCGGAAAAGGCCGACGTGCTGGTGCTGTGCGGCGACCTCACCAACTTCGGCAAGACGAAGGAGGCCGAAATCCTCGCCGAGGACCTGCGTTCCGCCACCATCCCGGTCGTGGGGGTACTCGGCAATCACGACTACGAGTGCGGCCAGCCGGAGAAGGTCGCCGAGATCCTGTGCCAAGCCGGCATGCGGCTCCTCGACGAGCAGGCGATCGTCGTCGAAGGCGTAGGCTTCGCCGGGACCAAGGGCTTCATCGGCGGCTTCGGCCGCGGCGAGCTCGCGCCGTTCGGGGAAGGAGAGATCAAGGCCTTCGTCGACGTCGCGGCGAACGAGGCGCGCAAGCTCGAGAACGCGCTCAGAAGCCTGCGCACCGAGCGGTCGGTCGCGGTGCTGCACTATGCGCCGATCGCCGAGACCCTCGAGGGCGAGCCGATCGAGATTTTTCCGTATCTCGGTTCGGCGCGTCTGGCGGATGCGATCGACCGCTTCGAAAACGTGCGGGCCGTCGTCCACGGCCACGCCCACCACGGCCGCTACGAAGGCCGGACGATGCGCGGGACCCCCGTCTACAACTGCGCTCAGTTCGTGGTGCGACCGCAGTTCGGCCGACCTTACGCGTTGCTGGAGGTCTGATCCCAACGAAAACGGGCGGGCGCACTAGGGCGCCCGCCCGTCATTCCGCAGCGCGACGACGCGGCTTAGCGCGCGACGTTCGCCGACTTCAGGCGGTCGGCGGCGAGCGCGGCGCGGTTCTGTAGCGGCTCGAACACCTCGCCCATCACCTTCAGCGACGTCTCGGTGACGCGCGACATCTCGGCGACGACGTTGTCGAAGTACGACTTGGCGTAGTCGTTCGACGCGGCGAAGAACTCGTTCGGGGTCTTCGCGGCCGTCAGCGTGCGGACGGCGGCGGTGCTCTCCTCGAGGCTCTTCTTCGAGAACTCGACGGCGCCCTGCGCCAGCGTCTCGAAGCCCTTAGCCGCGGCCTTGCCGGCCTGCACCATCGCCTCGACGTTGCCGCGGGCGAACTCGTTCATCTCCTCGAGCGACTTCACGCCCCGGTCCATCGCCTCGCGGGTGCGGGTGGCGGCCTGCTCGAACGCGGCCTTGCCCTGCTCCATCGCGGCCTGCGCCTGGATCTTCACGGTCTCGGTGGTCTTTTCAGCGGTCTTGCCGGTGGTGGCCATGTTGCTTTTCCCTTATACTCGCGAGGATAGCCGCACGGTCGCCGGCTATGCTGCGGCGCAACATAGTCAGGTTTGCTGCGCACTTCAAGTCATTTTTTGTGCAGTGCACAATAGAACCGGATCGAGCTGGGCGGTCTATCGTTCGGCCGGATCGGGCACGTCGGCGGGAAGGTTGGCTTCGACCGGCGAATTCTGGCTGTTGGCGACCGCCTCGACGGTCGGCTGATAGGCGTCGCCCAGCCGCTCCGCGGCCTGCTCGCGCGGACCTTCGCCGCCGTAGTCCTGGCCCGTCTGCTGGGCGACGATCGCGTCCTCCCGCGCGGCGGCGTCCTCGCGCGCTTCCTGCTCGGGGCTGCTGCACGCCGCAGCGATGACGAAAGCGGTGGCCGCGATCAGGCGCATGGTCGTTCTCCTGTTGCCGTTTCCGATCCCGCGCCAACGATCCAGACCGGCCTTTGTTACCGCCGACGGAACGCGAGCGCGCCGCGCGCATTGGCGTCACCCAACCCGCAGAGGAGCGCGCCCGTGCCCACAGCGACCCTTCAGGACGATCTTCAGAAATTCTTCACCGCGTTCGCGCAGGCGTGGCTCGACGCCGATCCCGCGGCGATCATGCGCTTCATGGCCATGCCCGTCACCCGAACCACTACCGCCAAGCGCAGCGTCGTGGAGGACGAGGAGGCCGCCGAGGACGCCATCGAGGCGCTGCTCCGCCGCTTCGAGGCGAACGGCATCGCCAACGCGCGCCTCGCGACGATCGAGGTGGGCGCGGTCGGCGAGGACAGCGTCGACGTGAACGTCCACTGGGAACTGCTCAACGACGACGACGAGCCGGTATTGGGATACGACGTCGGCTACACGCTCGTCCGCGAGAAGGAGCACGACTGGCGGATCGGTTCGATCCAGGAGGACGAGCAGAACCGCGCCCTCACCGAAGCAGGCTGGCTCGACAGCGACGCCGCCTGAGCAATGGCCGTGGCCGCCGGTCACGTCGTCCTGCTCGGCGACTCCATCTTCGACAACGCCGCCTACGTCGGGGGCGGACCGGACGTGGCACGGCAGCTCCGCGAGGCGCTTCCGGGCGGCTGGCGCACGACGCTTCTGGCGGTCGACGGCGCCGTGGCGGCGGGCGTGGAGCGGCAGCTCGCCGCGTTGCCGCCCGACGCCGGCCTCCTCGTGGTGAGCGCAGGCGGCAACGACGCGCTCGGCGCCTCCCATATCCTCGACACCCGGGTCGGATCGGTGGCCGAAGGGGTCGCGAGGCTCGCCGAGGCGCAAGCCCGGTTCGCGGCGAGCTACCGCGCCATGCTCGAGGCCGTCGTCGCGCGCGGACGGCCCGCCGCGCTCTGCACGATCTACGACGCGAACTACCCCGAGCCGCGCCGGCGCGTCGTGGTCGCGGCGCTGTCGCTGTTCAACGACGTGATCACGCGCGCCGCATTCGCGCGCGGACTGCCGCTCGTCGACCTCCGGCTCGTCTGCGACGAGCCGGGCGACTACGCCAATCCGATCGAGCCGTCGGTGCAGGGCGGCCGCAAGATCGCCGCCGCCATCGCGCGGCTGGCGGTCGGTCTCGGCGGCGACGCGTCGGTGGTCGTCGCCCGTTAGTGGCCGACCTCGACGGCTTCCACGCCCGACAGCTTCAGCTGATTGTCGATCTCGCCCATCAGGCGCTTGAGCGCCGCGTCGTTCTTCGCCTCGGCGCGCGCGACGAGCACGTCCTGCGTGTTGGAGGCGCGGAGCAGCCACCAGCCGTCGGGCGTGTTGACGCGCGCGCCGTCGGTCTCGTTGACCTGCGCGCCCGCCGCGCGCAGCCGTTCGAGCACTTCCGTCACCACCTCGAACTTGCGTTCCTCGGAGCATTGGAAGCGCATCTCGGGGGTGTTCACCATCTCCGGCATCGCGTCCCTGAGCGCGGTGAGCGAACCGCCGAGCTTCGACACGGCGCGGATGAGGCGAACCGCGGCGTAGAGCGCGTCGTCGAAGCCGTAATAGTCGTGCGCGAAGAAGATGTGCCCCGACATCTCGCCGGCGAGCGGCGAGTCGACCTCCTTCATCTTCGCCTTGATGAGCGAGTGGCCGGTCCGCCACATCAGCGGCTTGCCGCCGCGCGCCGCGACGTGGTCGAACAGCGCCTGGCTCGCCTTCACGTCGGCGATGATCGTGCCGCCCGGCACCTCGGCGAGCACGGCTTCGGCGAGGATCATCAGGAGCTGATCGCCCCAGACCACGCGGCCCTTGCCGTCGATCGCGCCGATGCGGTCGCCGTCGCCGTCGAAGGCGATGCCGAAGTCGAGCCCGCCGTCCGCGACCGCCTTCCTGAGGTCGACGAGGTTTGCCTCGACGGTCGGGTCGGGGTGGTGGTTCGGGAAGGTGCCGTCGATCTCGGTGTAGAGCAGGCTGTGCTGCCCCGGCAGCTTCGCCGCGAGCTTCTCGAGGATCTCGCCGGCGGCGCCGTTTCCGGCGTCCCAGGCGATCTTGAACGCCTTGCCGTCGAAGTTCCGGAGCAGCCGGTCGACGTACTGATCCTTGATGTCGACGCTCGTCACGCCGCCTTGGCCTTCCTCCCAGTCGCCGGCGGCCGCGAGCTCGCCGATGTTGCGGATGTCGGCGCCGAAGAAGGGGGCCGAGCCGAGCATCATCTTGAAGCCGTTGTAGTCGGGCGGGTTGTGGCTGCCGGTGATCTGGATGCCGCCGTCGCACTCGAGCGCGTAGACGGCGTAGTAGAGCATCGGCGTCGGCCCCAGGCCGATGCGGACGACGTCGCAGCCCGACGCGGTGAGCCCCTCGACGAGCGCGGTCTCGAGCGCGGGCGAGGACAGGCGGCCGTCGTAGCCGACCGCCACCTTCGACCCGCCGTTGCGCCGCACCCGAGTCCCGAAACTCCGCCCGATCGCCCGCGCGTCATCCTCGCCCAGCGTTTTGCCGATGACGCCCCGGATGTCGTACTCGCGCAGGGTGGTCGGGTGGAAGCTGTGCGTCATCGAGTGCTCCTGAACGGCGAAATTGTTTCGGACCTGGCCCATAGCCAGCCCGCCGGCCCGACGGAAGCCGGGACCGCGGACCTGGCATCAAGACGCGTTCGGAGGCTCGCGGTTCAACGCGTCGAGCAGCACGTCGCGCGCGGCGTTGACGCGGCGCGTGAGCTCGGCCGTTCCGCCCTTGTCGGGGTGGACCTGCGCGACAAGACGGCGGTGCGCCGCGCGAATCTCCTCAGCGCCTGCGCCGGGCCCGACGCCGAGGATCGCGCGCGCTTCGTCGAAGCCGGGCTTCGCGGGCTTGGCCCGGCCCGGGATACGCTCCCAGAAGACCAGCGCTGCGGCGCCGGCCGAGAACAGCAGTCCCAGGAGCGGCGCACCCTTGAAGCCGCGCGCGGCGAGGTAGGCGAGCACGCCGGCGGCGGCCCAGCGCCAGACGCGGGGGGTGAGTTGACGGGTGAAATAGAGATAGCCCAGCAGGGCGGCCGCGAGGACGAGGACCAGCCCCATCAGCCGGCGACGGCCATCCGCGCCGGCTCCGCTTCGGTCTCCCACATCGGCAGGTTGAGCGACGCGATGAGCTCGCGGAGCTCGGCGCGGGCCGCGACGTGGCTCATGCTCTTGTCCTCGATGGCGGCGGTGTCGAGCAGGGTCAGGCCGCGCGGGAAGAGCTCGCGGTAGATGACGCGCTCGGACAGGCCGGGCGCCACGCGGAAGCCGATGCGCTTCGACAGCTCCTCGAGCGCGCCGCCGACCCGCTTGCGGTTGCGCGCCTCGAGCGTGGAGAGGCGGTTCCGCAACACCACCCAATCGACCGATCCGCCGTCGACCTTCGCACGCGCCTTGCGGGCGTCCCAGACGAGCTCGGCGTAGAAGCTCGGGCGCTTCACCCGGAAGCTCTCGGCGTCGACCTGGCCGATGAGGTCGAAGTCGACGAAGCTGTCGTTCAGCGGCGTCACGAGCGTGTCCGCCGCTGCCATGGCGGTGCGGCCGAGCACGCTGTCGCGGCCGGGCGTGTCGATGACGATCGCGTCCTTGCCGCGCGCGAAGGCGCCGATCTGCGCGATCAGCCGCTCGCGGTCGCTCTCCGGGGTCTCCTCGGCGATGACGACCGTTTCGGGCGTCGGGAGCTCGATGCCGCGCTTGCGGGCGAAGTCGGCGCGGTTCTCGACGTAGCGGGCGAAGGTACGCTGGCGGGCATCGAGATCGATCGCGCCGACGCTGAACCCCGCGTGGGCGAGCGCCACGCCGATGTGAACCGCCGTCGTCGACTTGCCCGTCCCACCCTTCTCGTTGCCGAGAACGATTACATGCGCCGTCATTCGCCCCACCACCGAAACGCTTGATTTGTGAGGCCGTGTTTCCGACAGGGGAGAGGTCCTGTCAATCGAGAGCCGCCCTCCATGCCGATGCCGATCGTCCGCACCGTCAGCGACCTGCGCGCAACCGTCGCGGGCTGGCGGCGCGCGGGCGAACGCGTCGCGCTGGTGCCGACGATGGGCGCGCTCCACGCCGGCCACCTCGCGCTGGTCGCCGACGGGCGGCGGCGAGCCGACCGCGTCGTCGCCACGATCTTCGTCAATCCCAAGCAGTTCGGGGTCGGCGAGGATCTCGACCGTTACCCGCGGCAGGAGGCGGCCGACGCCGCCGCGCTCGAGCGGGTCGGCTGCGATCTGCTCTACGCCCCCGGCGTCGCCGAGATGTACCCGGCCGGGTTCGCGACGTCGGTCAGCGTCGCAGGCGTGACCGACGACCTCGACGGGGCGGCGCGACCCGGCCATTTCGACGGCGTCGCAACCGTCGTGGCCAAGTTGTTGAACCAGGCTCGTGCCGACATCGCGATCTTCGGCGAGAAGGACTATCAGCAGCTCCTCACGATCAGGCGGCTGGCGCGCGACCTCGACATCGAGACCGAGATCGTCGGGCACCCGACGCAGCGCGATCCCGACGGCTTGGCGCTGTCCTCCCGCAACGCCTATCTTTCCCCCGAGGAGCGGGCGAGGGCGACCGAGCTGCCGCGCGCCCTCGAGGCGGCGCGAGCCGCGATCCTGGCGGGCGCCGACGTGGCGGACGCCCTGGGTGCGGCGGTCGAGCGGCTGCGGCGGGCGGGCTTCGGCCCGATCGACTACGCCGAGCTGCGCGACGCGGAGACGCTGGTTCCGCTGCACCGCCTCGACCGCCCGGCACGGCTGCTGGCCGCGGCGCGCCTGGGGGCGACGCGGTTGATCGACAATCTCCCCGTTAACCAAAGTTTATGACCTCGTGTCGATGCTGACCCGACGGAAGCCGCTCGCGGGAGCGACGGCGCAAGGAGGGTTCGGGATCATGGCTCACAGCGAAGCGATGCAGCGGCGCCTGATCGAACGGCGGCTCGCCGAAGCGCGCGGCGGCGACGTCGAAGCCTGCTACGAGCTGGGCGTCGACCATTCGGTCGGGCGGCACGGGGCGGCGGTCGACCTCGTGGAGGCGCACAAATGGTTCAACCTGGCCGCCATGTCGGGCGACCGCCGCGCGCTCGCCGATCGCGCCGAGGTGGCGTCGGAGATGTCGGCCCGGGAGATCGCCGAGGCGCAGCGCCGGGCGCGCGCCTGGCTCGCAGGAACCCTGCCGCTCGCGGCCTGACCCAAACGATCGTCAGCCGGGTCGGCGGAAGGGCGACAACTCGCCGAGCGCTTCGATCTCGTCGGCCACCGCCGCGCGCTCGGCTTCGAGGTAGCGCGCGACCGCCTCGCGCAGGCCGGGGTGCGCGATGTGGTGCGCCGAGTAGGTGGGCGTGGGCAGATAGCCGCGCGCGAGCTTGTGCGCGCCCTGGGCGCCGGCTTCGACGCGGCGGAGCCCGCGCGCGATCGCGGCGTCGATCGCCTGGTAGTAGCAGAGCTCGAAGTGGAGGAAGGGCACGTCCTCGACGCAGCCCCAGTATCGGCCGTAGAGCGCGTCCGCGCCGATCAGGTTGAGCGCGCCCGCGATGTAGCGCCCGTCGCGTTTCGCCATCACGAGCAGGACCCGATCGGCCATGCGCTCGGACAAGAGGGAGAAGAAGGCGCGCGTGAGGTAGGGGCGGCCCCATTTGCGCGCGCCGGTGTCCTGGTAGAACATCCAGAAGGCGTCCCAGTGCGCCTCGGTGATCGCCGCGCCGCTCAGATGCTCGACCTCGACGCCGTCGGACAGCGCGGCCGCGCGCTCCTTCCGCAACGCCTTGCGCTTGCGCGAAGCAAGCTCATCCAGGAAGGCGTCGAAGCTTTCGTAGTCGTTGTTTTCCCAGTGGAATTGCTGGTCGGTCCGGATCAGCCAGCCCGCCGCCTCGAACGCCGCCACCTGCTCGGGCGCCACGAAGGTGGCGTGCGCCGACGACAGGCCGAACCGGCCGACCGCGGACTCGGCGGCGACGACGAGGGCCGGCCCGAGCCCCGGGTCGCGCAGCAGCAGGCGCGGGCCCGGCGCCGGCGTGAACGGCACCGCGATCTGGAGCTTGGGATAGTATCGCCCACCGGCTCGCTGAAAGGCGTCGGCCCAGGCGTGATCGAAGACGTATTCGCCGAGGCTGTGCGACTTCAGGTACGCCGGCAGGATCGCGGCGGCGCGCCCGTCCCCGCCGTCGACGACGAGATGGGCGGGGCCCCAGCCGGTCTCGGTGGCCGCGCTCCCGGAGTCCTCGAGCGCGGTGACGAAGGCGTGGGCGACGAAGGGGTTGGCCGTGCCGGCGCAGGCGTCCCATTCGGAAGCGGCGAGGTCGCCGGCACGGGCGAGAAGGCGCGCGGTCGTCATTGCATTCGGCTCAGGCCGCCGGCGCGGCGGGCAGTCGACCCTCGAAGATGACCTGATCCGCGAACTTGGCGGCCAGCGCGTGCGCCGCGTCGTCTCGCACCGTCCAGGTCAGAAGCTTGATTTCGTGCTCGCGCGCCCGCGCGGCGAACCGCGACGGCAGGCGCTGGACGTCGAAGGCGATGAGGTGCGGCTTGGCGCGCCACACGAGCGCCTGGCGCCGGATGCGGGCGCGGAGATCGTAGGGCGACAGCGGCCGGCGCGCCGCTTCGGTCATGACGAGGCCGCGGACGATCTTCGGCGCGTGCTCGGCATACCAGGCCGGCACGCCGGGATGGAACGACATCACGGCGACGCGGCCGCGGTAGCCTTCGAGCGCGCGCCGCACCGCGAGGCAGGCCGGCATGTAGCGCCGATCGCTGGCCTTCACCTCGATCAGCACGGGCACGCGGCCGCGGACGTGATCGAGGACGTCGTGGAGCGGCCGCAGCGTCTCGAAGCTGCCGCGGAGCCTGATCTTCTGCAGCTCCCGCACGCTCTTGCGGATCAGCTCGCCCGTCGTCTCGGTCATCCGGTCGAGCGTGGCGTCGTGGAAGACCACCACGTTGCCGTCGCGCGTCGTGCGGACGTCGAGCTCGATACCGTAACCCCGCAGGATCGCGCGATCGAAGGCCGCGAGGCTGTTCTCGGGGACGCCGAGCGCCGCGTCGTGCAGGCCCCGGTGCGCGAACGGCTGGCGCGCCAGGAAGTCCAGCGCCGAACTCTCGATGTCGAGCGCCGGCCAGAACATCCGGGTTAGAAAGCCGAGGCGTAGGCCACGATGGCGTCGACCTCGACGGGTACGCCGAGCGGCAGCACGGTGACGCCGACCGCGGACCGGGCGTGCCGGCCGGTGTCGCCGAACACCTCGACCATGAGGTCCGACGCGCCGTTCGCCACCTTCGGCTGGTCGGTGAACGCGGGCGTCGACGAGACGAAGACGCCGAGCTTCAC
>Ga0164290_1001772_pt1 | contig 23867 bp, 22 predicted proteins | sample Micstemetagenome_FD_108782 | JGI IMG/M metagenome (GOLD analysis project Ga0164290, IMG submission 108782) | Contaminated culture microbial community from soil near Moab, Utah, USA - Microcoleus steenstrupii SON62 (Illumina Assembly) | ecosystem: Environmental > Terrestrial > Soil > Soil crust...
AAGCTCGGCAGCGTGCAGGTCGGCATGCAGGGGCAGGCACGGATCTATACCGGCTGGCAGCCGCTGGGGCGTCGGATTTATCGTTATGTAACGAAAACCTTCCACTTCGATCTGTAAAAAGTCGCTCGAAGGGCGGACTTTTGATTGTGCAAGTGGCGGGGGTTTGATAGGTGTAGATACTTGTAGCTTGAGACGCTCGATCAACAGCAATGGGCAGCCGCAACGCCGCCTGACTGAAATCAAGTTCGATTCCAATTTCAACCGTGCCGCAGCGAGCGGCCCCAGTGGAGAAGCATGAATGGCTGACAATCTTGAAAACGCTCCCGCCGAAGAAGGCAAAGCTGCCGCACCGCAGATGATGCAGGTCGACGTGGACGACACGCACACCACGGCCACCTACTCGAACTTCTGCCGCGTCACCGGCTCGCCGGAAGAGCTGATCGTGGACTTCGGTCTGAACCCGCAGCCGGTCGGCGTGCCGAAGGCCCCGATCGCCGTCACCCAGCGCGTGGTGATGAACTACTACACCGCCAAGCGCCTGCTCCACGCCCTGAGCCTGAGCGTACAGCGTCACGAAGCCGTCTTCGGCGTACTGGAAACCGACATCCAGAAGCGCCTGAAGCCGGGTTTGCAGCAGGGTCAGCGGTAGGGAGAGATAGTAGACAGTTTTCAGTAAACAGTTATCAGTTCTCTCGTTCCCACGCTCTGCGTGGGAACGCACGCCTCGACGCTCTGCGTCGTGTGCCAAAATTTGAGGGCCGCCGTCACCCAAGTGATCGGCGGCCTTTTTTGTTAGATGCTCTGACTAAGTGCGAATCCGCGCACTTCCCTGGTTGCTTCGTACTTAGTACTCAGTACTGAGCACCGAGTACCAGATCCTCCCATCCTGCTGAGCGAGTGCTAGTTACACGCTGCTTACAGCCTCGCTGCCGCCACAGCGTGTACCTTCGAGTGGAGAGTTGCCACAATCCACACGTATTACTTCGAGGAGGCCGCCATGAGGCAGCGCGTTCGTCTTGGATCCGTCCCGGCTTTCCTGCTCGTTGTTACAAGCTTGTCGTTTTGCCTCGGGAACGAGCCGCTGCCTCGATCACCACGCCAGCCGAGTGGCTATCTCACGGAGCGGCTCGGCATGTATGTGACTGTCGAAGGCGTACCGTATGACGCGTGCGGGAAAGTGGAGTCAAACTCGCTCGTCGTTGACACGGTGGATGGCAAGAAGCTCGACAAGCCACTGCTCGTTGTGGTCAAGAATGTCGTTCTGCCAGCCAAGACCCGCTGCGTGCTCAAGGGCTATGAACTCGGCGAGATGATCGGCCGGCCGCCGGCCGAGTACGATCTGTATCGCGAACTGGGCAAAGACACGCAGGAGCTCGCCGAGCGCGACGCCACCCCCTGGCGCTGGCGGCCGTACTTCGTGCCGCTGGTTGCTGTAGAGCCGAAAGGGTTGGAGGTGTCGACCCAGTGGGGCATTCGGGAATGACGAGCGATTGAACCGTCTTCAAGTCACACGCCTAAGCGGACCCTCGGTACTCAGTACTGAGTACTCTCGTAATGCACGTCCTCGCGCGGGGCTGCCGAGGCGGGGCCTCGGGTTAGTTTCGTCCCAGGCTGGAGTCTGGACGGAGATTTGATTGGCGGATAGCGGCAGGGTGTGCCTTAGCCGGAAGTTAACAACTTCCAGAGATTCCTCGCGCGGACGGTCCACTCGCGACTTCTCCGGCGGATGGTATCTGCCGGTTATTGGTTTTTTCCAGCGATGGCTACTTCGCGTCTCCCTCACCACGATCCACTTCGTTCAGGTCGGGAAAAAGCTTCTTCGTTACCGCCAGGATTACGTCCTTCAGCGTGGCTCCCTCCTTTCGGCAAGTAGCCAGCCCTGCCTTGTAGGCTTCGGCAAATTCTCGAAGGGCGGCTGCAGCCTCTTTCGGATCTACCTTCCCTCGCTGCTCATAGAACACATCGACCTTCCAGCCTTCCTTGTCCTTGACCACCACAATGTCCCGGCCGGTGTGCGGGTTGAAAGCCTTTGCCGCCTGGCCGTCGTCGATGTCGGTGAAGTCTAACTCCTTGATCCAGCCGGCGTCCCGCGGCGGGATTTTTAGATTGATTGCGTGCCCGTCGACGCCCTCCTTTGCCTTCTCGATGGCGGAGGGCCCAAATCGCTTCACCATTTCGTCACGCAGCGCAACCAATGTAATGTTGAGCGCGAACCCTGCATCTACGAGTTCGCGCTCACCCGGCTCCGCGTAGGTCGCCTGACGGAACTGCTCAGGGTCGTTCCGCCCGATGGCTGCGAAGAAATCGGAGACTGCCCGCTGCGCTTCCGTCCTGCTCGGACCGTCGGCCAGGGTGGTGGTGGCGATCGCAACAAGTACGATCGCTGCAAATAGGAAGCAAGCATAGCGATGCATCGAAAAAGCTCCTGTTCTTGCGGGTGTCGGGGTCGACATGGGCTAGTCCTCGCGTGGGGCTGCCGAGGCGGAGCCTCGCACTTAGTTTGGTCCCTGACCGGAGCCTGGGACGGAGATGCTGGGTTAATTGTCCGCTTGGAGCATTTTCAGGACTTTGTCGCGGACTTGGGCAACGTCCATCTCTTCGACTGGCTTGTCGCGGACGTCTTTGCCCGTGATGCGCGTGATGGCGTTGATCGCAAGGTAAACGGAACGATCGTCCGCATCGCCTGTTTTCAGGACTTGCGTCAGCAGCGGTAGGGCTGTCCGGTCGCCGGTGACGCCAATGGTGCGAATGCTGGTCTCTTGAACGAACCAGTAACTGTCGTCCTTCTGGAAGTGAGCCCAGTCGCGAATGAACTTCTCGCTGCACATGGCGCGCTGCTGCTTCGTCAGTGTGTGGTCGCGAAATTCAAGACCTTTCACAGCGTCGCGTGCGAGTTGCGTGATCGCCTTGGGCTTAGCGTAGTCCGCTTCGTGAAGGCTCGACTCGTAGCCAGCCCACTGCAATGCGAGGTCGTGCTTCTCCTTGGTGCTCAGTCTCGCCTGAGCCCAGAAGTCGTTGGATGAGAAAGAGGTACTATCTAGCTCGACGGGCTTGAAACGAGCGGAATCGACCACGGCAATCTCCTTGAGTAGCTGCCAGTACGCGTCAGCGGTCAGGCGTGCCTGTCGAACCTCGACCGACACCTTGTCCGGCGGCCATTTGGAGTGGTATTGCGCCCAGCGCGACTCGCGGGTGATGGCGAGCACGTCCACTCCGTCCTCAACAGGCCGGAACCACAGCCATTGGAGATAGCCGGAATGGCCAAAGGCAATGCCGATCTCCAGCGTCGCGTTCACGTCATACTTGGCCGGCTCGCTCCAAGTGATGGTGTAGCTGTCGCTCGTGAGAAGCTTACGGACGTGATCGAAATCATCGGCGGCTGACAGGCCGGCCGTGGTCGTCGCCAGGATTAGACCCATGACGATGCGTGTAACAGACCGCTCCACGTGCTTTTTCATGGTGGGGTCCTCGCGCGGGGCGGCCGAGGCGGAGCCTCGGGTCAGTTTCGTCCCAGGCTGGAGCCTGGGACGGAGGTTGGGGCTGTTGAGTTGCGCAGGAAAGGCGACTCTGCCGGGAGTTAACAACTTCCGGAGATTCCTCGCGTGGATCGACCACTCGCAATGTCTCCGGCAATGTTATCCGCCGGCTAAGGTCGCTGATGGAAGCGATGGGCCTTCGTGCTTCAGGTCTCCATCACCCCGGCCCTCTCCCGGAGGGAGAGGGGGACAGATATCTCGCTGACGGCGGATGTCTTTTTGTTCTTTCGCGGCTCGTCTTTTGGTGGGCGGCCGAGGGTGGCCATGACGACGAGGCCGACGAGGAGCAGGCCGACGAGGACGGCGGCGACGATCGCTGCGTTGAGGGCCATCTTGCTGGCCTTGGCTTCGCGGATGCGGTCTTCTTCTTCTTTCTTCTTCTTGAACTCGACGCTGTCCCGGCGGCGGAGGGTAAACTGAGCCTGGCACTGCGGGCAGAGGACGTCCTGGTCGAGCATATCGAGCGGCGTCTCAAGCTCGTGCCCGTTGGGGCAGGGGATGTGGAGCAGCTCGGGCTCTTTCGGTTCCTCGGGAACCGGGGCGGCTGGCTGCTGAGGGGCTCCGGCCGGGGCGTAGGGGGACTGGGGCGCGGCTTCGGGCCCTGCGGCTGCTGCCATCGCTGCCCAAGGGGACGGCTGGGCCCCGCCGGAACCGGCCCACGGGGCGGCGTCGGCAGACGGGGCATAAACGGGAGCCGGGATGATGAACAGCATGCCGCAGGTCGGGCAGACGCACTGCTGGCCCGCCTGGGAGGGGTCTCCCTCGAGCAAATGACCCTGCGGACATTGAAACTGAAACGACATCGAAAGCACCACCAGCCGCCCTCGCGGCGGCGATCAACGGGAACTGGTCAAAGGTTTATTGTAACTTACGCCGGCGGAGCAACAGGCCACGCGATCCGGCAAACAGCGGGCGCGCCGCCTGGCTCAGGTTCAGGTTCGTACAATATTCGGGATTGCGCCCGCATCTTGTTCCCTGGGGAGCGAGCGGGTGAAGGCCGGTCGTCGTAAGTCGATCCCGAAGTGAGGGACGGGAGCCGGGACCGACCACCCGTTAGTGGTATTGTTGAATTGGATATCGATTTGACACAACTTATATAAGAGTTCTGCATCAAACATAGGCCATAAATCGACTTACGGCAGCCCGGAGCACCGGTGTAAGCAAGTTGGCGACCCTAGTGAGCTGTTGTGAAAAATGTTGTGGGCGAGTCGCGCGTGCGGGAGACTCACAAGGTGACTTACGGCAATCGGATCAGGCGACTGAGCAGCAGTGGGTAGGAACTTGAGGGACGTGCGAGTACCACATCCCAAGCGTCCAGCGAGAGAGGAATCAGCATGCACTACAACCAAAGAAGCGGGATGACTCTAGCGCTATTGGCTTTGCCAATGTTCGCCGCAGCGGCGGTCGGGGCTGATCTGACGGTATCGACCGACTTCGAGGGTGGGTCCGCGGATGTGCTGGCGGTTGACCAGAAGTCGCGGACGATCCGCATTGCACCGGCAGGCGACCCGAAGCATGGCTGGCCCTGCTGGTGGTACTTCCGCGTCGACGGTGTTACGCCCGGCGAGACGTTGACCGTGGAAGTTGGCGGATCGCAGCGGCGGCTGGTACGGGAAGGGCCGAACAAGGGCAAACTACTGGCTGCGGGCTGGGCACTGGCGGACCGGGCGACGTACTCCGTAGACGGCAAAAGCTGGCTGCACACCCAACCCGCAAGAAAAGCGAATAACGTGGCCATCTATCGACAGAAGGTCGACAGTCCGACCGCCTGGTTCGCTTGGGGTCCCCCATTCACCCCGGCGGACTCGGCAGCGCTCTGTGAGCGTTTGGCCAAGGAGTGCGATTCGGCCGAGGTGTTTGAGCTTTGCAAGTCGCGCGAGGGTCGATCTTGCCTGGCGCTGCGCATCGGTGGAAAAAACGCGGCGAGCGATGGTGCAGAACCAACAAAGCGGCCAGCGGTTTGGATTCATGCGCGGCAGCATGCGTGGGAATCGGGCGCCAGCTGGGTTTGTCGCGGATTGGCCGAGTGGGCAGCGAGCGACGATCCGCAGGCGGCTGCTTTGCGAGAGCGGGCCGAACTGATCATCGTGCCGATCATGGATATCGATCACACGGCGACTGGGCAGGGAGGAAAGGAGTCGGTACCGCAGGACCACAATCGCGATTGGACCGACAAGCCGCACTGGCCGGAAGTAGCTGCAGCCCAACAACGACTGCTCGAACTCAGCAAGCAGGATCGTCTGGCGATGTTCCTCGACTTGCATAATCCAGGGCCGAACGATCGCCAGCCGTTCTTCTATGTTTGCCCCGATAAGTTGCTCAGCGAGGTCGGGCGGCGGAACCGCGATCGGTTCTTTACGCTCGCCCGAGCGGAGATTCGAGGTCCGTTGCCGCTGGCGGAGAAGACTCGCGTGACGGACGAGAACTACGACCCGCTCTGGAAGCAGATGAGCAAGAACTGGGTGGCGACTCACTCGCCCGAACACGCAGTGGCGGTTTGCCTGGAGACCTCTTGGAACACTCCGGCGAGTACGACCGAGGGATATCTGGCGGTCGGCGAACAGTTAGGACGGGCGGTCGCGCGATATCTGCAAAGTGGAGAGCCGAAAGAGCCAAGCGGGAAGTGAGTGGATGACGCCGAGCGCCGCAGTATCTCGTTCCCACGCTCTGCGCGGGAACGCAAGTACTGACGCTCCGCGTCGAGCGCAGGACGCAGAGCGTCCGATGCTTGCGTTACGACGCGGAGCGTCGTAACGACGAAGGCTAGATTCCGCTTTCGGCTTTCCGCTCTCCGCTTTTGACGAACTCGGCCCGATAGATCGGCAGGCCGTCCATCCGTTTGCGACGCTCGAAGTGGGTGCGGTAATCCAGGTTGTGCTCGGCGGGCCGCTCTTCCACCGGCAAGGGGCCCGTCAGTTTCGTTTCAGCGGCGAGCAGTTCCAGCGTGGACTGAAAGTACTCCTCGACGTCGCTCCAAAAATGGAGCTTGCCATCGGGCAGGAGCGTGCGCTCGATGTCGCGGACCATCTGCTCGTTCATCACGCGGCGCTTGCGATGGCGTTTCTTCCACCAGGGGTCGGGGAAGTAGACGTGCACGGCGGTCAGCGAGTTGCTGAGGAACCACTCGTGAAACAGCTTCACACCGTCGCCGGAGATGACCAGTCCATTCGGGCTGTCTTGCTTGACCAGTCGCGAAGCAGCGTATTCGGCGTAGCGATCGGCCAGTTCGATGCCGAGAAAGTTGTGGGCTGGATTCCCCGCGGTGGCGCCGCTGATGAACAACCCTTTGCCGGTTCCGACTTCGACTTCCAGTGGCAGCGAAGGATCGGCAAACAGAGCCGCCGCATCGAACTTTGGCGACAGGTCCTCTTCACGGCGGAAGTGCTTGCTCAGGTCGAGCGAAGGATCGATCTTCCGCAACGCCCGCCGGCCCATGATGCAGTTTCCAGAAACAAGAAGGCCAGATCAGCGACCTAGCCGCGGGCCGCTTGCTTGGCGGCGAGATGTTGCTGCAGGGCTTCGACCGGAATCGGCACGCCTTTGAGAATGCCTTCGACCACGATGCGGTCCTGAACGGCCCCTTGGAAGCGGCAGACGATCATCCGGCCGCGGCGAACCTTCTCAAGCTTGCACATCACAAACAGTCGGTCGCCGGGAACTACCGGGTCGCGAAAGCGGACTTCTTCCAGGCCGCCGAAGCCCACCATCGTGCTGCCGAGCAGGTCGTAGCGCTGGGTCACGAAGCTGCAGAGTTGGGCGATTGCTTCGAGCATCATCACGCCCGGCATCAGGGGCATGCCAGGCATGTGGCCGCGAACCCAGAACTCGTTGTCCGTGATGTCCTTATAGCCAACGCAGGAGAAATCTTCCTTGTTCACGTACACAACGGCCGTCAGCTGCTCCATTTCGAAGCGCTGCGGATTGATCTTGCGGATCTCCTCCAGGTCGGCGACCGGATGATCGCAGTCGATCAGCGACAGGTCGACGAGGAAATCTTTCCCGCTCACGATACGGACCCTTGTTGCGCGCAAGGCGTGCGACGAATCGCTCCCGCCAAGGAAGAAGGTTTGCCTGGATCTGTCTGGAGGTACGACTGCGGACTTCGTTTGGACCGTTTCGGAGTCTGCCGTTTCGCGCAGCTCCGGAAGCAATCGGCAGTTAGGTGCGAACGAGCTTCCGCTTGGCCCGACGGGCTTTGGCGTTGGCGGGACGCTTGCCGTGATTGGCTTTCTTGTGCGAACGATGGGGCTTGGCCATGGTTTATCTCGACTTGGAAGGCGGTTGATCGACTATTTACCTGAGGAACCACTCAACTTACCAAAACCTAGCCAGCTTGAGAAGGCAGACCGTCTCGCGGTTTTCCGGCGAGTGTCGGGCGCTACGCCAGGTTGACTCTCTGCACCTACGCAGCGTCGAACACCGAAGTTCAAGCGAGCTTTGCAGTTGTGCGGGTTCTTCGTCTAACGGGCGCTACTTTTGGCCTTGTCCCGATCCGCGGGCTTCGGCTACAGAACTGCCCAAGCCCGAAGAACCCTCTGCTTGATCGGATATTTGCCATGCCCAAGGCCAATCGAACCTCCCTTGAGCCCACCGCCACCACTTCGTCCGAGAGCTTCGGTCGCGGTGTCTGGCTGCCGATCGTAGGCGGAGCGCTCCGCGGCAATCGCTGGTGTCCCGCCAGCGGAGGCAAGCTATTGCGAGTGCTATTAGGGACTTATGAAAAGGAGCAGACCTCGCTGTTCCTTGAACGAATTCGGCCCGGGGACGTGGTCCTGGATATCGGCGCCGCCTGTGGCTACTACACCCTGCTTGCCGCGAAGCTGGTGGGGAAGGGGGGACGAATCGTCTCCTTTGAGCCCGACCCCAAAAACGCTGCCTACCTGCGGCGGCATGTTTCGGCGAACCAATTGAGCCAGGCGATGGTCCTGCAAATGGCGCTAAGCGATAACAGCGGTCAGGCCCGCTTTGGCGGAGGCAGCGGTAGCGGAACCGGCCGACTTTGCGATGGCGGAGCGTATGACGTGACGGTTCGGCGGTTGGACGATGTTGCCGCGCAATTGCAACTCGCCCCCACGCATTTGAAGATCGACGTGGAAGGAGCCGAGTTGGCTGTCCTGCGGGGCGGCGAACAAACCATTCGCCGCTGCATGCCGACGATTTTCCTATCGACCCATCCGGGCATCGTGAAGACCGTTCACGCCGACTGCTGCGATCTGCTGACCCGCTGGGGGTATGACCTGCAGCCCATCTTGGGTGGCGAATTGGCGCGAAGCACCGAAGTTCTGGCAGTCCGCCGAGAAGCTAGCCGAAGGGCTGCCTAGCGTTTCTCGCTTTGCGGCGAGATGCGGCGCGGTACGATTGTCGCGTGGCAGCAGCGGCTAGGTCACTCCGTCGATGGGCCGATGGCCGCCATGCTGCATCGTGGACGCTTGCCGTGACCAACGCACCGCCCAACTCCAATTCACCCAGCGCAGCGAAGACCTCGCCGCTGAAGACGGCCGCCATGCTGGCGATCGCCGGTGTTTGCGCGGCCATCGCTGCTTATGTGGTCTACAAGCAGCTCACGTACGATCCCTACGCCGCCGAGTATGGCAGCGGACCGATCGCCTTCTCGGATCATGTCACTACGAACGCCGATCCGGCCGCCGTCGACATCGGCGAGCTTCCGCTATTTGACTCTCAGGGTAAACCGTTCGACCTGAAGCAGTTTCGCGACCGCAAGAACGTGGTGCTGGTCATCACTCGGGGTTGGACCGGCGGGGCGCCCGCCGGCGCGGAGAAGTATTACGTCGGAAACATCTGCCTGTACTGTGCCACACAAACGTCGCGGCTGGCGAACAACTATCAGCAGTTTGCTGATCGGGATGCGGAGGTCATTGTCGTGTTTCCCGTGCTCACTCGTGAAGGGAACCGTCAGCTCACCGAGTTTGAACAAGCCGTGGCCCGCAGCGAAGGGCCGAGCAAACTGCCGTTTCCCCTGACGTTAGATCTGGAACTGGCGGCCGTCGATCGACTCGGCATTCGCAAGGACCTGTCCAAGCCAGCAACCTACATCCTCGACAAGCAAGGCAAAGTGCAGTTTGCCTATGTCGGCTCCTCTTTGGCGGATCGGCCGAGCGTGAAGGCGATGCTGGATCAGCTCGATGCGATCCAGCGCGGCGAATAGCTGATGAATAGCAAAATCGCTTCGACAGCGCTGCCGCTGGTTTAGAATTGCCAGCGTATGACTTCTCTCGACTCCAGCCTCGCGCCCGATCCCTTCCTGCAACTCGCAGTGAAGCTGTCGCTGCTGCACGCCGACACAGCGGAGCGACTGGCGATCGAATCGCTCGATCGCCGCATTCTCCCCGCGCAACTGGCGCTTCAGAAAGGGGTGCTTACTGCCACGCAGGTCGACATTGTCCAAACGCTGCTGCGGCCAGACGATGCAGTACCCGGCTATGAATTGCTCAGCCCCTTGGGTCACGGCGGCATGGGCGTGGTCTATCGCGCGCGGCAAAAGAATCTGAACCGAACCGTCGCGGTCAAAACCGTGCTAATTCATCAAATGGGGGACGATTCGATCGGCGAGCGCTTCAAGAACGAAGCGAAGGCAGTCGCTCGACTGGCTCATCCGCATATCGTAGCCGCGTACGACTTCGGTCAGCACGACGGCCGGTTGTACTTTGTGATGGAGTACGTCGAAGGCGAAGACCTGCAGCGACACATTCGACGCCGCGGCCCGCTCGATGAACGAACCACTTGGGGCCTGATTCGCCAGGCTGCTGCCGGCCTGTCTCATGCAGCTGAACTGGGCATCGTGCATCGCGACATCAAGCCGGCCAACCTACTGCTGGTGGATCCCCCAACAGGGTTTCCGCTGCCCTCTGGGATGAAGCTGGTGAAGGTCGCCGATTTTGGACTCGCTCGCTTCACCACCGAAGCGGATGAGCGAACGCGCCTGACTTCGAGCAACCACACCATCGGCTCGCCGCACTACATGTCGCCAGAGCAATTGCGCGGCGAGGAGGTCGATAGCCGTTCCGATATTTACGCCCTCGGCTGCACGGCGTATCACATGTTGGCAGGGAAGCCTCCACTGGCTGGAATGACTGTCTCGCAAATCGCGGCGCTGAAGTTGACCGGCGACCTGCCTGGCGTCGATCAGCAGCGGCCCGAAGTGAGTCGAAGCTCTGCGCATCTCATAAGCTGGATGACGTCGCTGAGAACGGAAGACCGACCACAAAACTATCAGGAGCTGTTCGCGTTAATCGACGGATTGAACGTCTCCGATGCAGCGGCCACGCAACGCCGAAGTGGAACGGATGACGAAAAGACGTCCGTGAACGACCTGCCGACCATTGGAGTGACCAGTCCGACCCAGCGCGGTGCAGGCCCCACCGACCGAGCCATTGCCATGGCAGATGCCCTCACGGCAACGGCGCCGATCATCGCCCCCGTGAAAGTGACTTCAGCTCTCAGCTGGAAGCGGCATTGGCCAGCCGTCGTTTTGACTGCGTGCCTGACGGCACTGCTCCTTGCGCTCGTCTTGAATCTCAACCGGCATCAGCCAACGCGCCCTCTTGTTTCGAGCGGCTTTCAAATTGCTTTGTTCGATGGCCAATCCCTCGCAGGCTGGAAGACGCTGTCCGGCGCGTGGCATCCGGCACGCAATGACGAAGGATCGCCGGTGCTGGCCGGTTCCGATGGTGTTGCCGAGCGAGTACTTCCGGAATCCTTTTTTGAAGCAACCACCAAACCAACGAGCAGCAATCGCGTTCGACCGCATCGCCTGACCGTTTTCGTCGAGCTACACGAGGCGACGGCCGCAGAGATACATTTCGGCATCGCGCCATCGGGAGAACGGCAAGTAGTGCGGCTGTCGAACGACGAGAGTTCCTTTGGCAAGAAAGCCAGCGATCAAACCGCCATGCACCGAAACAGCGATGCGGTGCCCTTGGCCCGCAAATCGGCGCAGCACGATGTGCAGATAGAGCGGCAGCCGAGCGATTGGTGGGTGCTGGTCGACGGCCGCGTAGTTGGCGCGATCGCCGCGCGAGATGACGAATTGCCTGAGGTGCGACTACTTGCCGAAGGAGGCCCGGCGTGGTTCTCCGATATTACCGTCGAAGAGTTGGGAGCGCGGCCTTCGCCGCCTTAGCCGACCGGTTGTTCGCATCAGGCTCGCGGGGTGGAATGGCACTCCGCGGCGGTTAAAATGGCGCCATGCCTACCACTCTCTGCAGCCGCCGTCGTTTTCTTGCCTCCGCTTCTGCCCTCGCCAGCGCGATTGTGCTGCAGCGATACGGATTGAGTCAGGACAGGTCCGTTTCGTCGCCGGCGCGAGTAAAGAAGGATCTCTTTGTCCATCCTGGCGAGCCGCTCAATGCGGAGCCGGAACTCGAAAACCTGGTCGCAAGCCGCATCACTCCGCTGCAGCATTTCTATGTGCGGAATCACGGACCCATTCCGCAACTCACGGCCGATCAAGTTCGCCTGACAGTGGATGGCATGGTGCACAAAAAGCTGGACCTTGGCGTCGAGGAGTTGCAGGGAAAACACAAGCAGCACACCGTCGAAGCCACGCTCACCTGCGCCGGCAATCGTCGCGAGGAAATGGCGAGGCTCAAACCCGTCGCCGGCGTGCAGTGGCAGGAAGGAGCGATCGGCAACGGTCAATGGAAGGGGATCGCGCTGGCCGACGTACTCAAGCAGGCGGATGTGCGTGACGGCGCCAAGCATGTGTGGTTCGAAGGGCTTGACCCCATCAAGGAGAAGGACGGCAGCGTCGCCCCCTTCGGCGGTTCAATTCCGATGGAGAAGGCCCTTGCGATGCGCGACGACGCGCTCTGCCTGATCGCCTTCCAAATGAACGGCCAGCCGCTGTTGCCCGAGCATGGTTTCCCGATGCGAACGGTAATCCCCGGGTACATTGGGGCGCGGAGCGTGAAATGGCTGAGCAAAATTACCGTCAGCGATCGACCGTCGCCGAATCATTACCTGGCCGATGCATATAAGCTGATCCAAACGACCGAAGAGGCGAAGCAGCGGGACCCGATCTATCAGTTCGCGATCAACTCGGCGATATGCACGGTCGAGGATGGCGAGACGCTCAAGGCCGGCAAGACGACGATCGCCGGCTACGCCCTGCCGACCGGCGCGCCGGGCTGCACAATCGAATCGGTCGAAGTATCACTCGATGGCGGCAAATCGTGGCAAGCAGCGAAGCTCGAAGGAGGCGACAAATCAGCGATGCCGTTCACATGGAGCCTCTGGACGGCCGACGTCGAGCTAATGCCCGGCAAGCATCAACTGGTCGTTCGGGCGACCGATTCCAAAGGCAACAAGCAGCCGGAAAAGGGTCCCTGGAACCTGAAGGGCTATCTATTCAACGGCTGGCACCGAGTGAATGTGGACGTGGCGTAGCAGTACTGTGAGCAGGTGCCCTTGGTCGAGGATCGGGTGAAAGATGCCCTCGCCTTACAATGACCAAGGACTAAACCCGATGACCAGCGGCTAGGTCGCAGCTACGCGGGTCTTGCGCTCCGCCAGTCGCAGCCGTGCAAACGGTGAGACGGTCTTGTTGCCGCTGCTGGGCTGGTTGTTTCTTTGCACCATGAAGGCACGAGCTGCGGAGGAGTGAGCCGCTGGTTGTCGATGCCCTCTCGCCTGACTTGGTGATGGATAGGCGGAATTCCTGCTTGCATACCGGCCGAATGTCGTGTATTATTGATAATATTTTGATTACTTATACGTGACATTTCTCATTAATGTTGATCATTCCACCCTTAGACAAAGTCCTGTTTGTGCAGTTACGGCGGACGGTGAGAGGGCTTTTGCTGGAGCTTGTTGATTTAATCGAAGAGTAAATCAACAAGTACGGGGTCCCCTGGACCCGGGGTGGGTGTTGATAAACCGGGGTAATAAAACAACGGGAACTTGCAGCGTGTGTTTGTTCGAATCGACGCAAGTTGGTCTTCGAACCGGATCGACTAGGGGGAAGAACGGAACCTTAAGCGAAGAGCTGGAGTGACGACGGCAGTGAAACCATGTTTCAGGACCGTTCGGGTGGCAGACGGAGAGTGCCTACTACATTCGGCGCCTCTGAGCTATGATCGCTAAATGCAAATCCATTTGCTTTTGACATTCTATTGCGTTTGCATTGTCGTCGGCTCACTGCTGGGTGGCCTCGCTCCGCAGGTAATGCAGCTCACGCATCGCCGCATGCAGCTGATGATGAGCCTGGTTGGCGGGCTGATGCTGGGGGTCGCTCTGCTCCACTTGCTGCCGCATTCCGTAGCAGAGCAGGGATCCGTGGATCGAGCAGTGCTGTGGACGCTCGGCGGGCTGCTCACCATGTTCCTGCTCATTCGTGTCTTTCACGTGCATGCGCACGAGCATGGGGATGTTAGTGATGCGACCGGGCATGCCCATGGGCACCAAGAGTCGCATGGCCATCAGCACGACCATGGACACAGCCACAAGCATTCGCATACGCACGCGCATGCTCATGGACCCGATGGGTGCGACTCGCAGCATGCTCCAGCTGTCGAGCAGCATCGCTTGAGTTGGATTGGTCTGGCATTCGGCCTCAGTCTGCATACGTTGATCGATGGCTTGGCGCTGGGAGCAGCGGTCGCAGCGGAATCGCACGCTTTTCACGGGTGGGCCTTGTATGGGCTTGGCACTTTCCTGGCGGTTGCATTGCACAAGCCGCTCGACGCACTTTCAATCACCTCTCTTATGGCGGCCGGCGGTTGGTCGCGGCAGGCATCGTGGACGGCGAACGTTGTTTTCTCACTCATGTGTCCGCTCGGTGCCCTTGCCTTTGTGCTCGGAGTGAGCAGGTGGGTAGAGGCGCAATCGTTAATCGTAGGTTGCGCTCTCGCATTTGCGGCCGGTGTGTTCCTATGCATCTCGCTCGCGGATTTGCTGCCTGAGGTGACCTTTCACACACATGACCGACTGCGGTTGACGACCTTTTTGCTGCTTGGCGTGTTCCTGGCTTGGGCAATTGGTTTTTTGGAGCCAGCGCACAATCACAGCCACCAGCATGGTGCAAGGGAGAATGAACCTGGAGCAAGGGTTCCGAAGGACCGCGACGGTGGTGTCGATCGCGTGCAGCGCGATGTCGATCCGCAGGCTAACGAAGATCCGAGCCGTTAGAATAGCGAGCCGAAATCGCTTACTAACTTTCCTAGGACGTGCCGATGACGCAGCGCCGAATCATTTGCTTGACGGAAGGTCACACCGAACCGCACGCGGGCAAGACGGCAGCGAACATCGTTCGTTACCGCCCCGATGAGGTGATCGCCCTGCTCGACAGCACTCAGGCAGGCAAGACGGCGGGCGGGTTGTTAGGCGCCGGTCATGATGTGCCGATCGTCGCCGATTTGCAGCAGGCTCAGGGAGCGAACACGCTGGTCCTCGGCATCGCTCCTCCAGGCGGGAAGATCCCCAGCAATTGGCGCCCGATCATTCTTCAGGCGATCAGTCTGAAGATGGACATCGTTTCGGGATTGCACGACTTTCTGAATGACGACTCGGAATTCGCCGCGGCCGCGCAGTCGGCAGGCGTCTCACTGATCGACATTCGTCGCAATAGCGAGAAGACGATCGCTCGCCGCGTCGGTTTGCGACCCGATTGCCTGCGGGTGCATACGGTCGGCCACGATTGCAGCATAGGCAAGATGGTGGTTTCGGTAGAAGTGACTCGCGGCCTCAAGGATCGCGGTCACGATGCTAAGTTCATCGCCACAGGTCAGACCGGCATCATGATCGAAGGGGATGGGCTGCCGATCGACTGTATCGTGGCCGATTTTGTTAGCGGCGCTGCGGAGAAGTTGGTGCTGGCCAACCAACATCACGACATTCTGCTTGTCGAAGGGCAGGGCAGCCTGGTGCACCCGTCGTATTCTGGTGTGACGCTCAGTCTGCTGCACGGTTGTGCGCCTCAGGCTCTGATTTTGTGCTACGAGGTAGGTCGCGAGACGGTCACCGGTGTGGAGAGCGTCCGCATACCGCCACTCGCTGAGATCAAGCGCATCTACGAAGCGATGTCCAATGTCCACCAGCCGTGCAAGATCATCGGCATCGGCATGAACAGCCGACGAGTTTCGGCCGAGGAAGCGGAGAGCGAGCGTGAGCGAATGCGGGCCGAATTCGGTTTGCCCGTTTGCGACGTCTTGCGTCACGGTCCGGAGGAGCTAGTTAACGCCGTGCTCTCGTTCAAAGCGGACGGCGGTTGGCATAGTCCCTAGCTTCGGCCTGCAATCACAACCACGCCACTGGATCACGCTCGTCTTCGCTGGGCCAGCAATCGAGCTTCGGAAATTGGCGAGCAATTACCTCAGCTAGTTGCTCGACGCCGAAGCGTTCGCTGGCGTAGTGTCCGGGCAGGAGGAGCGCAATGCCGCTTGCTTCGGCTTCGAGACAGGTGTGAAAGTTGGTTTCGCCGGTGACCAGCAGATCGCACTTCGCCTGCAGGGCTGGCTGCAAAAACGAACCTGCGCTGCCACAAGCAACGGCGATGCGTTCCACCGTTCGTGCTGGATCGCCGACGACTTGCAGCTGCCGCACCTGCACAAATTGCTTCAGTCGCTCGGCAAATGCCGACAATGTCACTGGATTGGCCAGCGTCCCATAACGCCCTGAACCGATTTCGGGCAGCTCAGCCGGCTTCGCAAGCAGCGGCCGAATGTCGCTAAGTCCAAGCCCTTCCGCCAGTTGCTGATTAATCCCCCGGAGAGCCGAATCGAAGGCCGTGTGCGGGCTGTGAATGGCCACGCCGTGACGAATCAGTTCCAGCAGAAGCTGCCCTGTCGTTGTCTCGGTAGTCAATCGCTTCAAGGCGCGGAAGGGAAGCGGATGGTGCGTGACCACCAGCTGCGCCTTCCGCCGCACCGCTTCGGCAGCCGTTCGGGGCGTGATGGTAAGACAGGTCATCACCCTCTCGACAGTCTGCCCGCCATCGCCCACGAGCAGACCCACGTTGTCCCAATCTTCCGCCAGCCGCGTGGGAGCGAACTCGTCGAGGAAGCTGCAAACATCGGCAACCGTCGTCATGGATCCACCGCACCGCCCACTTAGACTCAGGATATCTCCGAGCCTACAAGCATAGCCTGCGCGAACGAGTCGCTGTTAACGGAGTTTTTGCAAGGGAGAGGGCCGCTGCTTGCCTAGCTGCTGCAAATCGAGCACTTTGCCGCCTTCAAATACCACTTCGTTCTTGCCGCGCCAGTACATGATCTTAGTCGCCGCCGTGTACGAGTACTGGCCGCCTTTGACTTGCTGGTGCCAAAGCTCGGCATCGTTTCGGCCGTCCCCTTGCAGGACGAGTTGCTCCTTGTCGGTCGTGTAGGAGATGCGCTCCGCTCGAGCGGTGAACGAATGACCTTCAACGAGCGTCCGACCGGAGGCCTCCATCTCGATCCATTTTTGGCCTCCCGCGGGCGTCACAGGCATCGCCATTTCGCGCACGGTGAGTCGGTCACTGCTGAGCAGCGCGCCTTTCTCACCCAGCGCCGCGAGGCCGGCGCGATCGAGGTCTTGCATCGTAATGCGAGTATCCCAATCCTTGACGCTCGTGTAGATCGTTTTCACCTGCTCCTGGAACGAGATATCGTGCTTATTCACGTCCCCCGTGATGCCACCGCGGAACTCGATGTGCAGATGAGTGAGTTCACCGCTATCGCCGGCTGGCAACGGCAGCGGAGTGCTGACTTGACCCGGTCCGCCTGAAAGAGCCTCAGCTCCTCCCTTACGGATTGACGTCAGCCAACCCGGGCCGTCGGCCTGTAAAGCGCCCGTACGACGGTCGATGAGCAGATTGCGAACTTGCAACTGCTCGACCGAGGTGCGTTCACCAAGCGGATCAAGCGTAGTGTTCTCCAGATCGACACCTCCATCGAAACGCAGCCGAGCGATATCCGTTTCGCCTTGCGGCTGAGGATTGGCGAAGTCGATCGGTTTGGCGAGCGTCACTTCGAGAGTTTCAGACAGAGCCCGCTGAGTCTTGCTGGTGGCCTGAACCTCGCCGACAAGCAGGGCAGTGCTGCCGTCGAACGTCATGCTCCGCTGCCAGAAGACGTTCATCATTTCCGCCTCTACGGGAGGCGGAGGTTGAATCGACTTCTTCTCCGTCGGAATGGGCAAATTGGCTTTGCCGGGACCATCGATCCATAGGCGATTCTCGCCCCGATGCAGGTGAATCGAAGGCCCGCTCATGGTGAGCCCGCGGGCCGAAACTTCCGCGGGTTGACCACGGACTTCCAGCTTGGCGTTGTCGGTAGCACCGTCGCGGAGTTGCAGAGTGTCTCCCTTGATTCGCAGCGGCGCTTCGGCGGAGCCTGGTGCCGGCGTCTCAACGATCTCTACGCCGCCCGAGATGGTCAGATCTTCCAAGGCGGTCCGCTGGCCATCGCGAGCAATCTGCATTTGCACGAGTTCTCCAACGACGGAGAATTGCTGAACCGTTTCTGGCGGTTGCTGAAGGGGATTCGAACCCGGTGGAGCACCGGCGACTGGTGCTCGCAAGGGAGCGGGCTGAACCGACTGAGCTTGCACCGGCTGAGTGATCTGCGACTGCTTCTTCGGATCGGGCGGAAGCGGGGCGTCAACGAACCAGGCTTCCAGACGATCGGTGTTTGCTCGCAGTTGCGGCGAATCGACCTGCACGTGCCCGACTGCCAAGAGGCGATCGGGCAGAATCGCCATGTCACCTGCTTTATTCGCGGCAGAACCGCCGGCGCGAGCGTCCTCGGCTGCCACTTCGAGCACCCAGATATGCATCTCTTCCGCTGCGAAGCTGCCATTCCCGCTGAATTCGACCGCTGAGTTTCGAACAAGCGAGATCACTTGGTTCTTTTCGTGCGGCCGAATGCGTAGCTCTTTCTCCCACCGCGCGGAGATCGTTTCCGGCTTGCCTTCTTGAGTATGAGTCAGCCGCAAGCTTCCTGGCCCCGCTGCCCATAGGCGACCGAGTCGTTTACCGTCTGGTGCCATCTCTGCTTCGAGAGCGCGGGCTTCGAATTTGTCCTGCTCCCGTTCGAGGACCACCTGCCGGGCACCATCGCCGCTTTCGAGCGACAGGCGGCGGGTCGGCGGACTGTAGTCGATTCGCGAGGCCACGACGAAAGTCGACGACGACGGTGCCTCCAGCGCTACTGGGCTGCCAATGGCTACGACGCGATACAGCTTCGAGGCAATATCCTCCTCAGCCTGCTTGCCGGAAGCTTCGGCGACCGGTTCTGCAGCCGACTTCAGCTTGTCGTCCGCAACCGCTTCAGCGTCGGTTGGCGCCGCCAGATAGAGCATCAACTTGCTGCAAACCAAACGGTCAGGAGCTCCGCTTGCATTCAAGCGCGTCAACTCAACCTGGTCATCGACCGCGATGATTTTCTGCTGAAAATCGTAGACCAGCGGCCCTTTGCAGCTCACTTCGAGCGGCGGATTCGGCTTCGTCGGCACCGCAGCAGTAGCCGTTGCGGCCTGGTTGCCCGGCATCAGCCCAGGGCTGTCCATCTCCAGATGCAACTTCTCGACGTGCGAGAGTTGCAGTGCCCGCACTCCGCCGATCGGAGTTCCGGTCTTTCCTCCAGACACATTCTCGCTTGGCAGCAGAAATATCGTCATGTCGCGACCGCGGCCGTAGCTACTACCGTAGCTGAACTCCACATCGTGCGGTGTGAAGGCTCGTTCAGGATCGATTTGCACATTGCGAGTCACCACGCGCATCGCGTCGTTCGCGCCCGGTTTGCTCTCGGGACTGAAGATGGTGATTTCGCCCGCCAGTCGTCCGCCGATCACGCGGCCGAATTGAGCTTTCCCGATATCGAGTGGTCGATCGAACTGCAGAATCGCTCCCTGGGGCGCTCGCATAACGACGGGCCGACGCACTGGCGGGGTGGCGGGGTCCGCTTCGTCGGCAGGCAGGTAGAAGATGAGCGTACAAGGCCGCAACTCCATTCGGCCGTCGTCGAGTGGTTTGTAGTCCTGGATCAGAAGAGTGCAGTCCGGGTTCTCAACAATCTTCGGGTTACCCAGTTCCCACGATCCAGGTTCAAAGAGCGAAGCGAAGTCGCGATCTCGACGGGCGCTGTTCTGTACCGGAAATGTCGCTACCGGCGCGGTCTTGCGAGGTACCGGCGGCGGCTCAAACCAGGGCGCAGCCGCAAACGTGTACACGCCGAAGCAGGCGAGCAGGACAGCAAGCGCGGTGATAAAGCGACGAACTTCCAGCACGTGATTTCGATCTTCAACTCAAGTAAGGCCGCAGCAACTCGTCCCACCGACCCTTCGCCTTCAGGATCATTTCCAGGGCTTCTCGCACTGCACCGTGCCCACCAGCCAACTTCGTGGTGTGTGCAGCTGAGGCGCGCACTTCCGGAGCAGCGTCGGCAACGGCGATTCCCAAGCCGACGCTGCGAATGACCGGAAGGTCGGTTAAGTCGTCCCCGATGTAGCAGCATTGCTCCGGTGACAACTGCAGCGACTTCAAAATCTCCATCGCCGCCGGTAGCTTCGTCTCAAAGCCCTGACGGACAATCTCAATCCCGAGCTCGGCCGCGCGAACCTTCACGATGTGCGATGCGCGAGCAGTCAACACGCCAAACTTGAAGCCAGCCTTTTGCCAAAGCTTGATCCCCAGACCATCGCGGATGTGGAACTTTTTGATCTCAATCCCTTGGTTGTCGAAGAAAATGCCACCATCGGTCAGCACGCCGTCGACGTCCGACAAGACAAGTTCAGTACGGCGGCAAAGATCACTTAGTTTCATCTTCCAATTACCTGCTTCGCTGCATTCAGTTCGCATCAGGTCACGCCTGCGTTCGAACTTGTTCGCCGATGGATGCCTGAATTCTATCGCTCGCTCCGCGGCCGCTGGCGACGCGATTGCGGCGGCGCCACTAGCTTGAGAACCGCCGGGCCGGAATCGGCAATGGTCGTCTCGGGCTCATCGCGAACGATGCCAACAACGTCGGTGATGTCGACCAGCCCGACCGGTCTTCCTCCGGCATCCACTACGGGCAGTTCGCTAATCTTCCGCCCAACTAGCAGATCACAGGCAACCGCCAGCGGCGAATCAATTGCGACTGTCGAGCACGACTTGGTCATCACCTCGCTGATTGGCCTGTCGATGGCGCCATCACGTTTTGCTTCCAGGAGTCTTGCCAGGTCGCTGTCGGTGAAGATGCCACTCAATTGTCCGTCGGAGTTCACGACCATAATCGCCCCGGTCCGGCGACCAGGCCGACGCTGGGCGACTAGCGCCTCGCGGAGACATGTCGATTCCGATGCGACTCGACACTCGCCGATCGGACGCATTACGTCATTCACCTTCGCAAGCTGGCGTCCCAGACTGCCTCCCGGATGAAAGCGGGCGAAGTCTTCGGGGCCGAACCGCCGCATCTCGCTGACGACAAGTGCCAGCGCGTCCCCCAGTGCGAGCATCGCCGTCGTGGTGGCACTTGGAGCCAGACCAAGCGGACAAGCTTCGCGCAGATTGCCTAGTGGTATCGTCACGTCCGCAGCCGAGCCCAGCGAACTGCTGGAACGCGACGTGATGGCGATCAGCTTCGCGCCGAGTTGCTTGAAAGCGGGCAACAAGCGGACGATCTCTTCTGTCTCGCCACTGTACGACAGGGCGAGCAGAACGTCGTCCGAGTGCAGGCGGCCGAGGTCGCCATGAATCGCCTCGGCAGGATGCAGAAAGTGACTGCGAGTACCGGTGGAAGAGAGCGTTGCAGCGATCTTCTGGCCCACCAGCCCAGCCTTGCCCATGCCGGTGACAATCACCGAGCCGCGACACGCATGAATCAGTTCCATCGCCCGGGTGAATTCGGTTCCGAGGCGATCCGCCAGATCGACCAGCACGCGGCCCTCATGGCGCACGATCTCTCGTGCTTTAACGAGCAGCGGCAGAGGCGGTTGCAGCGCCTCGCTGTTGGCGGCTGAGGAGGCCATGGTGACGTCGTCCTTGACGTGGCGGGCTCAAGACTCACTCGCTAGTGAGCCGGGCGGATTGTAGCCGCATTAAGGCTCCAGCGGCAATCGCGATTGGCCGGGTGCTAGCTATCACCAGTAAGCGGGATCGCTCAGTAGCTTGTAGATCCAGCCGACCGTCAGGTTAACACCCCATCCCCAGGCCAGCGATTGGTGCAGTGCCAACCGCTTCCTCCGGAACAGCTGCAATGCAATTTGGCAGCCTGAGGCCACCAGCAACACAACAAACGCTAGGCTTAACGGGTTGTAGCGGAGTGCCTGCAGCCAGTCCCCTCGACCCCAAGCCATCAAGCTCCGCGTGCAACCGGTCGTGGCACAAGGCAATCCCGTAATGGCTACGAACAGCGATGGCGCCAGCCGTCCCTGTGCAAGCCAGTAGATGTTCCAGCCCAGATACACAGCCAACAACGTCACCGCCAGAAGGGCAAGCGACTTCCGCCAAAGCCGGCCCAGTGCGTCTCGTTGCGGCAAACCTACATAACCCAGGCCGTTAACGCTCATAGTCGGTCGCTTTGCCGAAGCTTAGCGAACGTTCGGGTCCGCCTTCATAGAATCAATCACCCATGGGATCCAGCACAGCGGAATGCAAACGAATAGCATCACGATGAAGACAATCACTCCGGTCTGGTTCAGACCGAGAAACACTTCTTTACCCTGAGGCATGGCGGCGGCTCCTTCGCGGAAGACAATCACTCGTAGGGAAGCTGTAGCGGGTAGGATAGGCAATCGTCAAACCGTTGTCAACGCATTCGAGATAAATTCTCGAAAACATTAACCACGACTCGGCGACTCCGCTCTCTACGAACACTCGAACTTCGAAGTTCACTCACATCCAATACCGCTTGCGCAAAAAGAAAGCTGGCCGCTGGGCCAGCTTTCTGTAATCACCGTAACAGGATTCGCTTAAACCAGCGCAGCTTCCCGCATCTTGCTCGCATTGCCGGCCTGGCCGAACGAGACCATGCGGGCCTTGCAAACTTCCTTCATCGCCGCGCGAGCAGGCTTCAGGTAATCACGGGGATCAAACTTGTCCGGGTTTTCCCACAGCACTTTGCGAATCGCACCGGTGATGGCCATGCGGCAGTCGGTGTCGACATTGATCTTCCGCACGCCGTTCTTAATCCCGCGCTGAATTTCTTCCACCGGCACGCCCCAAGTCTGAGGCATCTTGCCGCCGTATTTGTTCAGCACGTCCTGCAGGTCCTGCGGCACGCTCGAGCTACCATGCATCACTAAGTGGCAGTTCGGAATGCGGCGGTGAATCTCTTCAATCCGGCTCATCGCCAGCACTTCGCCGTCCGGCTTGCGGGTGAACTTGTAAGCGCCGTGGCTGGTGCCGATCGCAACGGCCAGAGCGTCGACGCCCGTCTCTTCGACAAACTGGGCCGCTTCTTCGGGATCGGTCAGCAGTTGATCGTGCGACAGCACGCCTTCCGCGCCGTGGCCGTCTTCCGCTTCGCCATGACCGCTTTCGAGCGAACCAAGACAGCCGAGTTCGCCTTCGACGCTCACGCCGCGGGCATGGGCCATCTCGACCACGTCGCGCGTCACCTTCACGTTGTACGCATAGTCGGCCGGCGTCTTGCCGTCTTCCTTCAGGCTGCCGTCCATCATCACCGAGGTGAAGCCGTTGTCGATCGCCGACTTGCAGGTCGCCACGCTGTTGCCGTGGTCCTGATGCATCACGATCGGAATCTGCGGATACAGCTCAGCCGCGGCGAGCATCAGATGACGGAGGTAGGCATCCTGCGAATATGACCGAGCGCCGCGCGACGCCTGAATGATCACCGGCGAATCAGTTTCCTGGGCCGCCTCCATGATCGACTGGATCTGCTCCATGTTGTTCACATTGAAAGCAGCCACGCCGTAGTTGTTTTCGGCGGCATGATCGAGCACGACGCGAAGGGGAACCAGAGCCATAGCAAAACTCCTGAATGAGTCGCGACCCACGTCATACGAGGCCAGCCACAGGGCGACCCACCGACGGCGATCAAGAACGGGGTTGAATATCGGCGGCCAGCAGCGGGCAAACCCGCGTAAAATCCGCAAGAAACAACGATTATGGCGAATGATCCGCTACGAGAGCAATGCCGGGTGACCGTGGTTAGGTCCAGGAAGAATGACCAGGGACCAAATCCCAGCGACCAACCAAACGTTCCCCCAGTATGCCGTGTTTGGTCATTGGGGCTTGGTCATTGGTCATTTCCGCTAGATTCGGGACAAGTACCCGGCAAGGGAAACCATCAATCCACTGGTGTAGCCAGAGGGGAAGGCAAAGCCCCCGGAGCAAAAAGGTCGTCGTGCTGCGTCTGGGCAACCCGCACCAAGAGCAGCGACCGTTCTACCGTC
>Ga0164290_1001773_pt1 | contig 23864 bp, 18 predicted proteins | sample Micstemetagenome_FD_108782 | JGI IMG/M metagenome (GOLD analysis project Ga0164290, IMG submission 108782) | Contaminated culture microbial community from soil near Moab, Utah, USA - Microcoleus steenstrupii SON62 (Illumina Assembly) | ecosystem: Environmental > Terrestrial > Soil > Soil crust...
ACGTCTTTTGCTGTGTCAATTTTAAATACTTGATTGTTTTGCTTTAAAGTCTATTTGCTGTTTTGGATTAACGTCTAATGGTGACTCCGTTTTTAAGGCTGCTTGCGAATTGCTGGCAACGTTTAACAGCTTTGTGAAGGCAGGGAATTGTTGTTATGTCGCTTCATTCACTTGCTGTCGTTCAATAAAGATAAATTGTTGAAATATATTTTTCAACCCTGCTTTTACAAAGCTGCTGTTAGCGGCTGACCTGTCTCTTTACAAAAGTTATCGTATCTATCGTCTGCTTATTCTGTGTCAAAGTATAGGCTGTGTCCTTGTATAAAGCCAAGATGAATGTGTCCTGTCCTGAATAGCTAAAACTTAAAACTGCACCCAAATGATTATTCCCTAGCCAATAGTCTGAATTGATTGCTTTACCCGTGTAGTCTGCGTCAATTACAAATTGATATGAACTGTCTTTTACGACTTCTGCGTTATTATCTATGCACTCATATTTCCAGCTATTTTCAACCCAAGCATTTTTGATCTTGAAGACAAGTCCGCTGTCAAGTTGAAAGGTAGGTTTGTCAGCAACAAACTCAAACTTGTAAAGTTCCTTTTGCTTGGCTTCCTTTAGGGTCTGACTGGATTTGTGCATTCCCGTTTTTTTGTCAATGCAGTCAAGTCCGCAACTTGTCAAGATAGTAAGTGTCGCACAGAAAAGAGTTGCAATTAGAAAGTGATTTTGCATTTAGAATGGTTTGCCGCTAACGTTTGTATTTACGCTAATATACGCTACACTTTCACAAGCAACAATTTCTCAAAATGACTCTTTTTCAACTTTTTATAAAAAAAACCGCGGTTTTAAAGCAATAGCGCAAATACAACTATAATGTCAACTTTAAATCGTCTAGCGGCTAATGATTTTTGCCGCCCGCCCGGGGTCTTCACTGCGTGGGTTTTAGTGCGATGGGAGACCCTGGGATTTACCTCCCAGTATGTCGTTAAGCAATACTAAACCATTCGATTTCTTTAGATTCCCGGGGGTCTCGCTGGCGCACAAGGCGGGGCTATGAAGACCCCGGGCGGATGGGAAATTTAGGTTTGCTTAGTTATTTATCTATCTTACCCTCTCCTTTTATTCTTAGGTAATGAAACGCATTTCAGTAATCTTTTTGGTTTTCTTTTTTAATGCTTCTTATGCTCAATTAGTAATCAAACCAAAACTAGGTTTGTCACTTGCTAAAATGAAAAGACCAGAACCCGGAACTTTTGACCCGGAATTTCACACAGTTAATAAAGCAGGTTTTCTTTTTGGAGTTGCCGGAGAATATTCTTTGAATTCTAAAATAAGCTTGCAAATAGAAATACTTTATGTTCAAAAAGGGTTAAAGGACACGAGTCATATACCAACAGGTTTTACGACCAGGAGGTTATTATAAAGGCTATCGCTATGATTTAAATTATATTGATTTTCCGGTTCTTTTTAGATATGCTCCCTATCCGAACTTTAATATAGGAGCTGGACCATTTATCTCCATTCTCACCAACGGGGAGTACCATCTCGATAATAAGAAAAAGGATGTTGATATTGCCTGGAGCAGGGTTGACTATGGATATAATATAGATATATCTTTTGCTGTCAAAAAAATCGAATTAGGAAGCAGATATGTACACGGCATAAATCCGGTGAAATATGAAATAGCGTTTGACCCTGAAAGAGGAGGGCCATCAAAAGGCGAAATCGGTGAAAATCGTGGTTTTCATTTTTATGTTTCCTACCGTATCAACACTAATTAAATCTCTAAGTGAGCTGGTAGTTTCTCCGATAGGGACACGGCGGTAAGGTGTTAGAATCCCCGTGACCCTGCAGAGACACGGGGCGGACGTTGAGTAGCAACATTATTGTTTTTGTCTTTGTTCTATTTTTTTGCATCTTCCTCCTTTTAAAAACTGCTTATGCCTCAAAAGAACCAAACTATTGCTGTACCCGGATATACTTCACAACAAATTTTACCGCTGGCTTACGGAACTTTTCAAGAGCTGGGATGGACAGCCGAACATGCTACAGACAGCCGCCTGATAGGGTATACTAAAAAAAATTTCAATAGCTATTACGATCACGTTATAGTAGATGCAGCAGACAATGAATTAGTGATCACATCCAAACTTCCTGACACAGCAACATGGGATATAACAAAGCGTAATAAAAAGAACCTGGCCAGGTTTGACTCTGCTTTTGCAAAGGTAAAGGATACTGCTACTGAATACAGCCTGAAGGAGTGGAGCGATCACCTGGAGATTTTACAACAACAAACAGTAGTAGCTATTGAGCAGGAAACAAGGGAAATGGAAGAGGTTGAAAAAGTAATGAAACTTTCTACCGGGTCAAAGACAGTTACCTATAGTTTAATGGGGCTGAACATTGTACTGTTCATCATTATGATTATAAGCGGTGTGCATTTAATGGAACCAACAGTAGGAGACATAGCCGACTGGGGTGGGAATTATAAACCTTATACGATCAGTGGTGAATGGTGGCGATTGATCACTTCGACTTTTATTCATGTTGGCATAATACACTTGTTGCTGAACATGTATGCACTTTACCAGGCCGGCATTTATTTAGAACCCATGCTAGGCAGGGCGATGTTTACCGTAGCTTACCTGTGTACAGGTGTTTTGGCTTCTGTTTGCAGTATATGGTGGCGGGGCGATGAGAGTGTAAGCGCAGGTGCTTCGGGTGCCGTATTTGGATTGTATGGTGTATTCCTTGCCCTGTTAAGCACTAACCTGATTCCAAAAGCGTTGCGTAATTCGCTGCTGCAAAGCATAGCCATTTTTATAATTTATAACTTATTATATGGTGCCAAATCAGAAGCAGTGGACAACGCTGCACATATTGGAGGATTTATCAGTGGGCTGATATTTGGTTATGCGTACTTTTTTTCGTTTAAAAAGCCAGGCTTTAAACCTGCAATGGCTATTGGGTTGGTGGCTGTCATTACTGTTGCCATCACCATTGGTTATTTGAAAGATGCTGATAGTTCTGTGCTAGCTTACCAAAGAAAGATAGAACAAGTATCTGTGCTGGAAGAAGAAGCGTTAAGGCCATACAATGAATCGAATAATGATGACAGCGCATTATTGCAGGGACTTGAAACCGTGTCCAGCAAGAAGTGGAAGCAGGCAAGAGACATTATGGAAGAAACGGAACAGTACGACCTGAATGAAGGTATGGCACGCCACAGGACATTGCTTACCGAATATGTTGATTTAAGAAATAAGCATACAGAACTGGCCATAAGAGCTTTGAAAGGAGATGAAAGTGTGAACAATGAATTGCAGGAAGTAAACGGGCAAATTGAGAGTACTTTGAATAAGATGAAAGAGTGATAGTACTTGATAGCACTGTGTTGCCTGGAAATTATGGCAGGGATTAGTAAAATGGTGTACGACGAGTCCCGCGGGAAAATGTTTTATAGAGTTAGAGGGTAAGGCGGAGATCAGTCAGGGAAGAAGGTGTGTTAAATCCTCTTGTCCCTGCGGAGAAACAGGGCGGACGTTAAACAGCCTGACCAAATGTTAGCAGGTTATTATCCGGGTCGAGCACAGCAAACTCTTTCTGTCCCCATGGTTTTATTTCGAGTGGAGCATTGGGATGAAGGGGAACATTTGCAGCGAGTAGTGATTGATAGAGATCCTCTACATTGTCGGTGCGAATGTAAACGCCGCTATAGCTTTCTGACGGGTTAAGTTCTTTGTATTCGAAAAAATGAATTTCTATGTTGTCCTTGCATACCATTAAATAACCTTCATAGTCAATTTCATCTGGTGCATCAAATCCCAGTTGGTTTATATAGTAGTCTTTTGTGACTGCCTTATCCCGCATAGGCAGTCGGGGATGTATATGGGTGAGCATGTATTATTGGTTTAATAAAGCACACAAAACTATGGTTTGTTATATGTACCGAGGTTGTTTCAAAGTTCAGATAACTCATTTAAAATGTTTTCCACTAAAATCATACAATGCCGTCGTCTTACCATCGTAAACTTTTATTGCGTTGTTGGCAATGCTGACGGAATGCGTTTGATTAGGTCTCTCCAGTATTTTGGCTTTTGTAGATATGTTATAAACCGCCAGCATTCCTTCTGTTGTTTTAACAATGGCTAAGCCGTTCTCTGTGTCCCGTACTTCTTTCCAGTTGGGATAGGTAAACTTTTTGCCTTCGCAATCGGCTATGCCTTCGTGGGTGGAAGTGCGGTAAATGAAAACACAATCATCAGAGGTGGGCTCAAAGCGTTTGAGATCGTGGAATTTGCTGATGGACTGAAACGATGCATTTAAAAAGTACAGTGTGTCCTTGGTGGTAACAACAAAGTTTCCGTTACTCAGTTGTTTGATGTTTCTGTAAACCGGTTGTAACAGGTACTTAAACGTTTTGGCATTCATCAACCCGGTGAGACTATCGTTGCTGATCAGGAGGCGATCGTTAGAAAGGTGTTCTATTGAATGATACACGGCCGGAAGAATTACTTCAGCGGTTTGTGCATTCATCAAACCATATTTCAGTTTGGTGATGGCCATCTTTTGTCCCTCTGTAGTGAAAACGGTATCGGGATATTCTTTGCTGAAACGCCATGCAGTCCCCTTCATTTTAATGCCATAGATCTCGAAGGGATACAGTACTTGTCCCGATGGACTGATAATGCCTGAAAGGGCCTTCTTCCTTGCCAGTTTGTTACCGTTTGGAAAGGTATAATCAATAACAACGGAATCTGCCTGTGCATATAGAACAGGTTGAGCAAGGAGAGAAAGAAAGACGATCAATAAATGTTTTTTGAACATGGTGTTTTCAAAAGGTTTGAACGAGGTAATGCTTGTTTATGATGGTAACAAATCTATACTTACGGCCTTAGAATGCCAAATGGTAGGTAACAAGGTTAATGCTCAAGTTTTCTACGCAGGTGTATGGCATCATTAAGCGATTTGTGGAAGCGCAGGGTGGACGTTGAAGACAAAACTTTGCCACTTTTTTTTAGCCTCAAAGCAACACATTTAGTGGAAAACCTGTGCAGAAGTATGTCTTAAATTTAAAGAGGTTTTATTATGTATGACATAATTTTAGTCTTTATTTGACCTAAATTATGTCTTTATATGGGCGTCGCAAAAGCAAAGTTGATTATAACATTAAAAGCAAATGATACTATAGTAGCAGAAGTAGAAGATGCTATTCTTTGGCAAAAAGTTCTGGCAGCGATCCATCAACCGCAAGTTCCAATTAATGTAGGTAGTGAAAGGCCTGAAAAAATATCCGAGAGTTCCGAAACAGATATTGCCGATAATACACCTATTGAAAAGCTTGCAAAAAGATTAGGAGTTTCAAGAGACATATTAGTTGGGGCAGTAGATCCTTCACTTGAGCCTCCTTATCTTATTCTAGATTTTAATTGCTGGGAACGGATGAAAAAACAACTTCCAGTTAGAGGGCCTGGCTCAATCTCTCCAACAGCTTTAGTTGGCACCATGTTATGTTTATGGTTTAGAGAGGCAAGTTTAGGAAATCCTACCCAATCACAAGTTGCGGGCATCTTAAAGGAAATTAATGTTTTAGATAAAAATCCAAGTAGAGGCATAAAAGGTTCTTCTTGGCTGCAATCAAGAGGTAACGGAATTATTGTTTTAAATCCCGCGGAAATATCGAAAGCTGTTGGAATAATGAAATCTTTTTGTACAAAAAAATGGAGCAAAGAGGACACTGAATAATGGACATTTTCTCTTTTATTAAGAATGTAGATAAACCTAACATGAGCACTTTGGAGAGGGCTTACGCAATATTGTGGTGGGCTGGTCGTGAAGATAATACCATAGGAATGTCAACTAATGAGATTTGTAAGGTTATTGAATCAGCAGGACATCCAAAACAAAATGTGTCAAGGATAAACACCCAATTATTGAAAGATAAATTGGTATGTAAAGTGCCAGGTAAAGAGCAGTGGCGATTGAAAGTACATCCAAGAATACAACTTGATGAAAAATACGAACAAGCAATTAGCATCCCTAAAAAACTAAAACCAACAGATAGTGTTCTTCCAAGGGCACTCTTTAACAATACAAGAGGTTATATTGAAAAAGTAGTTTTTCAGATTAATGGGAGTTATGATTCTGGTTTATTTGATTGTTGTGCTGTAATGTGTCGAAGATTATTGGAAACTTTAATAATTGAAGTGTACGAAAGTGTAAATAGGACAGGAGATATAAAAAATAATGATGGGCATTTTTTTATGTTTTCAGATTTACTTAAAGTCTTCGAGAAAGATGGTAATCTTAATCCAAGCAGAAATACTAAGCAGGCTCTATCTGATTTTAAAAAGTTAGGTGATTTGTCTGCTCACAATAGAAGGTTCAACGCAAGAAAAGAAGATATAGATCGAATCAGAGATGGAATAAGAACTGCCAGTGAAGAGTTGCTACACTTGTCCAAAATCATCTAAAAATTGCCAACATGGAAAATTTAAAAATCAAATTTAAACTTCATGCTTTGGAGTATGAAGTTGAAGGGCCGCAGGATGTTGCTCGAGAAGAATTTAAAAATTTTAACGACAATATTTTAGCTCAATTATTATCGAAAGTTAATGTTATGCTCACATCAAATATTGATGAGCATAAAGTGCTAGCTAGAGAGTCAGAAGGATCACGAAGTTTGACCTTAGGAAACTCAGATACATTTGATCATGAGGCTTTTCCAACACTTAAGGATGTCAAGCTAAGAGATTTACCAAAAAGTGAAATAGATTGGTTGGTTGTTTATGCATTTTATGCATCGAATTATGGTACAAAGGAATTTACTAGGGAAGATTTACTTCGTTTATATAAAGACACCGACCGGAGAACAGACAATCGAATAAGAAGTCTATCTAGTTATATCAAGGCTGCTTTAAAAGCTCTGTATATAAAATCAACAAATGATACAAACTTTATAATACTTCAAAAATGAAAAGAAAAAGTGCAAGGAATATTAGAAGGTAATTCATCTGATAGGGCTAGCCGTAAAACTTTAAAAACTCAAGGGACTAGTAAGCAAAGCAAAGAATTTAGTAATACTCAGCAACCTGAAAAGGCTAAGAATAACTATGGATCGGTCGCTTTTGTTGATTTAAAGTTTAATATTCAAGAAATGAATTCTCTTAAAGAGTATTTTTCTTTAAAGCAGCCTAGCACACAACAAGATGAAATTGCAGTTGCATTACAATGGTTCATTGATAATAAAAATCCTGATGGTGCCACGACAGAAGAGATTAATTACCTTATGAAAATCGCAACAGGAAGAGTGCCCACCGTTTTGAATCAAGTTTTGATTAATATGAAAGGTCCTAAAAGTAATCTGTTGGAAAAGAATAAGAATGGAAGATTTGCTTTAACATCTATCGGGATATTGCATATATCCAATAATCTTCCCAGAAAAAAATAATGACCAGATTTGAATGTTGTAAGCTTGTGGTTATTTAAGCTCAATTATTAGAAGCTTTATGCGTTAGTATGATAGTAATGGTTTTACGATTAGTAGATAAGCTAAGTGCTCAAGGACATTTGCAAACTGCCCAATAGAATTCCAACCGCACAAGAGTGCGACGCAACCCCAGCATCATAGTAGTAATGTAGCTTGGCTCTTAATCCTCCCTCACTTCCCATACACTTCCAGCATCTTCTTCAGATCTTCCAGCGTATTGATCTCGTCTACTTTTTTATCCTGTCGCCAGCGGGAGATGCGGGGAAAGCGAAGGGCCACACCGCTTTTGTGCCGGTTGGAGGCGGCAATGCCTTCGAAGGCAATTTCGAACACCAACTGGGGCTTTACGGTGCGTACGGGGCCAAACTTTTCCAGCGAGTTGCGTTTTACAAAATTGTCAACCTGTGCAAACTCTTTGTCGGTAAGGCCGGAGTAGGCCTTGGTAAAGGGCACCAGCTTATCGCCATCACGTACGGCAAAGGTGTAGTCGGTATAGAGGTTGCTGCGGCGGCCGGCGCCTTTTTGTGCATATACCATTACGCAATCAATCACCAGTGGATCTACCTTCCACTTCCACCAGTCGCCCCGCTTGCGGCCTACCTGGTAAGTAGAGGATTTCTTTTTGAGCATAAAACCTTCGGCTCCTATCTCACGGGATGATTGCCGCAGGGTGGCCAGTTCGGTCCATGTGTTGAAGGCCACAACAGGAGAGAGAATGAGGGTAGGATGATTGAGAGAGGTGATGATCTCTACGAGCTTGGCACGCCGTTCCGTTAAGGGTTTGGTGCGCCAGTCTTCGCCTTCGTATTCTATCAAGTCGTAAGCGAAGAAGGCGATGGGAGCTTCTGAGAGTTGTTTTTTAGTGATGTTCTTTCGGCCGATGCGGGTTTGCAGAAGAGCAAAGGGAAGGACGGCCCCGGCCCCCTCCCGGCCTCCCCCTTCTGGGGAGGAGTCCATGCGCAGCCCTTGCTTAAGTGAGTCTCCGATTGTATTTGAAGTGCTTCTGTAGGGTAGTATTTCGCCATCAATGGCAATGCCGTTGGGTAGAACTTCTTTAAGTGAATGATATTCGGGAAACTTTTCCGTCATCAGTTCTTCGCCACGGCTCCAAACAAACAGTTCATCGTTACGTTTGATGATCTGTCCGCGGATACCATCCCATTTCCATTCAGCCTGCCAGTCGGTAGGGTTGCCCAGTAGTTCTTCCAGCTGCGGTTCTTCGATAGCATAAGCGAGGTAGAAAGGATAAGGTTTGCTCCAGTCGGTGGCAGCACTTTCTTCGCTTAGCAGTTCGTTGAAGGTGATGGTGGAAGGATCCCAGTTGCCGGAGATGCGATGTGCAATGACAGAAGCTTCCAGCTTAACGGTTTTAGCCAGTGCATTCACCATCAGCTTTTGCGATACGCCAATGCGAAAGCCGCCGGTAATGAGTTTATTGAATACAAAGCGTTCGGCATAGTTCATCTCGTTCCAGGAATGGATGATGAAACGCTTTCTTACTTCTTCGCTTTCTTTTTCAATGGCCTTTAATTGTTCGATGTAGTAGTGAAGCGGTTTGGTGTTTTCTTCGGTGGATGTTTTTTCAGGCAGTAGGAGAGTGATGGTTTCGGCAAGGTCGCCTACAACATGATAGGATTCTTCAAACAACCAGAAGGGTAGGTTGATGAGTTCAACAGCGTATGTGGCAAGTTGGGTAGTGTTCACGGCTCGTTTGGGTCTGCGTCCGCTGAAGATGGCAATGACCCAAACTTTGTCTTTGTCATCAGCAAGAGAGAAGTACTGAACCAATGCATCAAGCTTGGCGTTGGTTTTTGTTGTGGTGCCTAATAACATTACTAATTCTGCAAACTGCCGCATGGGTATTGAGTGAGTTGATTGGTTTATGCGTTTATTAAGTTGATTGGTCGATACATTGAGTTCACTCCCTTGTCATCCCGACGATAGGAGGGATCTGAGGCTTCGATACTAAGGACTGTTGCATATTGTTTTACTCTTTCGATCTTTACTCTTGTTGCAACAATCAGATCCCTTCCCGCAGTAGCGGGACAGGCTGTGCCTCGGGATGACAACTGAGAAACTTTACTGCTCTTCATCTTTCTTTTGGTTATAGTCTTCATCAGATAACACACTTGCTTCTTCGGATTCATCATCTCCATACTCTGTCTTCACTTCTTTTGACTGAATGCCCTGTTCATTCAGGTATCGTGTAAATACCGATTGAAAACCATGCGTTGTATAAACGCATTCTGCTTCGGTGGCTTTGCAGGCCTTGATCAAACCGGCCCAATCGGCATGATCACTAATAGCAAAACCAGCATCAGCATTTTTTCTTCTTGCATTGCCGCGCACCTGCATCCACCCGCTGCAAATGCCCACCTCATAAGGTGCAAAGCGTTTGATCCATGGCGATCCTTCTGCACCCGACGGTGCAATGATCACACTGCCTTTTAATTCTTCTTTAGACACATCCCACACTCTCTTTACATAGGGTAATTTCCATCCACTGTTTACCAATGCTGTATGCACATTGTATACCGCACCATGCAAAATGATCTTGTCTGTCACTTCAGCAACAGGTAATAATATGCGTTGTGCTTTGCCCAAACTATAAGCAATAAGTACAGATGATTTGCCGGCAGCCTGGTTCTTTAGTATCCATTCCTGCATGCCTGCATAAATTTCTTTTTGAGGCTTCCAGTTGTAAATAGGTAAACCAAATGTTGATTCGGTAATAAACGCATGGCATTTCACCGGTTCAAACTCCGAGCTTAATCCATCGTTCTCCAATTTATAATCGCCGCTCACTACCCACACTTCTCCATTATACTCCACCCGTATCTGCGATGACCAATGATATGCCCGGCAGGATGAAGCGATATTCTTACACCATTAATATAAACAGGTTCGTTCCAGCCAATGCTTTCGTATTGATTAGGACCTAAGCGTAGTTGTAAAATAGGTTTGGTGTAGTGATGACAGAGATAATATTTGCTGCCCCATCGGGCATGGTCGCTATGGGCATGTGTAATGACAGCTTTATCTACACCTTTCCAGGGATCGATGTAAAAATCGCCGGGCCGGCAGTAGAGGCCTTTGTCTGTAAACTCGATTAAGGGCATGGTTTAAAGTTACATTTAGAGTAACCATAAACGATGCCATTTGTTCATTTTGGAAACGTCATTGCGAGGAGCATAAATCGCCAACTACTTTGAGTATCTTATTCGACGAAGCAATCTCATTCGGTTGAACGTTACCATAGCGTCGTCCCCCTGAGGCCCTCGAAGGGTTGAGCGTTGGTTTTATTCTATATCTACTTTTTGGCATTGCCCCAAAAGTAGCAAAAAGGTCTAGGCAGACGCGAAGCTCCGCCGCTTTGCCGTGCCTGCGCACAGGTGAACATACTTTATACTTTGATCACTTCCTTCGATAGTCTGGTGCGTAGTCGTGGTATTAGTAGATACTGCAGGCGCAGGTATTCCGCTTCTCTTTCATTATAGTACAATGTGTACCTAGTTAATGCGGAATAAGGCGCTGAACTATTCTTTATAATTGTAGTAATTGATGACTGAACTGTAATAACTGCACCATAGCATAATGCCTCTTGCTTGTCATCCCGACGATAGGAGGGATCTGATTGTTGCCTCTGAATGCATTGTGAGGCAGATAGTAAAACTTGCAGCTTTTGTTCTTGGAGGAAGAACTTTTTTGTTTATGGCCGCCTGTTGATTTTGTAGGTCGTTTGTAGTGTGCCAATCAGATGCTTCGTGCCTCAGCATGACAAGTAAGAGTGTTTGCAGGATTCAATCTTTCCCTTAGGTTAAAAATCGGATCCCTTCCCGCACTAGCGGACAGGCTGTGCCTCGGGATGACAAAGACGAAAGCTTCAGATTACAAACTGACTTATTACATAACGTTATCAGGAAGAATTCAACTCAATACAATAGATTCTTGACACCACCCATCACCCGAACGAAGTAGAGTTTCTTGTTTTCGAAGTAATCCAATGTCATGTTGTTGCGGTCTTTGAAAACCGGTTGGATGTCGAATTGTGTAAAAACGGTATTGCCTTTGCGGGTTAGGTTAGAAGCAATATCTTTTTTTGTGTCAAGTAAGAGCATTGCAAAACGCAGGGTGGTTTCATATCCACGATAGAACATGTCACCCGGGCTTGTACTCATACGGTTGTTGTATTCTGCGGTTAATTTGTTGGCTAGTGGTGTAGCCGTTCTGGAATACCAGAATGGAGTGGTGTAAACAACTTCCATTTCTTTTAATTCGGCTTTTGTAAAATTCAGGTTGCTCCAATTAGGCATGCCGATTAAAGTGATGGGATAGGTTTTTCTGAACGTTCCTAATTCGGCAGCAAGGCTTGTTCCGAAATCTTCATCCATGCTGCCCACAATGCAGACAGTCTTTTTTGTGCTATCCAAATACCTGGCAGGATTGGTAACATTAGCTACATCCACTACTTGAAACTTCAAGGGAACTGAATTAGTGGTCTTGCCAAAATCAGTAAAATATTCTTTGATCTGGCCCTCTTGTGTTCCGCTTTGAGTAAAGAGAACAATGTTATCTAACGAATGATATTTCTGTAAGTATTTATAAATGCCTTCAACATGGGATTGTAATGTGGTATTCAACACAACAAAATAGGGATTGGTGCCAACACCTGCGTCGTTAGGAAGCGTAGCAGAAACAAAAGGCACTTTTTTTCTTTCGGCAAAATCGGCAATGGCTTTTGTTTCCGCAGCGTTGGATTGTGCAATGATTAATTCTACGTTGCTTAATTCTGCACTATTTAGTTGATTGCTTAAGCCTTTTCTTGAACGGGTATCGATTACATGCACCTCTAATGATGCACCTCTTTTACGCAAAGAATCCAAAGCCATTTCGGCACCTACATAAAAATCCAGCCCGGGGTTGACAAACCGTGCATAGTTTTTATCGTTGAATCTAAAATTACCGGAAGCATCGAAAGCAGAGTCGAGATATAAAGGAGTAAGAATAGCGATCTTGTGCCGCTGCTGTGCGAATGAAGAAACATGCAATAAGCAACAAGCAATAAGCAATAAGAAAATTGAAATCTTCTTTGAAATAAATTTTATTGATACTTCCCTCATTTACCGATCTGTTTTTTATTCATTATAGTCTTTATAGTCTTTGATGGTACTCACTATCATGAAGACTTTTCATTAAACTGGCCTTGGCACTGGTCACTCCCCTACCGGGGGAGCCGGAGGGAGCCGTTATTCCCATTCAATAGTAGCCGGTGGTTTACTGCTGATATCATATACCACACGATTGATTCCTTTTACGGAGTTAATGATATCGTTTGATACATGTGCCAGGAAATCGTAAGGCAAATGAGCCCAGTCAGCGGTCATTCCATCAACACTTGTCACTGCTCTTAACGCCACTGTAAACTCATACGTTCTTTCATCACCCATTACACCCACACTGCGCACCGGCAGTAAGATGGCACCTGCCTGCCACACAGTTGCATACAAGTTGTGTGCCTTAAGGGCTTTAACATAGATGTCATCAGCCTTTTGAAGCAACTTTACCTTTTCTTCGGTTACTTCTCCTAAGATCCGAATGGCCAAACCTGGGCCGGGGAAAGGGTGGCGGTCGATAAGGTCAGATGGAATGCCTAACTCTCTGCCTACTTTTCTTACTTCGTCTTTGAAAAGAGATCGCAAGGGTTCTACCAAACCCAGGTGCATTTTTTTAGGCAATCCACCAACATTATGGTGTGATTTGATGGTAACAGAAGGGCCGTGAACTGAAACACTTTCAATCACATCGGGATAAATGGTTCCCTGTCCTAAAAGCTCAACACCTTTTATTTTTTTTGCTTCCTGCTGGAAGATCTCAATGAATGTTTTCCCGATGGCTTTGCGTTTCTTTTCAGGATCGGTTTTGCCTTTGAGCTTTTTATAAAATTCCTCACGGGCATCAATGCCTTTTACGTTCAGGTCAAGCTGCTTGTAAGTTTCTAAAACAGCCTCAAATTCATCTTTGCGCAGCACACCATTATCTACAAAAATGCCATGCAGATTTTTACCAATAGCACGACTGATCAGGGTAGCAGCAACTGTTGAATCTACGCCGCCACTCAAGGCCATGATCACTTTTCTATCGCCGATCTTTTCTTTTAATTCTGCAACCGTGTCGGAAATGAAATGTGCAGGTGTCCAATCTTGTTTGCAACCACAGATATTAACCAGGAAGTTTTGAAGGATCTTTTTTCCTTTAATAGAGTGATACACTTCGGGATGAAACTGGATGCCGTATAAAGGCTTATGACCCGTATCGGTTGACCGGAAGGCAGCTACCGGGATCGAGTCTGTAGTAGCTAATAGCTCAAAGTTCTCCGGAAGTTTAGTGATCGTATCGCTATGGCTCATCCAAACTTGGGAAGCAGGAATAAGATTTTTAAACAATCCATCTTCTTCTCTTTGCAGATGCAGAACTGCACGGCCATATTCTCTTTTATTGCTCTTTTCAACTTTACCTCCAAATTGTTTGTCTGTTAGTTGCGCACCATAGCAAACACCTAAAACCGGAAGATGTTTAGACATTTTCGACACATTAACTTCCGGGGCTTTTTCTTCATTCACCGAAAAAGGCGAACCAGATAAGATGATCCCTTTTAGTTCTGGGGTGTATTCTACCTGCTTATTAAAAGGAACGATCTCGCAATAAACATTGGCTTCTCTAACAGCCCTGGCAATTAATTGTGTGTATTGTGAACCAAAGTCGAGGATTAAAATCTTTTCCGTCATGGGGCACGAAGGTAAAAAAAGGTAGTGAATAGCCTTGGCTTGTGAACAGATTGTGGGTTTTGGAGCATCTTAGCACCTTGTAACCACTTAGCTTTGTAAATCGTCAAACCAAAAAACCGTTTATGAGATATTCAACCTATTTTCTTGCCCTGATTGTATCTATATCCTGCACATCATGTTTCAACTTCGGCCGTAAGGTGGAGGGTAATGGTAACAGGCAGACAAGAGATTATTCAATTGCTGATGTTACTGAAGTGAATGTTGCCGGACCAATGACGGTTTATATCAAACAAGGTACTGGCTTTTCGGTGAAAGTGGAGGCAGATGAAAATCTGTTTGAATATTTAGAGATTGAAAAGGATGGTAAGGAGTTGGAGATTGGTAGCAGAAACAATTATAACCTTCGTTCCCGCGGTGGAATTAAAGTATGGGTAACTGCACCAACTTACGAAGCAGCAGAAATAGCCGGAAGCGGAAAGATCATTTCACAATCCAAGCTTACTAATACTGGCAAACTAAAAATTGATATTGCTGGCAGCGGCGATGTGCAACTGGATTTAGATGCACCGGAGGTTCAAGCCAATATTGCAGGAAGTGGAAATATTTTGTTGACTGGTACAACAAAAGAGTTTGCCGTTGATATTGCCGGAAGCGGTGATGTAAGAGCTTTTAATTTGATGTCGGAAGTTTCGAAAGTTGACATTGCAGGAAGTGGCAATGCGCAGGTGAGTGCCAGCAGAGAGTTGGATGTTGATATTGCAGGTAGTGGCGATGTGGTTTATAAAGGCAGTCCAAACGTGAAGCAGAATAAAATGGGTTCGGGGAAAGTGAGAAAGGGATAGTTAGTATCCGTCATTGCGAGGAGCTTAGGCAGCCTTACTTTATGATGTATGATTTGCGACGGAGCAATCTCATTTGGTGTAATAGTTCCTTTATTCTTCATCTACTTTTTGGCATTGCCCCAAAAAGTAGCAAAAAGGTCTAGGCAAACGCGAAGCTCCGCTGCTTTGCCGTGCCACCGCACAAGGCAAGAGTCATTAATCTTTGAGCGTTCCTTACGATAGATTGGTACGTTGTCGTGTTATTAATAAATACTGCAGGCGCAGGTATTCCGCTTTGCTTTCTTTATAATTCAATCTGTATGTAGTTAACGCGGAATAAGGCGCTGGGACCTTTCCTTATGGTTGATGATTGGTGACTGAACTATAATAACTGTCCCTAGTTTAATGCCTCTTGCTTTTCATCCCGCAGGATCTGTTGATGGTAGTTCGAGAAATGGTCGGATAAAAAGTGTTGAGTTGAATAATTCTCCCTTCTCCATTTTCAACTCTCCATTCTCTTACATATTTACGTACTTCACCGTAATCATAATATTCCTATTCCTTCCTTTATCGTCAGTACAAGAAATCCTCAAAGGGCCTTCCTTTGGAACAAAGAATTGCTTCTCTTTTGCAGACGATGCTTTATAAAATTCATTATTTACATACCAATAAATTTTTGAAACATCGTTAGCAGTGTTGGCGGAAAGCTGCAATGGTTCAGGATTTTTTCTATTGACATAATATTCCGTACTGTTCAACGGAGAAGTGATAATAGGACCATCTCCTTTAAATATTTTTTCGCAAGCAGGATTATGGGCAGGGATGGATCGAAACGCAATGCCGTTTGAATACAGATGATCCTGCATTTCAGGTGCTATTACCTTATACAGTTTTCTGATGTAGCCAGTCTGTGGTGCACAGGTTTCGCAATACGAAAGAGAACTATCGGCAGATACTTTTACTTCCTGTATATGATTACAGTTTGTTGTGCTGCTGGTTAATGGAATAAAATAATCAGAAATAAGATTGTTGCAGTATTGTCCGGGTGTTAAGCCTGTTTCATTGCATACCTGTCTTAATTCACAATCTTTCGGCGGTGTATACCAATCCGAGTTGCTATCGTAATCAATTGTGTTGAAGATCTTAAATAATAGAGGTGTTGCAGTGTTTGCACCACTCAGATCGGCAATACCCAATCCTGAAAAATTTCCTACCCAAACACCCACTGTGTAATTTTTATTATAGCCAATGCTCCATGCATCTCTTCTTCCATAAGATGTTCCAGTTTTCCAGGCAATCTTAGGCATGTGTTCAGTTGCTGTCCAATTGATAGGAAAATCAGGACGATTGACTTTAGAAAGAATTTCAGTGATCATAAAAGCGGCAGAAGGACTAAAAACCTGCACTTTCTTTCCTTCGCCTTTGCTGTTAATAAATTGAGGTTGCACATACAAACCATTGTTGGCAAAAGCAGAAAACAATCCTGTTAATTCTTCCAATGTAGTTCCGCAACCGCCAAGTATCATAGACAAACCAAGTTTGTTCTGGTCTGTTTGAATTTGCTTAAAATCGCAAGCAACCAGTTTCTGGATCATCTTATCCTTTCCCAACTGCCGCAGGCTTTGAACAGAAGGAATATTCAGAGAATGCTCTAACGCATATTCTACCGTGACGGCTCCTTTAAATTTCTGATCATAATTCTCCGGTGCATAACCATTGAAGTTGATCGGTACATCGCTCAATACTGTTTTTGGTGTAATCAATCCTTCATCAATGCTTAGTGCATAGAGTAAAGGTTTTAATGTACTTCCAGGTTGACGAATAGCTGCTGCGCCATTTACCTGTCCGCCATCTGTTTTGTCAAAGAATTGTGCAGAGCCAACGTAAGAAACAATTTTATGAGTCCGGTTATCAATTACTACAACTGCAGCATTGTTAATGTTCTTTAGTTTCAATGTACGGATGTAATCTTCTGTGAGCTTTTCAATTTTTAGCTGCGTGTTTAAAACAATGTTGGATCGAACGGTGTGTGATGAAGAAAGCTTTTTCAATTTGTAAGAAAGATGCGGAATATAATGCGGCACTTCTGTTCGTGAAGCCTGCAGTGGTTCAGCAATAGCATCTTCAATTTCTTTTTTGGTAAACACACCGTCATCGGCAAATTGTTGCAGCCAGCGGTTACGTTCTTTCATGATCCCTTCATTGTTCTTGCCAATTACCAATGAAGAAGGACGATTGGGAATAATAGATAAAGCACTGATCTCCGCCAGGGAAAGATGATCGGGGTTCTTTTTGAAATATAAAAGTGATGCTGCTTTTACACCTTCTATATTTCCACCGTAAGGAACAAGATTTAAATAGAGTTGCAGGATTTCATCTTTATCATACTTCCACTCCAGTTGCAATGCCCTGAATGTTTCTGCAATCTTAGCCCAAACGGTTCTTTTGCGTGGTTCCAATGCTCTTGCTACCTGCATGGTAATTGTAGATGCACCGGACGTTCGCTTCATTCTGAAAATGTTCTTGACTGCAGCTCTTCCTACAGCAAATACATTGATACCAGGGTGATAATAAAAATATTTATCTTCTTTAGCGATGATGGATTTGCGAAGCAGCGGGGAGATCTCATCCAACTCTGTTTTCATTCTCCATTTATCATCGGGTGTCAGGTAAGCATTTACAACTTCGCCTTTTGCGTCGGTTATGATCGTGGAGTATTCAACTTTATCAGGAAGCGGAAATAAAATATTGAGGAGTAAGAATAACAGGAAACCGCAAACGATTACAATTACAAATCTTTTAACAGCCAACAGAAGCCTCTTCTTTGTAATTTTCTGTTGCAATCTTTTAAACAATGGACTCATCGAGTCATCCCCCTTAGTGTTAGTTTCTTTTATCTAATTTCTGCTTTCTTTCTTTTAATTCAGAAATCTAGTTTGTTAATTTGACCTCATAAGTTTCCTTCTACAACCAAACCAGTATATGCGTAATAAAATTCTGTGGGCAACTATCCCGGTCTTTTTGGGGATTGTTGCTATTTTTTTATCTGCCTGTAACAAAAATTATGTTGCCTTAGAATATACCAATGCAAAAGGCGAAGTACCTCAATTAGGCAATCTTACTTTTCGATTTAATAAATCGCTTTATCCTGATTCATTGCTGAATTCCTGGGATTCTACAGAATACATTTCATTCGAACCGGAGATACATGGACGTTTTCGCTGGGATGGCCCGGATCAATTGGTCTTTTCTCCTGCAGAACCTCTGCAACCAGCAACAACATACAAAGCAAAGCTGCATAATGAAATTCTTCGCTACAGTAAATACAACGATATAAAAGAAGATGGATTGGAGTTCCATACTGCTAACCTTTCTCTCAATGATGCACAGGTTAGCTGGATATTATTGGACGAAGGTTCAAAAACCATTGCACCGCAGGTTCTATTGCAATTCAATTATCCGGTAAAGACAGAAGACCTGCAGCAACATTTGAAAGTAGAAGTTAATGGTGCAAAAAGAGAATTTGCTGTGCAGAATATTGGTGCCACTAATGAAGTGGCTTTGCGTATTAATGGTTTTAAGGCAGAAGACAAAAACTATGAGGCAGTAGTTACTATAGAAAAAGGTATGAAGCCTGAAAAAGGACAGAACAGTACAAAAGAAGATATCAAAACACAACTCTCCATTCCTTCTCCTTATGTGCTGAATGTAAACAATGTTCAATCAGAGCATGATGGTACAGAAGGTACCGTGCGGATTTTCACCAGTCAGCAGCTGACAGGAGAGAACATAAGCAACTATGTAAAGTTTGAGCCTGCAGTAAGCTACACAACTGAGTTTACAGACGGCGGCGTTATTTTACGCAGCGATAAGTTTGATCTGGAAAAGAGTTATTCACTAAACATTGAAAAAGGTTTGAGAGGAAAGATCGGTGGTGTGTTGAAAGAAGAATACAGTGATGGCGTGGCTTTTGGTGAGTTGGAGAAAGATGTGAAGTTCACCAATAGCAAAGCAGTTTATTTATCTAAGCGGGGAGGTGGTAACATTGAAGTACGCATTTCAAACGTGACCAAAGTAAAGCTTGTAATCTCAAAGATCTATGAGAACAATTTACTGATGGCGGAACGCTATGGTTACTATCCTAAGGACAATGATGATTCGTATAGGGAAGATTATGGTGAGGACTATGAATATGCCAGCTATACCGATGCCGTTGCAGGTGATGTGATCTATAGCAAAGAGATTGATGTGGCTTCTTTGAAAAAGTCAGGCAATGGAAGAATTTTAAACATCTCTCAATTTGAAGATCGTTTGCCCGATGTGAAGGGCATCTACCATGTGATGATCCGCTCGACAGAAGATTACTGGGTTCGTGACAGCCGCTTTATTTCTTTCTCTGATATTGGTTTGATTGCGAAGCAAGGTGCAGGAAAGTTTTTTGTGTTTGCCAACTCTATAAAATCGGCAAATGGAATAAAAGGTGTTACAATAAATGTTTATGGTAATAACAACCAGTTGTTGGGCACCGGTGCAACCAATGAAGATGGTGCTGCAGAAATTGCCGTCCCTGCAAAAGATATGGCAGGCTTTAAGCCGGCTATGATCATTGCAAGAACAGCGGATGATTTTACCTACCTGCCTTTTGCTAATACAAGGGTCAATACTTCCCGTTTTGATGTAGGTGGAAAGAAAATAAATCCAACAGGGTTAGATGCATTCATTTACGCAGAGAGAGATATTTATCGTCCGGGTGAGAAGGTAAATTTTTCTGTTCTTGTAAGAGATAGAAAATGGAAAATCCCCGGAGAGTTGCCAGTGAAGATGAAATTTTTATTGCCAAACGGTAAAGAACTCAAATCGTTTCGAAAGAGCTTAAATGACCAGGGAGCAACAGAAGGCAACTTTGATATTTCCACTGCAGCTATCACCGGAAGTTATTTGCTGGAAGTATATAGTTCGAATGATGTGTTGTTAGCGTCTAAGAATTTTATGATCGAAGAGTTTGTACCGGATCGTATTAAAGTGACGGCTAAATCTGCTAAGGCAATTCTTCGTCCTTCCGAAGCAACGCAGGTAACGATCAATGCAGTAAACTTTTTTGGTCCGCCTGCAGCTAATAGAAATTATGAGGTAGATGTAAAAGTGCGGCAGGAGCAATTCTCTTCAAATAAATATGCTGACTACATTTTTTCATTAGCCAACCAGCAAAGCTTTATGGATGAAGATGTGCGACAGGGAAAAACAGATGCAAACGGTAATGCTGTTGAGGCTTATGAAGTTCCTTCAATTTATGCCAACAGCGGTTTACTGAAAGTGAATTTCTATACTACGGTGTTTGATGAAACTGGGAGACCAGTAAGCAGAAAAGCTTCTGCTGATATCTATACGCAGGATGTGTTTCATGGAATAAAAGATGATGGCTTTTATTATTACGCATTAAATCAACCGGTAAAGTTTGGATTGGTTTCTTTAAATAGAGATGGTGCTCCTGTAAATGCAACGGCTAAAATCCAAGTTATAAAACATAAGTATAAAACAGTATTAGCAAAGAGCGGTAGTTATCTAAGATATGAATCGCAGCAGCAGGATAAGATGATGGTGGACGGCCAAATTGCAATCGGGGGAAATACAAACTATGTGTTCACACCTCGTACGCCTGGCAATTATGAGATACGCATCTATCGTCCCGGTGCTAATGCATATGTCAGCAAAAGTTTTTACAGCTATGGTGGCTGGGGAGCAGATGCTTCTTCATTTGAAGTAAACACAGAAGGTCATATTGATATTGAAGTAGATAAAGAAGAATATTCCAGTGGTGATAATGCAAAAATCCTATTCAAAACGCCATTTAGCGGAAGAATGTTAGTAACGTTCGAAACAGACGGTATTAAATCCTATCAATATGTAGATGTATCCAATCGTTCGGCAAGTTTGGATGTTAAATTGAATGGAGAGCATGTGCCGAACGTATATGTAACGGCAACCTTGATCAAACCACATGAAGTTTCTGATATTCCACTCACTGTGGCGCATGGCTTTCAAAGCATTAAGGTAGAAGAGAAGAACAGGAGAATACCGGTTGAGATCACAGCACAAAAATCGGTTCGTTCCAAAACGCATCAAACTGTAAGAGTGAAAGCAGCACCGGGCAGTTATGTGACTCTGGCTGCAGTGGACAATGGTGTTCTGCAAGTGAGTGATTTCAAAACACCTGATCCTTACACCTATTATTATCAAAAGCAGGCATTAGGTGTGCAGGCTTTTGACATGTACCCATTGTTGTTCCCTGAATTAAGAACCAGAATGAGCAGTACGGGTGGTGATGGTGATCTGAATATGGATAAACGAGTGAACCCCATGCCTGCCAAACGGTTTAAGTTAATGAGTTACTGGAGTGGTATGAAGAAAGCAAATAGTAGTGGGGTAGCAGAATTTGAATTTGATATTCCGCAGTTCAATGGCGAAGTGCGTTTGATGGCAGTGGCGTATAAAGATGAACGCTTTGGTTCTGCAGAAAGCAACATGAAAGTAGCTGACCCGATTGTGTTAAGCAGTGCCTTGCCGAGATTTTTAAGTCCGGGTGATACAGTGCAGGTGCCGGTAACTATTTCCAATACAACTACGAAAGCAGCAAGCGGACAAGCATCCATTAATATAAGCGGACCAGTGAAAGTGTTAGGTGCGGCGTCTCAAAACATCAGCATCAATCCAAACAGCGAAGCAAGAGTGTTGTTTAATGTTGTAGCTGATCCAAGTATCAATGTGGCCAACATCACCATCAACGTAAGTGCATTGGGAGAGAAATTTTCTGAAGCTACGGACATATCCGTTCGTCCGCCATCCACTTTACAAAAAACTTCGGGTAGCGGTTCAATTGTTGGCGGAAATACGCAACGCATCACCATTCCAACAAGCGATTACATGCAAGGAAGTTTCCGTTACAATATTGTAGTCAGTAAATCACCTGTTGCAGAGATAACAGAGCAACTGCGATACCTGGTGCAATATCCTTATGGTTGCACGGAACAAACTATATCTGCAGCCTTCCCGCAATTATACTTTGGCGATTTTGTAGATATGCTGGGAATTAAGAATGCGGCTAAAGCCAATTCGGCTTACAATGTGATGGAAGCGATTCGTAAGATCAAGATGCGGCAGTTGTATAATGGTGCGGTGATGTTGTGGGATGGCGAAGGAAGTGAAGACTGGTGGACTACTGTCTATGCTGCACACTTTTTATTGGAAGCAAGAAAAGCAGGTTTTGATGTAGACAACAGTTTGATTGAAACGATGCTGGGTTACATTTCTAATCGCTTGAAAACAAAGGAGACGATCACCTATTATTATAACAGGGATCAAAACCGGAAGATTGCACCAAAAGAAGTTGCGTATAGTTTGTATGTACTGGCATTAGCTAATCGTAGTAGTGTTTCAGCAATGAATTATTACAAAGCAAAGCCAGAGTTATTAGCTCTGGATGGCAAGTACTTGTTATCTGCTGCTTATGCTGTGTCGGGTGATAAACGTTCATTCAATTCGTTGTTGCCCAGAGCATTCAGTGGTGAAGAATCTTTGCAACAAACCGGTGGTAGTTTTTATAGTGTTACCAGAGATGAAGCCATTGCATTGAATGCGTTGATGGATGTAGATCCGGGTAATGCTCAGGTGCCTGAGATGGCAAGACATGTGAGCCAGAGATTAAAGAGCGAACGTTATCTCAATACGCAGGAAAGAGCATTTTCTTTCTTAGCATTAGGCAAGATCGCAAGACGTTCTGCCAATAGTAACGCTACAGCCGAAATAAGAGTGAATGGTAAAACAGTGGGTAAGGTAAATGGAACGGAGTGGAAGGGTAGTAGTGAAGAATTAAAGTCTAATAATATTGAGATTGTCACAAAAGGTAATGGACGCTTATATTTTAGCTGGCAGGCAGAAGGTATCAGTGCAAGAGGTGGTTATGTGCAGGAAGATAATTACATCAAAGTGCGCCGGCAGTTTTATGATCGCAATGGAAGGGAGATTAGTGGAAACGTGTTCAAACAGAATGATCTGATCATTATTGGTATTACTCTGGAAAAGGCATACAGCAATACCGTTGAGAATATTGTTATTACCGATTTGTTGCCTGCAGGCTTTGAGATTGAAAATCCTCGTACAAAAGAGCTGCCTGGCATGGAATGGATAAAAGATGGAAGAGAGCCAACAGCATTGGATGTAAGAGATGACCGCATCCACTTCTTTGTAGATGCAAGGGATAATAAGCAGAAGTATTATTATGCTGTAAGAGCGGTGTCCTTAGGGCAGTTTAAGCAAGGGCCGGCAAGTGCCGATGCGATGTATAATGGTGAGATCCATTCGTATCATGGAGCCGGGATTATTAAAGTAGTGCAGTAAACAATATTAAAAAGAAGAAATAGTTATTACTTTTATCACGAGGTGGCAACACCTCGTTTTTTAATGACATACCCTTCGACAAAACATATAGCCCTTGTTTGCAATCCAACTGCCGAAAATGAAAAAGCATTGAAGGCAGCTGATAGGGTTTCCAAACTGCTGAAGGAGAAAGCTGTCTCGCATACCATCTTTATCAAGGAATGGCCTGCTACCTGGGACGGCATAACAGATGCATGGATCTTTGGTGGTGATGGAACAGTCAATCACTTCATCAATCAATACCAGAATATTTCTCTTCCTTTATCTTGTTTTAAAGCTGGAAGCGGTAATGATCTTCACTGGATGTTGTATGGTGATGTTTCTCATGAAGG
>Ga0164290_1001775_pt1 | contig 23835 bp, 23 predicted proteins | sample Micstemetagenome_FD_108782 | JGI IMG/M metagenome (GOLD analysis project Ga0164290, IMG submission 108782) | Contaminated culture microbial community from soil near Moab, Utah, USA - Microcoleus steenstrupii SON62 (Illumina Assembly) | ecosystem: Environmental > Terrestrial > Soil > Soil crust...
ACAGCGTGTCGAAACCCGCTCACCGCAGGCACAGAGGACCACCGAGGCGCCGTCCCTGAAAGGCCAACCAGGGACGGCGTCTCACCATGCCCCTTGACAACAGGCACCGCCATATCAGTTAGCCCGGGTCAGACCCGGTGGACGACGCGGCCGGCGACGACGGTGAGGCCGACGCGCGGGCGGACGGCGGTGAGCGGGTCGTCGTCGAGGACGACGAGGTCGCCCGGTGACCCGGGACGTACCGCGACGTGGCCGCCGACCGAGGCGGCCAGGGCTTCGCGCCGGGTGAGCGACTGCTCGCCGTGCCAGGCGGGACGGTCGTCACCGGTACGACGCGCGGCCGCGTCGATCGCGAGCCACGGGTCGAGGGGCGAGACCGGTGCGTCGGAGCCGAGGCTGAGCTTGACACCGGCGTCGAGGAGCCAGCGGTAGGCGAAGCACCGGTCCGTGCGGTCCGGCCAGATCTGCTCGGTGAGGTCGCGGTCGTCGACGAGGTGGTGCGGCTGGACGCTGGCGCGCAGCCCGAGCCGCTGGAGCCGCGCGACGTCCTCCGGAGCGATGAGCTGCACGTGCTCGATCGAGCCGCGCGCGCCGGTGCGCTCGTACGCCGTCAGCGCGGCGTCGACCGCCGCGTCGCCGATGGCGTGGGTCGCGACGGCGAGCCCGGCGTCGTGGGCGAGCGCGAGCAGGTCGGTGAGCTCCGCGGAGTCGAGGTTGGGGGCGCCGGCGGGGTGGGCGGGGTCGGCGCCGGCGACGTACGGGTGGTGGCACCAGGCGGTGGCGGTGTTGAGCGAACCGTCGCTGATCACCTTCAGCGGACCCATCGTCAGCCGGTCCTCCCCGGGCAGGAGCGCGTCGCCGGTGCGCAGGCCCTCGGCGAGCACCGAGCCCAGCTGGTCGGCGTAGACGGCGACCTCGACGCGCAGCCGGTCGCAGCCCTCCGTCCAGCGGTCACGCCAGGCCTGCGCCCCGCCGGTGAACTCGAAGTCGACCAGCCCGACGACCCCCATCGCGGCTGCGTCGTCGAGGGTCGTGCGGTAGGAGGCCGCGTCGTCACCGACGTCGGTGAGCGCGGTGAGCCGCTCGTACGCCGCGAACCACTCGGTCTCGGCGACCACCCCTTCCCGCGGCGGCAGGTCGAGCGCGGCCTGGGCGGCGTGGTTGAGCCACGCGTGGTGGGCGTCGCCCGCGATGAGGACGACCGGGGTCACACCGGAGACCTCGTCGAGGTCGGACGTGGTCGGCTCCCGCGTCCACGTGCCGGGCCGGTGGCCCCAGCCGATCACCGGCCGGCCCGGCTCGTCCGCGACCCTGTCGGCCACCAGCCGGACCGCCTCCTCCGGCGACCGCAGCCCGCTCGTGTCGAGGCGTCCGCGCGCGAGCGTCCACTGCCCGAGGTGGACGTGGGTGTCCCACAGTCCCGACATCACCCACCGGCCGGCGGCGTCGTACTCCTCGACGCCCGCAGGGCGCGCGACCCCCGGACCGACCTCGGTGACGACGCCGTCCACCACGAGGACGTCGACCGGCTCGGGTGCCGCTGGATCAGCCTTGTCAGGGGCGACGATCGGGACCAGGCGTGCGTCGCGGATCAGCAGGCTGGTCATGGGAGGACGGTACGGAGTTGATGGGAGGCACCGAGGCCAGGGGGTGGTCCGGACGTACGGCGTCGGGATCCTCGACGTCGGCGCAAGTGCCGCGTCGGAGCGGCAGTTGGCTGAGCGGGAACACGTTGTATCCCGCGACCGCGCCGTTGTGGGCAGGGCAGCCGACGGTGCGGTCGGTCCGCCGGCCGGTCACGCTGTCGTCGGGCCCGATCTCGATCGGGTCGCCGTCCTCGTCGAAGAGCTGGACCCGCTCGATCGGCTGGCCGGTGGCGTCGTAGGCGTAGACGTTGTGGATCGGGCGCCCGTCGAGCTGCAGCCCGTCGGTGTCGACAGCGCGGACACCGTCGTCGTAGCCCGTGCCGTAGGCCTCCCAGTCCGGGTGGTGCGACAGCGAGCTGTTCCAGACCAGGGGAGCGGCGAGTGCTCCTGCGTTGAGCGCGAGCAGGGCGAGCCTGCGGGCGATGGAGCGGTCGGGACCGACGCCCGGCCAGAGCCGCCCGGTCCCGACCAGTGTGCTGATCACGATCCCGACGACCAGGATGGCCTCGCCGACGAGAGGTACGCCCAGCGTCGGGACGGGGGCAACCGGCTCCCAGGCGCCTGTGAGCACGTCGAGTGTCGTGACCGCGAGCCAGGCGCGCGCAACCCACCACGCAGGGCGCAGGGCGACGGCGACCTCCCAGGCCGGAGCGAGCCGCGGGCGCTCGACGAGGGCGAGGAAGCGCGCTCGGGAGCGGTCGATCAGCTCGCCGGGTGCGCGCAGGTCCGGGAGGGAGGGGAGCGATCGGCGGCGCGCCTCCGGGAGCCCGGCTGCGGCACGGAGCTCGGCGGCGTACGCATCGGGGTCGCCGAGCGGCGTGCCGTCGGCGAGCTGGTCGGAGAGGTCGGCCTCGAGCCCACCGACCAGCTCGTCGCGGGTTTCGTCGTCGAGGTCGGCCAGCTCTCGCCGTACCTCCTCGACGAAGGCGGTCACCTCCGGTCGGACCAGGATCTGGGTGTCGTGGGGGTCGGTGCTCATGCGCGGGCTCCTCGGGGAAGAAGGGACGAGACGGTCTCGGCGAAGGCGGTCCACTCCTTCGCCTGCCGCGCGAGCAGGTCGCGACCGTCCGGCGTGATGCCGTAGTACTTGCGGTGCGGCCCCTCGTCGGACGGCACGACGTACGACGTCAGCGCGCCCGCCGCGTAGAGCCGGCGCAGGGTGCCGTAGACCGATGCGTCGCCGACCTCGTCAAGCCCGCCGGAGCGGAGTCGCCGGAGCACGTCGTACCCGTAGCCGTCCTCCTGGTCGACGACGGCGAGCACCGCCAGGTCGAGCACGCCCCGCAGCAGCTGGGTGGTGTCCATGCACCGCACACTACTGCGCGTGACGCAATAGTGCGAGATGCGGAAGTCTCGCGCGTGTCGCCGACCCGGCGCGTCCTACCCCTCAAAAGGCGTCGAGCCGGCTGATCCTCAGATCAGCCGACTCGGCGAGAAGGATGCAGATCAGCCCTGGAGGGCGGCGATCGCGTCCGCGATGGCGAGGGTGCGCTCGGCCGACTCGACGTGGAGGTTCTCGACCATCCGGCCGTTGTAGGTGACGACGCCCGAACCCTTGCCGTCCTCCCACGCCTGGATCAGGCCACGCGCGTCCTCGATCGCCTGCTCCGACGGGGCGAAGCCCTCGTTGGCGCCCTCGACCTGGCCGGGGTGGATCAGCGTCTTGCCGTCGAAGCCCATCTGCCGGCCCTGCTCGACCTCGGCGAGGAACCCCTCGAGGTTCTTCACGTCGTTGTAGACGCCGTCGATGATCACGATGCCGGCGGCGCGGGCGGCCAGAAGGGCGAGCCCGAGACCGGTGATGACGGGCTGGCGGCCGGGGACGTGCTCGGCGTACAGCTCCTTGACCAGGTCGTTGGTGCCCATCACGAAGCCGGTGAGCCGCTCGGACGCCTGCGCGATCGACAGCGCGTTGAGCATCGCGATCGGGGTCTCGACCATCGCCCACAGCTTGGTCTTGTCCGGCGCCCCGGCTGCGCCGAGGGCGTCGACCAGCTCGTAGACCTCCTCGGCGGAGTTCACCTTGGGCACGAGGACGACGTCCGGGCCGGCCGCGGCGGCCGCCTTGATGTCGTCGTCGTGCCACTCGGTGCCGATGCCGTTGACGCGGATGATCAGCTCACGACGGCCGTACTCGCCGGACTGCACCGCGGCGGCCGCGGCCTCACGGGCGGACGGCTTCGCGTCGGGGGCGACGGCGTCCTCGAGGTCGAAGATGATCGCGTCGGCCGCGATCGTCTTGGCCTTCTCCAGCGCCCGCTCGTTGGAGCTGGGCATGTAGAGGACGGAGCGCAGCGGCTTCATTCCGGATTCTTGGCGAGTCATGGCTCAGGCCTCCACGGTCTCGATGGCGTCGTACTGGGCCTTCAGGTCGGGGTCGATCTCGGCCAGCTTCTCGGCCAGGTCGACCAGCACCAGGCACTGCTTGAGGGAGGCGTCGTCCTCCATCTTGCCGTCGATCATCACCGCGCCGGTGCCGTCACCCATGGCGGCGACGACGCGGCGGGCGTGGGCGATGTCCTCGACGCTGGGGGAGAAGACCTTGTTGGCGATCGCGATCTGCTTGGGGTGCAGCGACCAGGTGCCGACGCAGCCGAGCAGGAACGCGTTGCGGAACTGGTCCTCGCACGCCACGACATCGGCGATGTCGCCGAACGGGCCGTAGTAGGGGTAGATCCCGTGCATGGCGCAGGCGTCGACCATCTTGGCGATCGTGTAGTGCCAGAGATCCTGCTGGAAGATGGCGCGCTGGCCGTCGATCCGGGAGACGCCCAGCTCGTCCTTGGGCGGGTCCTGGCGGACGAGGTAGCCGGGGTGGCCGCCGCCGACGCGGGTGGTCTTCATCTTGCGGTCGGCGGCGAGGTCGGCCGGGCCGAGCGAGAGGCCCTGCATCCGCGGGGAGGCACCGCAGATCTCCTCGACGTTGGCCACGCCGCGGGCGGTCTCGAGGATCGCGTGGATGAGGATCGGCCGGGTGGTCCCGGCCTTCGCCTCGAGCTGGGCGAGCAGCCGGTCGACGTAGTGGATGTCCTCGGCGCCCTGCACCTTCGGGACCATGATCACGTCGAGCTTGTCGCCGATCGCCGGCACCAGCGTGGTCAGGTCGTCCAGCACCCAGGGGCTGTCCAGCGCGTTGATGCGCGTCCACAGCTGCGTGGGACCGAAGCTTGTGTTCTGCGCGATCTTCACCAGGCCCTCGCGGGCGGCGACCTTGTTGTCGGCCTTGACCGCGTCCTCGAGGTTGCCGAGCAGCACGTCGACGGTGCCGATCATCCCGGGGATCTTGCCGGCCATCTTCTCGTTCGACGGGTCGAAGAAGTGGATGGCGCGGCTCGGGCGGGCCGGGATCTCGCGGAGCGGGGCCGGAGCGCCGACGGCGAGCGGGCGGAAGAAGTCCTTAGGGCTCTTGTGACTCACGTTCCGACAACTTACCGGCGGGTCGCCCGCTCTCGGTATGACGGATGTCTCGCCGAGACGTTTCCGTCGATGGCGCCGCGGAAGGATGGCGTCCGTGCCCCGCTTCCTCGTCTCGCTCGTCGTCGCCCTCGGATCGCTGATCTGGTTCTGGACGCTGCTGACCTTCAGTCCCAACATCGACTACGTCGTGTACGAGACCCAGTGCGCACCCGTCCTGGACGCCGATGGCGAGGGTGGATCCCGCTACGCGGAGGTCGTGCGGGGGCAGGACATCGTCGCCGAGCTCGAGGCGGCCGGTGCGGACGGGCGCGACGAGACGGTGCGGACCGGCCTCGAAGCCGACTGCGCCGATCGCCGTACGGCGCTGTCGGCCTGGGCGCACCTCCCTGCCGTCCTCTTCGTCCTCGCCGTGCTCGGCATGGCCGGCCCGACGCGTCAGTGGTGGCGGTACATCCACGAGCAGCCCGCGACCCCGACCCACCGCCCGCCGGTAGGTCCGCCGGCTGGCCAGCGCTGACGGGAGCGTCAGGATCGCCTGACGCGCCGCCACCAACGGCGCCGCGGCTCCGGTGCCACAGCCGCCGGCTTCGTCGTACGACGCGCTGCGCGACGGGCCCGCCAGGCTTCGACCGTCTCGTCGACGTCGCGCGGCATCGTGATCAGCGGCGGCCCGTCGACCGGGGTGTAGCGCGCTCGCATCACCCGGGCGTTGAACTCCTCGACCATGGCGCGGACGTCGTCCTCGGCGAAGAGCTGGTCGAGCCGGGCGTCGAGCTCGGCGTCGTCCTTGCGCAGCTGCAGCGCGGGTGGGAGGACGACGACCTGCTCGCGCTCGACGAGCTTCTTCACCCACCAGTCGGGGTCGTGGTGGGTGCCGAGGTCCTTGATCGGCTTGCCGGCGCCGGGCAGGTTGTCGAAGTCGCCCCGCTCCATGGCCCGCCGGATCTGGAGGTCCACCCAGGTGTGCTGCTGCTCGATCCGGGCACGCGCCGCCGCCCGTTCCGCGTCGCGCCGGTCGCGCTCGCGGGCCGGGTCGCTGGGGGTCTCCGGCTCGTTCACCGAGCCCAGGATACCGAGCGGAGACGGGGGAGGATCGGACGCAGTATCGGCGTCCGCTCCTCCCCACACCCCCCGTTCCGGCCGTCAGTCGAGAACGCCCGCCAGGCCGAGCGCGCTGCTGAGGAGATGCCGCAGCACCCGCAGCTGTGCGCGCATGTGCTCGGGCGAGCCGGTGGAGCGGCAGAGCAGGAAGGCTCCCTCGAACGTGACGAACACGTGGTCGGCGAGCGCATCGATGTCACCGAGGTCACGATCGCCGCTCGTCGAGGCTGCCGTCAGGAGGTCGGCGATCTCCTTGCGCCAGACCTCGACTGCCTGGTTGATCAGGTCGGCGGTGCCGTTGGAGACCAGCTGTTGCTCAGTGAGGACAGCCACGTAGAGGCAGTTGCTCTGCGCGGACATCAGGTCGTCGGCGCCGTCCTCGAAGTAGCGGACGAAAGCGATGACCCGCTCGCCGGGATCCTCCACCGAGGCGGTGGCATCCAGAGCAGCGCGCAGCTGACCGATGTCCCCCGCGACGTACCGCTCGGTCAAGGAGCGCGCGAGGTCGACCTTGGAGTCGAAGTGGTGGAAGAAGGCGCCCTTCGAGGTGCCGGCCGCCTTGATGACCTGGTCGAGGGAGGTGGCGGCGAACCCGTTCTCGATGACGAGGTGCTCGGCTGCATCGAGGATCCGCTCCCGGTTGACCGCACCGTCCTTTGGCATAAGCACTTGTTACCAGACCAATCGGTCTGATACAAAACAGACCGTTCAGTCTGTTACAGCGAAAGGTGCATGATGCCCAACCCCGCAGACCTCTTCTGGCTCGACGGCCGGTACGTGAGCGACGGCGGGCTCGAGACCGACCTGATCTTCAACCACGGTCTCGACCTGCCCGCGTTCGCCTCGTTCCCCCTCGTCGAGGACGAAGCCGGCCGCAACCTGCTCCGTGGCTACTACGACGGCTACGCCGACGTCGCCCGCAAGGCCGGAGCGGGCCTCACGCTGGAGTCCCCGACCTGGCGGGCCAACCCGGACTGGGCCGCAACGGTCGGGTACGACGCCGCCTCGCTCGACCGGGCGAACCGGGCGGCGATCGGATTCCTCGACCAGCTGCGCCAGTCCTACGACGACATCGACGACGTCCGCATCGTCGGCGCGATCGGCCCTCGGGGGGACGGGTATGTCGCAGGAGAGAAGGCAGATCCGGACGAGGCGGCCGACTACCACGGCCCGCAGGTCGAGGCGTTCGCCGCCGCGGGCGCCGACGTGGTCGCGGCGTACACGCTGACCGGTCCGGAGGAGGGCATCGGGATCGCTCGCGCCGCCCGGCGAGCCGGTGTGCCCGTGCTGATCGGGTTCACCGTCGAGACCGACGGCCGGCTCCCGGACGGCACGTCGCTGGGCGAAGCGATCGCACGCGTCGAGGCCGCGGAGGACCCCGACGGCTTCATCATCAACTGCGCCCACCCCACGCACATCGCACCGGCACTCGCCGATGAGGCGTGGCTCGAGCGCATCGTCCAGGTCAACCCGAACGCCTCCACCCTCACCCACGCCGAGCTCGACGCAGCAGAGGACCTCGACCCCGGCGACCTGGCTCTCCTCACCTCGTCGTACGACGCCCTCCGCGCGCGGCTCCCTGGCCTCGCGGTGATCGGTGGCTGCTGCGGCACCGACACCAGTCACGTCGCCGCGATGTGGGGCGTCTGAAGAGGGCTCATGACTGCGGCTGTCCCGGCGGTGGGACCCTTTGTTGCGCGACGGAAGATCAGACGCTGAGGCGCTCGGCCACCTGGCCAGTGAGTGCGGCGATCAGTTCGAAGTCCTTGTCGAGGTGGAGGACAGTCAGGCCGGCGAGCTCGGCTGTGGCGGCGATCACGAGGTCGGGAATCGAGGGCGCCCGATGTTGGCCCTTTCCGGCAAGCATCAACTGGACCTCGAGCGCTCGATCTTCGATCGCAGGCGTCAGGTACTCGACCGGCATGGCCGAGAGTGGCGGGGTACTGAACGCCGCTCGAGCCTCGGCCGCTGCGCGCGCCGAGTAGCCGATCTCCAGCCTGGTGACAGTGGTGATCCTGACCAAGCCTCGCTCGATCCGGTTCGCCCACTGCTCGGCATCGGGACTCTCGCCCAAGCGCACGATGGCTGACTTGTCGATCAGCCAGTCGGTCACCGCCACGCCGCGTCCATGACCTCTTCGTCTGCCAAGTCGGCGAACCTGCCCGCGAAGACGCGGAGGTCGTCGCTGGAGACATGTGTGCTGGAGGTGGCTGCGTCGGAGGCCAAGCGGCGACGGATGTATTCCGCCCGAGAGAGGCCCAGGCGTGCCGCGTGGGCGTCGACGCCTGCCAGCACGGCCTCAGGGATGTCGCGGATCAACACGTCAGCCATCGTGACCCTCCTTCGATATCACATGATATCCCACCGAAGGAAGGTCGCGACCCGCGGCGCCAGCTCGTCCGCGCTGGTGACCAGCCCGAGATGGCCATCCGAGTAGACGTGCAGGGTCGCGTCGGGCAGCAGTCGCTGCATGATCCGCGCGTTCACCAACGGGATCAGCGGGTCGTCGTCTCCGGCCAGGATCAGCGTCGGCTGCCGGATGAACGGCAGCGCGGGCAGGCTCGACCAGCCGACCCCGGCGAGCAGCTGGAACACGTAGCCGCGGCGGGAGCCGACCCGCGACTGGTCGTGCATCAGCCGCTTGACGACGTCGGGGCGGGCCCGGACCTGGCCGCCGTACAGCTCGGCGGCGACGGTGACGGCGTACTCGGCGTCGCGGTAGCGCCGTGGCGTCACCATCTTGCTGAGGACCCGCGGCGACGCGGGCACCATCAGCGACCCGGTGCCGGTGCTGACCAGCACCAGCCGGCGACAGCGCCGCGGGTGCTGGAAGGCGAGCTGCTGGGCGAGCCCGCCGCCCCAGGAGATGCCGAGGACGTCGTACGTCGCGAAGCCGAGCTCGGTCATCATCCGACCGACCAACGCCGCCAGCAGCGCGAAGTTGTACGGCACCTTCGGGTCCGGGGAGCCGCCCACGCCGGGCACGTCGAAGCGGACCACGGTGATCCGCTCGTCGAGCGCAGCGACGAACGGCTGGAGCAGGTCGAGGCTGGCGCCGATGCCGTTGCAGAGCAGCAACGGCGGTCCCGGAGCTGTGCCCGGCCGCACCGAGACCCGGACCTCGTGGCCGAGCGCGGTCACGTGGCGGAGCTGGACGCTCACCGGGTCACTTGTCGAACACGTAGGTGCCGGGGGCGTCCGCGATCGGGCGGAGCCGGGTCGACCCGAGGTCGGCGGGCGCGGGCACCAGGTCGCCGCACCGCGCGTCGAGCCACGCGGCGACGTCGGGCCACCAGCTGCCCTGGTGGGTCTCCGCGTCCTTGAGCCAGACCTTCGCGTCGGCGACGTCGTCGTCGTTGGTGTGGAAGGTCGACCTCGGGTTGCCGGGCGGGTTGACCAGCGCCGCGATGTGTCCGCTGGTCGACAGCACGAAGCGGGACTTGCCGCCGAACAGCTGGGTGGTCCGGTAGCAGTTCTCCCACGGCGTGATGTGGTCGGCGATCCCCGCCACGATGTAGGAGTCCACCGTGACCGCGCCGAGGTCGATCGGGACCCCGAGGACGCTCAGGGCGCCCGGCCGGGTCAGCTGGTTGTCGATCGCCAGGTCGACGAAGTCGCCGTGCAACGCCGCCGACATCCGCGTCGTGTCCGCGTTCCAGAACAAGATGTCGAACGCCGGCGGCTTCTTGCCGAGCAGGTAGTTGTTGACCCAGTAGTTCCAGATCAGGTCGCCGGGCCGCAGCCACGCGAAGACCTCGGCGAGCGCCCGGCCGTCGAGGTAGCCCTTGCGGGCCGACCGCTCCTTGGCGAGCCGGGCGAGGCGCGGGTCGCTCAGCGCCGACACGGTGCCGCCGCCGGCGTTGTCGATCACCGTGACGGCGAGGCAGACGCCCGCGAGCCGGTCCTGACGGCCGATCCCGGCGAGGTACGCCGCCGTGATGCTGGCGAGGATGCCGCCGGAGCAGATGCCGGCGAGCATCGTCCGGTCGCTGCCGGTGATCTCCTCGACCGCGTCGAGCGCGTCGAGGATCGCCCGGACGTAGGTGTCGAAGCCCCAGTCCCGGTGCCGTGCGTCCGGATTGCGCCACGAGATCACGAACATCTGCCGCCCGTGCTGGGCGCCGAACTCGACCAGGCTGCGGCCCGGTGCGAGGTCGATCGCGTAGAACTTGTTGATCGTCGGCGGGACGATCATCACCGGCACCTCGTAGACCTGCTCGCCCTGCGGCCGGTACTGGATCAGCTCGAGCACCTCGTTGCGGAACACCACCGAGCCCGGCGTGGCCGCGATGTTGTCGCCGAGGGTGAAGCCGCTGGTGTCGACCATCTGCGGCACCCGCGGCGAGGACGACAGGTCCTTGACCAGCTGGGCGCCGCCCCGCGCCAGGCTCAGCCCCGCGGTGTCGATGACGGCCTTGGCCGACGCCGGGTTGACGAGCGGCACGTTGCTGGGGGAGAGCGCCTCCACGACGTTCTCGAGGAGGAACTTCACGCGCTCGTGGTCGCGGGCGTCGAGGTCGGCGTCCGCGACCAGCTGGTCGACCGTGGTGCCGCCGGCCAGGTAGAGCTGGACGAGGCGGCGCAGCAGCGGGTTGTCGGTCCACCCGTTGTCCGCGAACCGGCGGTCGCCGCGCCGCGGCGCGACGTCCGAGGAGCCGGCGAGGATCCGCCCCGCCTCCGCGCCGAGACCGGCGAGCCGGCGTGCCGTCGTACGGGGCTTGCGTGCGAGGGACACGGCCCACTTCGCGGTGGAGACGTCCGGCACGAACCGGCGGACCGGGCACAGCGCCGCGTCGACGAGCAGTACGTCGAGCGGGGCCGCTGTGTCGGCGAGCGTCGCCACCTCTGCCTCGCTCATGCGGTGCTCCCGGCGTCTGTCGCCGGCGCGTCGATCTCACGCTTGAGGATCTTGCCGGTGGGGCCCTTGGGCAGCGCGTCGACGAACCAGATGACGCGCGGGTACTTGTACGGCGCGACCTGCTCCTTCACGAACGCCCGGATCTCGTCCTCGGTCGCGGTCGCCCCGGGGCGCAGGGCGATCGCGGCGGCGACCTCCTCGCCGAGCTCGGCGTGCGGGATGCCGATGACGGCCGCCTCGGCGACGGCCGGGTGCTCGTAGAGCACCTCCTCGATCTCACGCGGGTAGATGTTGAGGCCCCCGCGGATCACCATGTCCTTGACCCGGTCGACGACGTAGAAGAACCCGTCCTCGTCGATGCGGCCCATGTCGCCGGTGCGGAACCAGCCGTCGGCCGACAGCACGTCGGCGGTGGCGTCCGGCTTGCGCCAGTAGCCCTTCATCACGTTGTGGCCGCGGATCGCGATCTCGCCGATCTCGCCGGCCGGCAGGACGGTGCCGTCGGCGTCGACGACCTGCATCTCGACGCCGCTGACCGGGGTGCCGATCGAGCCGGGCTTGCGCTCGCGGTCGGGCTTGTTGAACGACGCGACCGGGGAGGTCTCGGACAGGCCGTAGCCCTCGAGGACCGGGCAGCCGAACCGCTCCTCGAACCGGTGCAGCACCTCGACCGGCAGCGCGGCGCCGCCGGACACGCAGACCCGGAGCCGCGGCAGCGCGGGCGCGTCCTCGAGTCCGAGGAGCGCGGCGTACATGGTCGGGACGCCGGCGAACACGGTCGCGCCGTACGTCGCGAGCTGCTCGGCGGCCGCGGCGGCGTCGAAGCGCGGCAGCAGGAGCAGCGTGGCGCCCGCCGACAGCGCGGTGTTGAGGGTGCAGGTCTGGCCGAAGGAGTGGAAGAGCGGGAGGCCGCCGAAGACCACGTCGTCGGCCGTCAGCTGCAGCAGGTCGGTCTGCGTGACCTCGACGTTGCGGGCCAGGTTGGCATGGGTGAGCTCGGCGCCCTTCGGCTGGCCGGTCGTGCCGGAGGTGTAGAGCAGCACCGCGGTGTCGTCCTCGGCCCGGGCGACGACGGCGTCGGTCGGCTCGTAGGTGCCGAGCAGCTCGCCGAACGTCGCCGGCGCGACCGTCACGACCTCGACGGCACCGGTGTGCTCGGGAGTGCGCTCCACGCCGGCCTGCGCCTCGGAGGCCGCACCCTCCCAGGCGAAGATCATCCGGGCGCCGGAGTCGGCCAGGTAGTAGGCGATCTCGCGGGCCTTGAGCAGCGGGTTCATCGGCACGACGACGCCACCTGCGCGCAGCACGCCGTAGTAGATCGCGGCGAACTGGGGGAGGTTCGGCATCATCACCGCGACCCGGTCCCCGGTCTCGAAGCCGTGGGCGGCCAGCAGGGAGGCGACCCGCGCGCTGCCGTCGGCGACGTCGTCGTAGCTCACGGTCAGGTCGCCGAGCCGCAGGGCGGCGGCGTCGGGCTGGCGGGCGGCGGTGTCGAGGAAGAGCTGCGAGAGGTTCATGGCGTTCCTTGCGAAGGCGGCGGGACAGCTCCACTCTCGGTGCCGAGGGGGTCGGGACGCTTCGGCTGCGGGCACCGACTTCCCCGCGCCGCGCTGTGCCCGCGCACAATGAGCGTTACGGTGACCGACGTGCGGGAACGAGAGGTCGCCCCCGAGGTGCGGTCGCTGAGCCGGCAGCTGCTGCCCGACGCGGACCGCCTCGGCGCCCGGATGGCGGAGCGGATCTGCGCGGAGATCCCGGTGTACGCCGAGGGCGAGCTGCTGAGCTTCGACCAGCTCGCCGACTCGTGCGCGCACAACATCCGCTACATCCTCGGCATCCTCGCCGGAGACCCGTCGACGAGCCTCGACACCCCGCGCGCGACCGGCGCCGCGCGGGCCGGGCAGGGCGTGCCGTACGACGCCGTCCTCCAGGCGTTCCGGATCGGCGGCCGCTACATCTGGGAGCTGCTCGTCGAGCACGCACCGCCGCACGAGCACGACGTACTGCTGCTGGCGGCGGCGGACGTCTGGTCGGTCAGCGACGACCTGTCCGACCACGTCACCGATGCCTACCGACGGGCGCTCGCGGACCGCGCCCGGCGCGACGGTCAGATGCGGGCCGTCCTGGTGGGGGCCCTCCTCGACGGGGACGAGGCGCCGGAGTACGTCTTCGAGGCGGCGCGGGTGCTCAACCTCGACGGCGCGCGGGACTTCGTCGTGGTGTCGGCCGAGTCCCCGGAGCCGGGCGCCGAGGGCCTGGCCGACGTCGAGCGGAGGCTGCGCCGGACGAACGTCGCGTCGGCCTGGCGCCTCGACCACCATCACCAGGACGGCGTGGTCGCGCTGCGGTTCGGGTTCGGCGCTGAGCACCTCATCGAGGTGCTCAGCGAGCTCGCCACGGGCCGGGTGGGTGTCAGCGCCCCGCTCGGCCGCCTCGAACGGGCCAGCGAGGGGCGCCGCCAGAGCCGGGTCGCGTGCGCCGCGGCGACGCCGGGCTCGCCCGACGTGCTGCGGTACGACGAGCACCCGTTGTCCGTGCTCCTGGCCGGCAGCTCCGAGTCGGCGCGGGTGCTGGTGGCCTCGGTGCTCGGGCCGGTGCTCGCGCTGGCCGAGGAGGACCGGACCGTGGTCGTCGACACCGCCCGCGCCTGGCTCGCCGCTGCCGGTTCGACCTCCGCCGCGGCCCGGGCGCTGCACGTGCACCGCAACACCGTCCGCTACCGGCTGCGCAGGCTGGAGGAGCTCACCGGGCGCGACCCGGCCAAACCCGTCGACGCCGCCGAGCTCCACGTGGCGCTCGAGTGCGCGCGGTTCCTCGGCCTGGGCTAGGGGCGTCAGCCCGGCCGGTCGGTCGGGGGATCCGCCGACGGCGAAGCCAGCAGGTGCTCGACGGCGACGACCTCGAGCCGGAGGAGCTTGGTGTCGAGCGCATCGAGCTCGTTGTTCAGCTGGACTGCGACGCCGCTCACCGAACGCTCGAGCTCTACGGTGAGTGACGCCAAGTCGTGGCGCCGCACCCACCGTTCCAGAGCCGGAACGACCAGCGCGTGCGTGACGCGCTCGGTGACGAGCGCTGGCACCGTCGAGGCCGACAGGACCTCAGCCTCGAGCAGCAGACGCACGTCCGCACCGTCGCTCGTCAGTGTCCTGACGGTGAGGGGGACGGTGTCGGGTTCGGTCGAGCGGCGTCGCATGCTTCGAGTGAAGTCGGGGAATCGCGGGCGGAGTATGGGGTCCACCACCCATTTGTCCCCGCCACCCGGGTGGGCGAGGCTGGCGGGGTGAGGCTGACGAACTCCCCGCTCTACTGGAAGGTATGGCTGATCAACGGCGCCGTCCTGGGGGTCGGGACGCTGGTGCTCATGCTGTCTCCGGCCAGCGTCTCGCGGCGCGTGGTCGTGTCGGAGGCCATCGTGCTCGTGGTCGGGCTGAGCCTGATGCTGGTCCTCAACGCCGCCCTGCTCCGGTCCGCGCTGGCGCCGGTCGACCGGGTGATCCGGGCGATGGCGACCGCCCAGCTCGGCGGACCCGCTCCTCGGCTGGAGGCGACGGGTGAGTCGGCCGGTGCCCGGCTGGTCGAGAGCTACCACGCGATGCTCGACCGGCTCGACACCGAGCGCAAGGCGAGCAACGCTCGAGCGCTCGCGGCGCAGGAGGCTGAGAGGCACCGGATCGCCCAGGAGCTCCACGACCAGGTCGGGCAGAGCCTGACCGTCGTCCTGCTCGGTCTCAAGCAGCTGGAGGCCCGGGTGCCCGCGGAGGTCCGCACCGAGCTCGCACTGCTCCGCGAGAGTGCGCGGGCCGGGCTGGACGACGTACGCCGCGTCGCGCGCGAGCTGCGCCCCGGGGTGCTGGAGGACCTCGGTCTCCTGGCGGCCCTCGCGGCACTGGCGACCGACGTGTCGGCTCGCGGCGGGCCGACCGTGCGCAGGACGTTCGGGCCGGGGCTGCCTGCCCTGTCGCCCGAGACCGAGGTCGTCGTCTACCGGGTGGCCCAGGAGGCGCTGACCAACGTCGTCCGCCACGCCGCGGCGACCCGGGTCGACCTGTCGCTCCTCCTCGTCGGCGGCAACGTCGTGCTCGAGGTCGCCGACGACGGCCGCGGGTTCACGCCGCCGATCGTCGACGGCGCGGGGCTGGAGGGCATGCGGGACCGCGCGACCCTGGCCGGGGGTGCGGTCGAGGTCTCCTCCAGCACCGGCCGAGGGACGACGGTTCGGCTGACCGTGCCGGTGGGGGTCTCGTGATCCGGATCCTGCTCGCCGACGACCACGCCCTCGTACGCCGCGGCGTGCGGCTGATCCTCGAGCAGCAACCGGACCTCGAGGTCGTGGCCGAGGCCGCCGACGGCGCGGAGGCGGTCGCCGCGCTGCGGGAGCACGAGGTCGACCTCGCGGTGCTCGACATCGCGATGCCGACGATGACCGGCCTCCAAGCGGCCCGGGAGATCTCCCGCCGACGAGACCCGCCCCGGATCCTGATGCTCTCGATGCACGACAACGAGCAGTACTTCTTCGAGTCGCTGCGCCTCGGTGCCGTCGGCTACGTCCTCAAGTCCGTCGCCGACGAGGACCTCGTCGAGGCCTGCCGGTCCGCGATGCGCGACGAGGCCTTCGTCTACCCCGGCGCGATGGGGGCGATCGTGCGCGACTACCTCGACCGACGGCGGCGCGGTGAGCGCGTGTCGGAGACGGTGCTCACGCCGCGGGAGGAGGAGGTCCTCAAGCTGATCGCGGAAGGTCGCTCGTCCAAGGAGATCGCCCGGGTCCTGTCGATCGCCATCAAGACCGTCGAGAAGCACCGCGCCAACATCCTGGCCCGGCTCGGCATGCGCGACCGCACCCAGCTCACCCGCTACGCGATCCGCGCCGGGCTGATCGAGCCCTGACCGCGCTACAGCGAGACGTCCGCGCGGCGGTCGTCGTACGGCGAAGCGGCCCGGCCGCTCGACCGCGAGAACTGCTCGACGTACAGCCGGGCGTAGAGCCCCTCGGGATCGGCGAGCAGCTCGTCGTGGGTGCCCCTCTCGACGATCCGGCCGTCGGCGAGGCCGAAGATCACGTCGGCGGACTGGATGGTGGAGAGACGGTGCGCGATCGCGATCGTGGTGCGCGAGCGGGTCGCCCGCTCCAGCGCCTCCTGGACGAGCCGCTCGGTCTCGGTGTCGAGGGCGGACGTCGCCTCGTCGAGGATCAGGATCGGCGGGTCCTTGAGCAGCACCCGGGCGATCGCCAGCCGCTGCTTCTCGCCGCCGGAGAGCCGGTAGCCGCGCTCGCCGGTGATGGTCTCGTAGCCCTCGGGGAAGCTCATGATCCGGTCGTGGATGTTGGCGTCGCGCGCGGCCTGCTCGATCGCCCCGGCCGTCGCGCCCGGGCAGGCGTAGGCGATGTTGTCGCGGATCGTGCCGTGGAAGAGGTAGGGCTCCTGGGTGACCATCCCGACCGCGTCGGCGAGCGAGGACAGGGTGAGGTCGCGCACGTCGTGGCCGTCGATGAGGACGGCGCCCTCGGTGACGTCGTAGAACCGGGGGACCAGGTAGGTGCAGGTGGTCTTGCCCGACCCGGACGGACCGACGATCGCCGCCAGCTGGCCCGGCTCGACCACCAGGGAGACGTCCTCGAGCGCCCACCCGGAGTCCTGCGGCCGCTCCTCCTCGGACTCGATCCGGACCCCGGTGTCGCCGAACCGGTCGCGGGTGACCGTGCCGGACAGGTCGCGCGGCTCCGGGTAGCGGAACCACACCCCGCGCATCTCGACCCGGCCGCGGACGGCGTCCTGGTCGAGCGCGACGGCGTCCGGGCGCTCGGTGATGGCGGGCTCGAGGTCGAGGTACTCGAAGATCCGGCGGAAGAGCGCCAATGACGTCTGGACGTCGAGGCTGACCCGCATCAGCTGCAGCAGCGGCATCTGCAGCCGGCCCTGCAGCGTGGTGAAGGCGACGAGGGTGCCGGCGGTGAGGGTGTCCGCGCCGATGACCCAGGACCCGGTGATGATCCACCCGGCGACCAGGTAGATCAGCGCGGGAGTGATCGCGAAGAACGTCTGCACCACCGCGAAGAAGGTGCGCCCGGTCATCGCCTGCTCGACCTGGAGCTGGGTCTGGCGCCGGTTGGCCTCGCGGTACCGCTGCACCTCCTGCGACGACCGGTTGAAGACCTTGGCGAGCAGGATCCCGGAGACGCTGAGCGCCTCCTCGGTGATCGCCGTCATCTCCGAGAGCGACTCCTGGGTCCGGCGGGCGAGCCGCTGCCGCCGCCGGCCGACCCGCAGCTGCAGCCACACGAACAGCGGCATCAGGACGAGCGTGAGGAGGGTGAGCTGCCACGACAGGAGGATCATCGCGATCAGCGCGGCGGTCACCGTCACCGAGTTCTGCACGATCGTGGTCGCGGTGTCGGTGAGCACCGTGCGGACGCCGGCCACGTCGTTGGCCAGCCGGCTCTGGATGGCGCCGGTCTTGGTGGCGGTGAAGAACGCCAGCTCCATCTTCTGCAGGTGCTCGAACAGGTCGCCGCGCAGGTCCGCCATCGCCGAGTTGCCGACCGTGGAGGTCAGCCAGTTCTGCCCGATGCCGATGAAGGCCGTGACGATCGGGATGACGCACATCCCGGCCACCAGCCAGCCGAGCAGCCCCAGGTCGGGCGGGCTGCCGTCGAGCGGGAACAGGGCGTTGTCGAAGACCGCACGCACCAGGAACGGCACCACCGACGTCAGCGCTGCCGAGGCCAGCACGGCGACGAGGACGAGGAGGATCTCGCGCCGGTAGGGCCGGAGCATCTCGGCGACCCGTGGCAGCACCGGGTCGCGTCGCTGGAGCTCGTCCGGCGACAGGTGGTTGACCACGGGGCTCGGTCTCATCGCTGTCTCATCGCTGGGGCCAGCCTGCGCCGAACCGCCCCCGGTGCGCCACCTCGGTCCACGGAGTACGACGCCGCCGGCTCGCCGAGCCGGCCGCCCCCGTCGCGCGCGGGGCGGGATGGCCGATCGTGATTGCCCCGATCGGGTGGGGGTCGCCGGAGTCGGGCAGGCCCAGAGCGCGTCGTACCTCCACCTCGCGGTCGGGCACGATCCCGAAGAAGCAGGAGCCCAGCCCGGCGTCGGTGACCGTCTGCAGGATCAGCAGCGACGCCATCGCGGTGTCGAGGTCCCAGAACGGCATCGGCCACCGCCGTAGAGGACTTCCAGTGACGGAGTCGGTCCAGCCCTTGTCCGGCTCGGCGTAGCGCTCCACGTAGGCGGCCTTCACGCTGCACGGCACGATCACGACCGGCGCGCGCATCATCCCCGCCAGCCACCGATCGGGCTCGTCGAGGTTGTCGGTGGACGCGGCCCAGAAGCGGCGTACGTCCTCCGGACGGTCGAGTACGACGAACGCCCACCCCTGCGAGAACCCCGCGCTCGGCGCCCGCGTGGCGTGCTCCAGGGCCCGCTCGACGACCGCCGGATCCACCGGCTCGTCGGTGTAGCTGCGCACCATCCGGCGGCGGCGTACGACCTCGGAGAACTCCATGTCACCTATCCCACCTCACGCCGGTCAGCGCGTCGTGCCCGCCCCCGATCTAAGGCAGTTGCCCGATGTGAGGGCCTACCTCAGGGGACGAACCTCTCCTATGTCGTCACCAAACGAGGAGCACAGCAATGATTCCGTACCTGATCGAGTCCGAGATGGCCTACCGCAAGGAGCGCACCCGCAAGGAGATCGCCGCACGCCGCGGCAGCCGCTCGCGGTCATCCTGGCTGCGTCGCATGGCGGCGGCGGAGAAGTCGGTCTGAGCAGACCGACCGACCATCCGCTGTCGTCGTCGTGACGCACACCGAAATCACCGCGCCGATGTCGGCGCTGGGCACCATGATGGAGCCCGTGGCAGTGCACACCAGTCGTACCCTCGTCGGGCGCGACACCGAGCTCGAGCAGCTCTGTGACCTGCTCGGGATCCGGGAGCAGCGCGACCGCCCCGGCGTCGTGCTGCTCAGCGGCGACGCCGGCGTCGGCAAGACCCGGCTGCTGATGGAGCTGCGCGACCGGGCCCAGGCCGAGGGCTGGCGCGTCATCGCCGGGCACTGTCTCGACTTCGGCGAGAGCGCCCTGCCCTACCTGCCGTTCAGCGAGCTGCTGGGCCGCTTCGACACCGAGGTGCCCGACGTCGTCGAGCACGTCTCCACGCTGCACCCGGCGATCGGCCGGCTGCAGCCCGGTCGGCGCGTCCGGTCGGCGGCCGACTCCGGCGACGGCGAGCGCGGCGCCGACCGTGGCGAGCTGTTCGAGGCGGTGCACGCGCTCATCGACGCCGCCGCGGAGCAGGCGCCGCTGCTCCTCGTCATCGAGGACACGCACTGGGCCGACCAGTCGACCCGTGACCTGCTCGGCTTCCTCTTCACCCGGTCGTTCACGAACCCGGTGGCCCTCGTCGCGTCGTACCGCTCCGACGACCTGCACCGCCGGCACCCCCTCCGTCGCCAGGTCGCGGAGTGGTCCCGCCTCCAGACCGTCGACCGGCTCGCCCTCTCGCCGCTGCCCGACGACGCGGTGCGCGAGCTGATCGGCGAGCTGGCGCCCCAGCGGCTGGGGGAGCGCGAGCTCGCCGGCATCATCGGGCGTGCCGAGGGCAATGCGTTCTTCGTCGAGGAGCTGGTCGCGTCCGGCGCCGGCGCCTGGGTGCCCGACGACCTCGCCGACCTGCTGCTCGTGCGCCTCGACCGGCTCTCCGACGAGGCGCGCCAGGTGGTGCGGATCGCGAGCGTCGCGGGCCGCAAGGTCACCCACAGCCTGCTCGAGGCGGCCGCCGGCCTGCCCGCCGCCGACCTCGACGCCGGCATCCGGCAGGCCGTCGAGATGAACGTCCTCGTCGCCGGCACCAAGACCTACTCCTTCCGGCACGCGCTCCTCGGCGAGGCCGTCTACGACGACCTGCTGCCCGGCGAGCGCGTGCGACTCCACGGGCAGTACGTCGCAGCCCTCGCCGCGGGCGCCGGTCGCGGCACCGCCGCCGAGATGGCCCGCCACGCCCGCCGCGCGATGGACTTCGACCGCGCGGTCACCGCCGGCATCGAGGCCGGCGACGAGGCGGTCTCCGTCGGCGGCCCGGACGAGGCGGCCCGGCACTACGAGCACGCGCTCGAGCTCCTGGAGGACTCCGAGCGCGCCGAGCGCCTCGGGATCGACGTCTCCAAGGTCGTCGTCTGGGCGGCCGACGCCCACAGCGCCGCCGGTGACAGCCAGCGGGCCGCCAGCCTCCTCGCCGAGCACCTCGAACGCCTCCCTGCCGACGCGCCCGACACCGCGCGGGCCCGGCTGCTCAGCAACTACGCGCTCGCCCTGTGCATCATCGAGACGACGCTCGACCCGATCGACATCACCAACCAGGCCCTTGCGCTCGTGCCCGCCGGCGAGAGCCCGCTGCGGGCGAAGGTGCTGGCGACCCACGCCCGGGTGCTCGCCGGCACCCATCAGCTCGAGGAGGCCGAGAACGCAGCCACCGAGGCGCTCGCGCTCGCCGAGCGGCTGCGGATGCCCGTCCTCGCCTCGGAGGTCGTCACCACCCTGGGCAGCCTCCGGTTCAGGCGCGGCGACGGCACCGACAGCGGCGCCGTGCGGGCTGCGCTCCACGACGCCGTCGAGCGCGCGGCAGAGGCCGGCGCGACCTCGGCGGAGCTGCGGGCGCTCTTCCTCCTCGGCCGCTCGCACCAGGAGGACGCCGAGTGGGACGAGGCCGCGCGCTGGTTCGCCGCCGCCGTCGACCGTGGGGTCGCGGTCGGCCTGCCGTGGGCGCCGTACTCCATCGAGGCCCGGTGGCAGCTCGGCTGGGTCCGCTACGCCCAGGGTGACTGGGACGACGCTCTCGAGCTGGTGTCGATCGCCGACGACGAGGGCGGTCCGGTCATTCCGCGCGCGATCATCGAGGCGACCCGCCAGGCGATCCTCGCCGCCCGCGGCAACGACGTGAGCGCCGCGCTCCGCCGCCTGCGCAAGGTCTGGTCCGACGAGGGCGGGGTGGCCGTGTTCTCCGCCGGCATCGAGATCGAGGCCGCGGGTCACGCGGGCGACGCCGGCGCCGCGATCGCGGCGTACGACGACGTCGTGGCTGTTCTCTCCCGGATCTGGACCGAGCACTTCGCCGGTCGGGTGCGGCTGGCCGCGCAGACCATCGCCGCCATCGCCTGCGCACTGCCGTCGGCGAGCACGGCCGAACGGGGGTCGCTGCTCGAGCGGGCCGCCGCCCTCCGGGCCGACGGCGACCTGGTCGCCGAGCGGTTCGCCGCCAAGCACAACGCGTGGGGCCTCGAGGGGCGCGCCTGGGTGCTCCGGCTCGCGGCCGAGCACCTCCGGGCGCGCTGGCTCGGCGGGGTCGAGGTGCCCGATCGCGACGAGCTGCTCGCGGCTTGGGCTGCGACCGTCGACGCCTTCGCCGAGCTCGGCAGCGTTCCCGAGCTGGCGCGCGCCCGGACGACGTACGCCGGCATCCTCCGGCTCCTCGGCGACACCGCGACGGCGCGCGAGCAGGGCGACCTGGCGCGCGAGACCGCCCACCGGCTGGGGGCGGTCGTCCTCCTCGAGGAGCTGCGTGCGTCCGGGAGCGCGCCGGCGCGCACTACTCAGTCCAACGGACGGCTCACGGCTCGTGAGCGCGAGATCCTGGCACTGGTCGCCGACGGCCGCAGCAACGGCGAGATCGGCCGCCAGCTGTTCATCAGCACCAAGACGGTGAGCGTGCACGTGTCCAACATCCTCGGCAAGCTGGGCGCCGCTGGTCGCACGGAGGCCGCGGCGATCGCCCGCCGCGACGGCCTGCTGCTCTGAGCTGCGCGAGCGCCGGCGAGGGCCCGGCGTCCAGAGGCGGGAAGATCCGACCACGGTAGGAATCGCGGCGGCCGGCGTCGGCGTACGGTCGACTCGTGACCGCAGAGCTGACCGACGACGCCATGATCGACACGCGCTCGTTGACGATGAGGCGCTTCCGGGGCGGCGCGCTCATCGGCAGCCCGAACCAACCGCCCATCCCGCGCGGCGCCCTGCCTCCGGGGCCGCGGTGGCCGGCCCTGGCGCAGACGGTGGCGCTGATGCGGTTCCGGCACCAGTTCCACCCGTACCTGCACCGGAGGTACGGCGAGGTCTTCACCCTCCGGCTGGTCCCCGGCTCGCGGCCGCTCGTGCTCTTCACGAACCCCGACGTCACCAAGGAGATCTTCGCGGGCGATCCCGCGGTGTTCCATGCGGGCAAGGGCAACGCGGTCCTCGGCCCGATCATGGGCGAGCACTCGCTGCTGCTTCAGGACGGCGCCGAGCACCATCGCGCCCGCAAGCTGCTGATGCCGGCGTTCCTGGGACACGCGCTGCGCGGCTACAAGTCGATGGTCGCGGACGTCGCAGCGGAGGCGGTCGGCACGTGGGCCGACGGCGAGCAGTTCGAGTCCCTCGACCGGATGAACGCGCTGACCCTCGACGTGATCCTGCGCGTCGTCTTCGGTGTCACCGAGGAGCGACGGTTGACCGAGCTCCGTCCGCGGGTGACGGCGACCGTCGACATCAACCCGGCGATCCTCCTCGGCTGGGCGTACCCGTGGCTGCAGCGGTTCGGGCCGTGGCGTCGCACGGTCGACAACCAGGTCGAGCTGGACCGGGAGATCTACGCCGAGATCGCCGAGCGCCGCGCGGCGACGGACGTGACGGACCGCAAGGACGTGCTGTCCCGGTTGATGGCCGCCGGTGACGAGACCGATCGCCTCGACGACACCGAGCTGCGCGACCAGCTCGTCACGCTGCTGCTCGCCGGCCACGAGACGACGGCGAGCGCGCTGTCGTGGGCGCTCTACGAGCTCGGCCGCCACCCGGACCTGCTGGCCCGCACCCAGCGGGCCGCCGACGACGGCGATGCCGACGGTCAGGCTTGGCTCGAGGCGGTCCTCAAGGAGTCGATGCGGCTGCACCCGATCATCCCGATGGTCGTGCGCACCCTGCAGAAGCCTGCGCGCGTCGGCGGCCACGACCTGCCGGCCGGCACCACCATCGGCCCGTCGATCCTGATGAGCCACCAGCAGGAGCGGAACTTCGCCGACCCCGACGTCTTCCGGCCCGAGCGGTTCCTCCCCGAGCTGTCCGGCGCCGAAGCGCCCTCCCTGCACGTGTGGATCCCGTTCGGAGGCGGCGTCCGCCGCTGCATCGGAGCCGGCTTCTCCCTCATGGAAGGTGCCGAGATCCTCCGCCAGGTCCTCAACCGCTACGAAGTGACCTCCGTCGAGGACGACGTCCCGCGGGTCCGCAACATCACCAGCGTGCCGCGGAAGGGCGCCCGGATCCGGGTCGCGCGTCGGTCCTGACGATCGAGGTGGTCCCCGCCGCGCGGTCGTGGGTTTCGGCCGGGTGCGGACATGCCGATAGCCCCGCCGATGGGCGGCGCGCGACCTTCGTCGTCGGCCGACGGTCCGTGGATCTTCGAAGGGGCGTGGTTGGCGCCGCCGTGAGTTGCGGCGCGGTCCCCCGGGCCCTGCCTGGGCGTGAGGAGGCCTTGGCTGCTCGCTGTGGTTGCGGCCGGTGCGGGGGGACGGGTGGTCACGGTCGGCGGCCGGGTGCGGGCGCCGCTGTGCTCGCGGTGGTTGAGGTGCGACGAGCGCAGCGAGGAGGCTTGAAGACCACCCTTCGAGCGCGCCAATGACCCCGCCGATGGCGGGGTATCGGGGCTCGGTGGCTACTCGTCGGGCGGGTCGGGCGGGTCGGGCGCGTCAGCGGCGTCGACCACCTCGGCCGGGTCGCCCGGGTCGACCACCTCGTCCGGCGGGTCGGCCGGGGCGCTCGGTGGGGTGCCGAGGGCGGTGAGGT
>Ga0164290_1001777_pt1 | contig 23748 bp, 19 predicted proteins | sample Micstemetagenome_FD_108782 | JGI IMG/M metagenome (GOLD analysis project Ga0164290, IMG submission 108782) | Contaminated culture microbial community from soil near Moab, Utah, USA - Microcoleus steenstrupii SON62 (Illumina Assembly) | ecosystem: Environmental > Terrestrial > Soil > Soil crust...
AACAAGCTGCTGGCGAAGATCGCCAGTGAGCTCGACAAGCCCGACGGCCTGACGTTGATCCGCCCCGAGGACCTGGTGTCGCGGATCTGGCCGCTGGGGGTGCGCGCGATCAATGGCATCGGACCGAAGGCGGCGGCGCGGCTGGAAGAGCTCGGCATCGAGTCGATCGGCGAGCTGGCGGCCGCCGATCCGACCTGGCTCGTTGCCCGCTTCGGCGGTGCCTATGGCCGCTGGCTGCATGAGGCCGCGCATGGCCGCGACGAGCGCCCGGTCGTGACCCACAGCGAGCCGGTCTCGATCAGCCGCGAGACCACCTTCGAGCGCGACCTGCACGCGCGCCGCGATCGCACGGAGCTCGGCCGCATCCTCAACCAGCTCTGCGAGCAGCTCGCCGCCGACCTCGCACGCAAGGGCTACGGCGCCCGCACCATCGGCATCACGCTGCGCTTCGAGGGCTTCCGGACCGTGACCCGCGACCAGACCCTGAGCGCGCCGGTGCACAGCGCCGCCGATCTGCTGCAGGCCTGCCGGCAGTGCCTGAAGCGGGTCGACTTCAGCGACCGCCTGCGCCTGATGGGCGTGCGGGCCGCCGGTCTGGTGCGGCCATAACCGTCCGTTATGCGGCTCCCCCCGCTTGGCGCCCGCGGCACCCGGCCACGCCCGGCGGCACTGACCACAATCGCGACCATGCCATCGCCGCGCCGCTTCGCCCTCGCCGCCCTGCTTCTGACCGCGCTGTCGGCGACCGCCAAGCCCCTGGTCTACTGCGCCGACGCCAGCCCCGAGGGCTTCGACCCCGGCCTCTGGGACAGCAGCAGCACGGCCAACGCGACGGCGCAGATCTTCCAGGGACTGCTGCAGTTCGAGCGCGGCGGCACCCGCTTGCAGTCGCAGCTGGCGACGAGCTGGGACGTCAGCCCCGACGCCAGGACCTTCCGCTTCCGCCTGCGCGAGGGCGTGCGCTTCCACGAGACCGCGCGCTTCAGGCCGACGCGGACGCTGAACGCCGACGACGTGGTGTTCACGTTCCGCCGCTTCATCGACCCGCAGACGCCGTTCAACAAGGCCTACCCGGCGCTGTTCGTCTACCCGCAGAGCCTGGGCCTGGCCCGGCAGATCGAGGCGATCGAGAAGCGCGGCCCCTACGAGGTCGAGTTCCGGCTGCGCGAGCCCAACGTCAGCTTCATCAGCTATTTCGCGATGTCGTTCGCGGCGATCCAGTCGGCCGAGTACGCCGAGCAGCTGCTGCGCGAGGGCCGGGCTCACGCGATCAACAACGAGCCGGTCGGCACTGGTCCCTACCGCTTCAAGAGCTACGTGAAGGACGACGTGCTGCGCCTGCAGCCGCATCCCGGCTACTGGGGCCAGCCGCAGCGCAACACGCAGCTGATCTTCGCGATCGCCCGCGAGCCCAATGTGCGCGTGCAGAAGCTGCTTGCCGGCGAGTGCCAGATCACCAGCCCGATCCGCGACGTCGACGTCAGCACGGTGATGAAGCGAGCCGACATCGTGCAGCTGCACAAGATCCAGGCACTGAACATCTCCTACCTCGCGTTCAACCTGAAGAAGCCGCCGCTGACCGACCGCCGCGTGCGCGAGGCGCTGGACATCGCGATCGACCGTGACGCGGTGTTCCGCGCGCTGTTCCCGCGCGGCGACGCGACGCAGGCGGTCAACGCCATGCCACCGGCGATCCCCGGCTACAACAAGTCGCTGCGCAACGAGTACGACCCGGCCAAGGCGCGTCGCCTGCTGGCCGAAGCCGGGTTCCCGAACGGCTTCGAGATCGACCTCTGGGCACTGCCGGTGGCGCGGCCGACGAACCCCAACGGCCAGCTGATGGCGCAGCTGATCCAGCAGGACTGGGCCAAGATCGGCGTCCGCGCGCCGATCAAGACCTATGAGTGGGGCGAGTACCTGAAGCGGGCCAACAAGGGCGAGCACTGGATCTACATGAGCGGCTGGAGCGGCGACACCGGCGACGCCGACGACTTCCTGGCGCCCAACCTGAGCTGCGCTTCGAGCAAGGGCGGCATCAAGTTCTGCAACGCCGAGTTCGACGCGCTGCTGGCCAGGGCCCGCGCCAGCGGCAACGAAGCCGAACGCGTGCGCCTCTACGAGCAGGCCAACGCGCTGTTCAAGCGCGAGCGGCCCTGGATCACGATGGCGCACAGCACGATCTACATTCCGTCGCGCAAGGACGTGAAGGGCTTCGTGATGGCACCCAACGGGCGGGTCAACTTCGAGGATGTGTACCGGGAATGAGCGCAGCGAATGACGGACGGGCGTCGGGTCGCCCCGGCGCAAAGGCGCGACCGAGAACGGGCCCGAGGCCCGTTCAACGCGCGACGAAGGGCGAGCGTGTCGTGCGGGCGATGCCGGAGAAGGCCCGCAGGGCCGAAGCCTGGGGGCCTTGTTCATGAGGCTCAGACACATCGAGGTGTTCCACGCCATCATGCAGGCGGGGTCCATCAGCGGCGCCGCGCAGCTGCTGCACATCTCGCAGCCAGCCGTCACCAAGGTGCTGCAGCACGCCGAGCTGCAGCTGGGCATGCCGCTGTTCGACCGCGTGCGCGGCAAGCTGGTGCCGACACCGGAGGCGCAGCGCCTCTACGTCGAGACCGACCGCCTGAGCCGCGATCTGATCGCGATCCGCCGCCTCGCCGCGCAGCTGCGCGCCGGCGGCCAGGACCTGCTGCGCGTGCTGGCCACGCCGACGCTGGGCGCATCGGTGCTGCCGGCGGCGGTCACGCACTGGGCCAAGGCCTACCCGGAGGCGCGCTGCACGCTGGCCACGCATCACACGCGGGAGATCGTCAACGCGCTGCTGCTGGGCGAGGCGGATCTCGCGCTGTCGCTGCAGGACCCGCACCACCCCGGCATCAAGGCCGAGGTGCTGGTCAGCAGCCCGATGGTCGCGCTCTGCCCGGTCGGCAGTGCCGAAGCGCGCGAGGACGGCGAACTCGCGCTGGCCGACATCGAGACCGAGCTGATCGGCATGGCCGAGGACGATCCGCTGGGTCACCAGGTGGCGAACGCGTTCGCGGCGCAGGACATGCACCCGGCCAGCCGCATCACCGTGCAGACCTACCAGCTGGCGCGCTCGCTGGTGGAATCCGGCGTGGGGCTGTCGATCGTCGATCCGTTCACGGCGGCCAGCTGCGATCGCTCGCGGCTGCGCATCCGCCCCCTGGACCCGGCGATCCCGGTGCAACTGACGCTGCTGACGCCGGCGAACGCGCCGCTGCCGCAGCTGGGCCGACGCTTCGTCAAGCTGCTGACGGAGACGACCAAGGGCAACCTGGCCGAGCTGGGGCTGACATGAGCGGCATCGCGGCGGAGGACATCGCCGAGCACCCGGACTTCGCGTCGCTCTACACGCTGCCGGAGATCACCATCGAGCTGCGCTACGCCACCCGCGACAACTTCGTCGGCAAGGCGGTCTATGGCGGTCTGGACTGCGCCTGGTTGCGCCGCGAGGCCTTGGAGGGACTGCGCCGCGCCGCCGCCTGGCTGGCGACGCGGCGGCCGGGCTGGAAGCTGCTCGTGCTCGACGCGCTGCGTCCGCAGCGCGTGCAGGAGCAGCTGTATGCGGAGCTGGCCGGCACGCCGCTGGCGATCTACCTGGCGCATCCGGAGCGTGGCTCCATCCACAGCTTCGGCATGGCGGTCGACGTGACCCTGCTCGACGAGGCCGGCCGCGAGCTCGACATGGGCTCGGGCTTCGATGAGATGGACGCGGTCTCGCACCCGGAGTTCGAGGCCGAGCTGCTCGCGCAGGGCCGCCTGACGGCGGCGCAGCTGTCCCACCGCGGCTGGCTGCGCGCGGCGATGCGCGACGCCGGCTTCCACGGCATCACCACCGAATGGTGGCATTACGACTTCGGCGACCGCGTGGCGGTGCGCCGCGACCTTCCCCGGGTGCTATGAAACGACGCGATCTGATGCTTGCGCTGCCGGCGCTGTCGGCGTTGACTCCCGCCCTGGCGAGCACGCCACTGCTCGCGCCGCGATTGCGCCCCGGCGACACCATCGGGCTGATCAGTCCGTCGAACATGACGGCCGAGCGCGAGCCGCTGCAGTTCGCCGTCGAGTCGCTGCAGGCCCTGGGCTTCCAGGTCAAGCTCGGCCAGCATGTGCGCGCCCGCCACGGTCACCTCGGCGGCACCGACGCGCAGCGCGCCGCCGATGTCAACGCGATGTTCGCCGACCCCGGCGTGCACGGCATCCTGGCACTGACCGGGGGCAGTGGCGGTACGCGCATGCTGCCGCTGATCGACTACGCCCAGATCCGCCGAACGCCGAAGTTCTTCGGCGGCTTCTCCGACCTCACCGCGCTGATCAACGCCATCCACCAGCAGACCGGCCTCGTGACCTTCCACTGCCCGGTCGCCGGCAGCGAGTGGAACGCGTTCAGCGTCGACGCGTTCCGGGCCATCGTCATGCAGGCAGGGACGCCGCTGCTGCGGAACCCGCAGGGCGAGCGTGGCGACGAGCTGGTGCAGAAGCAATGGCGCACGCAGACCCTGCGACCCGGCACGGCGCGCGGCCGGCTGATCGGCGGCAATCTCGCCGTGCTCACGGCGATGGCCGGCTCGCGCTACTGGCCGGATTTCCGCGGCGCCATCCTGTTCCTCGAGGAGATCAACGAGTACATCTACCGCGTCGACCGCATGCTCAGCACGCTGCGGCTCTCGGGTGCGCTGGACCAGCTCGCCGGCGTGGTCATCGGTCAGTTCACGAAGTGCGAGCCGGGCGACGGATTTGGCGTGCTGACCCTCGACGAGGTCTTCGACGAGTACTTCCTGCCCCTGAAGGTGCCGGTCTACCGCGGCGCGATGATCGGCCACATCAAGCGCAAGTTCACGATCCCGGTCGGCGCGATGGCGGAGATCGATGCCGGCGCCGGCACGATCCAGCTGCTAGGCGCCGCCGTCCAGTAGTTTCAGCACCGGCGCCATCAAGGCCTTGCCCAGGATCTCGTGCTGCGGCGCGTCGAGGTGCACGCCGTCCTTGCTGCTGACGCCGATGACCGCGCCGGCGTCGAAGCTGGCGCAAGCCAGCTCGTCACAGACCGCGCGATAAGCCGCCTGCAGGCCTTCGGCCTTGTGGCTGGCGGCGGCGAACTTCCAGGCCAGCGGGCCGCGCGCCTGCGCCGGTCGCGGCGGCGTGATCACCAGGATGGGCGGCACCGGCATGCCCGGCTCGATCGGCGCGCTGCGGATCGCCCGCACCAGCGCCGCCACGCCCTGCGCCGCGTGATCCGCGTTGTGCGGGTGCATGCTCTGCCAGTCGTTCGTGCCCAGCATCAGCAGCACGCCGGCGAGCGGCGACTGCGCCTCGATGCGCTGCTGCAGGCCCTCGAGCCCGTTGCGACCGCCCTTGTAGGGATCGTCGAACACCGTCCGCCTGCCGTTCAGACAATCCTCGAGCACCCGGATCGGGCGTCCGCTGGCGGCCAGCTGCGCTTCCAGCACACCGGGCCAGCGCTGCGCGAAACCCAGGCGCTCGCGCGTCAGCGGCACGATGCCCCAGGACAGCGAGTCGCCGTAGACCAGGAGCTGCTGCATCAGCGGGCCTCCTCGGGGAGTGACGAACGACGGCAGGCCCGGGGCGGCATGGTCAGCGGATCTCGCGAACCTCGGCGTCGATCACCTCGCCCTTGGCCGGCGCCATGCCGCGGCGGCGCATCTGCTCGGCCGCCTGCTGCTGGAAGCGGCTGACCCAGACCTTGGCCTGCGGGCGCTGACGACCGGTGATCAGCGCCACCAGCCACCAGACCAGTCCGATCACCAGGCCTAGAAAAAGCAGGCCGACCAGCAGCACGAGAAAGGCGACGACGAAGAGCGCGCGGGCAATGAAATTCAGCAGGCTGGCCATGGCGTTGAGACGGTTGCAGGGCAATAGCGTACCCAGCTGGGGCCGCGGCTGCAAAAAGCAAGGCAGGATGCGCGCCATGTACCGCCTGCTCTACATCGAGGACAACCCGGTCAATGCGCTGATCGTCGAGGAGTTGCTGGCCGAGCGCGCCGACATCGAGCTGCGCGTCGCCGAGACCGGCGCCGCCGGCCTGCGGCTGGCGCGCGACTGGGCGCCCGACTTCGTGCTGCTGGACCAGCAGCTGCCCGACGCCAGCGGCAGCGAGCTGCTGCCGCCGTTGCGCGCGCTGCTGCCGCAGGCGCGCTGCGTCAGCCTGACGGCCAGCGGCGACTCGCTGGCCGGCTTCGACGCCTGCTGGGCCAAGCCGATCGACTTCGCCGTGTTCCGCGCGGGCATCGCGCGCTGGCTGCCGCCAGTCGGCGGCCAGCCCATCGGCTAGCGTCGACGCCCGCCTGCGCGCCGGGTCAGGCCGGGATCAGCCCCCGCCCACGCAGCATCGGCTCGATCTGCGGATCGCGACCGCGGAACGCGCGGAACGCGGCGCCGGGCTCGACGCTGTTGCCGCTGGCCAGGATGTGCCGGCGCAAGCTGGCCGCGGTCGGCGCGTGGAACAGGTCGCCGGCCTCCTTGAACGCCTCGAAGGCGTCGCAGTCCAGCACCTCGGCCCAGAGGTAGACGTAGTAGCCGGCGGCATAGCTGTCGCCGACGAACAAATGCTGGAAATGCGCCAGGCGGTGGTTCATGCCGCAGTCGGCCGGCGCGCCCAGGCGGGCCAGCGTGTCGCGCTCGAAGGTCGTGATGTCGGGCGCCTCTTCCTCCTCCAGCGCATGGATCGCGAGGTCCACCAGCGCCGAGGCGGTGTAGCGCACCGTCTCGTAGCCCTGGTTGAACAGCTCGGCGTCCTTGATGCGACGGATCAGCTCGGCCGGGATCGGCTCGCCGGTCTGCCAGTGCCGGGCATGCTTCTGCATCACGGCCGGGTCGGCAATCCAGTGCTCCATCAGCTGCGACGGCAGCTCGACGAAGTCGCGCAGCACCTGGGTGCCGCTGAGCCGCTCGTAACGGGTCTCGCTGAGCATGCCGTGCAGGCCGTGACCGAACTCGTGGAACAGCGTGCGCACGTCGTCGAGGCTGAGCAGGGTCGGCGAACCCGGCGCGCCCTTGGCGAAGTTGTTCGTGTTGAGGATGATCGGCGTCTGCTCGCCGCCCTCGCTGCGGGCCCAGGCCAGCGCGTTCATCCAGGCACCGCTGCGCTTGCCCAGCCGCGCGAAGTTGTCGTGCAGGAACACGGCACGGTGCCGGCCGTCGGCGTCGCTCACCTCGTAGGCGACCACATCCGGGTGGTAGACCGGCCAGTCGCTGCGCCGCTCGAAGCGCAGGCCGAACAGGCGCTGGGCGCAGTCGAACACCGCGGCCACCATCGCTTCCAGCGGGAAATACGGCTTCAGCTGTGCCTCGTCGAGCGCATAGCGGGCCTGGCGCACCTTCTCGGCATAGAAGCGCCAGTCCCAGGCCTCGATCCGGTCGACCACGCCATGCGCCAGCGCGGCCGCCTGCACCGCCTCGCGCTCGCGCTCGGTCGCGCTCAGCGCCGCGTCCCAGACCCGCTTCAGCAGGCGCTGCACGTTGTCCTTGGTCTGCGCCATGGTGTCGACCAGCTGGTAGTCGGCAAAGCTGGCATGGCCATGCAGGCGCGCCTGCTCGTTGCGCAGCGTCAGGATCTCGCGGGCGATCTCCCGGTTGTCGGTCGGGCCGTCCTGCTCGCCGCGACCGACCCAGGCGCGCCACGCCGCTTCGCGCAGGTCACGGCGGGCGCTGAAGCTCAGGAACGGCACGATGTGCGAACGGCTCAGCGTCACCAGATGACTGCCGTCCGGCATGCCGCGCTCGGCGGCCGCCTGGCGCATCACCGCGCGCACGAAGTCGGGCAGGCCGGCGAGCTCGGCCTCGCTGCGCAGCAGCAGCTGGTAGCCGGCCTCGTCGGCCATCACGTTCTGCGCGAACTGGGTGTTCAGCTCGGCCAGTCGCTGCATGATGGCCGCATAGCGCTCGCGCGCCTGCGGCGCCAGCCGCGCCCCGGAGCGGACCGCCTCCAGGTGCAGGCGCTCGAGCAGGCGGCGCTGCTCGCCATCGAGTCCCAGGCTGTCGATGCGCTGCAGCAGCTGGTCCAGGCGCTGGAACACGCCCTGGTGCATCGCCACCCAGCTCGCGTGGGCTGCCAGCGGCGCCGCCATGTCGCGCTGCACCGCCTGCAGGTCCGGCGTCGACAGCGACGCGTTCAGCGTGTGGAACAGCATCTCGATGCGCGCCAGCTGGCGCCCGCTGCGATCCAGCGCAGCGGCGGTGTTGGCGAAGCTCGGCGCCTCGGTCTGGCCGGCGATCGCGTCCAGCTCGGCCCGGTGCGCGGCCATCGCCGCCTCGAAGGCCGGTGCGAAATGGGCCGCGCGCACGTCGGCAAACGGCGGCAATCCGCCCGCGCCCTGCGGCGCCTGCAGCAGCGGGTTCATCACCGGCTCACTTGCCGGCAGAGGCCGCCGGCGCTGCACCGGTGGCCGCGGCCGCAGCGGCCCGTTCCTTCTTGATCGCGATCTCGTCGAGCTCGTCGTAGGGCTTGTTGCCGCACTCGGTCCGCCAGGCGTCCTGCTCGTCGCCGAGCTTGTCGGCGCGGGCGACGTTTTCCTGGTGCTTCTTGTTGAACTCGTCAATGCGCGCCACCAGCGCGGTCTCGCGGGCGCGGCCGGTCGTCAGGCGCTGCTTGTGAGCCTCCAGGCGGGTGTTGAAGTCGGCGGTTTCCTTGTCGTACTCGGCCTTGGCCGCCTTCTTCTGCGCGTCCTTCATCTTCGCCATCGCCTCGACCAGCTCGTCGCGGCGCTTGTTCAGCGTCGCCGTCTCGGCGATGAGCTTCTCCTGGTTCGCGATCAACTCCTTCTGCTCGGCCTCGTAGGCGGCCTTCTCGAGGCGAATGCCCTCGCGCTCGGCGCTCAGGTCCTTCTCGGCCGCTTCGATCGCCTTGTTCTCGGTGTTCTGCGCCTCACGGCGGTCCAGGCAGGCGCGCAACTCGTCACGGGTCATCAGCTTCTGCTTCGGCTTGGCCGGCTCGGCGGCCGGCTTGGCCGCGGGCTTGGCCGCAGGCTTTGCCGCCTTGGCGGCGGGCTTGGCAGGCGCCGTCTGGGCCATGCCGGCTGGGCTGGCCAGGGCGGCGGCGAGGCTGAGGGCGGCAAGACGGAACGTGGCGTAGCGCATGGCAGTGACAGGACCAAGAAACGGGGCGGGGATCATGCCATGGCGACCGGCACCGGCCCGCCGGCTGCCCATAATCCGCGCCTTCCGAAACCCCCGAGTCCCAGCCCATGAAGCGAAATCTGATGGCCGGCGCCCTGCTGGCGGCGGCCGCCGGCGCCCAGGCGCAAGCCAACGACCCCTACCTTTGGCTCGAAGACGTCAGCGGCGACAAGGCGATGGCGTGGGTGAAGGCACGCAATGCCGAGACCGAAGGCATCGTGAAGGCTCAGCCGGGTTTCGACACGCTGCGCCGCGAGTTGCTGGAGGGACTGAACGCGCGCGACCGCATTCCCGGCTTCGTGCGCATGGGCGACTTCGTCTACAACCTGTGGCAGGACGAGAAGAACAAGCGCGGCCTGTGGCGTCGCACCAGCCTGGCCGAGTACGCCAAGCCGGAGCCGATGTGGGAGACCGTGCTCGACCTCGACGCCCTGGGCAAGCAGGAGTCCAAGAGCTGGGTCTTCGGTGGCGCCAGCTGCCTGGCCCCTGAGTACCGCCGCTGCCTGCTGCAGTTGTCGCCAGGGGGCTCCGACGCCACCGTGGTGCGCGAGTTCGACACCCAGAGCAAGACCTTTGTCGCCGGCGGCTTCGAGCTGCCCGAGGCGAAGACGCAGGTCGACTGGAAGGACGAGAACCAGATTTTTGTCGGCACGAACTTCGGGCCGGGCAGCCTGACCGACTCGGGCTACGCGCGCATCCTCAAGCTGTGGAAGCGTGGCACGCCGCTGGCCCAGGCGAAGACGATTTACGAGGGCGAGCAGAAAGACACCTGGGTCGGCGTCAGCACCGACGGCCATGGCGCCAAGCAGACGGCGATCGTGCAGCGCGCGCTGGACTTCTACCGGGCCGAGTACCACCTGGTGCAGCCCGACGGCCTGAAGAAGCTGGCGCTGCCGCTCGACGCCGAGCCGCGCATCTGGGGTGAGCGCCTGCTCGTCCGCCTGCGCTCCGACTGGAACACCGGCGGCACGCAGCACCGCGCCGGCAGCCTGCTGGTCGGGTCCTGGAAGGGCTTCCTGGCCGGCCGACCGGGCTTCAAACCCTTGTTCGAGCCCACCGCCACGCGTTCGCTGGCCGGCTACACGATGACGCGCCAGCACGTCATCCTGAACATCAGCGACAACGTCGCCAGCAAGCTCGAGGAATGGGACTTCAGCAGCAAGCAGCCCAAGCGCCGCGAGGTCAAGGCGCCGTTCCCCGGCACGCTGAGCGTGCGCAGCCTCCATGACAACGACCTGGCGGTCGATCCGCTGGCCGACCGCTACCTGGTCCAGTACGCGGACTTCCTGACCCCGGACACGCTCTACCTGGCACAGGCCGGCAGTGACGAGCGGCTGAGGCTGAAGTCGCGCCAGAGCTGGTTCGACAGCGCCGGCATGCGCGTCGAGCAGCAGTTCACGACGAGCAAGGACGGCACCCGCGTGCCCTACTTCGTGATCTACCCCAAGGGTTTCCAGCCCGGCAAGGCGGCCCCGACCCTGCTCTACGGCTACGGCGGCTTCGAGGTCAGCATGAACCCCGGCTACAACGCCAGCCGTGGCCGCGGCTGGCTGCAGCGCGGTGGCGTCTACGTGATGTCGAACATCCGGGGCGGTGGCGAGTTCGGTCCGAATTGGCACAAGAGTGCGATCCTGGAAAACAAGCAGCGCTCCTACGACGACTTCATCGCCATCGCCGAGGACCTGATCCGCAAGGGCATCACCACGCCGAAGCAGCTCGGCATCATGGGCGGCAGCAACGGTGGCCTGCTGATGGGCGCGGTCACCGTGCAGCGCCCGGACCTGTTCAACGCCGTGGTCTGCCAGGTGCCGCTGCTGGACATGCAGCGATACCACAAGCTGCTCGCCGGCGCCTCCTGGATGGCCGAGTTTGGCGACCCCGACAAGCCCGAGCAATGGGCCTTCATCAGCAAGTACAGCCCTTACCAGAACGTCAAGCCGGGCGTGAAGATGCCGCGCATGCTGATCAATACCAGCACGAAGGACGACCGGGTCCACCCCGGGCATGCCCGCAAGATGGCGGCGCGCATGATCGAGCAGGGGCACGCGCCGCTTTACTGGGAAAACATCGAGGGGGGCCATGGCGGCGCCGCCGACAACGAGCAACGCGCCACCTGGCAGGCCATCGAGTACGCCTATCTCTGGATGCAACTCGGCGGCAAATGATGGAAATCGAACACCGTCCGGGCCGTTTCGAAGGCCGCGTCGGCGACCAAGGCTGCGAACTCGAGTACCGGCTGGAGGCCGGCCGGGTGGTGTTCACGCATACCGGGGTTCCGCCGGCGCTGCGCGGTCGCGGCCTGGCGGCCAAGTTGGTCGAGGCCGGCCTGCGCTGGGCCCAGCAGCAGGGACTGAGCGTGCTGCCTGCCTGCAGTTATGTCGCCCGGCATATCGAGCGCCATCCCGAGTGGCAGCCCTTGCTTTCGAAAGCCCGTTGACCGGCAGGACTGGCCGAATCGCACCCAGGCCGGCAGATTGCCGGCCTTTTTTTGGGCGTGTGGCGATTCTGCAATTCCCTGTCCATGATTCCATCGCATTGAACGAGCGGCCTCGGCGATTGCCGCAATTCAAACCGTCCCGGACCCGCCACTGTCGATACTGATAGTCAAACCGGGGCGGTACAAACCGCAATCTTTTTGCATACATTCACTCCCCATAATCAGGGGGTGCCGGTGCGGGAGTCGCCGGCGGAATCTCCTGACTACGGAGCCGACTGAATGCACGGAATCAGTGGTCAAACCAGCCTGCCACTGGCGAACCCGGAAAGCGGTATTGACCGACTGATTTACCAACTGGTGGCCTATGTGCTGCCGGTGGTGTTCCTGCTGGTTTCGTTGGTGGCACTGGTGGACTGGTCGGCGCTGGACACGGCGCCGGCCGACGACCCGGTGGTGTTCCGCACGCTGCCGGATGTCAGCGGGCAGTGGCAACCCGAGCAGGCGCTGGCCCAGCTGGAGCAGGCGCCGGCACGGCTGCAGTCCAGCACGCAGCTGGCGACCCATCCGTTCTGGTTGCGGGTCGACCTGCCCGGCGGCGACCGGCGTCCGGGTTGGCTCGAGTTCCCGTCGCGACACGCCACCGCGCTGAGTTGCTGGAGCAACGGACGGCTGCTGGGCGCGGCCACGCGGAGTGGTACCAGCGGCGCGCTGCAACCGCTGCGTGGCGGCTATGCGCTCGAGCTGCCGGTCGGCGACGCTCCGCAGACCCTGGTCTGCCGCGCCAGCTATTCAGGCCCCGCGCGCCAGTCGGTGCTGGCGCGCAGCAACGACGAACTGCACCGCGTCGCCGAGCGTTTCAGCCGCGAGGCCGGCTGGCTCGACGGCGGCCTGATCATGCTGGCGCTGTTCCTGTTCATCACCTCGCTGATCAACCGCAACGGCACCTATGTGCTGTTCTCGGTGTGGGTGCTGATGAACCTGCGCATGGCGGCGCTGTCGGCCGGGTCCGACGTGCAATGGCTGGGCCAGCGCGTGCCCGAGGACTGGCTGCATCCGATGCGGATGCTGACGATCGCGCTGTACTACGCCAGCACTTACGCGCTGTTCCGCAACTTCTTCCGCGAGGAACTCGCCCGCGTCGGCCACGGGCCCATGCTGCGGCTGGCGGCCTGGAGCTGCCTGCCCTTGCTCGGCTTGAGCCTGGTGCTGCCCTATGCCCGCTTCCTGCCGGTGGTCTGGGTCTGCACGGCGCTGAACATCGGCGTGCTGCTGTACTACCTGGGCCGCATCCTCTGGCTGACGCGCTCACGGGTGGCGATGTGGTACGCCGGCTCGATCGCCATCACCCTGTTCGCCAGCCTGTCCGAGGTCGCCGCCGCGGCGCTGTCGGTGCGGGGTCTGACCGACGTCGTCAACAGCGTCACCGCGGCCCTGTCATCCAGCCTGCTGGCCTCGCTGGCGGTCGCCGCGCAGATGAAGCAGGACCGCGACCAGCGCCGTGCCGCGCAGGCCCGCCTGCAATCGACCTACGAGGCGATGCCGATCGGCCTGTTCAGCGCCGACTTCACCGGCCGCATCACCAGCGCCAACCCGGCACTGCGCCAGATGCTCGGCGACGACCTGCTCAGCCCCGCCAAGCGCGACTGGGCCACGAACTTCCCGGCCGAGAGCTGGCCGGCCCTGCTCGAGCAGCTTCACCGTCAGCCCAGCAGCGAGGTCGAACTGCCCGGCCCCGCCGGCCGCCGTTACCTGGTGCGAGCGACGCTGGCCCAGCGCGTCATCGAGGGCCTGATCCAGGACGTCACCGAGCAGTCGCAGGCGACCGAGAACCTGCGTTTCATGGCGCTCAACGATCCGCTGACCCGGGTGTTGAATCGCCGCGGCGTCGAGCAGGCGATGAGCCAGCTGCAGGCGGCGCTGCCGCCCGGACGCCGGATGGCGATGGCCTACCTGGACCTGGACCGCTTCAAGCTGCTCAACGACCTCTACGGCCATGCCGCCGGCGACGAGGTGCTGCAGCAGGTCTGCGAGCGCATCAAGGGCCTGCTGTCGGGCGAGATGAAGCTGGGTCGCGTCGGTGGCGACGAGTTCGTCATCCTGCTGCCCGGCGTCAGCCTGGAACTGGCCTGCCTGATCGGCCGCGGCGTGCTGACCGCGATCGGCAGCCCGCCCTACCAGGTCGGCGACCGCGCGTTCCAGGTGCGAGGCTCGATGGGCCTGGTCGAGATCGATGCGACGACGGCGTTCAAGGACGCGATGGCCAGCGCCGATCGCGCCTGCCGCGAGGCCAAGAGCCATCACAGCGACGGCCTGGTGGTGTTCGAGCACAACGCGCAGCATCTGGAAGAACTCGAGGCCGAGATGCAGCTGGTCGCGCGCCTGGCTGCCGGCGGTGAGGTCGAGGGCCTGTTCCTCGAGATGCAGCCGATCATGAGCCTGCGCAAACCGCACGAGGCGCTGAACTTCGAGGTGCTGCTGCGCATGCGCGACGCCAACGGCCAGCGCGTGCCGACACCACGCCTGATCACCGCCGGCGAGCACAGCGGTCGCATGAGCATGATCGACCGCTGGGTGCTGCGCCAGACGCTGGAGTGGCTGCAGGCGCACCGCCACAAACTCACCAACACGCAGTTCGTCTGCATGAACCTCAGCGGTGCCTCGCTGAATGACGAGCGTTTCATCGACGACGTCTTCGAGATGCTGGAGACGCACCTCGATGTTGCTCCGCTGCTGTGCCTGGAGATCACCGAGTCGGTGGCTCTGCATGACCTCGAGAACACGCGACGCTTCATCCACCAGGTGCGACATTTCGGCGCCAAGGTGGCGCTCGACGACTTCGGCGCCGGCTACACCTCGTTCAGCTACCTGAAGGACCTGCCCGGTGATCTGCTGAAGATCGACGGCAGCTTCATCGTCAACATGAACGAGCATCCGGCGAACATCGCCATCGTCGAAGCCATCGTCAGCCTGGCCAATACCCTCGGCATGAAGACCATCGCCGAGTGGGCCGAGGACGCCGCCACCGTCGAGACCCTGGCCGAGATCGGCGTCGACTACGTGCAGGGTTTCGCGATCGCCAAGGCGCAGGACCCGGCACTGCTGCTTCGCGAACCCTCGTCGGCCGCCTTCGTGCGCGACGCCGAGACGCGCGAGCTGGTGGATCGCCTGCAGCGCAACGGCGCCCTGCCCGATCTCTACGTGGGCGGCGCCGCGGCGGCCTGAGCGCCGCCGCAGAACCGTCTCAGTTGCTGCTGCTGCTGCGCGGCACCGCCGCGCGCAGCGGCCGGCTGCCGCGCGGCGCCGTCAGCGGAATGTGGATGTCCGGGTGATAGGTGTGGCACATGAAGTCCAGCAGCGGATGGCCGGCCTCCTGCCAGGCGCGCTCGGCCTGCAGCATGTCGAAGCACAGCACGCGGTGCGGCAGGTTGCCGACGTGGCGGAACGGAATCGCGCCGCGCCCCGGAAACACTTCCTTGAACAGCAGGCGCTCGTACTGGCGATCGATCGGCATGCGGGCGGTGACCACCATGTGCTCGACCTCGTGCGCGATGCAGTACAGGTAGAAGCCCTTGAACAGCGCCGTCTTCACCAGGCGGCCGACGCCGGCCTGCGTCACGCCCAGACGCGTCGCCTCGGCCAGGTGGGCGTCGCGCAGCGACGCCGGCAGCTCGACCGACGCCTCCAGCGGCAGCGGGCGCAACGCATTGGTCTGGATGCGCATCGAACCCAGCGGCGAGCCGTCCAGCTTGGAGCGCGCCAGCAGCACGGCGACACCGGGCTCGAGGTCGGCCGGCTCGGGTTCGACCAGGCTGGCGGAGAACTGCGGCAGGTGCCGTGCGTAAGCCGCCTGGCGAACCCTCACCGCTGCCTGCAGGGCCTCGGCGCTGTCCACCACCTCGATCGTGAACGGCAGCCATTCCTCGTTGGACGCGGCACGCAGCACCAGGCCCGTCGCGGCCTCGCGTCGCTCCGGCAGTTCCAGCACGGGGGCCTGGCCCCAGCTTGGCTGGGGGTGATGAATGGCGGGGGGCTGGGGGCTGTGGCTCACCTTGCGTCCTCGTGGGCAGAAACAAATTGCAAGGTCTCCCACTCTAGGCATCGCAGCTTTTTGACCAAGTGGGCGGTCCGACAGGCCGCGTGTCAGAAAAAACCTGACACGGGTCTACCCGCGATGGCTTACCCCAGCCGGGGGGTTGTCAACGCCTCGGGGCAAGGCCCGAGGCCGTCATGGACCGCCGCAACCGGTCCGACTCAGTAGCTCGGCGGCCGGCTCAGCTCCTCGAACAGCTCGAGGTAGATGCGGTAGCGGCTGGCGACGATGTCGCCGGCGGCGACCGCCGTCTGCACCGCACAGCCGGGCTCCTGGCGGTGGGTGCAGTTGGCGAAGCGGCACTGCCGCGCCGGCGCCGCCAGATCGGGCATCAGCGTGGCCAGGCGCATCGGCTCGACATGCTGGATGCCGAAGGTCTGGAAGCCCGGCGAGTCCAGCCATGCGCCGCTGCCGATGGGGCCGCCGGCCAGGTCGTACCACTGGGTGTGCGTGGTCGTGTGCTTGCCGCTGTTGAGCGCCGTCGAGATCTCGCCGACCTGCGCTTGCGCGTCGGGCACGAGCAGATTCGTCAGCGTGCTCTTGCCGGTCCCGCTGGGGCCCAGCACCAGCGTGGTGCGGTCCTGCAGCCAGGGCTTGAGCCGTTCCAGCGACGTCGCGGTGTTGGCCTTCAACGCCAGTTCCATCACCGTCACGCCCATCGCGATGTAGGGCAGCAGGCGCTCGCGGGCGCCTGCCGTCCCCGGCAGGTCGGTCTTGTTCAGCGCGATGCGCACCTCGATGCCGGCCTCGCCAGCCGCCACCAGGGCACGGCTGAGCAGGGACTCGCTGAACACCGGCTCGACGGCGACCAGCACCAGCAGCTGATCGACGTTCGCCGCGAAACTCTTGCTGCGCCATTCGTCCTGGCGGTAGAGCAGGTTGCGGCGCGGCTCGATCGCCTCGATGACGCCCTCGCCGGGGCTGGTCGGCAGCCAGCGCACGCGGTCGCCCACCACCGCATCGCTCTTCTTGCCGCGCGGCACGCAGTTCAGGCGCTCCCCGCCATCCGTCTGCACCAGGTAGTGGCGGCCATGGCCGCGAACCACGAGGCCGGTATCCAGCGCGCTGTGATCGCGCTCTCGCACCGGGGCGCGGTGTCCCCTCAAGGCGTGGCTTCCGGCAGATGGCTGACCTGGGCGGCGCAGATCACGTCGTTCATCGTCACCGCGCGGCCGGCGCTGTGGGTGCTGAAGCGCACCGTGGCCACGCTGTAGCTGAGGAGCAGGTCGGGATGATGGTCCTGGCTCTCAGCCACCTCGGCGACCGCGTTCGCGAAGTCCATCACCTCGCGGAAGTTGTCGAACGTGAAGCTTGCCTGCAACGCGCCCTGGTCGTGGCTCCAGCCCGGCAGTTCGGCCAGGTAGGCGGCAATGCCGGCCTCGTCGAGCGCGGGCGCGTTCGCCGTGCAGGCGGCGGTGAGCAGATTCATGGGGCAAGCCTCGCTTGGATGGCACCCAGGCGCTCCAGCGCCGGTGGGTGCGAGTAGGTCCAGCGCGCGTAGACCGGATCCGGGGTCAGCGTGCTGGCGTTGTCTTCGTGCAGCTTCAGCAAGGCCGAGGCCAGCGCCTTGCCGTCGGCCTGCTGCACCGCATAGGCGTCGGCCTCGAACTCGTGCTTTCGCGAGCTGGCGGACATCAGCGGCGCCAGCGGGTAGGCCAGCACCGGCACCACCATCAGGAACAGCAGCAGGGCGAGCGCGTCGTTGCTGCCCACCAGGCTGGGCCGCACGCCCAGGCCGGTGTAGAAGCCCGGCTGCTGCGCCAGCCAGCCCAGCAGCGCGAAGCCGGCCAGCGAGATCAGCGCGAACGCGACCAGGCGCTTGGGCACATGGCGCAGCTTGAAATGGCCGAGCGCGTGGGCCAGCACCGCCTCGACCTCGGCCGCATCCAGGCGCTTCAGCAAGGTGTCGAAGAAGACCACGCGCTTGGCGGCGCCAAGGCCGGTGAAGTAGGCGTTGCCATGGGCCGAGCGCCGGCTGCCATCCATCACGAACAGGCCCTTGGCCGAGAAGCCGGCACGCTGGAACAGCGCCTGCACGCGCTGCACCAGCGAATCGTCCTGCAGCGGCTCGAACTTGTTGGACAGCGGCGCGATGACCAGGGGATAGAGCAGCATCACCAGCAGCTGGAAGCCGATCCACAAGCCCCAGGCCCAGCGCCACCAGGCCGGGCCGGCCGAGCGCATCAGCGCCAGCACCGCCCACACCAGCGGCCCGCCGATGAGCAAGCCGACCATCAGGCCCTTGATCGCGTCGACCAGGTACAGCTGCCAGCTGGTGCGGTTGAAACCGAAGCGCTGCTCGACGCCGAAGGTCGCGTAGAGCTCCAGCGGCAGGTCGAGCAGCATGCCGATCAGCGCGAAGGCGCCGATCAGCAGCAGCGGCTGCGCATAACCAGCCCACAGGTCGGCGCCGACCGCGGCCTGCACCCAGGCGTTCAGCGCGTCGAGCCCGCCGAGCAGGGTCCAGGCCACCAGCAGCGCGGCGTTGATCAGCAGGCCGGCACTCGCCAGCCTGCCCTTGGCCAGCGTGTAGTCGGCCGCCTTCTGGTGGGCCGCCAGCGGCACGGTGGCGGCAAACGCCGCCGGCACGGCGCCGCGGTGTGCCGCCACATGACGTTGCTGGCGCAGCAGCAGCCAGAGCTTGAGGGCGGTGGTGAGCAGCACGGCGGCGGCGAACACCAGCGCGACGACAGAGGAAGACAGCACGGCAGCGGAGCCCTTGAAACGGGGCGAAAGTGTAGGTGGCGGGCACAATCCGGGCCCTTTGCAAGGAACTACGACCATGACGCTCGAGCGCAGCGACAACAACCTGATCTGGATCGACTGCGAGATGAGCGGCCTGGCCCCCGAGAACGACCGCATCCTCGAGGTCGCCGTGGTCGTCAGCAGCCCGGATCTCGCGGTGCGCGTCGAAGGGCCGGTGTTCGCCATCCACCAGAGCGACGCGGTGCTCGACGGCATGGACGCGTGGAACAAGGGCACACATGGCAAGAGCGGGTTGATCGATCGCGTGAAGGCGTCCACCGTCGACGAGACCGAGGCCGCCGCCCAGACCATCGCGTTCCTGGAGCAGTACGTGGGCAAGAACAAGAGCCCGATGTGCGGCAACTCGGTCTGCCAGGACCGTCGCTTCCTGGCCAAGACCATGCCGACGCTGGAGGCCTTCTTTCATTACCGCAATCTCGACGTGTCGACGCTGAAGGAACTGGCCAAGCGCTGGAAGCCGCCGGCGCTGGACGGCTTCAAGAAGGCCCAGGCTCACACCGCGATGGCCGACATCCACGAGTCGATCGACGAGCTCGCCCATTACCGGACGACGCTGCTGAACCTGGGGTGAGCGCCGAGCTGTTCGCCGCCTTCGATTTCCCGCGCCACCCACTGGCGCGCGAGGACGGCGAGCGCCTGCGCGGCGCCTGGACCGCGCCGCCGGCACGCTGGCTGCTGGCACGCGAAGCCGGCGAGCTCGCTGACGTGCTCGACGCCGCGCACCAGGCCGCCCGCGACGGCGCCTGGGTGCTGGGCGGCCTGCGCTACGAGGCGGCGGCGGCGCTGGATCCCAAGCTGCCGGCACTGGACAGCGAGGGCCTGCTCGCCGCCTTCGCCGTCTACGAGCAGGCACCCTCGGCCTGGCCGGAGCCGCCGGCGCCGCGCGAGCGCTGCACCCCCTGGCAGCAGGCGCTGCACGATGCGACGCACGATGCCACAGCGATCGAGGCGGTGCGCGAGCACATCCGCGCCGGCGACTGCTACCAGGTCAACCTGACGACGCGGCTGGCAAGCCGGCTGCAGCGCGAGGTGCCACTGGCCGAGCTGTTCCTGGCCCTGCACGCGGCGCAGCCCGGCGGCTTCTCGCTGTTCCTGGCGCAGCTGGGCGATGAGCCCGGGGTCGCCAGCGTGTCGCCGGAACTGTTCTTTGACTGGCGGCCGCTGCACGACCATCCCAAGACCTGGCTGCTCGGCGCGCAGCCGATGAAGGGCACGGCACCGCGCGGTCCGGATCGCGCCGCCGACGAGGCGGCCCAGCAGTACCTGCGCACCAGCGACAAGGAGCGCGCGGAGAACCTGATGATCGTCGACCTGCTGCGCAACGATCTCGGCCGCGTCGCCTGCGTCGGCAGCGTGCGGGTACCCCGGCTGTTCGAGCTGCACGAGCTGCCCTCGGTCTGGCAGATGACGAGCACGGTGACCGCGGTGACGCCGCCGCTGACGCGCCTGTCGGCACTGTTCGCCGCGCTGTTCCCCTGCGGTTCGGTGACCGGCGCGCCGAAGCGGCGCGCGATGCAGCTGATCGCCGAGCTCGAGGCCAGCCCGCGCGGTTGGTACTGTGGCGCGCTGGGCCTGCTGCAGCCGGGCGGCACCAGCACCTTCAACGTGCCGATCCGTACCGTCGAGGCCCGAACCGGAGAGCAGCTGCGTGCCGGCGTCGGCTCCGGCATCACGCTGGATGCCGAGCCCCAGCCGGAGCTGGCCGAATGGCGGGCGAAGACGCGATTCCTGGAACGCGCCCGGGCGCCGGTGGCGGCGCTGGAGACCCTCAGGCTGGAGCACGGCTCCTACCCGATGCTGGCCGACCACCTGGCGCGGCTGGCGCGCTGCGCCCGGCATTTCGCGCTGCCGGCCGGCGATGCCCGCGGCGCACTCGCGCGCGTGGCCGCCGAGCATTCACAGGGCTGCTGGCGCGTGCGGCTGACACTGGACGCGCTGGGTCAGATCGAAACGCGCTGCGAAGCGCTGGCGCAAACCGCGGAACCGGTGCGCCTGATGCTGGCCGGCGAGGCCATCGCCAGCCGCGGCCCGCTGGCCGAGTTCATCCAGCACAAGACGACGCGCCGGGAGCATTACGACCGCCTGCTGGCAGCCAAGCCCGCCGACGTCTGGGACCTGATCCTGTTCAACGAGGACGGTGAGCTTACCGAGGGCTGTTTCGGCAATGTCGCGCTCGAGATCGACGGCGACTGGCTGACGCCGCGCCGCGAGGCAGGACTGCTGCCCGGCGTGCGCCGCGCCCGGCTGTTGCGAGATGGCTCGATCCGCGAGGCGCGCCTGATCCCGGAGGATCTTCGGCGGGCGTCGCGGATCGCCTGGTTCAACAGCCTGCGCGGCTGGCTTCAGGCCGAGCTGGTGCTCGGGTCCAGCGCCGGGTAGTCGGTGTATCCCGCCGGCCCCGGCGTGTAGAGCAGGTCGAAGTTCACCGCCGCCAGCGGCGCCCCCACGCGCAGGCGCTCGACCAGGTCCGGGTTGCTGATGAAGGGCTTGCCGAACACGATGGCATCGGCCTGGCCGGTGGCCAGGTCGACCTGAGCGCTGTCGCCGTCATAGCCGCCGTTGCGCATCAGCACGCCCTTGAAATGCTTGCGTGCCACATGAGCGATCGCCTGCTCGGCAGGCAAGCGGTGATCCGCATGGCGCAACTCCAGGAACGCGATGCCGCGCTGGTTCAGCTGCGCGGCGACATAGGCCACCAGTGCCTCGGGATCGCTGTCCTTGACGTCGTTGAAGCCCACCAGCGGGGAGATCCGCACCGAGACGCGATCGGCACCGGCCTCGGCGATGGCCGCGTCGACCACCTCGAGCAGCAGGCGGGCGCGATTCTCGATGCCGCCACCGTAGGCGCCGCCGCGGTCGTTGACACCATCGCGCAGGAACTGGTCGATCAGGTAGCCATGGGCGCCGTGGATCTGCACGCCATCGAAACCGGCGGCCATCGCATGGCGGGTGGCCAGGCGGAACTGGGCGACGATGCCGGGCAACTCGTCGTCGCGCAACCGGCGCGGCGTCTCATAGGCCTGCTTGCCGGACGGCGTGCTGATCTCGCCGGCAATCGCCCGCTCACCGCTGGACACCGGCTGCACGCCACCATCCAGGCTGCTGTGCGCAGCGCGGCCCGGGTGCCAGATCTGCAGCACGATGCGACCGCCCTTGGCGTGCACCGCGTCGGTGACCAGCTTCCAGCCGGCGGCACAGGCCTCGTCATAGATGCCGGGATCGCCGGTGAAGGCGGAGGCGGTCGGCGACACCATCGTCGCCTCGGCGATCAGCAGGCCGGCGCTGGCGCGCTGCGCGTAGTGTTCGGCGATCAGCGAATTGGCAATGTGAGTGCGGCCGGCGCGGGCGCGGGTCAACGGCGCCATCACGATGCGGTTGGGCAGGGTCAGCGCGCCAACGCGCAGCGGGTCGAAAAGCTTCATGCGGGCTCCAGGAATCGAAGCCCGCAACTGTGGCCGACATCAGCGCTTTCAAGACTGGATGGCTCGAAATGCCCAATCGTTCACGGGCCCAAGCGGGTTCGCCGCCTCCGTGCAAACCCGAAGCCATGCTACAGTCGCGGCTTCGCGTGGACCCCAGGGTTCCCGCATTCGTACATCTCCTCTGACTCCTCCTCGACCGCCATTGCGGTCGCCTGCCACGGCAGGGAATTTGGTCGGCGGCGATGCCGTCGCACCAATCGGGCACTCTTATCCGGCCGTCCTTGGCCAGCCCGTGAGGAAACCAGCGACCCGTTCGGGCTTGTCGCCCTGCTCACACCGACCCAGGAGGCCGGCGTGATGCTGTGTTGTTCAGAAAAGAGTTGTTCGATGTCCAGTTTTGATTCCCTTGGCCTGCCCGAAGTCCTGCTCGCTGCCGTCCGTGAAGCCGGCTACGAGACCGCCACCGAAGTTCAGGCGCAAGCGGTTCCCCTCGGCCTGCAAGGCAAGGACCTGATGGTCAGCAGCCGCACCGGCAGCGGCAAGACCGCGGCCTTCCTGCTGCCGATCCTGGTCCAGGTGCTGGCCCGTCGCGAGGCCAATCCCGGCGTGCTGCCGGCCTTCGTGCCGCGCTTCGGCCGAGGTGGCCCGCGCCGCAGCGGTGGCCCGGCCCGCGGTGCCGCGCGCCCCGCCCCCTTCCACCCCAGCGCCCTGGTGCTGGCACCCACCCGTGAGCTGGCCCAGCAAGTCGCTGCGGCGGCCATCCAGCTCGGCCGCGGCATCCCCGGCTTCAGCGTCGCGACCATCGTCGGCGGCATGCCCTACCCGGCCCAGCTGGAGCGCCTGCGCGCCGGCGCCGACCTGGTGATCGCCACCCCGGGCCGCCTGCTCGACATCGCCGGCCAGCAGCCTGCGCTGCTGACCGAGATCAAGACCCTGGTGCTGGACGAGGCCGACCGCATGCTCGACCTCGGCTTCATCGAGGACATCGAGGCGATCGCCGCGATGCTGCCCAAGGCCCGCCAGACCGTGATGTTCAGCGCCACCTTCGACGGTCGCGTCGGCGGCCTGGCGCGCGACCTGCTCAATGAGCCGCAGCGCATCGAGGTCACCAACAGCGCCGAGCAGAAGCTGCAGATCGAGCAGCGCCTGCACTGGGCCGATCACCCGATGCACCGTGCCGCCTTGCTCGAGCACCTGCTCGCCGACGCCTCGGTGGACCAGGCCGTGGTCTTTGCCGGCACGCAGATCGAAGCCGAGCAGATGGCCGGCCAGCTGGCCGAACTCGGCCACGCCGTCGCCGCGCTGCACGGCGGCATGCCGCAGGGCAAGCGCAACCGCACGCTGCAAGGCCTGCGCCGCCGCGAGCTGCGCGTGCTCGTGGCCACCGACGTTGCCGCCCGCGGCATCGACGTGCCGACGATCAGCCATGTCATCAACATCGGCCTGCCGATGAAGGCCGAGGACTATGTCCACCGCATCGGCCGCACCGGCCGTGCCGGTCGCTCCGGCCTGGCCGTGACCCTGGCGATGCGCGACGACCTGCCGCGCCTGCGCCGCCTGCAGGCCTACACCAAGGAAGCGCTGCCGGTGCAGCGCGTCGAAGGCCTGGAGCCGAAGAAGCCGGACCCTGTCATCTTCAGCGAGCGCGGCGCGCCGCGCTCCTTCGACGGCGGCGACCGCCGTCCGCAGCGCGAGTGGAGCGATCGCAAGCCTTTCGGGGATCGCGGTGGCTACGGCGATCGCAAGCCTTTCGGCGAGCGTGCCGCCTTTGGTGATCGCAAGCCGTTCCAAGGCGACCGCCCGGCCTTCGGCGACCGCAAGCCGTTCCAAGGCGACCGTCCGGCCTTCGGCGACCGCAAGCCGTTCCAGGG
>Ga0164290_1001778_pt1 | contig 23738 bp, 21 predicted proteins | sample Micstemetagenome_FD_108782 | JGI IMG/M metagenome (GOLD analysis project Ga0164290, IMG submission 108782) | Contaminated culture microbial community from soil near Moab, Utah, USA - Microcoleus steenstrupii SON62 (Illumina Assembly) | ecosystem: Environmental > Terrestrial > Soil > Soil crust...
CCGGTGAAGATCATGCTCGGCCACGTCCAGGGCTTTCCCTACGACCGGCTGTTCATGGAGCTCGACCGGGCGCTGTTCCTCGGGACCGATCCGTGGCGGGTGACGCACGCGTTGTTCGGGCCGCTCGGCACCTACGCGCTCCATATCGCCTACAACACCTGGTTCGTGATGATGTGGGTCGGGATGATCTACTTCCTGTTCCGGCCGGAGCGGGTGCGCGAGCGGGCCCACTACCTCGTCGCCTTTCTGCTGACCTGGATCCTCGTGGGCTCGCTCGCCGCCTGGCTCCTCGCCTCGGCGGGGCCCTGCTTCTACGAGCGCGCGTTCGGGGACCCTCACTACGCGCCGCTGATGGACCGGCTCGCGGTCGCGCGCAACCAGCTCGCCGCGACGGGCCTGAAGATGTGGGGGCTCGAGCTCCAGGACATGCTGTGGAACGCCTACGCCGACGAGAAGACGCTGTTCGGCGGCGGGATCTCGGCGATGCCTTCGGTGCACGTCGCGGTGTCGACTCTGATGGCCTGCGCCGCCTACGCGCACCACCGCCGCGTCGGCCATCTGCTCGCCGGTTTCGCGGTCGCGATCTGGATCGGCTCGATCCACCTGGGCTGGCACTACGCGCTCGACGGAGTCGTGGCGGCACCGATGACGCTCGCCATCTGGAAGCTCAGCGGCTGGCTCGTCGACCGCTTCGTGTTCGCCGAAACGCCGGCCGCATCGCTGCGGCCGGCGTTGGCGGAGTAGAGGGACGGGGGCTTCAGGCCCGGCCGTAGGTGACGATCTTCACCTTCTCGCCCGGCCGCACCGGCTGGTTGGCCTCGCGGTCGTTGAGGACGAGGAAGCGCTCGAGCTTGTAGCTCGAAAAGGCCATCCGGTTGGCGAGCGACTGGAGCGTGTCGCCCTGCCGCACCGTCACCACGTCGATGACGCGGGGGCGGAGCGCCGCGGCCTCGGTGTCCGACAGGCGCCGGAACGAGCGGATCAGCCCGTCGAACGCGCCCGACCGGCCAGCCGGCGCGATCGTCACGAAGTGGTAGGCGGTGTTGCCGTCCCAGCGGTAGCCGACCACCTGCGCGTCGACGGTGCCCGACTGTGTGCGGGCGCGCAGCGGCAGCACCGCCGCCTCCATGCCGTTGATCGTCGTGCGGGTGATCTGGCCGGCCTGGACGCCCTGCGAATTGCCGACGAGCGAGCGCGCGACCTGCGCGACATAATCCTCGATGCCGGCGTTGCCGATCCACCCGCCCGAGAACTGCGCGCGCAGCCCATTGGGGCCGTTCATCGTCACCGCGTCCGACGCGTTGTTGAGGTAGAAGCCCTGCGGCGCCTGGAAGCGGAGCCGCAGCGTCGGGTGCGCGAACACCGAATCCTCGGCGTAGCCCTGGCTCGGGTCGTCGCCGTAGAGCATGCCGTCTACCGCCGCGAAGTAGGCGTCGGCGTTGCGGGCGCGCTGGCCGGGCGCGAGCCCGGTGGCGCGCGCCTGCGCGGTGGCGCGCGCGACGCGGTCACCGGTCAGCGGGTGGCTGCGCGCCCAGGCCGGGATCTGCTCGGCCTCGCTCTGGCCGCGCATCCGCGACTCGAGCGCCGACTGCTCGCCGAGCGACTCGAGCATGTCCGCCGAGGCGTAGGGGTCGTAGCCCGCCGCCGTCATGTAGCGGATGCCGAGGTCGTCCGACTGATACTCCTGGCTCCGGCTGAAGCGCAGCACCTCGCCCTGCGCGAAGACGTTGGCGAGTTGCGCCGCCTGGCCGCCGAGGAACACGCCGGCGAGCACGGTGGCGAGCCCGCCGATCGTCGCGCGGCTCTGCCGCTTCTGCGCGTGGCGCGCCGCGACGTGGCCGATCTCGTGGCCGATCACCGAGGCGAGCTCGGCCTCGTCGTTCATGATCGAGAGCAGCCCGCGCGTGACGTAGGCGTAACAGCCGGGTATGGCGAACGCGTTGACGACGGTCGAGTTGAGAAGCGTCACCGTGCATTCCGATCCGGTGCGCGCGATGCCGGACTGGACGGCGATCGCCTTGCTTACCCGGTTCACCATCGCGGTGCCGGGTCCGTTGTAGGCGCCGCCGAATTCGGCGAGGATCTTGGGGTGCTCCTGCGCGCCCAAGCGGCGGTCGCTCTCGCTGATGCCGCGCGACTGGGCGCCGACCGGCGCGGTCGCGGCGAGCGCCACCGCGGCGACGGTCGCGAGCGCCGTGAATGAAGTGGCGAGACGGCGTTTCATCGGCCTTCCTTCCAGAAACATCGATCGTTCAACCCGAGCGGGTTCGATCCTGTTCCGTAGCGGTTCGGCGCTGAACCGACCCTGAAAGCGCCGTTCAGGCTGCGTTTCGGCCCATCTGGAGGAACTTGGCCCGACGGTCGCCGCGGAGCTGCGCCGGGCTCAGCCCTTCGAGCGCGCGCAGCTCGTGCGCGACCGCGTCGCCCAGCCGGTCGATCGCCGCCTCCGGCGCCCGATGCGCGCCGCCGAGCGGTTCCTCGACGACGGTGTCGATGACGCCCAGCCGCTTCAGGTCCTGCGCGGTCAGCTTCATGGCTTCGGCCGCGTCGGCCGCCTTGTCGGCGGTGCGCCACAGGATCGACGCGCAGCCTTCGGGCGAGATCACGGCGTAGATCGCGTGCTCGAACATCGCGACGCGGTTGCCGGTCGCGAGCGCGATGGCGCCGCCCGACCCGCCTTCGCCGACGATCGAGGCGACGAACGGAACGCCGACCGAAAGGCAGGCCTGCGTCGAGCGCGCGACAGCCTCGGCCTGTCCGCGCTCCTCGGCCTGGACGCCCGGGAAGGCGCCGGCGGTGTCGACGAAGGTGAGGATCGGGAGCCGGAACCGGTCGGCGAGCTCCATCAGCCGCGCCGCCTTGCGGTAGCCTTCGGGCTTCGCCATCCCGAAGTTGTGCTTCAGCCGGCTCGCGGTGTCCGTGCCCTTCTCGTGGCCCATGACCACGACCGGACGCCCGCGGAAGCGCCCGAGGCCGCCCTGGATCGCCGCGTCCTCGGCGAATTTGCGGTCGCCCGCCAGCGGGGTGAAGTCGTCGATCAGGCGGGCGACGATGTCCTTGAAGTGCGGCCGCGCCGGATGACGGGCGACGAGCGTCTTCTGCCAGGGCGTGAGCCTCGCGTAGGTGTCGCGCAGGAGCTTCTCGGCCTTGGCCTCGAGCCGCTCCACCTCGGCGCCGATGTCGACGCCGGCGGACGAGCCCTTCAGCTCCTTGATGCGCGCCTCCAGCTCGGCGACCGGCTTCTCGAACTCGAGGAAGGTGACCATAGGCCCCGGGGCTTAGTCGCGGTCGCCCGCAGCGTCAACGCGTGCCCCCGCGTCGGCGAGCGGATGCTTGGCGCGCACGAGGTCGACGAGGTGCCGGGTCTGGACGTGCGTGTAGATCTGCGTCGTCGAGATGTCGGCGTGGCCGAGCATCGTCTGGAGCGCGCGGAGATCGGCGCCGCCCTCGAGCAGGTGGGTAGCGAACGCGTGCCGCAGCACGTGCGGGCTGATGCGGTCGGGCGGGATGCCGGCCTGGGCCGCGAGCGCCTTGACGATCTGGAACAGCCGCACCCGCGACAGGTGCTTGGCGCCCGAGGGAAAGAGGTAGCGCGCGTCCGCCGGCACCTGCGCGGCGTGGGCCGCGACCGCGGCGAGCGCGCGGTCGCCGACGGGCACGAGCCGTTCCTTGTCGCCCTTGCCGCGCAGCACGGCGTAGGGCCGGTCGGGGCGGATCGCGCCGCGCGGCAGCGACACCAGCTCGGTCGCGCGCAGCCCGGAGCCGTAGAGCAGCTCGACGAGCGCGCGGCGGCGCAGGTTCGCCGGCGTCTCGGGCGCGTCCTCAAGCACGGCGAACAGGCGGTCGACGTCGGCGTTCGACAGCGTCTTCGGCAGCGGTCGCGCCGCGGCGGGACGCGGCAGATCGCGCGAGGGATCGTCCGGCCGGTGGCCCTCGGCGGCGAGGAAGCCGAAGAAGCGCCGGAGCGCCGACGCCTTGCGGGCGACCGAGGCGCGCGCGAGGTCGCGCCATTCCTCGCCGAGCCCGGCGAGCGCCGCGCCGTCCGCCGCGGCGAGCCGGCCGCCGAGCCGCTCGCTCGCCTGGGCGAGGTCGCGGCCGTAGGCGGCGACGGTGTTGGCCGCCGCGCCGCGCTCGGCCGTCAGCATATCGAGGAACAGCGCGATCGCCTCGCGGTCGACGAGCGCCGGCATCAGCTCCGCGTCAGCGCCTCGATCGCCATCAGCCGCGCCTCGTGGCCGCGGCCCACCCGCCGGTAGGCCGCGAGGATCTTCGCCAAGTGCTGCGGCGGCACGCCGCCCCACGACGGCGCCTGCAGGCCGGCCGCCGCCAGCACGGCGACCTCGCCGACGCGCCCGGCCGCGGCGGCCGCGTCGAGCCGGCGCGTCCAGCCGTTCGCCATCGGCCCGACGTCGAGGTCGTCGAGCACGTCGATCCAGTCGTCGCCGCGTCCGAGGCCGGCGAGCGCCGCGGCCAGGAGCTGCGCGCGCCGCTTGGCGCGCGCTTCGCCGAAGCGTTCGCGCTCGCCCGCGTACCAGCTGTCGAACAGGCCGGTCGACGCCGGTACGCGTCCGGTCCCGTCGGCGAGCACGAGCAGCGCCCAGGTCCGGTCGCGCGTCGCCCCGCCTTCGTCCTCGGCGAGCGGCCACCAGCGCAGCGCGGCCGGCACGTAACCGGCGCTGAGCGCGCTCGCGACGAGGTCGGGCGCGGCCTCGACATGATCCTCGCTCGGCCGGAGGCGCGCCGCGGCGCGCGCGGTGAGGATCTTCGCGGCGTAGCGCTCGCGCGCGTCGGCGCCGCGCTGCCACAGGGTGCGCATCGCGGCCAGGCGGTCGTCGGCGTCGCGCGCGACGTGCGCCGCGCGGAGGCGGCCGCTCGGCGAGGCGTCGAACGCGAAGGGGTCCATCTCGGCGGCGAAGGCGGAATGGACGCGGTTCATCTCGGCGGACGAGGCGACGCCGAGCGCGGCGGCGGTCGGGACGGCGGCGAGCCGCTTCTCGAGCGTCGAATTGGGGCTGCGCAGCACCCAGGCGCGCATGACGGGCCGCGCCCGCTCCATGAGGTTGTCGGGCACCGAAACACCGCCCGCGCTCGCCATGCCGAAGCGGTAGGTGGTGAGCCGCTCGATCTCGCCCCATTCGACGTTGGCGGCGCGCCCCGCGCCCGACACCGCGGTCGCGATGCGTTCGGCCAGGCCGATGTCGAAGGGATCGGCCGCCTCGCGGTTGCGCAGGCCGTCGAAGGTGGTGGCGGCCGAGAGGTCGTCGCCCTCGAGCGCGGCGCACAGACCGTTCACGAGCGGCCACAGCGGCTCGCGCGACAGGGTGATCGCTGTCGACCCCAGCGCGCACATGCCGAGCGCGTCGCCGGCAGCGAGGTGCACCTGCGCGGCGACCGCGTAGAGGCGCGGCGTGTAGCGGTCGATCGGGACCGCGCTCACGAGCTGCTTGGCGCCGTCGACCTCGCCCATGCGCACGAGCATCCAGGCGCGCGCCGCGACCCAGTCGGCCGGCCGCGCGCCGCGCGGCGTCGGCACCTCGGACAGGAGAGCGCGGCGCAGCACGATGTGCCCCCAGCGTGAGGCGAGCGGGGCGTCGGTACGGCGCAGGAGGGCGTCGAGGAAGGCGCCGTCCGAACCGGCGAAGGCGTTCGGCCCGTAGCCGCCGGCGCGGGGCGAGAGCCAGCCGACGAACTCGAGGCTGCGCGACGGCGGCTCCACGAGCAGCGGATCGGGCGCGACCGCCGCCTCGGGCGCGGCGGCGGTGCCAGGGGGGATGATCTGGCCGTCGGCGGCCGGCGCGACGCCGGGCGCACCGGGTGTGGCCGGCGTCGGTTCGGTTCCCGGGATCGGCGCGGCCGGCGCCACGGGCGCCGGCGGCGCGTCGTCGAAGCCTTCCGGCAGGATCGATTTCGGCGCTTCCTGGCCGATGACCGGGAGCGCGACGGCGGCGGCGAGGGCGACCGCGAGCGCGGTTCTAGATGCCCAGCTTCTCATTCGGCACGACCTTTTCGACGCGCTGTGTCGCGACCTCGGAGTCGGCGAACATGAGATAGATCGAACCGCCCACGACAACGACCAACGCAAGCAGCAGCACCCAGAGCAGCAGTCGTCCCATTGACCCCCACCTTTACGCGAACGCGCCCGGATTTGGTCGGGCGGCCCGGCGGTGTATAGCGGGTGGCTCGATGGAGCGCGATGTCAAAGATGGCCGCATGCCGACGCCCGACCGGCCGCTGGTGCTGGTGGGACTCATGGGCGTGGGCAAGTCGACGGTCGGCCGCCGGCTGGCGTTGCGGCTCGGGCTGCCGTTCGTCGACGCCGACGCCGAGATCGAGAACGCCGCCGGGCTCAGCATCGCCGAGATCTTCGAGCGCTACGGCGAAGCCCATTTCCGCGACGGCGAGCGCCGCGTGATCGCGCGGCTGATCGACGGCACGCCCAAGGTGATCGCCACCGGCGGCGGGGCGTTCATCAACGACGAGACGCGCGAGCTCATCCTGTCGCGCGCGATCGCCGTGTGGCTCGACGCCGACGTCGACACGCTCGTCGAGCGCACCGCCCGCCGCAACCATCGGCCGCTGCTCCGGGGGCGCGACCCGCGCGAGGTGCTGAGCGAGCTCGCGGCCAAGCGCAACCCGATCTACGCGCAGGCCCCGATCCACGTCGAAAGCCGGCCGGCCCCGCACGAGGCGACGGTGCGCGCCATCCTGTCCGCGCTCGCCCAACCGCAAGGCATCGAATGCACCTGACCGTCGAACTGGGGGAGCGCAGCTACCCGATCCACATCGAAGCCGGCGCGATCGAACGGGCCGGCGAGCTGATGGATCCGCTCGGCGGCCGGCCGACCGTCGCGGTCGTCGCCGACGAGACCGTGGCGGAGCTCCATCTGCCGCGGCTCCGGGCGTCGCTCGAGGCGGCGGGGCGGCGGGTCGAACCAATCGTGCTGCCGCCCGGCGAGGCGACGAAGTCCTGGGCGTTCCTCGAGCGGGTGACCGAACGGCTGCTCGAGCTCGGCGTCGAGCGCGGCGACCACATCGTGGCGTTGGGCGGCGGCGTGATCGGCGACCTCGCCGGCTTCGCCGCCGCGATCCTGCGGCGCGGCTGCGGCTTCGTCCAGGTACCGACGACGCTGCTGGCGCAGGTCGACTCATCGGTAGGCGGCAAGACCGCGATCGACGCGCGCGCCGGCAAGAACCTCGTCGGCGCCTTCCACCAGCCCTCGCTCGTGCTGATCGACACGCGGGTGCTCGCGACGCTGCCCGACCGCGAGTTGCGCGCCGGCTACGCCGAAGTGGCCAAGATCGGCCTCATCGGCGATCCCGGCTTCTTCGACTGGTGCGACGCGAACCTCGACCGCGTCCTGGCGCGCGACGAGGCGGCCATCTCGCGCGCGATCGAGACCTCGGTGCGCGCCAAGGCGACGGTCGTCGCCGCCGACGAGCGCGAGACGAGCGGCGCGCGCGCGCTCCTCAACCTCGGCCACACCTTCGGGCACGCGCTGGAGGCCGAGGCCGGCTTCTCGGACAGGCTGCTCCACGGCGAGGCGGTGGCGGCCGGCATGGTGCTGGCGTTCCGTCTGTCGGCGGAGCTCAGGCTGTGCCCGGCGGCCGACGCCGCGCGGGTGCGGGACCACGTCGCGCGCGCCGGGCTGCCGGACCACCCGAACCGCATCGGGATCGCGACCGACGCACCGACGCTGGTCCGCCACATGACCCAGGACAAGAAGATGCAGGGCGGGCGCCTCGCGCTCATCCTCGCGCGTGGCATCGGGCGGGCCTTCGTGACGAAGGAGGTCGGCCTCGACCGGGTCGAGGCGTTCCTCGACCGGGTTTTAGCCGAGGCTTAGCCGGTTGGTCCCGCGCGCCACCCGCGCGCTCTGCGCGGTGGCGCCGAGCGAACGTTCGCGCACCGTGTCGAGCAGGTGCCAGTCGCACCGCATCTCGTCGCGCGCGAAGCTCAGGGTCATGTAGCCGCGACGCTGCGTGTTCGCCCATTTGAGTTCCGGGTTGGCCTCGACGAGCGAGCGTGCTACCCGTTCGGGCGACACGCCGCGCAGCGAGTTCTCGAACCCGGGCGACGTGACCGATTGGACGCCGAACTCCACGCCGGCCGGGCGGCCGTCGTTCGCGAGGTCGAAGGCCCAGGCGTTGTGGCTGTCGCCGGTGATCACCACGAGGTTCGCCCCGGCGCGTTGCGCGTCGGAAAGCAGCCGCGCGCGGGCCGGCGGGTAACCGCCCCACGAGTCGAGGTTGAACGGGATGTCGGCGCGCGCCGCGGCGAGGCCGGCGTTGAAGCGGCGGCGCGAGTAATCGGGCGCGTCGGCGCCCAGCCATTCGGGTCGCGCCTCAGTCGAGGTGACGAGGCGGCCGACCAGCACCTGCTGCGCCAGCAATTGCCAGCGCGTCCCGGCGCGGGTCGACGTCCGGAGCCGCTCGCCGAGCCAGGCCTCCTGGTTCCGCCCGAGCATCGAGCGCGACGGGTCGGCGAGTGGCCCGTCGCGAAGGCGCGTCAGCGCGGCCCGGGCGTCCGCGGCGCCTTCGAGCGCGGCGGCCAGCTCGATCTGCTTGTCGCGGCCTTCGATTCGGGTGTCGAGGCGGACGAGCGTCAGCAGGTCGCCGACGTCGTAGGCGGCGTAGTCCTCGTCGCCCATCGGCAGCCACTCGCGGAACGCGCGCTTGGCCGCCACCATGCGGGCGTCCCAGTCGCCCTCGGTCTCGGGCTGGTGGTTCTGCGCGCCGCCCTTCCACGCGTCGTTGGTCGTCTCGTGGTCGTCCCAGATGTTGACGCTCGGGAAGAGCTGGTGGAGCCGCTGCAGGTCGGCGTCGAGGCGGTAGCTCGCGTAGCGGGCGCGGTACTCTTCGAGGCGAACGGTCTCGGTCGCCGGGTCGATGATCCGGCCCGGCAGCGCCTGACGCTCCGACGGGTAGTCGCCGCGCGGGTATTCGTAGATGTAGTCGCCGAGGTGGACGACGAGGTCGATGTCGTTACGGCGCGCGGCGTGGGCGTAGGCGTTGAACCAGCCGAACGGCTTGTTGGCGCAGGAGAAGGCGGCGATGCGGAAGCCGCCCGTCGGCCCGTCGGGCAGTGTGCGGGTGCGGCCGATCGCCGACCGCGTGCCGTCGGGCGCGGCGAAGCGGTAATAGTACCAGCGGCCGGGCTCGAGTCCCGCCACGGCCGGCTTGGCGCAGAAGTCGGACTCGGCGTCGGCCAGAACCTCGCCGCGCGCGACGACGCGGCCGAAGCCGGCGTCCTGCGCGACCTCGTAGCGAAGCGGGGCGGCGTCGCCGCGGGTCGGTACGTAACGGGTCCAGAGCAGCACGCCGTCGCGGCGCGGGTCGCCGCTCGCCACGCCGTGCGTGAAGCCTCGGGCGAGCGCCGCCGCGCGTCCCGGCGCGGCCAGCGAGCCGGCGCCCAGCACGCCGGCCTTCAACAGCGAACGGCGCCTCAGATCGATCATCGTTGCTCCCCCGGATGGAATCGGCACGCGGATGCTCTATGCCGGGATTATGACGGTTCGGCCACGGCTTGTGCTGTTCGCGCGCTACCCGACCGCGGGCCGGGCCAAGACGCGCCTCATCCCCGCGATCGGGGCGGCGGGGGCCGCCGCGCTCCACCGCCGCCTCACCGAACGCGCGCTCGCCGAGATGCGCGCCACCGGCCTGCCGGTCGAGGTGCGCACCACCGGGGCGCCGGCGGCGGCGTTCCGGCGCTGGCTCGGCGATGTGCCCTGCGTCCCGCAAGGGGGCGGGCATCTCGGCGCCCGGATGCGGCGCGCCGCGGCCGCGGCGCCCGCGATCCTCGTCGGCGCCGACGTCCCCGACCTAACCGCCTGCCACCTGACGGCCGCGGCGGCGGCGCTCGAACGGTCGCCGGTCGCGATCGGCCCGGCCGAGGACGGCGGCTACTATCTCATCGGCGTCGCTCGGCCGATGCCGTGGCTGTTCGCGCCGATGGCCTGGGGCACCGGCGTCGTGCGCGCGGAGACGCTGGCGCGGCTCGCGCGGCGCGGCATGGAGTCCGCGCTGCTCGAGCCGCTGTCCGACCTCGACACGCCCGACGATCTGCGGCGCTGGCCCGACCTGTGACCGTCGCGGTGATCGTCCCAACGCTCGACGAGGCGGCGAACATCGCGGCGACGCTGGCCTCGGTTCGCGCCGAACCCGACGTCGAGGCCATCGTCGTCGACGGCGGGAGCCGCGACGGCACGCCCGCGCTCGCGGCGGAGGCGGGCGCGCGGGTCATCGCGGCGGCGGGCGGACGCGCGGCGCAGCAGAACGCCGGCGCGGCCGCCGCGCGGGCGGAGCTCCTGCTCTTCCTGCACGCCGACACGCGCCTGCCGCCGCGCTGGGCGGAGATCGTCCGCCGCACGCTCGCGCGGCCGGACGTCGCGCTCGGCGCCTTCCGGCTGACGATCGACGGCGCGACGTCGGCCGAGCGGCTCGTCGCGCGCGGCGCGAACCTGCGCAGCCGGACGTGGGGCGTGCCCTATGGGGACCAGGCGCTGTTCCTGCGCCGATCGACCTTCGAGCGGCTCGGCGGCTTCGCGCGTCTGCCGATCATGGAGGACTGGGACCTCGCGCGCCGCGCCCGGCGGCTGGGGCGCATCGCGGTCGTCGACGCGGCGGTCGCCACCTCGCCGCGGCGCTGGCGCAAGCTCGGGGTGGCCCGCACCTGGCTGCGCAACCAGCTCGTGCTGGTCGGCTGGCGCCTGGGCGTCCCGCCCGACCGGCTGGCGGCCTTCTATCGCCGACCGCGCTGAGGCTCGCCGAATGGAGGGTTCCCTTGCCGCCGCGCGTCGGGCAAATTGAGCGGTAATCCAATCCGCTCCGGAGAACCGCCATGGCCACCGCGCTGAAGCCCACGCCCAACGTCCGCGACCAGGTGTCGGAAGAGGAGTGGAAGGTCCGCGTCGACCTCGCCGCCGCCTACCGGCTGGTAGCGCACTACGGCTGGGACGACCTCATCTTCACGCACCTGTCGGTGCGCGTGCCGGGCCCCGAGCACCACTTCCTCATCAACCCGTACAACTTCATGTTCGAGGAGATCACCGCCTCCTCGCTGGTCAAGATCGACGTGAACGGCGCGCCCGTGATGGAGACGCCCTATCTCGTCAACCCGGCGGGCTTCACCATCCACTCGGCGATCCACATGGCGCGCGAGGACGCACACGCGGTGCTTCACCTCCACACGCCCTACGGCCAGGCGGTGTCGGCGATGGACTTCGGCCTGCTGCCGCACACGCAGACCGCGATGATCGCGAGCCACGACGTCGCCTACCACGACTACGAGGGCATCGCGACCGACCTCGAGGAGCGCGAGCGGCTGGTGCAGGATCTCGGCGCCCGGAACGCCATGATCCTCAGGAACCACGGCACGCTCACGGTCGGCGAAACCGTGGCGGACGCCTTCCTGCGCATGTATTTCCTGGAGCGCGCCTGCGAGGCCCAGGTCCACATGCTGTCGGCGGGCCGCGAGAACCTCAACAACCCGCCGCAGGGCACGCCGGAAAAGGTGAAGGACCAGTCGTCGGGCCAGGGCATGCAGCTCGTGAGCCGGATGCTCGCCTGGCCGGCGCTGCTCCGGAAGCTCGACCGGATCGATCCGAGCTACCGCGACTAAGCCCGCTGGGCGTGGCCGACGCCTAGTCGTCGCGGCCGTGGACCTGCGCCGGCGGAGCGGTCGCCTCGACGGCGGTGAATGTCTCGAGGATGCGGTAGCTGTGCTCGGCGCCTTCGGGCACCACCCAGGAGTCGCCCGGCTCGAGGCGCACCATCTGGCCTTCGATGTGGAGCTCGGCGCGGCCGGAGATCACGTAGCCGACGGTCTCGTAGGCGCGCCGCGACGGCGGCTTCGGGTCGCCCTCGGTCGGCGCTTCGTCGCGCCACAGCCGCATGCCGAGCCGCTTGCCCGAGGCGAGGTAGACCTGCCCCATCGCGCCGGTGGGCGAGGTTTCCGAGCTGATCTTGTGGACGCTGGTGTCGGTCATGGGGGCCTCCTCGGTCGAGCCGCGCAACAACCGACGCGGTCGGCGCGGGGTTCCGACGGGGCCTAACGGCGCAGCGCCGCCCCCAGCAGGGTCGCCCAGCCGGCGATCATCAGCGTCCCGCCGACCGGCGCGACCATCCCCAACCAGCGCTGCCCGGTGAGCGCCAGGACGTAGAGCGCGCCGGCAAACAGGAGCGCGCCCAGCGTCATCGCCCAGGCGGCGGCCCGCGATCGGTCGGCGACGGCGAGCGCGGCCGCCGCGTGGCCCAGTCCGTAGGTCGCGCCGGTGGCGATCCACGCCTTGGCCTGCGCGTCGGTGATCGCGTGCGCGCCGAAGGCGCCGATCGCCACCGCGAGCAGGCCGTTCAGCGCGGCGAGGGCGGGCAGCGCCTTCAATTGGCGGCGCGCAGCATCTCGCGGCTGATGATCACCCGCATGATCTCGTTGGTGCCCTCGAGGATCTGGTGGACGCGCAGGTCGCGGAACAGCTTCTCGACCGGATAGTCGGCGAGGTAGCCGTAGCCGCCGTGGAGCTGGAGCGCGCGGTCGACGACCGCCATGCCGGTGTCGGTGGCGAGCCGCTTCGCCATCGCGGCGAACTTCGTCTTGTCCGGGGCGCCGGCGGTCACCTTGGCGGCGGCGGTGTAGAGGAGGATGCGCGCCGCCTGGAGTTCGGTCTCCATGTCGGCGAGGCGGAACTGCGTGTTCTGGAAGTCGGCGATCGACCTGCCGAACTGGGTGCGCTGGCGCGTGTAGGCGACCGCCTCGTCGAGCGCGCGCTGGGCGCCGCCCAGGGAACAGGCGCCGATGTTGAGGCGGCCGCCGTCGAGGCCCGCCATCGCGATCTTGAAGCCGTCGCCCTCGGAACCCACAAGGTTCTCGGCGGGCACGCGCACGTCGTCGAAGTTGACCTGCGCGGTCGGCTGGGTCCGCCAGCCCATCTTGCGCTCCTGCGCGCCGAACGAGACGCCGGGCATGTCCTTCTCGATCACGAGGCAGGAGATGCCTTTCGGCCCTTCCGCCCCGGTGCGCACCATCGTGACGTAGACCTCGTTCTCGCCACCGCCCGAGATGAAGGCCTTGGAGCCGGAGACGACGTAGTGGTCGCCGTCCTTCACGGCGCGCGTCTTCAGCGCCGCGGCGTCCGAGCCCGAGCCCGGTTCGGTGAGGCAGTAGCTCGCGATCCGGTCCATCGGCACGAGGTCGGGCAGGTACTTCGCCTTGACCGCGTCGGAGCCGAAGCAGTCGATCATCCAGCTCGCCATGTTGTGGATCGAGACGAACGCCGACGTGGACGGGCAGCCGTAGGCCATCGCCTCCATGATGAGCGCGGCCTCAAGGCGACCGAGCCCGATCCCGCCCGAGCCCTCCGACACGTAGATCGCGCCGAAGCCGAGCCCGGCGGCGGCCTTGATCGTGTCGCGCGGGAAGAGGTGTTTTTCGTCCCATTCGGCCGCGTGGGGCAGGATGGCGTCGGCGGTGAAGCGCTGCGCGGTCTCCTGGATCGCGCGCTGATCGTCGGTCAGATCGAACTGCATGGTCATGCGGCGCGTATAGAGAAGCCGGGAACGGGCGGAAAGCGCCTAGCTGGCGCGTCCAAATCGTTCCGGGTGCGTTGTCGACGTGGAACGGTCGAGGGTGGCGTATGCGACGAGCGCTGGTCAGGGAGAGCTTCGACGCGGAGAGTCTCCTGTCGCGGCTCGCGGCCGGCGAACGCTTCGGCCAGGCGCCGCTCCTGAACCTGCTGCGCGAACTCGCCGACCGGCTCGACGACGCGCACCGCCGCGGCGCAATCCACGGGACCATCACGCCGGCCGACGTCGTCTTCGACGAGGCGGGCGAGGCGAGCCTGACCGGCTTCGGACGCGACACGACGCCCGACCCGATGCGCAAGAGCCCCTACGCCCCGGTCGAGCTCTACGCCCCCGTCCACCCACAGGGTCCCTGGACCGACATCTACTCGCTCGCGGCGGTGCTGTGGCACGCGGTGACGGGCGAAGCGCCGGCGGAGGTGCTGGTGCGGAAGGGCGAGACGACGCTCGAACGCCTGGAGCCGTCGGGCTTCGATCCGCTGTTCCTGCGCGCGGTCGACGCGGCGCTCGAGATCGCGCCGCAGCGGCGGCCGCAGACGCTCGAGGCGTGGCTCGGCCTGTTCCCGGTCGCGCCCGCCGCGACGGGGGCGCGGCCGGAGCCCGCGTCGATCGCGCCGCCGGTCGAGCCCGGCTCCGTCGAGGTCGCGACCGCGACGGCGGCCGAGCCCGCGCTTCGCCTCCAAGGCTTCGAGCGCTACGCCGCCGGGGCGGCTCTCGCGGTCTTCAGCATGGCGGCGCTTCTGGTCGCCCCGATCGACGACCCCGCGCCGCGGGTCGCGGTGCCCCCGCCATCGGTCGAGAGTCGGCCGCCGGCCGCCGTGCCGCGGCCGGTCCCGAGAACGTCCGCACCCGCCACGGTCGCGGTACCAGTCCCGGCCGCCGCCCCGCCGCCGGCACCGGTCACACAGCTGCCCTCGCCGCCGCCGAAGGTGGAGGCCGAGCCGGTCACGCGCGAGACGAAGGCAGCCGCGCCGCCTCCGCGGGCGACGGAGCCGCCCCGGCAGGCACGCGCGCCGGCGCCCGAGATCGTCCCGCCGCCCGTCATCGACGATCCGCCGGCCGACGTCCGCGCCGCGTCCCCGCGCGAGCTGCTGGCGCGGTCGGACCGGATGCTGCGCGATCTGTTCCGGGACTACGACCGCCTGCGCGCCGACGTGCGGCGCAGCTACCGGAACGACGATGTCCCGCAGCGAGTCAAGGAGCGCGCCTATGACGAGTCGCTGCGCATCCACGACGATCTCCTTCGCCTGCGCAGCCAGCGCAACCGGCTCGCGCGGACCGACGGCGTCGACGCGGCCCAGCGGCGCTACTGGGAGATCGAGAAGTCGGCCGCGCGGATCGATGCGCGCATGGACGATCTGCGGCGATCGATCTGAGCCGAGCCGCCCGCCGGGGCGGATCGACAGCCCGCGGCACGGCACGCTTATCACCGACGAGGCCAAAGACGTCACATGAGAGACAAACCCCGCTTCGATGGCTCCGTCGCGTCCGCCGGGGCGCCGCGGTGACCCGCGGCTTCACGGCGACCCGTCTGGCTTGGCGCGACGTCCCGCTCGGCCGCGTCGAGGTGCCGAAAGGCCGGATGGCGCTGATCGCGGGCTTCGGTTCGGGGCTCGCGACCCGGCCGGGCGGCCCGCCCGGCGTCGTCTGGGCCGTCGGCGATCGCGGGCCGAACATCGACGTCGAGACCGCGGCCGAGCGGTTCGGGCTCGAAGCCTTGGGCCGGATGCACGCGCACGACGGCGCGAAGCTCATGCCGCGGCCCGACGCCGGGCCGGCGCTCGCCGAACTGCGCGTCGAGGGTGACGCCGTCCGGCTGGTACGGACGATCCGCATCGCGGACGCGAGCGGCCGGCCGATCTCCGGGCTGCCGGTGCCGGGCGGGCCGCACGCCGCGAGCGAGCCGGCGATCGACCTCGCAGGGGAGCGGCTCGAGCCCGACCCGTCGGGCGCGGACACCGAAGGGATCGTCGCGCTGTCGGACGGCGGCTTCTGGGTCGGCGACGAATACGGCCCCTCTCTCCTGCGCCTCGATGCGGGCGGACGGGTCGTGGTCCGCTGGGTGCCGAAAGGCACGGAGGGGCAGTATGCCCGCGCCGGCTATCCGGTCGAGGGGCGGCTGCCCGCGATCGCGGCGCGGCGGCGGCTCAACCGCGGGTTCGAGGCGCTCGCGGCTTCGCCCGACGAACGCTGGCTCTACCTCGCGTTCCAGAGTCCGCTCGCCCACCCCGACAAGGCGGCGCACGAAGGCGGGCGGCACGTGCGGCTGTGGAAGCTCGACGCGGCGACCGGCGCGGTCGCGGCGCAGTTCCTCTATCCCTTGGACCCGCCCGAAAGCTTCGCGCGCGACCGCGCCGAAGGCGAGGTCGAACCGCGCGACCTCAAGGTCAGCGAGATCGCCGCGCTCGGGCCGGACCGGCTGCTCGTCCTCGAGCGGGCGTCGGCCACGACGAGGCTCTACGCCGTCGATCTCGATCCGGCCGCCGCGCTCCATCCGGCGCATCTCGATCCCGCGACGCGCCCGACCGCCGAGGAGCTGAGCGGGGCGGGGGTCGCGCTGCCGGCGCTGTCAAAGCGCCGGCTGCTCGACACCGACGACGCGCCGGAGATCGACCGCGACCTCGAGGGCGTCGCGCTGCTGTCGGCGCACGAGCTGCTGATCGTCAACGACAACGACTTCGGCGTCGAAGGGGCCAGCACCGCCTTCTGGCGGATACGGTTCGACGCGCCGCTCGACCGGCCCAGCTAGAGGACGAAGTCGGTGGCGCGGAGGTCGAGCAGCCGGTCGTTCAACTGAATCTCGAAGTCGGCGACCTTGTCGCCGTTGGTGTCGCCCTGGACGAGCGTGTGGTCGGTCGAGCCGTCCACCTTCGAATAGCGGAGTTGACCGGCGACCCCGCTGAACGCGTTCGAGCCGATGAAGGTGAAGCCGTCGTTCGTCGACGTGTTGCGGTTGGCGTCGATCGACGACAGATCGAGCTTGTCCTCGTCCTGGGCGAAATCGAGCACGATGTCGCGCGTGGAGCCGCGGCCGGCTTCCGACGAGCTGTTCCAATCGAAGTTGTCGCGTCCCGCGCCGCCGACGAGCGTGTCGGTTCCGGTTCCGCCGCGCAGCCCGTCGTCGCCGTCGCCGCCTTCGAGCCGGTCGTTGCCCGCGTTGGCGAAGATCCGGTCGTTGCCTCCGAGGCCGCGCAGCAGGTTGCCGCCGCCGTTGCCGTTGAGCGTGTTCGCGCCCGCGTTGCCGGTGCCCGAGATGCCGCCGCTGCCCGACAGCGTCAGCGTCTCGACGTGGTCGGGCAGCGCGTAGCTCGAAAGCGAGCTGTGGACGATGTCGGTACCCTCGCCGGCGAGCTCGACGACTGTGTCGCCGGCGTCGATGTAGTAGGTGTCGTCGCCGGTGCCGCCGATCATCGTGTCGGCGCCACCGCGGCCGCTGAGCAGGTCGTTACCGGAACCGCCGACAAGCCGGTTGTCGAGCTCGTTGCCGTAGAGCCGGTTCGACCCACCGTTGCCGATGCCCTCGATGGCGGACGAGCCGTCGAGGTACAGGTTCTCGACGCTGCCGGGCAGCGTGTAGCTCGCGACCGAGCTGTAGACGGTGTCGGTGCCGCCGCCCGAGGCCTCGACCACGGCGTCGCCCGCGTTGTCGACGCGGTACGTGTCGTTGCCCGATCCGCCGCGCATCGCGTCGGCGCCGCTGCCGCCGTCGAGCGTGTCGTTGCCCGATCCGCCGTCGAGCGTGTCGTCGCCGCCGCCGCCGAACAGGCCGTCGTTGCCGGACAGGCCGGACAGAATGTTGACGCCGGCATCGCCGACCAACTGGTCGTCGTAATTCGAGCCGGTGAGGTTTTCGATGCCGATCAGCCGATCCTGGTCGCGGGCGAGACCCGCGTGCGCGACGAGCGCGTCGTACCAGTTCTTCGCGATCTTGGCGTAACCCGCGTCGGTCGGATGAAGCCCGTTGTCCGCCGGCATCGGGCTGATGTCGTCGAGCGTGACGTTGGCCATGCTGACGAACTTGACCTTGTAGGTCTGGCCGAGCTCGGCGATCAGGTCCGGAAGGGCGGCGTTGTAGCCTTCGATCGTGCTGGCGTGGGGTTCCTTGCGCGCTGGGACGAGCGAGGCGACGAGGATCAACGCGTCGGGCTTGTTTTTCGCGATGCTGACGATGAGCGCGCGCATGTCCGCGATCATCTGGGTGGACGAATCGGTCTTCGCGTCGTTGGTGCCGGCCATCAGCAGCACGACGTCCGGGTCGGCGGCCGACAGGAAGGTCCGGTCGTTCGAGTCGAGGAAGTTGATGGTCTTGCCGCCGTGACCCTCGTGGTCGCGGTCGCCCAGCTCGGCGGCCCCGCCGTTCAGCGAGCCGACGAAGTCGACGCGCTGGCCCTGCTGCTCGAGCAGCTTCCACAGCTCGGTCCGGTACCCGCCCCGCTCGGTGTCGGTGAGCGTGACCACGCCCTTGGTGATAGAATCGCCCATCGGCATGACGCGGGGGAACGCGCCGACCGTTCCGAGCGCGAGGTTGCCGTAAACGGGACCGGTCGCGTTGACGTAGCTGACGGTGTCGGAGCCGGCGCCGCCGTCTATCGTGTCCTGTCCCGCGTCCGCGACGAAGTTGTCGTCGCCTGTCGTGCCCGTCGCCATCGCCCGCAACCCCTACGCTACCATCAACCGCCGAGAGCGCGCCGCGAATCGGCACGCCCCGACCCATCGGGCAGTACCACCCCTGGGCCGATCAGGCGTTAATAATAGTTAACGCGAGCGATTGTTCCGGGGGTTAATCGACCGGCTTTGCGTCTCGAAAGTAGGGTTCGACCTGACCCTTGAGCTTGAGAGTCATCGGGTTGCCGAAGCGGTCGCGACTGTTTCCGGCGGCGACGCGGATCCAGCCCTCGCTGACGCAATATTCCTCGACGTTGGTCTTCTCGACCCCGTTGAAGCGGATGCCGACGCCGCGCTCGAGAAGCGTTGGGTCGCAGTGCGGGCTCTGCGGGTTGGTGGAAAGGCGATCGGGAGGCGTTTCGGTCATGTCGTGTCTCAACGCATGGTCGGGATGATGAAGGAGCTGTCGGTCACCGCCGGCCGGCCGTCGCTCGGCGAGGGACCGACCCCGGCGGCCGCACCGCCCGTCGGCCAGCGCTGCGTCACGGTCTTCACCTTGGTGAAGAAGCGGACGCCTTCCTCGCCGTGCTGGTTGGTGTCGCCGAACGCGGAGCGCTTCCAGCCGCCGAACGAATGGTAGGCGACCGGCACCGGGATCGGCACGTTGATGCCCACCATGCCGACCTCGACGTTCGCCGCAAACTCGCGCGCCGCCGCCCCGTTGCGCGTGAAGATAGCCACGCCGTTGCCGTACTGGTGCTTCGTCGGCAGCGAGAGCGCTTCCTCGAAGCTTTCCGCGCGGACCATCTGGAGGACGGGGCCGAAGATCTCTTCGCGGTAGCTCTGCATCTGAGGGGTCACGCGGTCGAACAGCGTCGGGCCGACGAAGAAGCCGTCTTCGTGGCCCTGCAGCTTGAAGCCGCGGCCGTCGACGACGAGCTCGGCGCCCTCGCGCACGCCCATCTCGATGTAGCTCTCGACGCGCGCCTTGTGCGCGGCGTTCACGACGGGCCCGTAGTGCGCCTCGGCATCGGTCGAGACGCCGACGCGCAGCTTGCGGATCTCGGGGATCAGCGCCTCGCGAAGCGTGTTCGCGGTGTTGTCGCCGACCGGCACGACGACGGGGAGCGCCATGCAGCGCTCGCCCGCCGAGCCGAAGGCGGCACCCGTGAGGTCGGCGACGACCTGGTCCATGTCGGCGTCGGGCATGACGATGCCGTGATTCTTCGCGCCCCCCATCGCCTGGACGCGCTTACCGGCGGCCACGCCGCGCTGGTAGACGTAATGAGCGATGTCGGAGGAGCCGACGAAGCTCACCGCCTTGATCGTCGGGTGGTCGAGGATGGCGTCCACCACCTCCTTGTCGCCGTGGACGACGTTCAGCACGCCGGCGGGCAGGCCCGCCTCGAGCATCAGCTCGGCGAGACGCACCGGCACCGACGGGTCGCGCTCGGAGGGCTTCAGGATGAAGGCGTTGCCGCAGGCGATGGCGACGCCGAACATCCACATCGGGATCATGGCGGGGAAGTTGAACGGCGTGATGCCGGCCACCACACCAAGCGGCTGGCGCATCGAATAGACGTCGATGCCGGGGCCCGCGCCCTGCGTGTAGTCCCCCTTCAGGAGGTGGGGGATGCCGCAGGCGAACTCGATCACCTCGAGGCCGCGCTGGATGTCGCCGCGGCTGTCGGCGATCACCTTGCCGTGCTCGGAGGAAAGCAGGTGCGCGAGCTCGTCCATGTTGGCTTCGAGCAGGCGCTTGAACTCGAACATCACGCGTGCGCGCCGCTGCGGGTTGGTGGCGGCCCAGGCGCCTTGCGCGGCGGCCGCGGCCTCGACGGCCGCGTCGAGCTCGGAAGGCGTGCCGAGCCCGACGCGCGCCTGGACGCGCCCCGTGTTCGGGTCGAACACCTCGCCGAACCGGCCCGATGCGGAGGCTGCGGAAGACCCCGCGATGAAATGATGGATGTCACGCACTCGGACGTACCTCGCTCTCGGTATCGGCGAACGGAATCTCGCCGACCGCGTCGTTGATGGTCGGCTGTCGCGGCGGGTAGACGAGATCGCGGCCCGCCATCAAGTCGCCGCTGGAAAGCTGGACCGATAGCCGCTCCGCGTCGACGCGGCGATACTCTTCTTCGATCGCGTCGATGGTCGGCCCGTCGGTGCCGATCGCGCGCAACGCCTCGCGCCCCATGAGCACCGCCGAGTCGAAGACCTCGCGCACGACGACCTCGACGTCGGCTTGGCGAAGCTCGATCCAGTGGCGACGATCGTAGGCGCGCGCCAGGATCCTCGCCTGCGGGAAGGCCGCGCGGATGGGGTCGATCTCGGCGCGGCCGATTCGCGCGTCGGCGGCGAAGACGATCACGTCGGCGTCGGCGGCGCCGGCGGCGCGGAGAACGTCGACGCGGCGCCCGTCGCCGTAATAGACCTTGATGCCGAAGCGGCCGGTGAGCTCGATCTGGGCCGGCTTGATGTCGATGAGCGTCACGCCGACGCCGCGCCCCAGGAGCATCTGACCGACGGCCTGGCCGAAGCGGCCGTAGCCGACGACGATGGCGTTGCGCTCGGCGTCGGTGCCGCGCGGGCCGTCGAGCATGACCTCGCGTTCGCCCACCGGCAGCACGCTCGCGAGCCGCACGAGAATGGGCGTGAGCGCCATCGAAACGGTGACGACCGCGCTGAAAAGGGTCGCCGCGGCCGGCGTCAGGAGCAGCCCGCGCTCGGCGGCGCCGAACAGCACGAAGCCGAACTCGCCGCCCTGGGAGAGGAGGAGCCCCATCGGCAGCGCGCTCTTCAATGGAGAGCCGAACAGGCGCGCCAGCAGCGCGATGATCGCCGTCTTCACCGCCATCACGGCGATCGCCAAGCCCAGGATGAGCCCGGCGCGCTCGGCGAGGATGCCGAGGTCGAGCGTCATGCCCACCGAGATGAAGAACAGGCCGAGGAACAGCCCGCGGAAGGGCTCGATGTCGGCCTCGAGCTCGTGCCGGTAGTTCGAGTCGGCGAGCATGACGCCCGCGACGAAGGCGCCGAGCGCCATCGACAGCCCGAGGCTCGCCATCACGAAGGCGCTGCCGAGCACGGTGAACAGCGCGGCGACGACGAAGGCCTCGCGCGCCCCGAGTTCGCCGATGACCCGGAACAGCGGATTCAGCAGATAGCGTCCGGCGAGCGCTAGCCCGCCGATCGCGCCCGCCGTGTAGAGCGCTTGAAGCCAGCCGGGCACGGCGTCTGGATCGGGCGCCCGGCTGAGCGCCGCCACGACGGTGAGGAGGGGGACGATCGCGAGGTCCTGGAACAGCAGGACCGAGAAGCTGCGCTCGCCCATCGGCGTATTCAGCTCCTGGCGTTCCTCGAGGAGCTGGATGACGAGCGCGGTCGACGACAGGGCGAGCGGCAGGCCGACGACCAGCGCCGCTTGCCAGGTGAGCCCGGTGACCGCGAGCACCACGCCGGTGAGCGCGAGCCCGCAGACCAACACCTGGAGAAAACCCAGGCCGAAGATGTCCCCTCGGAGCTGCCAGAGCCGCGCCGGACGCAGCTCGAGTCCGATCACGAACAGCAGCAGCACGATTCCGAACTCGGCGAAGGCGAGCGTCGACTCCGGGTCGGCGACGAGCCCGAGCGCATACGGACCGATCAGCAGCCCGGCCGCGAGGTAGCCGAGCACCGACCCGAGCTTCAGCCGGTGGAAGAGCGGGACCGCCACCACGGCGGCGGCCAGATAGACGACCGCGTCCCTCAGAAGCGTCGGTTCGGCGGCGCCCGCCACGCTAGCGTGCCGCCTTCGCGTCGTCGGCCCCGTCGCTCGCCGCGGCCTGCGCCGCGTCGGCGGCCGCTTGGAAGGCGAGCAGGATCGAGCCGTGACGCCCCTTGTGCGGACGCGCGGGAGCCAGCACGTCGACCTCGGGCCAATCGCCCGGCGTCTCCGCCTCGCCCTTGAGGAAGGCGGCGAGCGCGTCGCGCGCCCGCGCCAGCTCGAGCGGCGTCTTGCCGATGACGTCGCCGCCGAGGATCGCGGCCGACGCCTGGCCGAGCGCGCAGGCGCGCACCTCCTGGCCGAAGCGCGCGACGCGTCCCGCCTCGTCGAGGTCGACGTCGACCGTCACGCGGCTGCCGCAGATCGGGCTCACCCGCTGCACGGTCGCCTGCGCCCCCTCGAGCCGCCGCTGGTGCGGGATCGACGCCGCGAGGCGGAGGATGCGCGTGTTGTAGAGAGTCTCGGACATGGTCCTCAGCTAAGCGCCGCCGCGCCGAACGCAAGCGCGAGATCGCGCCTTTCGGACCTCTCGGCTCGAGCTTCCGGTCGCGGCTCCGGCTCTTCGGCCGTTTCCCGCGAGCGGTGGGATCCTCGGGCTATGCCCGCTTCCACGTCGTCCCGGCGGGGCCGTCCTCCAGCACGACGCCGGCGTCGGTCAGCTCCTGCCGGATGCGGTCGGCCTCGGCGAAGTTCTTCGCGGCGCGCGCTTCGCGGCGGGCGGCGATGCGGCCTTCGACCCAACCGGCGTCGATCCCGGCGGTGAACCAGGCGTCAGGGTCATCCAGCAGCAGCCCGAGCATCGCCGCCGACGCCCTGAGGCGCGCGGCGTCCTTCGATCCGTGCAGCGCCGACAGGGCGGCGAGCGCCCGCGGCGTGTTGAGGTCGTCGGCGAGCGCGGCGAGCACCTCGTCGGCCGGCCGCTCGGCCGGCGCGGCCGGCGAGCCGCGAAGCAGGTCGTACCAGCGGTCGAGCGTCGCCTTCGACTGCTCGATCAGCGCGTCGGTCCAGTCGAGCGGCTGGCGGTAGTGCGCCGACAGGAGCGCCAGGCGCAGGACCTCGCCCTTGTGCCCCTGGTCGAGGAGCCGGTCGACCGTGACGACGTTGCCGAGCGACTTCGACATCTTGGTCGAATCCATCGACAGGAAGCCGTTGTGCAGCCAGACGCGCGCGAGCGGCGCGCCGCCGTGCGCGCAGGCCGACTGCGCCACCTCGTTCTCGTGGTGGGGAAACTGCAGGTCGATGCCGCCGGCGTGGATGTCGATCGTCTCGCCGAGATGCGCCTCGATCATCGCCGAGCATTCGATGTGCCAGCCGGGGCGGCCGCGGCCCCACGGCGATTCCCAGCCGGGCTGGCCGGCGTCGCTCGGCTTCCACAGCACGAAGTCGGCGGGACTCTTCTTATAGGGGGCGACCTCGACGCGCGCGCCGGCGATCATCTCGCCCATCGGCCGCCTCGACAGCCGGCCGTAGTCGGGCCAGCTCGGGACGTCGAACAGCACGTGACCGTCGGCGGCGTAGGCGTGGCCGGCGGCGATCAGCCGCTCGATCATCGAGATCATGTGCGGCACGTGCGCGGTCGCGTGCGGCTCGACGTCGGGGAGCCGCACGCCGAGCGCGCCCATGTCGTCGCGATAGTGCCCGGCGAAGCGCGACGTGATCGCGTCGATCGGCACGCCTCCGGCGGCGGCGGCGGCGATGATCTTGTCCTCGATGTCGGTGATGTTGCGCGCGTAGACGACGTGCCCTTCGCCGTAGACGTGGCGGAGCAGGCGGGCGAGCACGTCGAAGACCA
>Ga0164290_1001779_pt1 | contig 23674 bp, 19 predicted proteins | sample Micstemetagenome_FD_108782 | JGI IMG/M metagenome (GOLD analysis project Ga0164290, IMG submission 108782) | Contaminated culture microbial community from soil near Moab, Utah, USA - Microcoleus steenstrupii SON62 (Illumina Assembly) | ecosystem: Environmental > Terrestrial > Soil > Soil crust...
AACGCTGCACTTCGCCGAGCAGGAAGTTGTATTCCTGCAGCATTTTGGCGTCGGTGGCATCGGTCGGCTTCTCGCCCAGAACCATGTAGCGGGTATTCACCGACATATTGCCGACTCGATTGCCGTCGTCCTTCAACTCGGCATCGATGACGCCGCCGTTGAGGGTGATGATGTTGCGGATCGTCTCCCGATCGCTCGAACCGTCACCGTCGATATCCATCTTGCCGACCAGGGCAAAACGGATCGCTTGTCCTGGCGACCAGGCAGGCGTGTGAATAACGTCGTTTGGCAGAATCGGATTTCGCGCGGAGTCTTCCAGGATCCGACATTCTGCCAGGTGATCCTCGATGATCCGAACAACTTCAATGCGGCCCTTCGACTCCGCCGTGGTCACGCCAGTTTCCTGAGCATCGAAGACGGTGAAGGTCGTCTGCCGACCAAGCCCATCGGCCCGACCAAGATTGATCCACACCACACGCTGCTTTTGATTCACCCAGGTAACGCGGCCGTCTGGATTCTCAAAGATGTTGTCGCGGTTCGACTCCAGGTCTTGAACCTTACCCTTGTAGCCATCCACGGTGGTCTGCAGGGTGACAATCTGCTGCTGCAACTGGGTGATCTGCTTCGTCGCGTCGTCCCGCTCTTTCTTGATCAGCTTGTCTTTTTCAGCCAACTGTGTGGCAAGTACGGCCTTTTCCTTGTTGTAGGCTTCGAGATCAGCCGCAAACTGATCGGCCTTCGTCTTCGCATCCTCCTGGGCGGTTGTGACTGCGCCTTCGGCGGTGGTCACTCGCGCCTGTTCTGTCTGCTGAACGTTGTCTTTCTCTTTTTGATAATCGGTAGCGAGGCTGTTGGCCGTCACTACGCTCGTGTTCTTGCTATTGATGGCCCCAAGCAAAAAGGCAGGTAGTGTTCGATAATTCCGCGGGCCATCTTCCGCGACATTTTCGCCGTAGAGCTTCATGTCGGCATCGAAGTTGGCCAGCAAACGGGTCACGTTCTCGTTGCCGGTAGCCGGCTTCGCTGCGTCGACTTGCTCCTTGGTGATGCCGCCGTCCCCCAGAACGTACTGCAGGGCCAAATTGTGATAGGTCACATTTCTGACCGCAGCGTCCGAGTCGGTCTTTGCTTTCTCAGCCGACTCCTTCGCAAGCATGTTGGTGTTCGCCTGCGCGTAAAACACGTAAGTCGTTATGGCGAGGATGATCGTCAGCATCGCGAACACGATGACAGCGATCTGCAAGCCCTGACTTTCCCTGGACGCCATAGTTCATCTCCTTCGCCACCTTGGGCGACGCCTCTTCAATGATCGAGCACGGCAGCAATGGCTAAGCCCGCACTCGTCGTGAACATTCGATTAGTGACGGTGAACCCGTCCGAGAACTGAAATTGCACCAGACCGCCGCGTGGCGGACGGGCCAAAACAGAAACACTTTGAGAAAAGCTCCGTCTATTCGAGTCTAAATGCCCTAATCCGGAGTGTCAACGAAATCCCCAAGTCTTTCCTGGATCTGAACTTCGAAGCGATTTAACGGCGCGGCAAGTGCTTGACATGGTCGCTGGCCGCTCCCTACGATTCAGCCGGAACACTTGTCTACCTGCTGAAGAGAACCGCTGACGCCCTCCGGACACAGTTTGATGGCCAAATCTCGCCAACAGCCGATGCTCGCTGGCTTTGAAGACCCTGCGACCCCGCCAACCACCCGAATTGATGAAGATTTGGCCCCACCTGCCTCCGCAGATTTTGCGAGTCAGTCGTTTACTGCCAGCAATGGTGCTTCGCCAACCGCCCCTTCAACTATTCCCGCCCAGATGAATCCGGGCACCCGTGCGTTAGAACAGCCTCCCACGAGGCCGCTAAACGCGAGCGACGAACGCGAGGATCTTGTCGAAGCAGCCCCCGAAGGGAGTAGTCATTCCGTCTGCGAGAAGACCGTTTACGTCGTCGACGCTCATGCGCTGATCTATCAGGTCTTTCATGCGATGCCTGAAATGACCAGCCCGCAGGGACGGCCGGTCGGAGCAGTGCAGGGCTTCATCCGCGACATGGTCGATCTCATCGAGAACCGCGGAGCCGAGTACATCCTCGTCGCGTTCGATCCGTCCGGGCCAAATTTTCGCCATGAACTCTTCGAGGAGTACAAGATTCATCGTGAGGAGATGCCAGCCGACTTGAAGCTGCAGATCCCCGTGATCCATCAGTTTCTCGAGGCGATGGGACTGATGACAGTCTCGGTGCCAGGGTACGAGGCCGATGATGTCATGGCCACGGTCGCGAGGCTGGTCGAACAGTGCGGCGGCAGCTGCCTGCTGGTCACCAGTGACAAAGACTGTCGGCAACTGATCACGGACCATGTGAAGATTCTCAACATCCGCAAGAACGAAGTGTTCGATGCGGCGGCCCTGAAGGTTACCTGGGGCATTCGACCCGATCAGGTCATCGACTTTCAGTCCCTGGTGGGAGACACGATCGACAACATCCCCGGTGTGCCGCTCATTGGACCCAAAATCGCCGCTGAACTGCTGCAAAAGTACGAGACGCTGGAGAACGTCTTCGAGCATGCCCACGAGATGTCGGGCGCAAAGCGGCGCGAAAACCTGATCAACGGCAAGGCGCAGGCGATGATCAGCCGGCAACTTGTGCGTCTCGATCCCAACGTCCCGCTTTCGGTCGATTGGCAGTCGGCCAAAGTCGGCAAATTCAATCCCGAGGCAGTCGACTACCTGTGTCGTACCTGCGGGTTCAAGCAATTGGCCCGTCGACTTGAGACGCTCATGAAGCGATTCGGGCGGGAGATACCCACCGAACCCAGTGGCGATGAGGCGTTGCTCGGTCCAACCGGTGACTTGCCGCTAACGAGTGGGTTGCTCGATGAAGTTGTGGTCGAAGCGGCCGAGCAGCAAGAGTCTGCACCTGCCGAAGAAGCGGCTTGGGAGAGTGACTACCGAACCATTGCGACCATTGATGAGCTCTCCGAATTGGTCGCCCGAATGGTCCGCCAGCGGCGGATCTCAGTCGACACGGAAACCACATCTACCCATCCGCGCTGGGCGGAGATTGTAGGTTACTCCTTTGCTTGGGCACCGGGCGAAGCCTACTACGTGCCCGTGCGCGCTCCAGAGGGGGAGCCAGCCCTGGATCCGAACTGGGCCAAGGAGTTGCTTCGGCCGATCCTGGAAGATCCAGTGATCGAAAAAGTGGGGCAGAATATCAAGTACGACATGATCGTGCTGCGCTCGGTAGGAATCGAACTCCGCGGTATTGCCTTCGACACGATGGTGGCGGACTACTTGCTTGATCCGGGCGAGCGAAGCCACAACCTGGATGATCTCGCCCGTCGGTATTTGAGACACGAGAACATTACGATCACCTCACTTATCGGCAGCGGCAAATCGCAAAAGCGCATGGACGAGGTACCGGTTGCCGCGGTTGCGCAATACGCCGCCGAAGATGCCGATGTGCCACTGCGTCTCGCAACGATCCTGGAACCGCGGCTGCAAGATCAGCAGTTAGCAGATCTGTTTTCTGATCTGGAAATCCCATTGATCGAGGTTCTCGCGGAACTGGAATACAACGGAATTCGGGTCGATCCCGAGCGTCTGCAGCACCTAAGCGCTGACTTCGGTCACCGGATTGACCGCTTGAAATCGGAAATCTACGAGCTGGCCGAGTCGAACTTCAACATCGATTCGCGTCTGCAGCTCAGCAAGCTGCTATTCGATCAATTGAAGCTGCCGGTGCTCAAGAAGACGAAGACCGGACCAAGCACCGATGCCGAAGTGCTTGAAGATTTGGCGCGAATGCACCCACTGCCCGCAAAAATCCTTGAGTATCGTCAGCTCAGCAAGCTCAAAGGGACGTACGTCGACGCGCTGCGCGATCTCATCCATCCAGAAACCGGCCGCGTGCACACCTCATTCAAGCAGGACGTCGCGGCGACAGGTCGGCTAAGCTCATCGGACCCAAATCTGCAGAACATCCCGATTCGCACGGAGCAGGGGAGGGCAATTCGCTCGGCGTTCCTACCTGGCCCCGCTGGTTGGCGGCTGCTCACGGCGGACTATTCGCAAATCGAACTGCGAGTGCTGGCACATTTTTCGAAGGATGCGACCCTCCAAGAGGCGTTTGCCTCCGAGCGAGACATTCATGCCCAGGTTGCCAGCGAGGTTTATGGGGTGCCGCTCGAAGAAGTCACTTCCTCTATGCGACGAAGTGCCAAGGCGATTAACTTCGGCGTGATCTACGGTCAAAGTCCCTTCGGACTTGCGAAAACGATCGACATTGAGCAAGGCGAAGCAGCAAAATTCATCGACGCGTACTTCGCACGTCTGCCAGGCGTCGACGAGTTCATGCAGCACACTTTGGTGGACTGCCGCCGACTTGGATATGTGACGACAATCTCGGGGCGTCGCCGGCCGGTGCAGGGAGTTCGGGACCCTGCGACCCTACGGGACAAGCGTCAACGGAATCTGCCTGAGCGAATCGCTATCAACACCGTCATTCAGGGATCGGCAGCCGACATCATCAAGCGCGCCATGCTGAACGTCTACCGACGCCTAAAGCAAGAACAGTTGCAAGCAAAGATGTTGCTGCAGATTCACGACGAACTGGTCTTCGAGTTTCCGCCCGAAGAAGAGGAAAAGCTGATTCAGCTTGTCACAGAGGAAATGTCTGAGGCTGCCAAGCTTAGTGTGCCGCTACAGGTTGATGTGAAAACCGGCCTCAACTGGGCTCAGTGTGAGCCGGTTTGATCCGAACTGGCGGCTACCAGCCAAAGCAGGATTGCTGCATGAAAGTGATCGGCGTCGTTGGCGGAGTTGCCAGTGGCAAGAGTCTCGTTACCGACTGCCTGGCGAAGGCTGGAGCAGCCGTACTGAACGCCGATTTGGTAGGGCACGCCGTGCTGCGCGAGCCCGAGGTGATCGCGGCCTTAACGCAGCGATGGGGGACTGGCATTCTCGGCTCGGACGGCCAGATTGATCGAAAAGCGGTCGCTCGAATTGTCTTTGCTGAAGACGGTGTGTCCGAGAAGCAGTTCCTGGAGTCCATCTCTCACCCACGAATTGCACACAACCTGAAGGCTCAACTGGAGGAGTGGCGCCAATCTGGAACGGTTGAGGTTGCGGTGCTGGATGCGGCGATCATGCTTGAGACCGGATGGGCAGCTATCTGCGACGAGGTGTGGTACATCGACGCACCCAACCATGTTCGTCGCGAGCGGGCACTTCGCCGAGGCTGGACAGTGGAACATTGGCAAGCCCGAGAGGCGGCTCAATGGCCAGTCGCGCGCAAGCTTGAAGCGGCGACGAAAGTGATCCTCAACGGTGGCACGCCGGAGGAAACCTGTCGTCAGGTCCATGAACTCCTGACGAAGTAAATCGGCCACATGCAGGGACTCGCATGGGTTCTCAGAACCGGAGCGATCCATCTAGGGACTTCGAGCCAACGGATTTTTCATACTCACACTCTTTCCCCTTGGCGGGGGAAAGAGCATAATGAGGTCACATTCCCAAGCTGAAGCAGCGGATGCCGACCAGGTCGACCACCTGGATTTTTCCGCTGGCTTGTCCCGTCTCCCTTCCCGGCCGGCCCGATCTGCCTCGTTCTTGGGATCCCAAACCGGAACAATTTCTTCGCCGCCAAAGCCAGCACTGGCTCTACTCCCTTGGCAGCGAAGCACACCAGCGACCGATCTTTCCCCCTAGGCAACTCACGCCCACCTATGCGCCGTTCGTGCGCGGCCCCCTCCGCCTTCTTAGGAGCATGATGCGATGGCGACCTTCAAGAACTTCCGTAATCGCGCCGATCGAGATCGACGCCGCGACAGCGGTCCGCCAACCGCCGCCTCCGACTCCAAGGGCGATACACCACGGCACCTGGAACGTCTCCGCGAGCTAGAAGCTGAGGGTGAACCGCTTTCGATCGCCGAAGAATATGCCGAGCTGGCAGATCGCGTCAGTCGAGATGGATCTGATGACGTGCAGCTTGAGCGATTGAAGGGAAGCGAAGTCCACATCGCTGAATTGCAGAAGATGAGCATGCCGCAGCTCATCGAAGAAGCGCACAAGGAGAACATGACCGACGTCGCTGGCATGAAGCGACAGGAATTGATCTTCCGCATCCTCAAAGAGCGCGTGAAGACGAATGGACTGATGTTCGGCGAAGGGACGTTGGAGATTCTGCCGGACGGTTTTGGCTTTTTGCGAAGCCCCGACTACCACTACCTTTCCTGCCCGGACGACATCTACGTATCGCCCAGTCAAATTCGGCGTTTCGGCCTGCGCACCGGAGCGACGGTTTCCGGTCAGATTCGGCCGCCGAAGGAAAACGAACGCTACTTCGCCCTGCTACGCGTGGAAGCTATCAATTATCAGGAACCCAATCAGTCCTCCGGTCGCGTTTCGTTCGACGATCTCACTCCGCTGCATCCGGATAAGCGGATCACGATGGAGCATGACTCGGAAGACATGTCGACCCGAGTGGTCGACCTCGTCACACCGATTGGCTTTGGTCAACGCGGTTTGATCGTCAGCCCTCCGCGCGCCGGCAAGACCATTTTGATGCAGAAGATGGCAAAGGCCGTGCTGCATAACTTCCCGGACGCCTATGTGATGATGCTCCTCGTGGATGAGCGGCCCGAAGAAGTTACCGACATGGAGCGTCAAGTAAAGGGACGCAATTGCGAGGTCATCAGCAGCACGTTCGACGAACCTCCAGCCCGTCACGTACAAGTGGCTCATATGGTGCTCGAAAAAGCGAAACGGCTTGTCGAGTGCGGTACCGATGTGGTGATCTTCCTCGATTCCATCACTCGATTGGCTCGCGCCTGGAATAGTGAATGCCCACAATCGGGTAAGTTGCTCACCGGCGGTCTCGACGCGAACGCTCTGCAACAGCCGAAGCGGTTTTTTGGTTCGGCTCGCAAAGTTGAGGAAGGAGGCTCCCTCACGATCCTGGCCACGGCGCTGGTCGATACGGGGAGCAAGATGGACGACGTGATTTTTGAAGAGTTCAAGGGCACGGGCAACTTGGAGATCCATCTCGACCGGCGGATTGTCGACAAGCGCATTTGGCCGGCGATTGACATCAATAAGAGCGGCACCCGGCGCGAAGAAATCCTCATGGATCCGGACGAATACCGCCGCGTTTCCGTGATGCGGCGGGTGCTGGCCGACATGAATGCTCCGGAAGCGATGGAGCTCCTCACAACTCGCCTGGCAAAGACCAAGACTAATGCCGAGTTCCTGATGAGTATGAATATGAAGTAGACTACGCCGGCTTCGCCTTGACGCTGGCTTAGCACCTGCGGATTGGGTATTCTGTCGAATGTTGGCAGCTCGTCCGCACTCTTCTCTGGTGGCAATCCATGTCCGCCGAGGCACACCTTCGCACCGATGGGTCAGCCGCTCCAGAGCCGGTGCTTGCCGAGCTAGTGCCTCCCACCTCGCCGCCTTGGCGATTCGGAATGCGGGCCATGATCGCTCTGATGGCGGTCTGCAGCGTCCAGTTCGCGCTGATGAACTGGTTCGGCGTGATCAACGGTCTCCTGCTCGCGATCGCTCTGTGCTTCCTGGCGTTCTCCGGCGTCTTTGTGGTGGCGGTCCTGCTAGTTCGAGGCAACTCCGTCTGGCTGGAACGATTGGACATTATCGGGATCCGCCTCGTCATTGCTATGGTGGTGCTGATCATTGGGACGGTCCTCGCGGGCGGCGGCAAGGTGGGCATTGATCAAGTGACCCGGATCGTGATACGGCGCGCGATGCAGAAGGACCTCGGTCTATCGACCGAACGAGTCTACGTCATCGAAAACAACAACCCGCTTTTCGCCCTGGAAGTGGCGAACGTGAAATCAGGAGGCGTCGCAGACCGAGCCGGTTTGCGAAAGACCGACGTCATACTGGTGCAGGATGGCGAGATCGAAAATTTCTACCTGGAACTAAACCGCCTCCGGGGCAAGGAAGTCGACCTGAATGTGGCGGGCAAAGCGGCGAATCAGCCGCTCGAGAAGTGTCAGCAATGGCAAGTCTCGCTTCCCATTCCGGCACAGTAGCTTCCCTGCTATTTTGGCGGAGCATTTCAGTTCTTCCTCGCCAAAGATACGCTTGCACTTGTCCCACGAAACGGTCAACGTCGGCCTCCGCTTATCGGAGACTGCTCGAATAAATCCTGATGGCATGGCCATCGCCATGCCTCGTGGTCGAGACTCCGCTGGCAAACGTCAGTACGATCGGGTCTCGTTTCTCGAGTTGGACGAAGACAGCAACCGACTTGCTGCCGGACTGCATCGCATGGGCGTTCGACCCGGAATGCGACTGGCACTCATGGTGCCTCCAAGCATCGACTTCATTTCGTTTGTCTTTGGGCTGTTCAAGGCGGGCGTCGTTTCGGTATTGGTCGATCCCGGTATGGGTCGCCGAAACATGATTCGGTGCCTCGCCGATAGCCAGCCGGATGGTTTTGTCGGAATACCGCTTGCCCAGGCCTTGCGAGTGTTGCTGAGGCATCGCTTTCCTTCCGCAAAACACAATGTGACGGTCGGCAGGCGCTGGTTTTGGGGTGGGTCGACCGCGGCTGATCTCCGCCGCACTTCCCCGAACGAATTTAAGCCCGTTCGGACTGCGTTCGACGATCCGGCTGCCATCATTTTCACCACAGGAAGCACGGGACCGCCGAAGGGAGTGCTTTATCGGCACGGCAACTTTAATCGCCAGGCCGACGAAATACGTGACTTCTACAATATTCAGCCAGGAGAGATTGACCTGCCCGGATTTCCCCTATTTGCGCTCTTCAACTGCGCGATGGGCGTATCGACCGTCATTCCTGACATGGATCCGACCCGTCCAGCCCAGGTCGATCCTCGTAACATCATCGAGGCGGTGCACGATTTCAGCATAACGCAGGCCTTCGGGTCGCCGGCGCTTTGGAATGTGGTCGGACGGTACTGCGAGAAGAACGGGGCCAGGCTGCCAACGCTCAAGCGAGTACTCTCCGCAGGGGCGCCCGTTCCTCCGCATGTACTGCGGCGGATGAAGGCCTGCATTCACTCGGACGGGGACGTGCACACTCCATACGGCGCCACCGAAGCTCTGCCCGTAGCCTCAATCGCCGCCAGCGAAGTGCTTGCGACAACGGCCGCACGCAGTGCGGAAGGGGCGGGAACATGCGTCGGCCGAAGATTTCCGGGCATCGATTGGAAGGTGATTCAAATCGACGACGGCCCGATTCCGACGATGGACCAGGCGGACGAAATACCAGACGGCGAGATTGGCGAGTTGATCGTTCGCGGTCCGGTGGTCACGACCGAGTACGTGACCCGTGCGGACTGCAATCCGCTACACAAGATTGTCGACGGCGATACGTTTTGGCACCGCATGGGTGACGTTGGTTACTTGGAAGCGGATCCAGGCGGCGATCGTCGCAACCAGCGATTCTGGTTCTGCGGTCGCAAGGCGCATCGGGTGACGCTGCCTGGGCAGACGCTATTCACCATCCCTTGCGAGGCAATCTTCAACCAACACCCAGCGATTTACCGTTCAGCCCTCGTTGGTGTTGGCCCACATGGCCGCCAGCGTCCAGTGCTGATCGCCGAACCGTGGCCCGAGCATTGGCCCCCCGGCAGCGCAGCCCAGCAAGCTCTGCTGAGCGAACTGCGCGCGATGGGCCAAAAGTATGGGCACACGAAGCCGATCGCCGACTTCTTCCTAATGCGAAACCTGCCGGTCGACATCCGCCATAACGCCAAAATCTTCCGCGAAAAGCTGGCCATTTGGGCTGCGGGGAAACTTGGTGTGCGGGTGAACGATTAGAAGTTACATCCCAATACCAGTCGTTTGATCGCCCCTCCCTCGTTTTCGGGCAAAATGCTACGATGGCGAGCTTTCCGAGAAGTGTCCACCCACCGTCCGCGAGCAGGTTCCCCATCCCATGAAAGCCGTTGCCGTAATTCCCGGTAAGCCGCACAGCGTTCATCTGACCGATGTTCGTAAACCGTCGCTCGACGATGTCAAAGACGGTCATGGCGTGCTCGTCAAGGTTTTGAAAGTCGGCGTGGATGCGACGGACCGAGAAATCAACGACGCCCTGTACGGCAACGCCCCTCCTGGCGACAGCCACCTCGTCATCGGTCACGAGTCCTTCGGCATTGTCGAAGCCGTCGGTCCGAAGGTCCGCAACATCAAGCCCGGCGATTACGTCACCGCAACGGTTCGTCGGCCCGGTGGTTCGATCTACGACATGATCGGCACCTACGACATGACGAGCGAGGAGACCTACTACGAACGCGGCATCAACTTGCTGCATGGCTACCTGACCGAGTACTTCGTCGATCACGACGAGTACATCGTGAAGATCCCGCAAGGCCTCAAGCACCTGCACGTGCTCATGGAACCAATGAGCTGCGCAGCCAAGGCTGTGCATCAGGCGTACGAAGTTCAGCGGCGTATGCGTGTCTGGCGGCCTAAGACGGCGTTCGTGATGGGCGTTGGTCAGATCGGCTTGCTGGCAACGTTGGTTCTGAAGCTTCGCGGCCTCGATGTCTATGCGTTCGCTCGTTCCAAGTCCGGCACGCTGAGCAGCAAGATCGTCGAAGGTCTGCAGGCGAATTATGTGAGCACCAGCGAGACCAGCGTCGACGAGGTGGTGAAGAAGGTCGGCAAGGCCGATCTCATTCTCGACGCGACCGGCAGCAGCCACATCGCGTTCGACAGCATGAAGGCACTCGGCCACAACGGCGTGCTGGTCTGGACGAGCATCACCGGCGCTGATCGAAAGCACGAAGTGCCGTCGGACAAGATCAACATCGACTGGGTGCTCGGCAACAAGCTGCTGCTGGGCAGCGTGAATGCCAACCGCGAGCACTTCGAGATGGGCATCAAAGATCTGGCGATGGGCGAGATGACCTATCCCGGTGTGATTGGCCAGATTCTCACCAACCCGATCGATGGGCTCGACAACTACAAGCAGATGATGGATCTGCTGACTCAGGAGCGACCGCCGCTTAAGGTCTACATGAACGTAGCGAGCGAGTAGGACGACGAGTCCTTAGACCTTGTTCCCACGCTCTGAATCGAGTGTGGCAAAGTAAGCGGCAGGTGCAGGCCCAAGGTCGCTCAGTGTCCGCAGAGAGCGTTACGACGCGGAGCGTCGTAACGAGGAAGTACCCAAGTGCTGGCTCGAGGATCAGCCAGCAAGCCGGCGAATCGGGCTCGCCTGCTTCGCTCGGTGCCAGTGCGGCCCACGCAGAATCGGCCGAGCTTCGTCGATCCGAATGCCGGACGGCTTCGTCGCCGGACCATCCCAGCGGTGGGCGGCGATCGAATCGAGAATCCGGTCCGCAACGGCTACCGCATCGCGACCGTCGCGACCGCTGACTCGTACCTGGCGTCCAGTTTGGATCGCCTGCAGAAAATCGCGCTGCTCTTCCAAGATTGCGTTGATATCCGGTCCCGCGAGTTCCTGAATCGGCAGGTAATCCTGGAAAACCCGATCCTTGAGCTGCGTTTTCGCTTCGGGCGACAGGGAGTTTACGTCCACTTCGCCGCCGAGCACCGCGTCGCTTGGCCGCATGAGCGAAGCCTTCTTCGCCCCGAAATCGAGCGTCGCGAAAGCATCCCGGGTATAGATGTGCATCGCCCGCTGGGCTTGCGGAGCTACGCGAGAAGCCGCGAGCTGAGCGACACAACCACCGGCGAAAGTCAGTGTTGCCCGAGCCCAGTCTTCATGCGGGCCGAAGACTGCGGCACCAAGTGCCTGAACATCGACAAGATCATCGCGGACCAACGAAAGGACGACGTCAATGTCGTGAATCATCAGATCGAGCACGACGCCAATGTCGGTTGATCGGCAAGTATAAGGCCCGCAGCGCATCGCTTCGATGAACTTCGGTTCCCCCAAATGTTGCTCAGCGGCGAGCAGCGCGGGATTAAAGCGTTCGACGTGCCCGACTTGCAAAACGCGATGCTGGGCATCGGCAACAGCGATCAGCTCATTCGCCTCGGCCGGATGCAGAGTAATCGGCTTCTCCACCAGCACATGCACCCCGGTGCGGAGCAGGTCGACGGCAACGTCCGCATGAAACTGCGTCGGCGTCGCGATGATCGCCGCATCGATCGAACCAAGCAGGGGCCGATGATCGGCGTGAGATGCGGTTTGAAGTTCCGCTGCCAGTTGCTCGCGGGCTGGGGCGACGGGGTCGACGACGGCGATTAGATTCGCTTGCGGAAGCTGCTTCACCAGCCGAGCATGGATCTTCCCAAGATGCCCCACTCCGATCACGGCAACGCGAACCTGGCTCACGCGGCTCTCCTGCGGTCGCGGGCCCTGCCGTTGCGACCGTCGTGCTGGAATTCAAGAAAGTTCAGCAAATGGTTCACCGCTGGGGCAAGCATTCCCGCGGCACGCAACATCTCGCGAGCCCGATCGAGACCGACCTTCGTGCGGTAGATCAGCCGATGGGCTTCGGCGAGGGCTGCAATGGCGTCTGCTGAGAAGTTATTGCGTTTCAGGGCTACGATGTTAATGCACCGCGGCCGAGTCGGATTGCCTTCACACAGCATGTACGGCGGCACGTCATGGAGCACGCGACTCAGTCCGCCCGTGAAGCTGAAGCTGCCGATGGTGCTGAAGTGATGCACGGCGACTCCGCCCGACAGGGTCGCATCGTCCTGCACGTGCACGTGTCCACCCAGCAGTGTGGCATTGGCCATGATCACGCGATCGCCCACGCGGCAGTCGTGAGCGATATGGCAGCCTGCCATGATGTAGCCGTGGCTGCCGAGCGTGGTGATACCGTCTTCTTTCTCGGTCCCACGATTAATCGTCACGCCTTCGCGGATCAGATTGTGGTCGCCGATGATCACCTGCGTATCGCTGCCGCGGTAGCTGATGTCCTGCGGATCGCCACCGATCACAGCCACCGGGAAGATGCGATTGTGCTCGCCAATCGTGACACGGCCCATGATGGTTACGTTGTTCAGCAACCGGGTGCCGCGACCGATGCGGGCCTGGGGACCGACGACGCACAGCGGGCCGATCTCAACGTCGTCGTCGAGCTCCGCTCGCGGATCGACGATCGCACTTTTGTCGACGTGGACCGACATGGATGTTTTCTCGTATGCCGTGTTGGGCGACGATCAACCGGTTCGTCGCAATCCTTCTTCCATCCGCCCCTCGAGCAGCAGCACCTTCACCAGCTCCGCATTGAGCCGATGGCCGCTGCGATGGGCGATGAACTGACCGATCAGGTCGCAGCCCGCCAGGGCTAAATCGCCGACCAGGTCGAGCGTCTTATGACGGACACATTCGTTTTCGAATCGCAGCTCATTGTCGATCGGCCCTTCGTCGCCGAAGACAAGCAGATCGCTGTGAGTTACCCGGCTGCCCAGCCCGCGCTCGCGGAGCCAATCGGCTTCTTCCTTAAGTAGGAAGGTCCGCGCCGAGGAAAGTTCGCTGCGGAAAGTTTCCGGCGTCACGCACAGTTCGATCGACTGCCGGCCGATCGGATTGTCGCTGCCAAAATCCATCTTGTACTTGAGCGACAGCATGTCGCCGCGGATCGGCCGGGCTTCGACCCAGGTTTCATCGTTTCCGACTCGGGTGACGTCGGTCACAATCAGCCGGCGTCGCACCACTTGCTGAGCAACGATGCCGGCCTTGTTAATCGCCTCGACAAACGGAGCACACGAGCCATCGCAGCCCGGCATTTCGGGAGCGTCGACCCAAACCTCGCAGTTGTCGACATGCAGGCCATACAGAGCGGCCAGGATGTGCTCGACCATCTCCACCTGAGCCCCGTCGGCTGCCAGAGTGGTGCGTCGAGGAGTTTCGACCCGGTACTGCACCTGAGCCGGAATGCGCCGTGTCGGCGACAAATCCTGACGGACGAACGTCACGCCGCTGCCAGCCGGAGCAGGTCGCAGCTCGACTCGCACGTCCTTCCCGCTCCAGTATCCGAAGCCGGTGACAACCGCGGTGCCCGCCAGAGTACGCTGATTTCGAAGGCTTTTGGTCAAGGGTGTTCTAGCTTCAGTACGTGGTAAGACAAGGTGCTGCATCGTTAGAATCCGCGCTCGCCGCCTCGACTCGACTTTTGACTTGCCGCTCTCGGTCTGCCCGACCGAGCCACTCGCTCGCGACCAGCGCGAACGAGTTCTTCCGCTCACCGCTGCCTCATCGACAGCAGCCTTCTTCGACTACCGCTGCACGCCAGCCGCTGGACGAGAGGCCGAAGGAATCTGCGGACCGGTCGGACGCGTCGTTCCGCCAGTCGCAGGAGCAGTCGTGCCGCGATTCAAGTCTTCCAGGATGAACGAAGTGATATCCAGCCCCTGCTGATACACTACGGCCCGATTCACACCCTGCAGCACCGAGGCGCGATCGTCTTCCTTCATCTCGTCGCCGTTGTATCGCATGACCAGGCCGATGCGATTGCGGATCGAGAAGTTTTGCACGCTCTGCTCGATTTCTTTGTAAACGTGGTAGTAAACGCGGGCTTCCTGCTCGAGAAACTCCTTCCGCTTCAGGCCGATCTTCACCTGCATTTCCGAAGTCATGCGGGCGATCTCTTCTTCCTTCTGCTTGTACTCGAGGCTGCCTGCCTTGAACGACTGCAGCTGCTCGGCCAGGGTCTTCATCTTGGTCTGCTCGCCGCGGACGAAGGTATCGAAGTCTTCGATATCCTTCTTGATGTCCTGCATCGCGGCGTTGAAGCGATTGTGCTTCTTGAAGATCTGGGCCACGTCGATCACGGCCACGTTGGTACCCGTCGGCGATCCGGCGGCAACTGGGGCAGCGGTGCGAGGAGCACCCGCACCAGCCGCTCCTTGCTGAGCACTTACTTGTGCCCCGAAGGCGAGGGTGATAACAGAACCGGCCACGAACGTGGCGGACAGGAAGGAAATTTTCACGCTCAGCACTCCTTGCTTCAGGGTGGTCATCCTGACCAGCGGGCGGGTATTCGGTTTCTTATGGCCCTGACGGGAAAGGGCAAAAGTTGGCGTATTGTGCCGTCAACTTCGCAATCGGTAAAGGTCAGTCGCGAAAGCCTTTTGCACGCGGAAAACACTCCGCTAGCAAGCCGTTCGCCATGCCAATCCCTCTGAGGATACGTATATCGGTCGGCCTGGCAAAATGTATTGATTATTCCGGCAAAAATCAGCGGAGAGGCGGATCGACTTTAACCGGGACGTAAGACGCCCCGGAGAACAACCAATCCATCTCGATCCGACGTAGCTGAATTCGCCAGAATTCAGACGAGTCGATACTCCATTCGTTGGGCGGCTGAATTCTGGCGAATTCAGCGACGACCAACGCTCTACTCCTTCCGCTTCTCCAGCGTCACTTCGAGCTCAACTTCCTTGCCATCCCGCTTCACCACCACCTTCACCTTATCGCCGATCTTGTACTTTCGCAGGGCACTATCAAAATCCTCCAGATTCGCAATCTTGCTCTCGCCCAGGCGGACGATCACATCGCCACCCTTGAGCCCACCCTTATCGGCGGGACTGCCCGACGACGCCCCCGAGATGGCGTATCCTTCAATATTTTGGCTGAAATCGGGGATGCTGCCGAAGTACGGCCGATCCCCGTCGCCACCGCCGATCACCTCCACCTTTTTGATCTGCACGTACTCAGGACGGGTCTTCTCGGCATCGGTCGCTAGCACTGTGTCGACTACCATGTCGGCAACTCGCCGCATACCGCTCACGTTCAACTTCTCGCTGTCGTCGCTCGGCCGGTGGTAATCGCTATGCGTGCCGGTGAAGAAGTGCAGCACGGGGATATTCTTGGAGTAGAACGAAGCATGGTCGCTCGGGCCGAAGCCACCCGCATACTTGGTCAGTTTGAAGCCGTGCTTCTCGCCAAGCTCGTCGACCAGTGCCTCGAATTGCTTTGCTGTACCCGTGCCGTACACCATCAGCTTCTCTTCGTTCAGCCGGCCGACCATGTCGAGATTGAACATCGCGACGGTGCTGTCCAGCGGAAACCGCGGCTCACGCACGTAGTGGGCACTGCCAAGCAGACCTCGTTCTTCGCCCGTGAACGCCATGAACACGATCCGGCGGTTCGGCTTTTTGCCGGTCGTGCTCAGACGATGGGCAATTTCCAAAAGCGTTGCCGTCCCCGAGCTGTTATCGTCGGCACCGTTGTGAATCGCCGTAGTCCAAGGAGCGAGCGAACCAGCACCGCCGAGACCCAAGTGATCGTAATGAGCACCGACGACAATGGTTTCATTGGCCAGCGGTCCTTCACCTTCCAGCACGGCGATCACGTTCTTGATCTCCGCCTGCTTCTGAATGATGCTCGCCTCGCCTACGACGCGGTAACCACTCAGTTCGAAGCTTCGCGGCTTAAGATCCGCGTCGATCTCTTTCTCAAGTGTCGCAAGGTCGGGCTTGTCCATCGCTCGCAGAGCCCGATCAATCACTTCGCGCTTCGCGAAAAAGACCGGTGTCTTTCGGCTGATGCCGGAGTCTCCAGCCCCGCTGAAGGGCAGCACGCTGTCCTGGTCAGTTTCCAGCCGCTTGCTTGTTTCGGCAAGCTGCTGCGCGACTTTGGTCACTTCCTCGGCATGCTTGGCAAGCTCCGCAGCTTTCTCAGGAGTCGGCGCCGGCCGTTCGGCTGCCAGCTTAGCGAGTCGATCGAGTGCGTCGGTCCAAAGCTTGGTCTCCTGCTCGCGCCGGGTGGCCAGTTCGTTCGAATCGTTGACGAAGACGATTGCTGCCGCCCCATGCTCGAACGCGTTGGATATCTTTCGCATGAACAGGGCATGCTGCGACGGTTTCTCGCCATCGAACTTGCTCTTCGGATCGTTCGCCTGCGGTTCCTTGCGAAGAATGACAACGACTTTTCCCTCGACGTCGATGCCCGCGTAGTCGTCGTATTCATGGTCCTTTGAGGTAATGCCGTAGCCCACGAACACGAGCGGCGCATCAATCTCGCCGCTACCGCCGGCCGCCATCGGCGTGAAATCTTCGCCCAGTTTCAGGTCCCAGTGTTCCTGCGGCTGTCCGTTCTTGCCAGTCGGCCCGACAACGGCCAGCTTGTTCGAATCTTCCGGGCCCAACTCGGTAGAAACGGTAATCTTGAACTTCTGGAACGGGGTGCCGTCGTACAAGTCCGTCCGGAGGCCCAGCTTGCGCAACTCGTCGGCCAGGTAGTCCGCTGCTTTATCGAGTCCCTTGGTGCCCACTCCGCGACCTTCCAGCTCATCACTGGCGAGATACTCGGCGTCCTCGGTCAGCCGCTGCTCGGACAGCGCTGCATTCTCAGCCGCCAGGGCAGGGATCCCAGCCGCCAGCAAAGTGGCCACAACGACAATCGCAGGACTGCCTGTCGAGACGCGACGAAGGATGAAAGGAGCGATCAAACGCATAGAGCAGGTTCTTTTTTATAGTCCGTTTGTGATTGCCCAAGACGGGCTCGGTGGCGGCAAGTGGTTTTGATTCTTTCGCTTAGGCTCGCGAGTGTCAATGCAATAGCAAGGTTGCAGGCGACTAACTAGCCGGCCGCGTCCATCCACCTTCTAATGTTTATTGCGCCGCCCTAAGGCACTCTTGCGGCGAAGTTCGGCCAGAGCGACGAGCTCGAGCAAGTTCGCAACCCATCCCGTCTCAATACTAGGGGGCGCATCGCTTTGCAAAAACATCCGGCAGTAACCGCAAGATGTTCCGCCGAGGGATCTTCGCTCACCAGTGCCCATTACAAACTCCAGTCTCAAAAAGAAACCCACTACCCCCCTTGTGGTGACCAGCTCCACAACAGATCCGCTCAACAACTGTTCAATTATTATACACAAACAACGCGATGAAAGTCAAGCAACAACGGCACACTTTCCGCCGCTGCCTTTCCTCGCCCTGAAACTTAAACCCTTAAATTCGAAATCATAAATCCCAAATCCAAAATCCAAAATTCGCCCCATGCGCACTTACGGTGTCATCTTCGACGTCGACGGCGTGCTCGTCGATTCCTACGACGCTCACTACGAGAGCTGGCTCGGCCTCGGCCGAGAGCGCGGCTTCTCGATGAGTCAGGACCAATTCGTCCGCACTTTCGGCCGGACGAGCCGGGAGGTGATTCGGGAGTGCTGGCCCGACCGGGCCACCTCCGACGAGGTGGTCTGCGAGCTGGACGAGCGAAAAGAAGCCGTCTATCGCGACCTCCTCGCCCAGGACTTTCCGGCCATGGACGGCGCTCGCGAATTGATCGATGCCCTCGCCGCGGCCGGCTTCGCCTTGGGTGTCGGTTCATCGGCTCCGCCAGCCAATGTGGAATTGACGCTGGAACAACTCGGCCGGCGGGACAGCTTCCAGGCGATGGTGACGGGGGCCGATGTACGGTTCGGCAAACCAAACCCACAGGTTTTTCTCATCGGAGCCGAACGTCTCGCCCTGCCACCGTCGCACTGCTTGGTCATCGAAGACGCTCCAGCCGGCGTCGAAGCGGCCCATGCCGGCGGCTTCGTCTGCATCGGCCTCTTGAGCAAGGGACGCACCGAGGACCAGCTGCGCGAGGCCGATCACGTCGTACGGAGTCTCCGCGAAGTAACACCCGAGCTAATTGCCCGTATGATCGAAAGCGGACCGCGGCCGCAAAACTGAGTAAAAGTGTTCGATTGCCCCCGGCGTCCAAGTCAGCAACAGCAATGAAGAAGCATTTCCCCATTTTCATATTCCTGATCGTGGTAGCGCTTTTGGGCGTCGTTTGGTACCTCGACCGCTTACTTCCTCCTCAGGTCGACTATGTGCTGCAACAGCCCGACGCCGTTGAATTGATTTCCCTCGATCCCGAAAAGCAGATGGACCGCTTTCGCGAACCGAATGATCCACATGCCTGGAAAGCACTGGGTGTGCTAAAGGCCAAGACGCCAGAGCAGCGACAGCAGCTCGTCTCCGCTTTCCGCGATGTCGTTGCCAGGCGTGAACCAAGGCGCTGCTTCTGGCCCCGACATGCGATCCATGCAACCCGCGGCAAGACGACCGTGGATCTCGTGATTTGCTTCGAATGCGAGCATGCCCGCGCGTTTGTGAATAACAAGCTGCTCCCGCGCGAAATTCCCGTCTCAGATCGCGGCGCTGAGGCTTTCAACCAGCTTTTGTCGAACGCCAAAGTTCCCTTGCCGCCCAAGGAATGAGTCGTAGGCAATGACTAACTCGATGCAAGATCACACGAGCCATCGGCTCACTATCGTCGCTGTTTTCTTGTTTTCGCTCGCCGGCTGTTCGGGCACGACCAGTCAGAATCGGCTGGCCGCACCCGTGACGGCCGCTCTGGAAAAGCCCGACCAATTCATCCTTTACTCTCTCAATCCCGACAGTCGCCACGCTCCCGACGACAAGCAGAGCGAAGACAACTTTCATGGTTACCTCGTGCTTGGAGAGACCTCGATTGATGATCGAGCGGAGCAGAAGAAGCTCGTCGACGCCCTGCAGCGCGGCATCGCTGAAAGCGATGGGACGGTCGCCGGATGTTTCAATCCCCGTCACGGAATCCGAGTGGTGGTTGGAGACAAAATTTATGACCTCGTAATCTGCTTTGAGTGCCTTTCCGCCCTCGTCTACGAAGATGGAACCCGCCGACAGCAAGTTCTGGTCACCAAGTCGCCACAGCCGACTTTTGACGCCGCGCTGCAAGCTGGCGGTGTGAAACTGCCCAAACAGGCGGAATGAATCGCGGGCATCACCCTGTCACTCGCGTCGGCTTGCGGTTTGCACCGACTTGTGGCTATGGCACACCTTGTTCTTCTCGGCGATTCGATCTTCGACAACGGCGTGTACGTGCCGGGCCACCCCGACGTCGTCCAGCAACTGCGCGCGAAACTGGGGAGTGCAGATGAGGCGACGCTGGTGGCGGTCGATGGCAATGTGACCGCCGATGTGGAGCGGCAACTCGCCCGGATGCCCGCCGGCGTGACGCATCTGTTCATCAGTGTCGGCGGCAACGATGCCCTGCGCGCCAGTAGCCTGCTCCACGAGCGGGTGCAATCCGTGGCCGAGGGAGTCGACCGTCTGCGGCGGGTGGTCAGCCAGTTCGCGGCGGACTACGTGGAAATGCTTGCCGGCGTGGCCGGCCATAATAAACCAACGACCGTCTGTACGATCTACGATTCCATCCCGGGTCTGGAACCCGCAGCCGTCACGGCGCTCGGCGCCTTTAATGAAGTGATCCTCCGCGCCGCCTTCCACCGCGGCCTGCCGGTGATTGACCTCCGTCTGGTCTGCAATCAAGCGAGCGACTACTCCCCCCGGTCGCCGATCGAACCCTCCCACCTCGGCGGAGCGAAAATCGCCACAGCGATTGCCACCGTCTTCCGCGAGCACGATTTCAGCGGCCGCCGAACAACCGTCTACAGCTGAACACCCGTAGCCGGAACGTAACACGTTCCGCGGAATGGCGATGGTGGCTAAGCGATCTGGTTAAGGCCCTTCCCGCAGCTCCGGCCTTTGTAGCCCCGAGCGTATCGGCCCGTTGGCGGACGATTAACTTACCCTTCGGCCTTCTAGATCAGGCTAGCTTTCGGCGAGGTTACTGAGGCGATTTTTCTTCAGGGAAGCTTGTCCCAGAAACCTCACGAGCAGTTCATGACGGGAGTTCACTTCTAGGGTACGGTAAATTGCTTGAATGTGGTTATGCACCGTTCGTGGGCTCGTATCACACCTGGCGCCGATAGCCTTCTCATCAAGTCCATCGAGCAGGAAACGCAGAACTCGGGTTTGAGCCGGCGTGAGGTCGCCCGTGTCAGCTTTGAACCTGGTCGGTTGATACCTGAGCTTTACGGTAGAAGCGATCTCCTGCGCAATCTGAGCTGGAGTCAGCGGCGACGCAGTTAAGAGCAACGGGACTGCTCCCAGCACGAGAAGGTCTCCCACTGCGAGTTTTGCGGACTTGACCGCGAGGCCGTTGAGGAAGGTGCCATTGCGACTCTGCAGGTCCTCTACGATGACCGTTTCGTCCTTCCTGAGTAGGCGAGCATGCCTCCGTGAAATCGACGCATCGCGAATAACAATACTACAGCTAGAGGATCGCCCTAGCTCGTACTCTTCATTCGTTAATTGAGTCGGGAGATCAAGACCGAGATTTGATGCTGCGCATATCCACACGGAATTGCCTCCGAAACCCACTCTGTCGGACAGTGAATCGCATTTTGCATAGGATCCAAGGCTATGGCAAGCGAGCTTAGTCCGATCGGACTATAGGCAAGCGGATCTCTCGTCGTAGGGTAAGTGTAGGTGCATCTGATTTGCTGCCTTCGCCCCCTCAAGAGTTCCACCATGCCTTACAGTAGTGCCGCGAATCCTTTCCGTTTGTTCATTTGCCATGACGCCGACGGCTTGCAACTGGCCGTCGAACTGCGCCAGCAACTCCTGGACTACGGCATCTCAGCCTTTGTCGCGCACGAAACGCAGTCGCCTTCAGTGAACTGCGGCGGTCGCACTCAAATCCAAGAAGCGCTTCGTGAGATGGACGGTCTGGTGGCATTGGTCACGAGGCAGTTCTCGGCCAATGCATGGTGCAATCAAGAACTCGGGTTCGCAATGGGCAAGGGTGTGCACATCCAGTGCATCGAATTGTCAGGCAGGCCCGGAGGTTTAGCCGCAGCGTCACCTCTGCTGTCGATCCCGACGGATTTTGACCTTGCGCTCTTGATCGGCCGGTGCATCGCCCGGGATTCACTCGCTAGCGAACGCCTTCGACCCGCAGCGATCGAAGCCGTCTTTAAACGCACGGCCAGTTCGATCGAGAGCGGACTAGGATTTTTGGAAAGTATTGCCTGGCCCGGCAGTGGTGCAGCTGACCAGCTATCTCGGGCCCGGGTGCAGATTGGGGATATCTTGCGCCCGGAAAGTATGAGACGGTTAGACCGCCTCATTGAACGTTGGCGAGAATTGACTGAGGGAGACGAATCCAAGGCAAAGATTCGACTCGCACAACCGCGGGAGCGTAGGTCGGGTCGAGCAAGTCGCGGCTACATGCCGCTGGTCGGTCCCTTCTGAGAACGCAGTCGACGTCCTAAAACACCGCGCCTTCCTGCTCTCCAAACACCGGGCCTGGTTTAGCCGATTGATCGCCTGCACGGGCAACTCCGAGATCAGTACCTGCCTAGCATTCCCAATAGGCCAGACGCTCACCATAGCCGTGATATTCCATCACCCATCGTTCCGAACCTTCCTTCGCTGGGCCATGCCTCGCCGTTAATCGGTCCATGCTGGATTCCGTCGACCCGCGCAAGTATCCTAAAACTCGGCCAAAGTGCCGCTCCTGCCTCCCTCGGCCGACTCGCTGCCAGATGTCGGCCGCCATCCTTGGTTTGCATTTCTAGACGAGAGGATCGCATGACACGGGCGATTGTGTGTTTGGGCGTCTTCGCTGCCTCGCTGTTGAATATCGGTTTTGCGGCCGGCCAGGAATTGTTTCCAGACAAGGCACTGGAAGCCGTCGTCCGCAGTTACGTCTTCGAAAAGCGCAACAACGCCGAACCGCTCACCGAAGCCGACGTGCAGAGCATTTCGACGATCGTCGGCAAAGGAAAGAAGATCACGAACCTGGCGGGCCTCGAGAAGTGCAAAAGCCTCGCACTGCTCGATTTGGAAAACAACGAGATCGTTGACGTCACGCCGATCAAGGACCTGAAGCTCATTCAGTCCCTGAACCTGGCCAAAAACAAGATCGAAAACATCGGCCCGCTCTCCGAACTGACCAACATGCAGTACCTGGAGCTGACGGGCAATAAAGTGGCCGACCTGGCGCCGCTCGGAAAGATGTCGAACTTGCGGAACCTTTACGCGTCCGGAAATCAGATCAAGGACATCGCGCCGATCGCGCCGCTGAGCAAGGTCTATTCGCTCTACCTCGAAGGAAACCCGGTCGCCGATTTCAAGCCGCTCGCCAGTCTGAAGAATCTTGAGCGCCTCGATCTGCAGGGAACCGGCATCGCCGACCTATCGCCGCTCAGCGAGCTGACCGAATTCCGCTACCTCTTTCTGCAGAACAACAAGATCGCAGACCTTGGTGTACTAGTAGCGATGGCCAAAAAGGATGCGGAAGGCCAGAAGCGTTTCGCGCCGTTCTGGCGAGTCTATCTGGCCGGCAACCCGCTCAGCGACGCCGCAAAGGGCGCTCAAGCCGAGGAACTGCGAAAGTACGGCACCCGGCTGTTCCTCGAAAGCAACGAGAAGTAGGGCGGGACTGGTTGCTGATCCCAGCCGCCTAGCTAACTCCGTCCCAGGCTCCAGCCTGGGACGAAACTACGGCGAGGCTCTGCCTCGCGAGCCCCGCGACAATAGCGCAACCACCCGAGTGTCGCTGGTTAGCGACGCTTCTCAGAAATGTTCGCTCATCGCGGTTCTAAACAACGCGTCTAAGAAGCGTCGCTAACCCCAGACAGTGACCATACAGGGGGAATTGCGATCCTAGAACTCAGTGGGGCAGACATTCCTGTCTGCCGGCTCACTTAGTGATCGAGAATGAATTCATTGCTGTTGAGCAGCGCCCACCACACATCGGCAAGCGCCTGGGCCTCTTTCCCTTGGCCAGCTTTAGCAACAATCTGCTGAGCCGCATCCAGCTCACGCTTGGTCGGCTTGCGGGAAAGTGCGGCGAGGAACAGGTGTTCAAGCTTCTCCGACACCTTCATGTTGCTGCGATTTACGCTGGCGAGTAGGCCGTCGTGCTCGCTGC
>Ga0164290_1001780_pt1 | contig 23664 bp, 26 predicted proteins | sample Micstemetagenome_FD_108782 | JGI IMG/M metagenome (GOLD analysis project Ga0164290, IMG submission 108782) | Contaminated culture microbial community from soil near Moab, Utah, USA - Microcoleus steenstrupii SON62 (Illumina Assembly) | ecosystem: Environmental > Terrestrial > Soil > Soil crust...
CATCAAGCAACTGGCGCTGCGCATGCACGCCGAAGGCCCCAAGCGCATGACCCTGCGCGCCACGGGCCCCGGCGCCGTCACGGCCGGCCAGATCGACGTCCCCTCGGACATCGAGGTGCTGAACCCCGACCACGTGATCTGCACCCTGGACGAGGGCGCTTCGGTGCGCATGGAACTGACCGTCCAGAACGGCAAGGGCTATGTCGCCTCCGAGCTGAACCGTCCGGAAGACGCCCCGATCGGCCTGATCGCCGTCGACGCCCTGTATTCGCCGGTCAAGCGCGTCGCCTATCGCGTCGAGCCGACCCGTCAGGGCCAGTCGCTGGACTATGACAAGCTGATCCTCGAAGTCGAAACCAACGGCGCCGTCTCGCCGGTTGACGCGGTGGCCTACGCCTCGCGCATCCTGCAGGACCAGCTGCAGATCTTCATCACCTTCGACGAGCCCAAGAAGGCCGTGGAAGCCGCCGACGGCAAGCCCGACCTGCCCTTCAACCCGGCCCTGCTGAAGAAGGTGGACGAGCTGGAACTGTCGGTGCGTTCGGCCAACTGCCTGAAGAACGACAACATCGTCTACATCGGCGACCTGATCCAGAAGACCGAGGGCGAAATGCTTCGCACCCCGAACTTCGGCCGCAAGTCGCTGAACGAGATCAAGGAAGTTCTCGCGACGATGGGCCTCTCGCTCGGCATGGATGTGCCGAACTGGCCGCCCGAGAACATCGAAGACCTGGCCAAGAAGTTCGACGACCAGATCTAGTTTCAACCCTCCGCCCTTGATCCATCCGGATCGCGGAGCGGTTAGAATGTGAGAACCCCAGGTCCGGTCCGCCGGAAACCAGGGTGAGTAGGAGAGACCCCGATGCGCCACGGCGCCGCCTATCGCAAGCTCGGTCGTACGAGCGCACACCGGACCGCCATGTTCGCCAACATGGCTGCGTCGCTGATCAAGCACGAGCAGATCACGACCACGCTTCCCAAGGCGAAGGAACTGCGTCCCTTCGTCGAGAAGCTGGTCACGCTCGCCAAGAAGGGCGACCTGCACGCGCGCCGTCAGGCCATCAGCCAGGTCCGTGACGTTCCGCAGGTCGGCAAGCTGTTCGAGACGATCGGCCCGCGCTACGCCGAACGCAACGGCGGCTACATCCGCATCATGAAGGCCGGCTATCGCCACGGCGACAACGCCGCCATGGCCGTGATCGAGTTCGTCGATCGCGACGCCGACGCCAAGGGCCTGGATTCGGGTCCGGTCTACGCCATCGAGGGCGACGACGAGGCGTAAGCACGCTTCCCGTCAGGGGCTTGAGAAAAGGGCGGCCGGTGCGAACCGGCCGCCCTTTTTCTTGTCCGGGGGCCGCCTTGTTGTGACAAATTCGAAACATGTGGCGCTTTTGGGATGGTTGACGCGGGGGCGCCGGCCTCCGTCCGGGCGATTCCTGTGATACTTTCGCCTTTCAGGAGAATTTTGGGAGGGTAGTCGCATGCGTCGCTCCAACCGGTTCAGCATCCTGCTGCGCCCCGTGCTTCTCGCGGGGGCCTCGCTCGCCGCCCTTGCCGGCGCCCCCCAGATCGCCGCCGCCCAGGTCCAGGAGCCCGATGTCCTGGACGAGGTGATCGTCACCGCCACCAAGCGCGACTCGACGATCCAGGACGTCCCCTTCTCGATCAACGCCCAGACCCAGGAGGACATCCAGCGGTCCGGCGCGGTCAATCTGGAGGACCTGTCCCGCAACGTCGCCGGCCTGACGATCCAGAACCTCGGGCCGGGACAGAGCCAGGTGTCGGTGCGCGGCGTCTCCGCCGGCCAGGTCGTGCGCGACCAGCCGGGGGTGAAGGAGCAGGTCGGCGTCTATCTGGACGAGTCGGTGATCTCCCTGTCGCTGTTCACGCCCGACTTCGACCTGTTCGACCTGAACCGCGTCGAGACGCTGCGGGGGCCGCAGGGGACGCTGTTCGGCTCCGGCTCGGTCGGCGGCACCATCCGCTACATCACCAACCAGCCGCAGCTGAACCAGCACGGCGGCCTGATCGAGGGCAACGTCAACCTGGTCGACAACGAGACGGTCGGCGGCCACCTGAAGGCGGCGGTGAACATGCCGTTGAACGACATGCTCGCCATGCGGGCCGTCGCCTACCACACCAACTACGGCGGCTATGTCGACGCCCTGCGCGAGGGCGGACCGCGGACCGACAACGTCAACAGCGGTCACCGGACTGGCGGCCGCCTGGCCGTGCTGTTCCAGCCGAACGAGGCGGTCAGCATCACGCCGCGCATCGTCTATCAGGAAATCCGCGCCGACGGCTTCAACCGTCAGGAGGCGTTCAACCTCTTCGCCAATCCCTTCACCACCACCCGGCCGGCGATCACCCTGGGCGAGCGGGAACAGTATCTGCTGCTCAGCGAAAGCTTCGCCGACGACACCATGCTGGCCGACCTGACCATGTCGTTCGACATGGGCGGCGTCGTCCTGGATGCGATCACCACCTATATCGACCGCAGCATCCTGCTGCACCGCGACGCCAGTTCCCTGACCGGCAGCGTGTCGGTCGATCTGGCCTATCCGGCGGCGGCCGTGACCCTGCCGTCCACCCTGGTCGACCTGACCGACCTGAAGCAGATCACCCAGGAAGCGCGGCTCTCCTCGGACAGCGACAGCGCCTTCCAGTGGCTGGCCGGCGTGTTTTTTTCCCGGATCGAGCGCCGCTACAGCCAGCGCCTGCCCACGCCGGGCTATGACGCCTTCACCGACGCCCGCTTCGGCGCCGGGACCTCGGCCGCCGTCGCCAACGGCTTCCCGGCGGATTCGCCCTACAACGCCGACCTTCCCTACGACATCGACCAGGCCGCCGTGTTCGGCGAGGCCAGCTATGACTTCGGCCGATGGACGGTCACCGGCGGCGGCCGCTTCTACGACTTCAAGGAAGAGCGCCGCTTCACCTCCGGGGGGCTGTTCTCTAATGGCGACGACCAGACCGACACGACCTCGTCCCAGGGCTTCACCCCGCGGGTCCTGGTCAGCTACGACGCCTCCGACACGGTCACCTTCAACGCCCAGGCCTCCCAGGGCTTCCGGCTGGGCGGGGTCAACGATCCGCTCAACCTGCCGCTCTGCAGCCCGCAGGACGCCGCCATCTTCGGCGGGTTCCAGTCCTACGAGGACGAGAAGCTGTGGAACTACGAGGCCGGGGTGAAGTCGCGCTTCGGCCGCATGACCCTGAACGCCGCGGCCTTCTACACCGACATCGAGAACCTGCAGACGACCCTGGACGCCGGCTCGTGCTCGTCGCGCGTCGTGTTCAACGTGCCCGAGGCCCACACCATGGGTCTGGAGGCCGAATTCTCGGGCGAGATCGCGGAAGGCCTCGAGATCGGCGTCTCGGGCAGCTTCGTGGAGGCGGAGTTCGACTCCACCGTCGTGGACGGCACGGGCGCGGTCATCGGCGGCATCCGCGAGGGCAACCGCCTGCCGTCGGTGCCCGAGTTCCAGATCTCGCTGAACGCCACCTACACCCGGCCGATCAACGACCATGCCGAAGGCTATATCACCGCCTCGTTCCAGCATGTCGGCAGCCGCTTCACCCAGGCCAGCGATCAGGAGAACAATCCGCGCAGCTTCGTATCGGGCCTGCCCTTCGGCGGCGCGTCGGGAGCCAACGCCACGGTGCTGGACCTGGAACTGCCCAGCTATGAGCTGTTCAATCTCAGCGGCGGCGTCTCGATGGACAGCGGCCTGGACTTCATCATCTATGTGAACAACGTCTTCGACGAGAACCCGCTGCTGTCGTTCGACCGCGAACGCGGCGGCCGGGCCCGCCTGGGCTACACGGTCGGCCAGCCGCGCATCTTCGGCATGACGGTGCGCAAGGCGTTCTGAACCGGCCCGGAAACCGGTAAAGGGAAGGGCGGCCGGCGCGATCCGGCCGCCCTTCTTCTTTCCAGTGCGGGGACTCCATGGCCGACGAGGTGCGGATGCTGGGCGGACGCCCGGTCCTGCTGTGCGCCGACGAGGGCCCGCGGATCTGTCGCGAGGCCGACGCCCTGGACCTGATCGGCGGCCTGTGGGGACAGGAGGTCGACTGGCTGGCCCTGCCTGCGGCGCGGCTGGGTCCGGACTTCCTGCGCCTGCGCACCGGTCTGGCGGGGGCGGTGATCCAGAAATTCGTCACCTACCGCGTCCGACTGGCGATCGTCGGTGATCTGTCGGCTGAAATCTCGAAGAGCGACGCCCTCGGGGACTTCGTCCGCGAGTCCAATGCCGGGGGGCATGTGTGGTTCGTCCCCGACCTCGCGGCGCTGGAACAGCGGCTGATCGAGGCCCATGCCTTTTCGTCGCACCCCCGGTGACGCCGCCGGTTTGCCGGTTCGACAACGGCGGCCGCGCCCGCACGCCCTGAAGGGGCTTCCGCCCGGCCGGCCGCGCCCTAGATTGTGTGGATGACAGACGTCCGGATCACCGCCTGGGAGCCCCGTCACGCCGCCGCCTGGCGGACGCTGAACGAGGACTGGCTGCTGGCCGGCGGCTATGTGCTGGAGCCCAAGGACCAGCTGGTGCTGGGCGATCCCCAAGGCGCGATCCTGGACAAGGGCGGCTTCATCTTCATCGCCGAGCGGGACGGCGAACCTGTCGGCTGCTGTTCGCTGATGGCCATGGCCGACGGCGGCTATGAGGTCGGCAAGATGGCGGTCGTCGAGGGCGCGCGGGGCCTGAACCTGGGCTGGCGGCTGCTCGAGGCCTGCGAGACGGCGGCCCGCGCGGCGGGCGCGCCCCGCCTGTATCTGGAGACCAACAAGGCCCAGACCCACGCCATCGCCCTGTACCGCCGCTTCGGCTTCATCGACTTGCCGCCCCAGCCGACGCCCTATGCGCGCTGCGACGTCTGGATGGACAAGCGGTTGTGACCGTCATCTCTTCTCGCGCGAAATTGTCGCATACCTGTGGTATTCCACCCGCCGAAGTCTGCCTACGACAGGGTCATGGCGTATCCGCCGCATGCGGCGAGCCGGGCGTTGGTGCTGTAAAGTAGAGTTCAGGACGGCTTCCTCGCCGTGACCTCCGGACGCGCTCGATCATGGACCGGCCGAAAGCCGGCGTCGCGCGCGCTCCTGTCGGAACGCATGGCTTCGGCCTGCAACCCGACCCCCACAGGAGGACAAAATGCCTGATCCCGTTGCACCTGCATCCGCTGGCGACGCCCTCGCCGGAGCGGCCCTCAAGGAATCCGATGCGATCCTGAGCGGCCTGTTCAAGCTTATCGAGAAGCTGATCGACAAGCTCACCGAGGAAACCGATTTCGAGAAGAAGCTGGAAGCCTTCGACGACGCGATCGACGACGCCGAGGACAAGATCGAGGACCTGGAGGAGGACCTCGAGGAGATCGAGGAAGAGATCGCCGAACTCGAGGAGAAGCTCGCGGGCATGCCCGAGGGGCGCGACAAGAAGCGGTTGCAACGCGATCTCGACCGGAAGGAAGCCAAGCGCGACCGGCTGAAGGGCGACAAGACCGCCGCCGAGGCGCAGAAGGCCGCCCTTCAGGAGCAGAAGCTCAAAGAGATCGCCAAGGGCGGCTGAGGCGCCGGCGACCGGGACCTGTCAGGGAACAGGCGGTTCCGGCCGCTATTCCTTCGACAGGTCCTGACGCCGGAACCAGGCCAGGGCGCCGGCCAGCGGCAGGATCGTCCACAGGGCCAGTCCGGTCAGCGACCGCCAGGCGGTCGCATCGGTGAACGGCGCCTCCATCGGACCGGGCGCCACCGCCGCCTTCAGCGTGTCATAGGCCAGACCCGGCAGCAGCAGCTGAGGCAGCCACATCTGCGGCTCCCAGCCCAGCAGCGGGACCATGATCTGCCCGAAGAGGCTCTGCACGAAGCCGAGGGCCCAGGGGACGAACAGGGCGGCCAGCAGGGACCGGCTCATGACCGCCGTCAGCAGGGCGATCATCGTGAACTGGACGATGCGGACGTAGGACAGCAGCCAGACCAGCCCCGCCTGTCCCAGCTCGGCCCCGGCGACGGAGAAGCTGAGGCCGCGCCCGTAGACCACCGCCTGGGCGATCAGGAAGACGAAGGCCGCCGCCAGGAACAGCAGGCTGGAGGCGATGGCGACCAGCTTGACCACCCCGACCTTGGCCAGGATCAGCGACACCCGGTCGTTGCGCGCGCTGATCAGCCGCCACGACTCCCAGCGGTAGTCGCCGGCGTAGATGGTGGCGGCCCCGATCAGGATGCAGATCAGGATCACCCCGTTGGCGCTGTTCGAGGCCGCGAAGGAGAAGGCCTCGCCGAGGTTCACGGGCACGGACGAGGGCGGCAGGGCCAGGCCGACCTTCTGGGCCGCCTCGTCGCCCTTGGCCTTGCTGAAGTAGTGGAACAGGGCGCCGCCGATCGCGAACAGCAGCGGCGTCATCACGACGCTGACGAACACCTGCAGGCGGTTCAGCGAGAAGCGATAACTCTCGGCCCGGATTGCATCAGCCAGCATGGGTCGTCTCCGGCGCGCGGGTGGAGCCTGTTTCGGTGAAGAAGACGCTTTCCAGATCGGCGCCAACCCAGCGGGCCTCGTCGATCTCGATCCCGGCCTCGACGAGGGCGCGGATGAGGGCGGGGCCCTCGGCCCGGGGCACATTGGCCAGGACGGCCGCGCCGTCCCGCACGCCACGGGCTCCCAGTATGCCGATGACCTGATCCACCGGCTTGACCGACAGGCGCAGCTGTTCGCCCGAGGCCGTCAGCTCGCTGACCGCGCCTTCGCGCACCAGCCGGCCGCGGTGAAGGATCGCCACGCGGTCGCAGATGCGCTGCACCTCCTGCAGCTGGTGGCTGGCCAGGACGACGGTCACGCCGTCGTTGTCGGCCAGGGACCGGATCAGGGCCCGCATCTCCTGGATGCCGGGGGGATCCATGCCGCTGGTCGGTTCATCGAGGATGACCAGCTCGGGCTTGCTCATCAGGGCCGCCGCCACGCCGAGGCGCTGCAGCATGCCGACCGAGAAGCCCTTGACCTTGCGGTCCGCCGCTTCGGTCAGGCCGACGCGCTCCAGCCAGGCGGGAATATCCACCGCCGCCCCGACGCCGTGCTCCAGCGCCAGCCAGCGCAACACCTGCCGCGCCGTCATGTAGGGCGGGAAGCGCGGGGTCTCGATCATCGAGCCCATGCGCCGCATCGAGGCCACCTGGCCGACCGGCCCGCCCATGACGGACGCCGAACCCTCCGTCGGCCGGATCAGGCCCAGCAGAATGCGGAACAGGGTCGACTTGCCGGCCCCGTTGGGCCCCAGCACGCCATAGACCCCGCCCCTCGGGATCGCCAGGTCCAGCCCGTCGAGGGCGCGTACGGTTCCGTAGGTCTTGGTCAGGCCACGGGCTTCGATCACGGTTGTCATGCGACCAGCTTGGCCTTGCGTCGTCGGTTCGCGCAAGACGTCGCGGGATTAAGCTTTCGCAACCTCGGCTTGCGGGAAGCCCGGCGCAGGGCTGACGGACGCGCGCCGGTCGGCTAGAAGGCCCGTCCCCAGCAAGGCCTCCCATGTCCGCCCTCAGCCGTCTCCGCACCCATCGCGCCGCGCTCGCCTTCATCTTCGTGACGGCGGTGCTGGATATCGTGGCCATGGGGATCATCATTCCCGTCCTGCCGCGGCTGATCGAGGATTTCGTCGGCTCCAACGCCCGGGCGGGCGTGATCAACGGCGTCTTCGTGGCCCTGTGGGCGGGGATGCAGTTCGTCTGCTCGCCCATCATCGGCTCGCTGTCGGACAAATACGGCCGCCGCCCCGTCATCCTGATAAGCTGCGCGGGACTGGCGCTGGACTATGTGCTGATGGCGGTCGCGCCCGACCTGTGGTGGCTGGCCCTGGGTCGGATCATCGCCGGGATCACCTCGTCCAGCTTCACCACCGTCTACGCCTATATGGCCGACATCACCGCGCCCGAGAAACGGGCCCGGGCCTACGGCCTGATCGGGGCGGCCTTCTCGGGCGGCTTCGTCCTGGGCCCGATCCTCGGCGGCTTCCTCGGCGAGTTCGGAACGCGCGTGCCCTTCTGGTTCGCCGCCGGCCTTTCGGCCGTGGCCTTCCTCTACGGCCTGCTGGTCCTGCCCGAGAGCCTGCCGGCCGACAAGCGGATGGACTTCAGCTGGAAGCGGGCCAATCCCGTCGGCTCCCTGATCCTGCTGCGCCGGCATCCGGAGCTCAGCGGCCTCGCGGTCGTGAACTTCCTGCTCTACTTCGCCCACCACGTCTTCTCGGCGGTGTTCGTGCTGTATGCGGCCTGGCGCTACGGCTGGGGCCCGCGCGAGGTCGGCCTGTTGCTGGCCCTCGTCGGCGTTCTAGACATGCTGGTGCAGGGGGTTCTGGTCGGGCCTGTGGTCAAGCGGCTGGGCGACCGGTGGACCATGGTGCTGGGTCTGGTCGGCGGCACCGTCGGGATCGCCGCCATGGGCTGGGCCCCCGACGGCCTGATGTTCATGGCCGCCATGCTGCCCAACGCCCTGTGGGGCTTGGCCATGCCGACGCTCCAGTCGCTGATGACCCGCCGCGTCGGCGAGGACGAACAGGGGCAGCTTCAGGGCGCGAACATGAGCGTCGCCTCGATCGCCGGCGTCATGTCGCCGCTCTTCTTCGGCTGGGTCTATTCGCTGTCGGTGGGCGAGTTCGCCGTCATCCAGATGCCGGGCCTGTCCTTCTATCTGGCGGCGCTGGTGCTGCTGCTGGCGGCGGTCATCGGCTGGCTGGTGGGGCGTGGAGCGGAACGTCGCGACGCCGCGTCCGTTGAGGCCCCGCCCACGCCTTGATCCGGTCCAAAAGCCGGTGCGGAATGGCCACGCCTGTGCGTTTCTGACTGAACCGGATGACCATGAAGACCCGTACGCTCGCCATCGCCTCCGCCCTGCTGCTCGCCGCCTGCGGGCAATCCAACGACACCAAGGCCCAGGACGGGGTCTTCGCCGACAGCCGGGTCGTCCCCGGTGACTCCATGTCCATGAAGGCCAGCTTCGCCCCCGTGGTGCGCACCGCCGCTCCGGCCGTGGTCAATGTCTCGGCGCGCGGCGTGCAGCGGGTTCAGGACCCCTTCTGGTCGATGTTCGGACAGGGGCCGCGCGCCCAGCAGGTCGGCTCGGTCGGCTCCGGCGTCATCGTGCGGGACACGGGGGTTGTCGTGACCAACTATCACGTCATCAACGGCATGCAGCAGATCAAGGTCGTGCTGAACGACCGGCGCGAGTTCGAGGCCCGCGTGGTCCTGGCCGACGAGCGGTCCGACATCGCAGTGCTGCAGCTCGAGGGGGTCAACGAGCGTCTTCCGACCCTCAACATCGACGACCGCGAGGAACAGCAGATCGGCGATCTGGTTCTGGCCATCGGCAATCCGTTCGGCGTCGGCCAGACGGTGACCAACGGCATCATCTCGGCCCTGAACCGCACCGACACCGGCATCTCGGACTCCGGTTCCTTCATCCAGACCGACGCGGCGATCAATCCCGGCAATTCGGGCGGGGCGCTGGTCGACATGGACGGCGACCTGATCGGGATCAACACCGCCATCTTCTCGCGTTCGGGCTCGTCGTCCGGCGTCGGCTTCGCCGTGCCGGCGGCGGCTGTGCGACGCGTGGTGGACTCGGCCGTCGGCGGAGCGACCGCCGTGGTCCGGCCCTGGCTGGGCGTGAAGGGCGAGGCGGTCAGCGCCGACGTCGCCCGCAGCCTCGGGCTCGACCGACCGCAGGGACTGGTGGTCACCGAGGTCTACGCCGGCGGCCCGGGCGACCGCGCGGGCCTGCAGACCGGCGATGTCATCACCGCCGTCGACGGCGCCGAGATCAACGACCAGGGCGGGCTGAACTACCGCGTCGGCACGCGCGAGCCGAACGAGACAGTGCGCGTGTCGGTGCTGCGCGACGGCCGGGCCCAGACGCTGAACGCACGGGTCCAGCCGCTGCCGGGGAATGCCGATCTGACGGACGCCACGGTCATCCGGTCCGGAGCCCTGTCGGGTGCCCAGGTTCTGGCGCTCAACCCGGCCCTGGCCGACAGCCTCGGAGGGGATCCGTTCGCCAGCGGGGTCATCATCGGTCAGGTGCAGCGCGGGGCGTACGCCCAGCGGATCGGCCTTCAGGGCGGCGACATCATCCTGTCCGTGAACGGCCGGGCGGTGACCTCGGTCGAGCAGCTCAACAATGTCGGGCGCGGCTCGGAGTTGACCATCAACCGTCGCGGCCAGCGGATCAGCGGCCGCATCGGCTAGGCTGCATCAGGCGCCCGCCTTCGGCCCGATCATCGACCACACATGGCCGAAGGGATCGCGCAGCTTGCCGTGGCGGCCGTAGAATTCGTCGGCCGCCGGCCGGATCACCACCGCGCCCTCGGCCCCGGCGCGCTCGATCCATGCGTCCGCGTCGTCGACGGCGAGGGCGACGGTGAATGTCGTTCCGCCCAGGGTTTCCGGCGCGCGCGTGCCCACGGTTTCCTCGACGAACTCGTCCGACAGATAGATCGCGCCGCCGTTGGCCAGCTCCAGCATGGCGTGGCCCAAGCGCCCGTCGTCCATGTCATAGCGGACGACCTCACGCCCCCCGAAGGCCCGAAGGTACCAGTCCAGCGCCGCGTGCCCGTCCTTCACCATCAGATAGGGGACGACCGGCGGATCGGGCGGGACGTAGGTCATGGCCTCAGTCCCTGATCGGCGAGCCGATCGACCAGGTGTGGCCGAACGGGTCGCGCAGCTGGCCGTAGCGGTCGCCCCAGAACTGGTCGGCGATCGGGAACAGGGGGACGCCTCCCGCCAGAATGGCGCGGTTCCACCATTCGTCGGCGTCGTCGACCTGCAGATGGATGGTCACGCCTTTCGGCACGATGTCCTGCTCGCCGTTGAACTCGGGGAATTCGTCGTTGAGCATCACCGCGGCGCCGTTGATCCGCAGATGGGCGTGCATCACCCGCTCGCCGTCGTCGGCCATGTGCCGCCGGACCTCCTCGGCCCCGAAGGCGCGGGTGTAGAATTCGATCGCCGCCTGCCCCCCGCGCGAGGGAATGGTCAGATGCGGGGCGACGCCCGTGGCGGGCCCCTGTGCGTTCCGGTCTTCGGCCATGGCGCGGTCTCCTGCGTTTACCCGATACCAACGCGTGAAAACCCCGGCGGTAACGCCTATCTCTGAGCGTCCATGACCGACCTGTTCGAAGCCTCCGGCATCCATCCTCCCGACGCGCCCCTGGCCGACCGCCTGCGGCCGCGCACGCTCGACGAGGTGGTGGGCCAGGATCATCTGCTGGGACCGGGCGGACCGATCCGGCGCATGGTCGAGGCCGGGCGTCTGGGATCGATGATCCTGTGGGGCCCGCCGGGCACCGGCAAGACCACCATCGCCCGCCTGCTGGCCCAGGCCGCCGGCTATCAGTTCCAGCAGATCAGCGCCGTCTTCTCGGGCGTCGCCGATCTGAAGAAGGCCTTCGAGGCCGCCCGCATGCGCCGCGCCGCCGGCCAGAGCACCCTGCTGTTCGTCGACGAAATCCACCGCTTCAACCGCGCCCAGCAGGACGGCTTCCTGCCGTTCGTGGAGGAGGGGATCGTCACCCTCGTCGGCGCCACGACCGAGAACCCGTCGTTCGAACTGAACGGCGCCCTGCTGTCGCGGTCGCAGGTCTATGTCCTGAAACGGCTGGACGACGAGGCTCTGGATCAACTGTTGATTCGCGCCGAGGAGCAGGAGGGCAAGGTCCTGCCCCTGGCCCCCGAGGCGCGTCAGGCGCTGCTGGCGCTCGCCGATGGCGACGGCCGCTATCTGCTGACCATGTCGGAGGTCCTGTTCGATCTGACCTCGACCGAGCCGCTGGACGTCCAGGCCCTGGCCGGCATCCTGCAGAAGCGGGCCCCCGCTTACGACAAGAGCAGAGAAGAGCACTACAACCTCATATCCGCACTGCATAAATCGGTTCGCGGCTCGGATCCCGACGCCGCCCTCTACTGGCTGGCGCGGATGCTGAACGGCGGCGAGGACCCGCTGTATCTGGCGCGCCGCATCGTGCGCATGGCGGTCGAGGACATCGGCGAGGCCGACCCCCTGTCCCTGCTGGTCGCCAATGCGGCCAAGGACACATACGACTTCCTCGGCAGCCCCGAGGGCGAACTGGCCCTGGCCCAGGCCGTGGTCCATCTGGCCACCGCGCCCAAGTCCGTGGGCGTCTACGAAGCCTTCAAGGCGGCGAAGAAGGCGGCCCACGAGACCGGCTCGCTGATGCCCCCGGCCCACATCCGCAATGCGCCGACGAAGCTGATGAAACAGCTCGGCTACGGCAAGGGCTACCAGTACGACCCCTCGACGCCCGAAGGCTTCTCGGGCGCCAACTTCTTCCCCGACGGCATGGAGCGCCGCACCTTCTACGCCCCCAAGGGCGAGGGGCATGAGGCGAAGGTGAAGGAACGGCTGGATCGCTGGGCCGCGATGCGGGCGGCGAAGGACGTCGGGGACCAATGAGCGGCGCCGCAGCGTTGCCGTAACGCCGGTTTTGGGTCTAGATTCCTCCATCGATCAACCTTGGGAGGGGAAGATGACCGATACGATGAAGGCCGCGGTTCCGTGGCACCTGTGGGTCGTGGGCGTGCTGTCGCTGCTGTGGAACGGTTTCGGAGCCTATGACTTCGTGATGAGCATCACCCAGGGCGAGGCCTACTGGCGCGCCTCGGGCATGAACGACGCCATGATCGCCTATTACAACGCCATGCCGGGCTGGATGTACGGCCCGTGGGTCGCCGGCGTCTGGGGCGCGCTCGCGGGCTCGATCCTGCTGCTGCTGCGCAACCGCTATGCGTTCCATCTCTTCGCCCTGTCGCTGCTGGGCGCGCTGGGAAGCCTGATCTACGGCCTGATGAATCCGATGCCCGAGCTGCCGGCGGAAATGGCCGTCATGGCCTACATGCCGTGGGTCATCCTGCTGATCGCCGCCTTCCTGGCCTGGTACGCCTGGACGATGAGCAAGAAGGGGGTGCTGTCATGAGCGGCATGGGCGAACGCCTCCGCACGCCCTGGCACATCTGGGTCGTCGGCGTCGTGGCCGTCCTGTGGAACGGCTTCGGCTGTTTCGACTACACCATGACCCAGACCCAGGGCGAAGCCTGGCTGGTCAGCATGGGCATGACCGAGGCGCAGATCGCCTATTTCGACGCCACGCCGGCCTGGGCGCACGGCGCCTGGGCGATCGGCGTCTGGGGCGGCCTGCTGGGCGGGCTGTTCCTGCTGCTGCGGCGCAAATGGGCGACCCCGGTGTTCGTGGTTTCCTTCCTCGGCTGGGTCGCGGGCATGGTCTACGCCTTCGGCATGTCGAACGGGATGGAGGCCATGGGTCCGATGTGGCCGATGCAGATCGTCATCGGCGCCGCCTGCGTCTTCTTCATCTGGTACGCATGGACCATGAGCAATCGAGGCGTCCTGCGTTGAGCGGCAGGGGAGGGCGTCTGCGCACGCCCTGGCATCTGTGGGTCGTCGGGGTCGTCGCCTTGTTGTGGAACGGCCTCGGCGCCGTCGACTACACCATGACCCAGGTCCAGGGCGACGCCTGGCTGGCCCGGATGGAGCCGACCGAGGTCCAGATGGCGTGGTTCCACGGCATGCCCGCCTGGACCGACGCCGCCTGGGCCATCGCCGTCTGGGGCGGCCTGCTCGGGGCGATCCTGCTGCTCGTCCGCCGCAGATGGGCGACGCCGTTCCTTGCGGCCGCCTTCCTCGGCTGGGCGGCGGGCGCGGTCTATGCCTTCGCCCTGTCCAACGGGATGGAGGCCATGGGCGGCTGGTGGCCCATGCTGGTCGTCAAGGGCGTCATCTGCGCCTTCCTCGTCTGGTACGCCAGGACCATGGGCAAGCGCGGCGTCCTCCGCTGAGGAACCCGGCCGGGGCTTCGCGCCTTGGCCCTGTATGGCGACTTTCGACGTCAGGATCGGCACGGCCGGCTGGAGCATTCCCGCCGCCGTCGCCGGTCGTTTTCCGGGCGAGGGCTCGCATCTGGAGCGCTACGCCCGCGTGATGAACGCGGCCGAGATCAACACCAGCTTCCACCGGCCCCACAAACGCGCGACTTACGAGCGCTGGGCGGCCTCGACGCCCGACACCTTCCGCTTCTCGGTCAAGGTCCCGCGCCTGCTGACCCACGACCAGCGGCTGGCGGATCCGGAAGCGGTTCTCGACCGCTTCGCCGGCGAGGCGGCCGGGCTCGGTGAAAAACTGGCCGTCATCCTCGTCCAGCTGCCGCCCAGCCTGAAGTTCGACGAAGGCCTGGCCGCCGCCTTCTTCGAGGCCCTGCAGGCGCGGATCGACGCCGCCGTGGCCTGCGAGCCGCGCCACCCCGACTGGTTCATGCCGGAAACCGACGCCTGGATGGCCGACCGCCGCATCGCCCGCGTCGCCGCCGATCCCGCCAAGCCGTCTGGCGCGGAAAGCCCCGGCGGCTGGCGCGGCCTGACCTATGTCCGGCTGCACGGCTCCCCGCGCATGTACTATTCCGCCTACAGCCCCGAGGTGCTGGCGGACACGGTCGAAACCCTCCGCAAGGAAGCCGCAGACGCCCCGACCTGGTGCATCCTCGACAACACCGCCGGTTCGGCCGCCCTGCCGGACGCCTTGACCGTAAGGGCGGCGACGGGCCAAGAGCCGTGATGGCCTTCGCCCCCCCGATCACCCTGTCCGAAGACGACATCGCCGCCGTCCGCTCGTGGGTCATCCACGAGGACGAGGCCGTGATCGCCTTCAACAAGCCCGCGGGCCTGTCCAGCCAGGGCGGCCGCATCCAGGCGCACACCCTGGACGACCTGCTGTGGGCCTTCGCCCGCTCGAACGGCAAGCGGCCCGATCTGGTGCACCGGCTGGACCGCGACACCTCGGGCGTCATCCTGGCCGCGAAGACCAAGCCCGCCGCCGGCTTCCTCGGCAAGGCCATGCAGGCGCGGCGGTTCAAGAAGACCTATCTGGCTCTCGTCTCCGCCGCGCCCGAGCCGACGTCCGGCGTCATCGACAAGCCGCTGCTGCGTCAGGAGATCGGCCGCGAAAGCTATATGCGCGCCGTCGCCCCCGAGACCCCGGGCGCCCAGGCCGCCCTCAGCCGCTACCGCACCCTGTCCGCCTCGGACGACGGGGCCCTGGTCGAGCTGGATCCCGCCACCGGCCGCATGCACCAGCTGCGCGTCCACATGGCCTCGATCGGCCGCCCGCTGGCCGGAGACGCCCGCTACGGCGGCGCCCTGACCTTCGCCGGCCGCGCCGCGCCGCGGCTTATGCTGCACGCCGCCAAACTGGTCTTTCCCCACCCCGAGGGCGGCTACCGCACCGTCGAGGCGCCCCCGCCCGAGGATTTCGAGGTCCTGAAGTCGGCGGCCGGCCTCTAGACGGCCTGGATCGGCTGGCGGACACAGGAACCTCCGCCATCGCCCGGCGCTATTTCAGACACGCCCGGAGTTCCGTCATGACCCGTTTCGCCCTGCCTCTGATCGCCGCTGCCGGCCTGACCCTGTCGGCCTGCGCCAGCCTGGCCCCCTACGGCGCACAGGCGTCGCCGGGCGGGCAGGGCTATGCCGAGCAGCGCATCGAATCCAACCGCTTCCGGGTCACCTACAACGGCGTCGGCGCCGCGGGCCCCGTGTCCGACTACGCCCTGCTGCGCGCGGCCGAACTGACCACCTCCCAGGGCTACGACTGGTTCGAGGTCACCCAGCGCTGGATCGACGGCCGCCCCGACAGCGCCGGCGGCTTCCAGCCCAATGTCGGCGTAGGCGTCGGCTCCAGCACCTATGACGGCGGCCGGTACGGCAACTATTCGACCTCGGGCGTCGGCGTCGGCATCGGCCTGAACTTCAGCGGCCCTTCCCCGACCTCGACCACGCTCGAGGTGGTGATGGGCGCCGGCGCCAAACCCGATCGCCCGAACGTCTATGACGCCCGCGGCGTTCAGGACGCCCTGCGCGCTCGCCTCTAGACGGGCGGGAGGTCCTTCGCGAACGCCCCGACGGCGCGCCACAGTTCGGCGTCGTGGCCGATCCACAGGTGGCCGCCGTCGGGATACATCACCAGCCGGGCTCCGGGTATCCGGCCCGCGACATCCACGGCGGCCTTGTCGGTTTCATAGAGATCGCCGCGCGCGCCGACGACCAGGGCCGGACAGGCGATGCGCTCCACCAGCCAGTCCGGCGGCGCGCCCGCCGTGGCGGAATCCATCAGCAGGCCCTCGCGACGCTCGCTGACGGGCAGGATGTGAAACATGACGTCGCCGGCCCGCCGCTGCTCGCTTTCCGCGGCCGCCTTGACGGTCGCCGGATCGGTGGCCAGCACCATGCGCGTCATGAAGTCCGGCGCGCCTCGCACCCCGGCCCAGAACAACAGGTCCGAGCCGAGAACCGCGTTGATCGCCCGCTGCGTCCCCGGGTCAGGCGCGGCGTTGGCGCCCGGCAGGCGATCGGGGGCATGGAGGGCCGGAACCACCAGAACCAGCCCCCGGCACCGCTCGGGATGCCGCAGAACCAACTGGGTCGCCGACAGGGCGCCCGCCGAGCCGCCGATGATGACGGCCTTCCCGATCCCGAGCCGGCCCATGAGCCAGTCCAGGGCGTCGGCCTGCATCTCCACCGTCGCGCCCTCCGGCATGGCGCTGCGCAGATAGCCGAACCGCGACGGGGCGATGATCCGCACCCCCTCGCGGGCCAGCGGGGCGGTGAAGTCCAGGCCCTGGTCGAAGCCGCCGCCGCTGCCGTGGATCATCAGGACGGGCGGGCCGTAGCCGACATCGGCGTATTCGATCGGGCCCCAGGGACTGCCGACCACCCGGCTGCGGCCCTCCGTGTGCGCCCGGGCCGTCCGCATATCCCGATGGAAGGCGACGGACACGGTCGCGGCGATCATCGCCGCCGCCACGACGACCACGAGGCCGACGGCGGCTGCGGCTCGCCCGCGCCGCCCCGCCCTTGCGCGGGAGCGAGGCTGTGGTCCGTCGAAAAAGCTCATGGCCGCCTCCGGTGCGGACGGAGACTTCCCCGCCGCGCCGGGCGCGTCCTTGACGCCGGTCAAATCCGGGCGATCAGCGTCCGCCGCGCGTCAGGGCCCGGTATTCGACCAGCCGCTCCTTGTCGCGCCGCACCTGGTCGGCGACGGCGTTGTCGACGTCCAGCGAGGCGTAGCGGACCCAGCCGTCGACGCCCAGCTTGTCCTGGATCGCGGCGGTCGGCGTGCGCCAGCGGAAATAGGACAGCCAGCTGACCAGCAGGCCGAGCACGAGGGCCAGCCCCTGCAGGGCGCGGAAACCGGCCTCGCCGACCGCCGGCGCGGGCTCCAGCGCCAGCACGGCCAGGCCGATGATCAGCACCAGCGGCGTCATCAGCCGCTGGGCCCAGCGCATCCAGTAGCGCTCGCGGCGGACCCGCCACAGCTCCATCTGGACATGCTTCTCGAGATATTCCATCCGCGCGCCCAGCCACATGGTCAGCCGGGTCAGATACATCGCGCGCTGGCCCCAGCCCCTGCCGTCCTGCTGGAACTGGGTTTCGGCCTGATCGGCCATGGCCCGGGCCGAGGTGAACAGGTTCTGCAGCTCGCGGGTCCGCTGGACCACCTCGCGCGACAGTTCGTAGGAATCGTTCTCCAGTTGGAAGCGGTACTGGATGAACAAGACCGCCTGCAGGCCCCAGTAGAGGCCGACCACGGCCAGCATGGCCCCTGCGGCCAAGGCCAGGCCCAAGGGCGCCGATCCCGTCCAGCTCGCGAACAGGCCCGGTCCCAGGATCGCCAGGGCGGCGAAGGCCGCCATGGCCCCGGCCTGGCTCAGCCGCTTGACCGTCACGTGGACGATCAGGGCCCGGAAGACGCGCCGGCCATAGCTGTGGATGCGGCTGCGGATGTCCTGGTCGACCGGGAACCGCTCCTCGATCTGGCGGCTGAACAGGACGTGGAACCGGTCCGGCTTTCCGTCGGTCTCCCAGAAGGGAAAGATATCGAGCGGCTGGTTGAAATACTCGTCGATATGGGACGAGACGATCGCCTCGGCCTCGGGCGTGGCGGCGAAATACTCGCTCTCCGAAATCGGGCGCAGGATGCCGTCCCCGCCGCGCAGGGGCCCGCGGCCGGCGCCCGGCGTGGGCGGCGGCGGCGTCCGGTGGGGACTGTCCTCGGCCCCGGGCGGAGGCGGGTTGGGCGTGGCGTGCAGCCGGGCGTCGTGGCCGTGTCCGCCGTGCCCGCCGTCGAGCGGCGCCGGGGCGTGCCCGTCGTGCCCGTGACCGTGGTTATGATCGTCGTGCGACATACGCTTCGGCGGCCCCTGATCCCTGAGCCCGGCAGTATGGCGGATCGCCGCCGCCGGGCCGATGGTCTTCCCTCATGGCGCGAAGCTGCGCCATGGCTCAGGTATCGGCGTTAACCCTGCGCCTCGGCAAGTGAAGTTTCAGTCAGGCTGCGCGCCTTCGTTTTCGCGGCGGGTCCGGTATAAGCCCGCCATGACCCGTTTCCTGATCGTCGCAGCCGGGGGAGCCGTCGGCGCCGTGGCCCGCTACGGCCTTTCCCGCCTGATGCCGCCCGGCGCCTGGCCGTGGGCGACCCTGACGGCCAATGTCGCCGGCGGCCTGCTGATGGGCCTGCTGGTGGGCTGGCTGGCCCTGCGCAGCGGTCTGCACACCGAAGGCGTGCGCCTGTTCGCCGCCGTCGGCGTCCTGGGCGGCTTCACCACCTTCTCGGCGTTTTCGCTGGAAACCGCCCTGATGATCGAGCGCCGTCAATTCGCCCTGGCGGTCGGATATTCCGCCGCCTCGGTGGTTCTCTCGATCGCCGCCCTGTTTATCGGCCTGATGGTCGCCCGCCGCGCCTTCGGAGCCGCCCTTTGACCGACGAACCTGTTCAAGAGTCCGAACCCGCCCCCAAACGCGAGGTTCTGACCATCTATGTCGCCGAGGCCGAGGACGGCATCCGTCTGGACCGCTGGTTCCGCCGGCGCTGGCCGCACCTGTCCAACATCCAGGTGCAGAAGATGGCCCGCAGCGGCCAGATCCGCGTCGACGGCGCCCGCATCAAGCCCGAAGGCCGGCTGACCGCCGGCGCCGCCGTGCGCGTGCCGCCGATCCCCGACGACACCTCACGCCAGGCGGGCGATGTCCACACCCTGTCGGCCCAGGACATCAAGTTCGCCAAGTCCCTGGTCCTCTATGAGGACGACATGGTCATCGCCATCAACAAGCCCCACGGCCTCGCCGTCCAGGGCGGCACCAAGACCAGCCGCCACGTCGACCGCCTGCTGTCGGCCTGGGGGGAGGGGATGGACCGCCCGCGTCTGGTCCACCGCCTCGACCGCGACACCTCGGGCGTCCTTCTGCTGGGCAAGGGCCCCGAGGCGGCCAAGCGTCTGGCCGGCGCCTTCGCCCGGCGTCAGGCGAAAAAGACCTACTGGGCCATCGTCATCGGCAATCCCAAGCCCTCGGCCGGCCAGATCGACATGCCGCTGAAGAAGACCGGCATCAACGACTTCGAGATGATGCGTCCCGCCGACCGCAAGGATCCGCGCGCCGAACCGGCCGAGACCGCCTTCGCCACCATCTCCCGCGCCGCCCACCGCGCCGCCTGGATGGCCCTGCGTCCCTTCACCGGCCGGACCCACCAGCTGCGCGCCCACATGGCCGGCATCGGCCATCCGATCCTCGGCGACCCCAAATACGGGGACGAGAAGTCGAAGGAGCTGTCCGGCCCGCTGAAGCTGCAGCTCCACGCCCGCAGCATCGAGCTGGAGCATCCGCGCGGCGGCATGCTGAAGGTCGAGGCCCCGCTGAGCCCCGAAATGCGCGCCGGCTTCGCCCACTTCGGCTTCGAGGAAGCCGAGGGCAACGAGAGCGATCCGTTCGAAGGGGTTCGCAGACAGAGATGACCAGCCTTGTGACCGTGCATCCCGGCGAATGCCGGGATCCAGATGGCGGGCGGGGGGCGCGCCGCAGCGAGACCCCGTGGTCGGTCCCATCCGTCCCGGTTTGTGATCTGGATCCCGGCATTCGCCGGGATGCACGGAAAGGCATGTCTTGAGACCCCTCGCAGTCTTCGACATCGACGGCACCCTTGTGGACAGCCGCGCCTCGATCCACCGCGCCGCCTGCGAGGCTGCGCGCGACATCGGCCTGCCCGAGCCCGACTACGACCGCGTCCGCCAGATCGTCGGCCTGTCGCTGGAGCACGCCATGGCGGTGCTGGAGCCCGGCCTCGACGCACCGACCCTGGCCCGCTTCGTCGCCGGCTTCCGGGCCAGCTTCAACCGCATGTACGCCGAGGGACACGAGGAGCCGCTCTATCCCGAGGCCATGACCACCCTGCGCCGCCTGCACCGCGACGGCTGGCGGCTGGCCCTCGCGACCGGTCAGAACCGGCGCGGCGTGGCCCGCAACCTCGCCCGCGAGGGCTGGGCCGATCTGTTCATCTCGTCCCACTGCGCCGAGGACGGCCCGGGCAAGCCCGACCCCGCCATGCTCCACGCCGCCATGGCCGCCTGCGACGCCGGGCCCGGGACCACAGTGATGATCGGCGACACCGCCCACGACATCCGGATGGCCATCAACGCCGGCGTCCTGCCGCTGGGCGTCGCCTGGGGCTTCCACACCATCGAGGAACAGCAGGCCGCCGGGGCCCGCCACGTCGCCCGATCCTTCTCCGAACTGACCGTGGTGCTGGACGGCTTCGCCGACCTGACCCGCGCCGCCTGAGATCCCCATGAGCCATATCCCGCCCCTCGATCCCAACGTCGCCGCCCGCAAGGGCTTCCGCGAGTCCGAAGAGCGCCTCAAACGCTTCTGGACCACGGCCGATGTAGCGGAGCGGGAAGGGGGCTGGGCCGTGACCCTCGACGGCCGCACGCCGAAAACCCCGGCCCACGCCCCGCTGATCCTCCCCACCGAAGCCGCCGCCCGCCTCGTGGCGGAGGAATGGGCCGCCCAGGGCGAGTTCATCGACCCCGCGACCATGCCCGCCACCCGCCTGGCCTCAACCGCCATCGACCGCGTCAGCCAGGCCCGCGAGCCCGTGGCCGAAGAGATCGCCGCCTTCGCCGGTTCGGACCTGCTCTGCTACCTCGCCGACCATCCGACCTCCCTGGCCGTCGAACAGGCCCGCGAATGGACGCCCTGGCGCGACTGGGCGGCGCTGGAGCTGGGCGTCCACCTCGAACCCGCCGAGGGGATCATCCACCGGCCCCAGGATCCCGGCGCCATCGCCCGCGTGCGCGAGCTGGCCCTGCGGCTTGACGACTTCGCCCTGACCGGCCTGGCCACGGCCGTGCCCCTGCTCGGCTCGGCCGTCCTCGGCCTCGCCGTCCAGCGGGGCGTCATCCCGGGAGAGGCCGCCTTCGAGCTCAGCCGCCTCGACGAGGCCTTCCAGGAACGCCAGTGGGGCGTCGACGAGGAGGCCGCCGAACGCACCGCCGGCCGCCGCGCCGAGGCCATCCTGCTGGAGCGCTGGTTCCGCGCGCTCGGTTAACTTTCCACATCGGAAAGTTTCCACTTGCCAAAATGGAAAGCGTAGATCATTTTCCAATTCGGAAAGTGAGGAACACGCCATGACCGAAGACCCGACCCCCGCCGAAGCGCTCGCCGCCATCGCCGAGTCCCGCAAGACCGTGCATGACCGCGTCGCCGCCGGCGGCTGGCGCTACGACCTGGCCTATGCCGCCCTCATCGCACTGATGGTCGGCGGCCAGGCCTTCGACAATCCGTTCAATGTATCGGCCAGCACCCTGGGCCTGCTCGGTCTGGTCCTGCTGTTCCAGCATGAGACGCGGCGCACCGGCCTGCGCATCACCGGCGTCTCGCCGCGCCACGCCCGGTGGGTCGCCGTCGCCATCGGCCTGGTCGCCGCCGCCGTCATCGTCGGCGTGGCCGTCATCCGCCGCGTGTCTCCCGGCACGGATGTATGGGTGGTCGCCGCCCTCGCCGCCGCCGTGGCCTTCATCGCCGCCCTGGTCGGCTCCCGCATCTGGCGCCGGGTCTATCGCGCCGAGATGGGGGCCGGAAAATGAGCCGGGTCCCGCGCTTTGACCCGGTTATCCACGCGCCCGGCCGTCTGCAGATCTGCGCCATCCTGTCGGCCGCCGACGAGGCCGAGTTCGCCATGGTGCGCGAGGCCATCGCCGTGTCCGACTCGGTCCTGTCCAAACACCTGAAGCAGCTGGAGGAGGCGGACTACATCACCCTGCGCAAACAGGCCCACGCCGGCCGCCAGCGCACCTGGCTGTCCCTGACCCCGGCCGGCCGCGCCGCCTTCGCCGCCCACGTCGCCGAACTTCAGCGGCTGGCCGGCATGGTCGAGCAGCCACGCCTCGGCGAGGGATTCTCCGGCTAGGTTCGCTTGCCTCCGCCCGCGCGTCTCCTTAAGCCAGCGCTCAAGGAGACGCCGCATGAAGACCATCCTCGAACAGCTGGAACAGCGCCGCGCCGGCGCCCGCCTCGGCGGCGGCGACAAACGCATCGCCAGCCAGCACGCCAAGGGCAAGCTGACCGCCCGCGAACGCATCGACGTCCTGCTGGACGAGGGCAGCTTCGAGGAAACCGACATGTTCGTCGAGCACCGCTCGACCCAGTTCGGCATGGAAAACCAGCGCATCCCCGGCGACGGCGTGGTCACCGGCCGCGGCACCATCGGCGGCCGCTTGGTCTATGTCTTCTCCAAGGATTTCACCGTCTTCGGCGGCTCGCTCTCGGGCGCCCACGCGGCCAAGATCGTCAAGATCCAGACCATGGCCCTGACCAACGGCGCCCCCATCATCGGCCTGTTCGACGCCGGCGGCGCCCGCATCCAGGAAGGGGTCGAGGCCCTGGCCGGCTATGCCGACATCTTCCTTCAGAACACCCTCGCCTCGGGCGTCATCCCCCAGATCAGCGTCATCATGGGCCCCTGCGCCGGCGGCGACGTCTATTCCCCGGCCATCACCGACTTCATCTTCATGGTGAAGGACACGAGCTACATGTACGTGACCGGCCCCGACGTGGTGAAGACGGTCACCAACGAGGTCGTCACCCACGAGGACCTGGGCGGCGCCCGCGTCCATTCGCAGAAGTCCGGCGTCGCCGACGGCGCCTTCGAGAACGATCTGGAGGCCCTCAGCGAGGTCCGCCGCCTGATCGGCTTCCTGCCCCTGTCGAACCGCGAGAAGCCCCCGGTCCGCGACAGCTATGACGATCCCGAGCGCGACGAGGCCAGCCTGGACACCCTGGTCCCGGCCAATCCGAACCAGCCCTATGACATCAAGGAGCTGATCCTGAAGACGGTCGACGAGGCCGAATTCTTCGAGATCGCCCCCGATTTCGCCCGCAACATCGTCACCGGCTTCGGCCGCCTGGACGGCCAGACCGTCGGCGTCGTCGCCAACCAGCCCCAGGTCCTGGCCGGCGTCCTCGACATCGACTCCAGCCGCAAGGCCGCCCGTTTCGTGCGCTTCTGCGACGCCTTCGGCATCCCGCTGGTCACCTTCGTCGACGTGCCCGGTTTCATGCCCGGCACGCGCCAGGAATACGGCGGCCTGATCAAGCACGGCGCCAAGCTGCTGTTCGCCTATGCCGAGGCCACCGTGCCCAAGCTGACCGTCATCACCCGCAAGGCCTATGGCGGCGCCTATGACGTGATGAGCAGCAAACACCTGCGCGGCGACGTCAACTACGCCTGGCCCTCGGCCGAGATCGCCGTCATGGGC
>Ga0164290_1001782_pt1 | contig 23636 bp, 20 predicted proteins | sample Micstemetagenome_FD_108782 | JGI IMG/M metagenome (GOLD analysis project Ga0164290, IMG submission 108782) | Contaminated culture microbial community from soil near Moab, Utah, USA - Microcoleus steenstrupii SON62 (Illumina Assembly) | ecosystem: Environmental > Terrestrial > Soil > Soil crust...
AGTCGATGGCCGCTGCACATGAGCATATCGAATTTGCCTTCTACGGGAGCCGGCCATCAACAATGTACGCATCACGTCGCGCTTGCTTCATCGTATTCATATCACGCTCCAAATTCCTCGCACGCTCGAAGCCCCCACGGGGCGACGCTTAAAGTTACCGACGGGTGAAGCCTGCTTCAGGCGACCCGTCGTTATAAGCCTCGCGAGGGCCATTCGAGATCTCGTCGAAGCGCGGTGTTAGGAGCTGTAGCGAGCGGAGTGGGTTGGTTCCCGATCGTAGTCTTAGGGCGCTTCCCCGAGCGAAGTCTTAGGGCACTGCCCCAAGCGGAGTCTTAGGGCACTTCCCCGAGCGAAGTCGAAGGGCGCTGCCCCGAGCGAAGTCGAGGGGACTATTTCTTAAACTGCCGCAACTTAATCTCCGTCAGTTTGCGCTTCGTGTCCTGCGGAAAATCGCCGTTCATCATCCATTCGTAATAGGCAGGTTCATCTTTAAAAACCTGAACGACTCTTTTGCCTTTGTGCTTACCGAAGTTGAAGACTTCTTCACCTTTTTCGTTCTTCACCATCCGCCCCGCGAGATCCACCATATCGGTTGAAGTGACTTTCGACAGGGTATCCATGTCGTTGCGAATTTCACCGATCTTTTTCCCGGCGGCATCGGTCACATCCTGGCCATCGTAAAGCGCAACCTGCGCCTTGAGAACTTCCATCGCAGCTTCAGCGTCAGCCTCGGCCGTGTGAGAATCAGCCAACTCTTTTTGAATATAGAATTTGTAGGCAGCAGACAGTGTCCGCTTCTCCATCAGGTGAAAAATTTTCTGTGCGTCAATGATGCGCTTCCGTTGGTAGTCAAAGTCGACGCCCGCGCGCAAAAACTCCTCCACCAGCATCGGTACATCCATCTTCAGAATGCTGAAACCTGACAAGTCTGCACCTTCAAAAAACCGCGCATAATCTTTTGCCAGTTCCTTAAATGTCGGTTTGTCTTTCACATCTTCATCATAGATCCCATGGAAGACAGAACTTTCAGCCGGTATGGGGATCGTTGGGTTCACCAGATCGGTTTTCTTCAGCACTTCTCCATTCGGCATCACCTTAATGACAGCTATCTCGATGATTCGGTCATGAGTGATGTTGACGCCGGTAGTCTCCAGATCGAAGAAGCAAACCGGATTACGAAGATTTAATTTCATGAATTGTTTTTGAAACTGGTCAGCCACTGATGGCAGTGGCCAGAGCCTGCACATCCATTCCTCCAAAATTTCCAGAACTCATCAGCAACAAGTTCTTATTCTTCCACGCCTGGTTCTTCAAAAAATCCTGCAACTGCGCCGCATCAGTGAATACACTCAGGTGCGGGTTGGCAAAACTCGCCTTTATTTCAGATTCAGAAATTGGTTCAAGATTTTTTGCAGCTACTTTCGCCGGATTGAAATAGACCACCGGCAATGTGGCATTTTTTAATGTGTCCTTGTATTGTGGCAGGAACTTCTTGTTCAGGCTGCTATAGGTATGCAGCTCAACAACCGCGACAAGATCCCTGCTGGGATAAAGTTCTTTCACCGCCTTCACCGTCGCCTTCACTTTGGAAGGTGAGTGCGCAAAGTCTTTATACACCGTCACTTGTCCATTGTCCTTAATCTTTTCCAGGCGACCTTGGGCGCCTTCAAATGACGCAATGGCCTCATAAAACTGTGCAGTCGAGATTCCAATCCGCTTGAGTATCTCTTTGGCTCCGGCAAGATTCTGAAAGTTGTGGCTTCCAAAAACTCGCACCGGGTGGCGTTCCTTTCCGTCATTCAAAAACTGATGACCGGCCTGGTCCGCAGAGTGTGCATGACTCTTATAAGGAATTTCAAGCACGTCAGCCCGTTCCTTCTTTCCAATCATCAGCGCCATCGAATCTGATTCGCAATAGACAAGAATACCGCCCTTCGGCGTCGCATCTGCAAACAAATCAAACTGTCTCACATACTCCTCTTCTGTTGGAAATACATTCGCATGGTCCCACGAAATGCCACTGATCAATCCAATGTGGTGCTGATACCGCAGAAATTTCGGCGTCGGGTCCAACGGCGAAGCGAGATACTCATCACCTTCAATGACAATGACGGGCGCATCCGAAAGACGCACCGTTTGTTCCATCCCTCTTACGCGTGCGCCAATCACATAGTCAAAGTCTCTTTTGAAGTAGGAAAGCACATGGATCAAAATGGCGGTGATGGTTGTCTTACCATGACTACCTGCGACAACAATGCGCTGCTTTTCCCTGGAACGCTCCAGGATATAGTCCGGGAACGAATATATTTTGAGACCAAGTTCCTGGGCTTTAAGTAATTCCGGATTTGACTTTGCCGCGTGCATGCCGACGATTACCGCATCGTAAGACGCGTTCAATATCTCCGGATGCCAACCGTCGCTCGCAGGCAAAAGGCCGTGCTCGCGTAAAACGCTTCGCGATGGCTCGTAAATCTCGTCATCAGAACCAGAAACGGTGTGGCCTTCGTCTTTTAAAGCAATGGCGAGGTTGTGCATCACACTACCTCCGATGGCAATGAAATGAAACTTCTGTTTTTTTAGCTGCATGGGCTGCACAATTGGTGGCTAAAGTAAAGTTTAAAGTTTAAAGTTTAAAATCCGGCCGGCTGCCATCGGCGTTACCGGTTTGTCTTTTTATGCCAATAGTTGTCACCGATGGGAAGGTTATTCACATTTTAAATGTTTATTGTTTGTGAATAAGTTGTGGGTAGCGGCAACAGTGCGTGTCGTACGTTTGTCCCCCTCGAATAACGAAACACGTACAACAACCACTGTATGGAGCAAGGTAGATCAACGTCTCTGAGGCTAAACTCTTCGCAGAGCCAAGGCAGAAACAAACTCATCCCGAAAGACATTTCGGAGAGTTTGGGTAAGCTGCCGCCTCAGGCACTTGATCTCGAGGATGCCGTGCTGGGCGCTCTGATGCTCGAAAAAAACGCGCTGAATGCAGTCGTTGAATTTTTAAAGGCCGAGCACTTCTATTCGGAGGCGCATAAAGAGATTTTTCAGGCCATCATCGACTTATTCAAGGCATCCGAGCCGGTTGACATGCGGACGGTGGTCAATCAACTGCGGAAGACCGGAAAACTCGAGCTGGTCGGCGGAGCTTATTACATTGCAGAGCTCACTTCTAAAGTAAGTTCGGCGGCAAATATCGAATACCACGCGCGGGTCATTATTGAATTGGCCATCAAGCGTGAACTCATTCAAATCGCTTCTCAGATCCATCACAACGCCTACGAGGATACGACCGATGTTTTTGAACTTCTTGATCGTACCGAGCAAGCAGTCTTTGAGATTTCGGATGCAAACCTTAAAAAGAATTACGACAACATGCGAAACCTCATGGCGAAAGCCATCCAGGAATTGCAGGTTTTGAAGGATCACAAAGACGGCCTGACGGGCGTCCCCAGTGGTTTCACCGAGCTCGATCGCATCACTTCTGGCTGGCAACGTTCTGATTTGGTGATCATCGCGGCACGTCCCGGTATGGGTAAGACTGCCTTTGTGGTTTCCGCTTTGAGAAATGCAGCCGTGGATTTCAAGATACCCGTCGCCATCTTCTCTTTGGAAATGGCTTCTGTTCAGCTGGTGAACAGGATGATCTCAGCGGAAGCAGAACTGGAAGGCGAAAAGCTGAAAAAGGGAAATCTCGCGGATCACGAATGGGCGCAGCTGGTCCATAAAACAAACCGCCTCTCTTCTGCACCAATATTTATCGACGATACTCCGGCGTTGTCTATTCTGGAGTTGCGTGCCAAGTGCCGTCGTCTGAAAGCAGAGCACGGTGTTCAGCTTATTGTCATTGATTATCTCCAGCTCATGCGAGGCGATCAGGGTGGAAACCGTGAACAGGAAATTGCCTCTATCTCACGAGCATTGAAAGGCATTGCAAAGGAATTAAATGTTCCGGTGCTCGCGCTCTCTCAGCTGAGTCGTGGTGTCGAGACAAGGGGAGGGGATAAGCGTCCTCAGCTTTCCGACCTCAGGGAATCGGGTTCCATTGAACAGGACGCCGATATCGTTATGTTTCTGTACCGTCCTGAATACTATAAGATTACAGTCGACGAGGATGGTCTTCCGACACAAGGCGTTGGTGAAGTGATTGTTGCCAAGCACCGAAACGGTTCTACCGGCACAGCCCGACTGAAGTTCGTTGGTAAGTTCACCAAGTTCTGTGATCTGGATGGACCGGCATTCGACAATCCTTTCTCCGGTATGGTCACGCGCGAGAGCAGGCTTAATTCATTCAACGATGACCAGCAATCATTGCCGCCTCGTGGCGACGATGATGCTCCGTTCTAGGTCACTCAAAATTCATTTCATCCAGTGCCGACTTGAGTTCGCGCTCGGCCTTGTGGTCACCGAGCTTTCGGGCCAAAGAAATTCCTTTTTCGTATGTCTGTGTGGCAAGTTCTTTGTCCATCATTTCCTGAAACAGCAAAGCCGCGTGGTAATAGGTGGGCAAATAGGTCTCGTGGTGGCTGAGTAGCCTCAAGAACAGATCCCGCGCTTTACCTGGTTCGGTTTTCAGATACTCTAATGCAAGGGCATAAATATTGAACGGGTCGTTCGGCTCTTCCTTGTAGAATTGCTCTAACAACGCTAACCTTGAATTTCCCATGAACGGTAAATTTTTTTGCAATTAAGATCAGGACTTTGAGTTTTTTGTATCTTGACCCCGGTTTTTCATTAACAAATTAAATTAGCTGATTATCAGTAAGATGAAAATTCTAGTTTGCATTACACACGTTCCCGATACCACATCGAAAATCAACTTTAAAGACAACAGCACAAAATTTGACCAGACGGGTGTGCAATACATCATCGGTCCTTATGACGATTACGCCCTCGCGAGGGCGATCGAAATTAAGGAGGCCAATCCGGGGTCAACGGTAACCGTGTTGAATGTGGGACTCCCCGAAACCGAACCAACCATCCGCAAAGCACTTGCGATCGGTGCAGATGATGCCGTACGCGTCAATGCCGAACCAACAGACTCATTTTTTGTCGCTGCTCAAATCGCTGAACACGCGAAGGGTCAGAATTACGACCTCATTCTCATGGGACGCGAGTCGATTGATTATAACAGCGGCGTAGTTCATACCATTGTGGGTGAACTACTTGGAATCGCTTCCGTGTCGCCTGTCATGAAATTAGAACTGGATGGGGGCAAGGCGAAGATGGTGCGCGAAATTGAAGGAGGTAAAGAATCCCTGGAGGGCAACTTACCCCTTGTCCTTGGTTGTCAGGAGCCGATTGCAGAGTGGAAAATCCCCAACATGCGTGGCATCATGTCGGCGAGAACAAAGCCATTGAAGGTCGTTGAGGCGAAAGCCACGGATGACGGCGCCACCACGTTGCGCTACGAACTTCCTCCGGCAAAAGGAGCCGTAAAAATGATTCCTGCCGACCAGATGGCACAGTTGGTGAACTTGTTGAAGACAGAAGCCAAAGTTTTATAATTAAATCTTAGACCTCTTTTTATTATGGCGACACTCGTTTTTGTAGAAAGTGCAGACGGAAAAATCAAGAAGAATTCAATTGAAGCGGTAGCCTACGCCCATGCGATGGGACAAGGTGTAACTGCGCTGGCGCTGGGTACTGTTGAACAAGCAGAACTTGAAGCTCTTGGAGTTTATGGAGCGCAGAAGGTTCTCCATTCCGCGGATTCGTCATTTGATAAGGCTGGTCTCGAAGCGATTACCGCGGTGGTTGCAAAGGCAATGCAGGATGAATCATCCGATATTCTTGTTCTTGCCAATTCGTCGCTTGGAACGCCGCTCGCGGGTCGCGTGGCAGCTCGTACAGGCGCAGCGCTCGCATCCAATGTGGTTTCTTTGCCGGATACTTCTTCAGGATTCGTGGTGCGAAAAAGTATCTATACAGGAAAGGCTTTTGCCTTTGTTGAATTGAAGAAAACAAAAAAGGTCATTGGCATTCGCAAGAACGCAGCCGAAATTAAAGAAGTAGGTAGCAAGGCAAGTGTTACTGCGTACCAAGCAGGTGCGCCGGTAGCAGAGGCTGTAAAAGTATTATCAAGCGAAAAGGCAACGGGAGAGGTACTGCTTCCGGAAGCCAACATTGTCGTATCGGGTGGACGCGGAATGAAAGGGCCTGAACATTGGGGTGTTCTTGAAGAACTCGCGGCAACGCTTCACGCCGCAACGGGATGCAGTAAGCCTGTTTCCGACATGGGATGGCGTCCGCACCATGAGCACGTGGGACAGACCGGTGTCAAGGTTGCTCCTCAGCTGTATATCGCGGTCGGCATTTCTGGTGCTATCCAGCATTTGGCGGGCGTGAACTCATCGAAGTGTATTGTTGTCATTAATAAAGATGCAGAGGCACCGTTTTTTAAGGCGGCCGACTATGGTATCGTCGGTGATGCATTTGAAATAATTCCTAAATTGACGGAAGCCATAAAAGCAGCGAAGTAAGTGAAGAAGATCAAGCTTGAGATTTTAGGCCTCTCGTCAAGCCAGTCGCAAACCGGCTCATTCGCCCTCGTACTCGGCGAAACGGACGGAAACCGACGATTGCCCATCATCATTGGGATGTTTGAGGCACAGGCGATTGCCATTGAGATCGAGAAAATAATTCCGAACAGACCCATGACTCATGATCTGTTCAAATCTTTTGCAAACAATTTCCATTTCACCGTCGAGGAAATCCTTATCTCCGATTTGAAAGAAGGGGTATTCTTCGCAAAGATTGTCTGCTCCGACGGTTTAAAGAAAACAGAGGTAGATGCGCGTCCCTCGGATGCAATCGCCATTGGTCTGCGCTTTGACTCTCCGATTTTCACTTTCGAGAATATCCTTGCCGAGGCGGGTATTGTCCTGACAGATGAAGCGGAGGAAGAAAAGGTGGAACCTAAGGCAGAGCCAAAAACGAAGCCGAAAAAAGAATCAACCAAAAAGGATGATTTCAAAAATTATTCAGTGGAGAAATTAAATGACTTGCTGAAGGAAGCGATCGACAAAGAAGATTATGAGCGTGCGGCGAAGATCCGCGACGAACTTGGAAAAAGAAATTAGATATGTGAAAGGCTCTCCGAATGGAGGGCCTTTTTTGATTTCAGCCAGCGAATTTGTAAGATCGGGAACAGATACGAGCTCATGAAAATATCCACGCTCCTCATGCTGATACTATGGCCAGCAGTGTTGCTCGCCCAGCGTGACATCCAGAAAAAGATCCAGACGGATTTGATTGAGGCTGAAGATGGGGCTGTTGTGGTTATCCCGTCAGGTGTATTTGAAATGGATGCGACGTTGTCGCTCGACGGCAAGAAGAATATCACGATCAAAGGCGAGGGAGTAGATAAAACCATTCTAAGTTTTAAAAATCAGAAAACCGGAGCGGAGGGAATTCGCATCACCAATAGTTCCAATATCATCCTGCGGGATCTGACGGTGCAGGACACCCGGGGCGATGGCATCAAAACCCAGTTGGTCAACGGAATCTCGTTCCTGCGCGTGACCGCCCGTTGGAGCAGGGGAAGTGATAAAAACAACGGAGGCTATGGGCTTTATCCGGTGCAGTGTTCCAATGTATTGATTGACGGCTGTACGGCAGTGGGCGCCAGTGACGCAGGGATCTATGTCGGTCAGTCAAAAGACATCATTGTACGCAATTCAAAAGCGTACGAAAATGTAGCTGGTATCGAAATTGAAAATTCAATCCGTGCCGATGTTTATGACAATGAAGCATTTAATAATACCGGAGGAATTCTTGTATTTGATCTGCCCGACCTGATCCAGAAAGAGGGCGGACTCGTTCGTGTATTCAGAAATCATATTCACGACAATAATCATGTGAACTTCGCGCCTAAGGGCAACGTCGTGGCCAAAGTTCCGCAAGGGACAGGGGTAATGATTCTCGCCACCCGATTCGTCGAAGTTTTTGAAAACAGAATCATCAATAACATATCCATAGGGACCGCGATTGTGAGTTATTACATGACCGAAAATCCCATACAGGACAAAACCTATAAACCTTTTCCTTCCAACATCTCGATTCATCACAATACCTATGAACGCCCTCGCGTGCGCGCTACAAGAAAAGGAAGGATGGGGCAGATGTTTCGATTCAAACTCCGGTTCGGAAGAAATGTGCCTCATATCCTGTACGATGGAATAGAGGACACCGCCACGTCCAGTCGCCAGATATGCATCATGAACAACGTCAACGAGAGCTTCGTCAACATTGACGCCGGTAACGGCTTCAGAAATAAAAAGCGCGATCTCACCCCGTTCCGTTGTGAGGTGAACTTTGAAGGTGTTTCAATACCGGGCGGCCAATGAGAATCCTGATTCTTTTGTTGTTATTTCTGTCGATCATTTCATCCCCCGTGAAAGAGGAAAGGAAATCAAAGTTGTCAGAATACGGGTTTTTCCAAGGGCGTATGGCCGACCTTAACCCGGCGGAGGGTGTCGTTCCTTATTCGATTAATGCCCCGTTGTTTTCGAATTATTCTGAAAAGGCTCGCTTCCTGTTTATCCCGAAGGACAGCTCATTCAGGTTTAATGATTCAACGGTTTTTGATTTTCCTTCTGGCACGGTGCTGATCAAAAATTTCTTTTACCCAACTGATTTTAGAAATCCAGGCAAAGGAAGGAGAATAATTGAAACAAGGCTGCTGGTGAAAACCGGCGATTCATGGGAGGCATTTCCGTATGTATGGAATGATGAACAAACGGACGCCTTCTACGAGCCTGCGGGGGACATCAAAGATGTTTCGTACGTGAATGCTTCCGGGAAGCAGGTACACATCGGTTACGTTGTTCCGAATAAAAATCAATGTAAAGGTTGTCATGTAAGAAATCAGACCTTGCTTCCAATCGGAACCACGGCCATGCAACTCAACCGAAGCAGACCCGGTGGCCCGGAGAACCAACTCGCTCACCTTGCGGGCCTTGGTTTGTTGCGCAACCTTCATTTGATTTCAACCATTCCCAAACTACCCGAATGGGAAAACAGCAGCGAGTCCGTTGCAAACCGTGCCCGATCGTATCTTCATGGAAATTGCGCCCATTGCCACAGCCGCAGCGGACCCGCATCTACCTCCGGATTGTTTTTAAACTTTCATGAAGTTGACCCCGCACATCTCGGTATTTCAAAAACGCCCGTTGCAGCAGGACGAGGGTCAGGTAATCTGCAATTTGACATTGTACCGGGGAGTCCGGATAAATCCATTCTGATTTACCGGATGAAAGCGACCGACCCCGCCGTCGCCATGCCTGAACTTGGAAGAGAGCAATTGCACCCCGAAGGAATCCGAATTGTCGAAGCGTGGATCAGAAGCCTTGGAAAGTCATGAATGTTCAGGAAAAGCTGATTCATCATTTTGCCGCGTTCATCACCGATCGCAAGAAAACGATGATGGAGAAAGTTCTGAGCGATCGCACGAAATATGTGACCGTGGTGTTGGAAAATATCTACCAGTCGCAAAACGCCAGTGCTGTGCTCCGCACTTGCGAGTGTCTGGGTATTCAGGATATTCATATTGTGGAGAATACAGCGAAGTATGAGTTGAATGTCCGCGTTCTCAAGGGGGCAGACAAATGGCTGACGCTGCATCGATACCGAACGAAGAATGTCAATAACACAAAGACATGTTTTGAGAGATTACGCGCCGAGGGATATCGGATTTTTGTTGCAGACCCTGAAGAAGGCGGTCTTCCAATTGGCGACGTTGACGTTGCAAGCGGACCAGTTGCATTAGTTTTCGGCAATGAACTTCGTGGTGCCTCTGCCTACGCGATCGAGAACTCAGACGCGCGTGTGCGAATTCCCATGGTCGGGTTTACAGAAAGTCTGAATATTTCGGTTAGTGTTGCAATTTGCCTTAACACGGTGTTTTCATCCATGGCAAATCATCACATAGCCAAAGGGTTGTCAGAATTGGAGAAAACAGAACTGCGTCTCGATTGGTATCGTAAAACAGTGAAGCGTTCGCAGATTATTGAAAAAGAATTTCTGCGTACAATTCAGTAACTTTACTCTTCGTTTCGTCTATCGTGATATGAAGGCTGCTAAAAAAATCTTCCTCATCCTGCTGCTTATTGTGCTGTGCAGTCTCATCGGGACGAACATCTGGGTGGTGAAGAGCACTGAAGATCAAGTATATCAGCGGTTGGAAGACGTGCCGGTATCGTCAGTCGGTCTGGTTTTGGGAACCAGTCATCGGATCGCAGGAGGAAAACCCAATCCGTTTTTCGAGAAACGGATGCAAACAGCGGCAGCGCTGTATCATTCAGGTAAAGTAGAACATTTTATTCTCAGTGGCGATAATCGGACTCAGTTTTATAACGAGCCGCAGGAAATGAAAAAAGCACTCCTGAAAATGGGTGTGCCAGACAGTGCCATCACACTCGACTACGCGGGACTTCGCACGCTCGATTCCATTGTGAGAAGCAAAGAAATCTTCGGTCAGAATAAAATCGTCATCATTACACAGACATTTCATTGTTACCGTGCCGTATTCATTAGTAAGTATTATGACATTGACGCAATAGCCATGATGGCCGGGGAGCCAGGGGAGGAGCATACTTTCCGAATTCGTCTCCGGGAATATCTTGCCCGGACAAAGGCCGTTCTTGATCTGTATATTTTAAAAACCGAACCGCGTCATCTCGGTGAAAAACAAGAGTTAAATGGCCAGTCATGAAACTTTGTTTCTGAATATTAAGTTTAACGAAACAGCATTAACCGGCGAATCTAAGCGCTCATGAGAATCCTTGTCGTTTTTACCCTATTGGCTTGTGCGCTAACTGGTTTCGCGCAAACGGTCGTGAAAGGTAAAGTCACAGATGCCCAGTCCGGTGATCCGATTCCCTTCGCCAATCTTATTTTCAAAGGAACAACCATAGGAACCAATACCGATTTTGAAGGTAATTTTTCTCTGAAGAGTACCGTACCTGTGGATTCCCTCGTAGTCTCATATCTCGGCTATAAGACGAAAACTAAAAAAGTACAAAGCGGAGTCACACAAACCATTAATTTTCAGCTGGAAGAAGAGGCAACAAGTCTGCAGGAAATTGTTTTTGAAGCAGGAGAGAACCCAGCATTTGAGATTCTCAGGAATGTGGTTCGCAACAAGAACAGAAATGACAAGCGCAGGCTCCAGGCTTATGAGTATGATACATACACGAAGGTGGAGGTCGATGTCGATAACATCTCAGATAAGTTCCGTAAGCGGAAAATTGTAAAGAAGATAACTCAGGTCCTCGATTCAGTAGATCGCATTGCAGGTGAAGATGGTAAGCCAATTCTTCCCCTGTTTATTTCTGAGAGTGTTTCCCGGTTCTATTTCCGCGATAATCCTCAGTTGAAGCATGAACATATTTTAAAGTCAAAGATCAATGGCGTCGGCATCCAGGACGGAACGCTGGTCACGCAGTTCATCGGGAGTTCATTTCAGGAATATAACTTCTATCAGAACTGGATGAATATCCTCAACAAGGAGTTCGTATCACCGATCGCAGATGGTTGGAGAATTTATTATAACTATGATCTGATCGATAGTGCGTTTGTTGGGAATGATTTCTGTTACCGGATCGACTTCTTCCCAAAGAGTCCACAAGATTTGGCGTTCACCGGTTCTCTCTGGATTGCAAAAGATGGCTTTGCGCTGCGACAAATTGATGCAACAGTCGGTCGTCAGGCAAACCTGAATTTTGTAGAAAAAATACGGATTCAGCAAGAGTTGGAGCGCACGTCAGAAGGAGCCTGGTTGCCGTCGAAAAATCGGGTGCTGGTGGATGTTGGAGAATTGACGAAGAACTCGGCTGGTATGCTTGCCAAGTTTTATACATCCAACAGAAACTTTAAAGTCAATGACCCCAGGGCAACGTCCTTTTATGAAAAACCCATCCTCATGGCAGAGGACGCAAGACTCGACGAGCGCGAGGAGACCTGGGATACACTGAGACATGACCCGTTAACAGAAACGGAGAAGAATGTCAATCGCATGATTGATACACTGCAGAATATTCCAATCGTACGTACATATACAGACATCGCAAAAATCATTGTTAACGGCTATTACGATGTTGGGAAAATCAACGTAGGCCCCTATCTGTCCATGCTCGCTGTTAACAATCTTGAAGGCGTTCGTATTCAGGGCGGCTTTCGAACCAACATTGATTTCAGTAAAAAATGGGTTCTTGGGGGTAGTCTGGGCTATGGCTTTAAAGATGAGCGCGTTAAATACAGCGCTTTTGTCACGAACATTCTTAGCAAGGATCGCTGGACAACAATCAGCATACGCACCAGGAGTGATCTGGGACGCGTCGGTATCGACGATGAAAGCCTTGCTGATAATTATTTGTTTTTGGCTGCGCAGCGTTTTGGAACGTATCGTCGCGGTTTCTACTTCAACGAAACACGTTTCAATTTCCAAAGGGAAGTATTTAAGGGATTTAACCAGCGCATTGCTTTGCGATACTCAACGTTCCGGCCAGCCTACGATTTTTCATACTACACTTCGCCCGGCGACGTCACTTCAGTTTCAAATTCATTTGAGAACGCGGAGTTGATTTACGAAACCCGCTTTGCACGGGATGAACTGTTTGTTCAGGACGACAACGACCGCATCAGTCTGGGCACGTCCCGCTGGCCGGTCATTACCATCCGGTACACACATGGCTTCGCTGGATTCCTGGATAGTGACTTCGATTACGACAAGCTGCGTGTGTCCGTTTACAAAAGAATCCGGTTCGGACCGCTTGGTGTCGGATATGCGAACGTGTCCGGTGAATACGTTTTTGATCCAATACCCTATCCGTTGCTTTCTCCACACATCGGAAACCAGACCCCAGTCTATGCGGGCGTTACTTTCAACATGATGAATTTTGGCGAATTCATCAGCGACCGCTTTGCATCGCTTCAGTACCAGCATCATTTTGAAGGGTTTCTTCTGAACAGAATTCCGCTGATGAGAAAATTAAAATGGCGTCTCGTAGGAACGGCAAATGTGCTGTATGGAGGAATGAAGCCGCGTAACCAGAATCTGATTCCGGACTTCGAAGCCAAACCGGCTGAAGAGAAACCATTCCTGAATCCGCGAACGCCCTATGTTGAACTCGGATATGGCGTGGAAAACATCTTTAAGTTTCTGCGGGTGGACTTCATTCACCGGCTCAATTATCTCGATCGTCCTGATGTCCGCTCTTTTGGCGTATTCGTCAGCGCACAGTTCACTTTGTAATCCCGTTCGGGTAATTCGAAAATACTCAGCATATTTGCAGCCCCGATCATTTGTGAGGTCGGGTAAAAATTATCAATACCAATGAATATCAAAATTTCTTTGCCCGACGGAAGTGTTCGTGAATTTCCGCAAGGCACAACGGGCTATGACGTTGCCCTTAGTATCAGCGAAGGACTGGCCAGAAACGCGCTGGCAATTGAAGTAAACGGAGAGGTTCGCGATCTGAGTCGCGCACTCCCCGAAGTCGCTTCAATCAAGATTCTAACGTGGAATGACCCGGCAGGTAAAAACACTTTCTGGCATTCGTCGGCTCACCTCCTCGCTGAAGCGCTGGAAGCTTTATATCCCGGGGTAAAATTTGGTATCGGTCCTCCAATCGACAACGGATTTTATTATGATGTTGATCTGGGCGGAAGATCACTTGGTGAAGCCGATCTCGCAGCAATCGAATCTAAGGTCAAAGAATTGGCCAAAAAAGAGAGCCGTTTCCAAAGACGCGATGTAACCAAAGCAGAGGCGCTTGCATACTTTACTGAAAAAGGGGATCAATATAAGCTGGAGCTCATCAATGAACTGGCCGATGGGACAATCACATTTTATGAGCAAGGCAACTTTACAGATCTTTGCCGCGGACCGCACATTCCGCATACCGGGTTCATTAAGGCATTTAAGTTAATGAATGTAGCCGGTGCATACTGGCGGGGCAACGAAAAGAACAAGATGCTGACCCGCCTCTATGGCATCACTTTCCCCAAACAAAAAGAACTCGATGAGCATATTCATCTGCTCGAGGAGGCAAAGAAAAGAGATCACCGGAAGCTGGGAAAAGAGCTTGAGCTATTCACTTTCTCCGAAAAGGTAGGGATGGGTCTGCCGCTCTGGCTGCCTAAAGGAACGATTTTGAGGGAGCGCCTCGAGCAGTTCATGCGACGCGCGCAGGTGAAGGCGGGCTATGACCCGGTGGTAACGCCTCATATCGGAGGAAAACAATTGTACGTGACGTCCGGGCATTATGAGAAGTATGGCAAGGATTCATTCCAGCCCATCCGCACGCCCGATGAGAATGAAGAATTCTTGTTGAAGCCAATGAATTGTCCGCACCACTGCGAGATTTATAAAAGTAAGCCTCGTTCATACCGCGACTTGCCTGTTCGCCTTGCAGAATTCGGGACGGTGTACCGTTACGAGCAAAGTGGCGAGCTGCACGGTCTCACGAGGGTACGCGGGTTCACCCAGGATGATGCCCACATCTTCTGCCGGCCCGATCAGGTCAAGGCTGAATTTGTGAAGGTTATTGATCTGGTGTTACATGTTTTTAACTCGCTTGGTTTCACAAACTACACCGCTCAGGTTTCTCTGAGGGATCCTGCGAATAAGGAAAAGTACATCGGAGAAGATGAATTGTGGAACCGCGCCGAACGTGAGATTCAGGAGGCAGCCGATGAACGCGGATTGAAAACCGTTGCCGTTCAGGGTGAAGCAGCATTCTATGGACCGAAGCTCGATTTCATGATTAAGGACGCTCTCGGAAGAAGCTGGCAGCTCGGTACGATCCAAGTCGACTACATTCTTCCACAGCGCTTCGAATTGGAGTACGTGGGTTCCGATAATCAGAGACATCGTCCTGTCATGATTCACCGGGCACCGTTTGGTTCGCTGGAACGATTTGTAGCCGTATTGATAGAGCACTGCGCGGGCAACTTCCCGTTGTGGCTGGCTCCGGACCAGATTGCCGTATTGCCAATTTCCGAACGTTTCAATGATTATGCGGCTGAGGTTTTCGGGAAACTCAAGGAGTTCGATATCAGAGGTTTCCTGGATGACCGGGATGAAAAAATTGGACGGAAAATCCGCGATGCCGAGACCAAAAAGATTCCGTTCATGCTCATCGTCGGTGAAAGGGAAGCAGCGGAAGGTAAGGTAGCGGTGCGGAAGCATGGCCAGGGAGACCAGGGCAGCCTTGATCTGGAGGAGTTTATCACCAGCTTCCGGAAGGAAATTGCGACCCCTTGACCGGAAGGATTGAGCAGAGAATAGCCAATATTTTGAAAAACAGAATATTTGGCGATATTTGCACCCCGTCCGACCTTTGGACAGGATTGTATTTTGTTGAATTTAAACTAAAAGAGTATCAATAACACCAGCAGCAACAGGCCTGGCGGTCCTGGAAGGCCCTTCAGAAGAGGCCCTCAGAAGCCCGAAGAGCCCTATAAAATTAACGAGAGAATTACGGCACCGCGCGTGCGTGTAGTAGGAGAGAATATTAAAGTCGATGTGTATCCGATTCAGCAGGCGCTGAAACTGGCACAGGAACAAAATCTTGATTTGGTCGAGATTTCTCCGAATGCGGATCCGCCCGTTTGCAAGGTGGTTGATTATTCGAAGTTCAAGTACGAGCAAAAGAAGAAGCAGAAGGAGATCAAGGCGAAGACTCAAAAGGTGGTGATTAAAGAACTGCGTTTTGGTCCGAATACCGACGAGCACGACTTCAACTTTAAAGTGAAGCATGCGACGAACTTCTTGCAGGAAGGCGCCAAGGTGAAGGCTACAGTGACATTTTTCGGTCGTTCGATTGTGTACAAAGAGCGTGGCGAGATTCTGTTGCTGAAGTTAGCACAGGCCCTTGAAGAACATGGAAAAGTGGAGGCGATGCCCAGACTCGAAGGGAAGAGGATGAGCATGCTGCTGATGCCGAAAGTTGGAAAAAAGTAAATTAATATAAAGTTCAAATGCCTAAGTTAAAAACGAAGTCAGGTGCCAAGAAGCGATTCAAGGTTACCGGAACAGGGAAGATTAAGCATAAGCGTGCTTTCAAAAATCATATCCTGACTAAGAAAGAAACCAAGCAGAAAAGAAGACTTAGCAATAAGTCCTTGGTGAAGAAGTCAGATATGAACAACGTGAAAGCGATGCTCGTTCTTTAATCCCTCAATTGGTTTAAATGTTTAACCCGGTCCATGGCTAAAGTTCTCAATGAAATGAGACGCCAACGACCAAAAAATGATGAAAAATGCCTAGATCAGTCAATCACGTAGCTTCAAGAGCTAGAAGAAAAAGAATCATGAAGCTGGCTAAAGGTTTCTTTGGCCGCAAAAAGAATGTTTGGACCGTAGCAAAAAATGCTATTGAAAAAGGTCTCGGTTACGCTTACCGCGACCGCAAACAAAAGAAGCGCGAGTTCCGCGCTGTATGGATTCAAAGAATAAACGCCGGAGCAAGACTCCACGGCATGTCTTACTCTGAGTTCATGGGCAAGATGAAAAAATCAGGTGTAGAACTGAACCGTAAAGTTCTCGCTGACCTCGCTATGAATCACCCTGAAGCATTTGCCGCAGTGGTGAACAAGGTGAAATAATATTCACGTTTCGACATAAAAAAAGGGGCCAAAATGGCTCCTTTTTTTGTTTTTGCGCATATTTGGTTATCTTGAAAGGATTTTTTTTGAATCCCGGTAAGGATTTTTTTAACTGTGAACAGACCTTTTAAACCCTTGAACCCTGCTTCATGCTGAAACAGCCAGCCTCCATAGCAGAACAGGAAAAGCCCCGGCTGGAAACCCTCTCGGAAATCAATCCGGCTGGGTTCAATCCTTTCCCGGGATTGAGGCCTTTCACGATCGACGAGTGTCACCTCTTCTTTGGACGCGAAGGGCAGGTCGATGAGATTCTCGTCAAGCTCGCAAAAAACAGATTTGTATCAGTCATGGGCTATTCCGGAAGCGGAAAGTCTTCGCTCATGTACTGCGGTTTAATACCCGTTTTGTATGGTGGTTTTGTAACGGAAACCGGACCCGGCTGGCATGTGATTGTCAGCAGGCCCGCCACGTCGCCCGTTCGTACGCTGGCAGCCTCCATCGCAAAACACCTTGTTGCCATTGGCCGCATCGAAGAAAGTGACAGACAGGTTCATGAATCGATTTTGTCGTCGGTGCTTCGCAGCAGCCCTGAAGGATTGGTGGAAGTGTGCCGGTATCTTCAGCAGAATGGTGACGAGAACGTGTTTCTTTTGGTTGACCAGTTCGAAGAATTACTGCGCCTCAAAAATTCGGGTTCAGATGAAGACAGCAATGAAGCGCAGATTTATGTCAATTTGATTTTGACAGCGATCAAGCAGCGCGCGGTGCCGATATACGTCTCCATCACCATGAGATCGGATTTTATTGGAGACTGCGCCGTATTCCCCGGCTTGACCAAACTCATCAACCACAGCAATTACCTTGTGCCACAAATGACCCGCGAGCAAAAGCGGATGATTATTGAAGGGCCTGTTGGGGTAGGCGGTGGAAAAATTTCTGATCGTCTCGTGCGCAAGTTGTTGAACGAGGTCGGTGACAACCAGGACCAGCTCCCAATTTTGCAGCACGCTTTGATGCGGACATGGGATTACTGGATTGAAACCAGGGAGCCCGGGGAGCCGATTGACATTCGACATTACCAGGCGGTTGGCCGGATGTCCGAAGCGCTTTCACTCCACGCAAACGAAGCCTTTGACGAATTAACAACACGGCAGAAGGAAATCGCCGAGGTGTTGTTTAAAAATATTACAGAGAAAAATCAGGAGACACAGATGCGCCGCCCGGGTAAGCTGAGTGTCATCGCACGGCTCGCCGAAGCGTCTGAATCTGATGTCATTGAGGTTGTTGAAAACTTTCGGAAGTCCGGCCGTTCGCTCCTGATGCCAGGGGTGGGTGTGCCGCTGCACGGTGATTCCATGATCGAGCTTTCGCATGAAAGTTTGATGCGTATCTGGAAGCGACTCAATCAGTGGGTGGAAGAAGAGTTTGAATCTGCTCAGATGTATAAGCGTCTCTCGGACGCGGCCGGGATGTATCAAATAGGTAAAACCGGATTGTGGAGACCGCCCGATTTACAACTTGCCCTGAACTGGCAGAAAAAGCAGCGCCCGACCCGGGAGTGGGCGCAGCGATACGACGTTGCATTTGAGCGCGCTATCGTATTTCTTGACACGAGCCGCATCACGTATGAAGCGGAATTGAAGAACCAGGAAATGATGCAGCGCCGCGTCCTCAGAAGGGCTCGCGCAACTGCCTTAATTCTCGGTTTTGCATTCATCATAGCAGTCGCGTTTTTCATTTTCTCTTATGTTCAGCGGCGAGAAGCGGAGCGTCAAAGGCTGATCGCGGAAAAGAATGCTGAAGAAGCAGTTTTGCAGCAAGAGAATGCTGAAAAGCAAGCCAAGATAGCTCAGGAAGAGAGAGACAAGGCAGACGCGCTGCGCCGCAGTGCCGAAGATCTTAATAAACAGCTCCAGGAGAGTTATTCCAATTTGGAGATCGCTGTGAAAAATGAGGAAGAAGCCAGACGAAGAGCGGAGACGCTGCAGGGAGTTGCTTCTGTCGCAAGGGATAGCGCAATTGCTTCAAGGAAAGTTGCCGAACAAAAAAGAATGGAGGCAGAAAAGAACTACAAGGACGCGCAAAGACTGTTGTACCTCAACCTCGCGCAGTCGTTGGAAGGTTCGTCTATGCTTGAAGATGACGACAAGGAACTCGCTGGTCTCCTTGCGATGCAGGGTTATGTATTTCATCGCAGATATGAGGGAAAGAAACACGACCGTACAATCTACGAAGGTTTGTACACTGCCTTGGCAAAACTTAATAACGGCGCTTCTTATAACGCCATCAAACTTCAGGGGCCTCCCCATGTTCACGTGAAGTCTCTGGCGCTGTCGTCGCAGGGAACATCGTTTTATACTTCTGGTGCTGACGGCCGGATTTTGAAAAGCGACTTCAAATCGCAAAACAGTCAGGCAACAGGATATGCGACTCCGTATCCAAGCAAAGTAATCGCCTTGAGCAGTAGTGAAAAGTACCTCGTGAATGGAAGTGACTCAAGTTTCGTCCAGATCTTTGAACTCGCTTCGGACAGCAAGACCCCATCGGCGACCATCAGAAAGTTGGGCGGCTCCACCAATGATATCAAATTCATCCAGGGTCAGGAAAAGTTCATCATCTCTTCGGCGACTAAAGCCCTTTGGTTGGGAGATGCTGTTGAGGGTACAGCGCGCAAGATTCTCGATCTTCCGGTAGAGTTTAAGAAAATTGACATCAGCCCGGATGGCGCTTTCCTGATTGGCGCTACACATACAGGAAAGATTTTTAAAGTTGACCTGAAGTCCATGAATATTGAGTCGCTCATTGAGGAAAATGGATACCGCATCTGGTCAGTGAAATTTAGCCCTGATGGAAAGAGCTTTGCCTACGGCATGGAGAATATTGCGAATACCAAAGGTTTTGTGAAAATCTATTCAATCGCAAACAGAACTACCAAGCAATTTGCAGGTCATCGCTCGGGTGTATCTGATATTGAATTTAGTCCGGATGGGACGTTACTCGCTACTGCCGGACTTGACAGAAGACTGATTCTTTGGGTGCTCGATTCCCCGGAAGATATTCCAATTGTCATGGACGAGAATGGAGGTTTCATATGGGACATTGCTTTCTCGAGCGACTCAAAATACCTGATCGCAGCATGTTCGGAATCAGAAATCCGGGTGTGGCCGACCGATCCTTCGCTGCTGGCCAGCCAGATTTGTCCGAAACTCAACAGGAACATGACGCTGGCGGAGTGGAAGAAATATGTGGCTCGTGAAAACGAAGGCGTCGAGAAGGAGGATAAGATTAATTACGAGGCAACTTGTGTGGGAATTCTGGTTAACGATTTCTGACATGAAGAGAAGACTAATGTTGTTGGTATTGGTAGTGACGTCGTTTCAATCATTCGGACAGAATGATGATTGCGAAACCACGCTGCTTCGCGCAAATGAAGAGTTTGCCCTTGGTCACTTCTACCAAATTCCTGCAATGCTCAGCAACTGTCTTTCTCAGTTCTCCGCAGAGCAGCGTCAGCGTGCCTATCTTCTCCTAACGCAAACCTATTTGTTACTCGATGACCCGATTGGTGCGAGGTCGAGCTACCTGAAAGTACTTGAGGCAAATCCTGAATTTGTTGCCGACGAAAATTTGCATCCAATCGATGTCGTTTATTTGAGTAAAAAATTTACTGCCAGTCCCATTTTTTCCCTTTACGCGCGGTTTGGTTTAAATACTGCACCGGTCACTGTGTTGAAGACTGCCAGCACACTGGGTGAGCGTGAAGTCAGCTATCGGTACCAGGTACGCTTGGGGTATCAGGCCAGTGTAGGTGTGTTGTATCATTTCAGGCCATCATTTTCGCTGATGGCGGAGGTTGACTATAACTTTTCGACTTATCGTAAAACGTCCGGAAAATTCTTCAACGGTTTAGCAACAAACTACGGTGACTTTAATCAATTGACAGAGCGCATGACCTGGATAGGTATTCCTTTGGGCTTGCGTTATTCGTGGGAGAAAGGAAAGTTTCGTCCATATGCGTATGGCGGGTATGGTCTGTACACATTGATTGGCTCAAAGGGATCTTTGGTTTTTTCAAATCAACAGCTGGAAGTTGACCCGGTTACCGGTGAGCAGCGGGTGAGTACGACATCATCCGAAGAATCAGCCGATTTTTCTTTTAGAAAACGCAGAGAACAATTCCACCACACCATTTTCCTTGGTGGCGGCTTGAAGTATAAATATAAATTGAACTATTTTTTTGCTGATGTTCGGTTTGCATTCGGTTTAAGAAATGTGGTGAAGCAGGATAATGTGTACTCCGATAACAATCAGGACCCGCTGTCAAATGACTACATTTCTTCATTTGAGCCAACTTCTGCTTTTGCAAATGGGGACGATCTTTTCCGGGTAAATAATATCCAGTTGTCTTTTGGCTACATCCGCCCACTCTATAAGCCGAGGGAATTGAAGAAGGCCAGGACAAAGTCTGTTTTTAAACGAATTAAGAAGTCTGGCAATGAGCAGAACTAATTGGAATTTTTTCTCCAGTGCCCTACTTGCCGCGTTGTTAACATTAGGGTCGTCGGGTTGTGATACGGCCAACAACGTCGAGCCCATCGATCGCAATTATTTCGTGAGGTACTTCGGTAACGATGGCAACCAGAGCGGGGTGGATATGGAAGTTCATGCCGATGGCACCGTGCTGTTGTTGGGTAATTCAAGCCGATTGACCAGTCAGGGTGTAATCAATCGTATATATCTTGTAAAGGTGGATGGCTCTGGCAAGATACTCTGGGAAAAGTTTCTCGGGCGGGAGAATGATGTCGCGAGAGATCTTGAACCCTCTGAAGATGGCAATTTTGTCGTGCTCGCCGATCAGTTCATTGACGATTCGGACACCGATTGCAAATTGATCAAGATTGACGGGAATGGACAAAAGCTTGATAGCGTAGTGTTCGTGGATTCTTTTGAGCAGGTCGGTAAAAGTGTCTCCAGGATTAAGGATGGGTACATTGTAGCCGGGAGAACTGATTTTCTGGATTTGATTGCGGATCCCACCGATCCGTCGCAAAACTTCAGCGATTTTGTACAGTATCGCTGCGACTTTCAACTGCAGCCTGTTGCTGGCTGGAAGGATCAATTTGGAGGAAATTCAACTCAGATTCCGGCGAGAGTCTTTGATGGACCGGGGAACACCGATTTTTATCTCTTCGGCTCTGCTACGGAAGTGAATACGAATAAGATTACCATTTACAATATCAGGCTCGATGAGGTTGGTGAGTCAGGTGGAGCTGCCGCATTTGGAGATCCTAACGAAGAGGTCATTTTGAATGAAGTATTTCGATTTGGAACCAGCGGTGGTTTTTTGGGTGTAGCGACCCGAACCACTGCAGCCGAAAAGACATTGCGGTTGGTTCGCTTTACAACGCCATTTACTGTTGCCCCTGACTTTGTATCGTATTCCCGCGATGTCGAGAGTGCTTTTCCTATGCAGGCAGTATCGGGTGTCCGATCAACATTTCAGCTTGAGTCGGGCGATGAGAATATGCTCATTGTGGGTAATGAGGAGCGAACAGCTGGGTTTAATAACATTTGGGTTTCAAAAAGAGGACCCGGTGGTGAAAAGTTGTGGGAATCTTCTTTCGGGTCGATTCAGGGGAATGATTTGGCTGCACAGGTGAAAGAGCTACCTGATGGCAGAATTCTGGTTTTGGGTACGATGACGTTGGCAAGCAGGGAGAGCAAAATGGTACTTTTAAAGTTGAACCCCGACGGTAAATTGTCAAACTAAGGCTGTTCTTGGTTACAAAATCAAGTGCAACCATATATAAAATTTAGCGATAGCTGGCTGAAATCCTAACCGAATGCGAAGACTCTGCGGACTCCTTTGTTTGTTTTTCTTTTTCCTTATCTCTGACGTTTTTGCGCAGGTCACATTAACGCCTGCGGCCACGACAGGGAACGTCAAACTTTGTGTGGGCGGAGGTAATGTTGCCTTGTCATCGATAGTAATCGATGAGGCCTCTCTTGGAAACAACGAGGCTATCGGTGGCACAAACCAGAATGCAACAGCCGCAACTTTTGCAATTTCTATTCCGACCGGGTTCGAATTTGTCTGGGGAAGCGAATCGGTGACGGCAACAGTTGGGGGAGATCTCTCGAATGTTGCTTTTCAGTCGACTTCTGCAACTTCCTTCACCATTCAGCTTGACATTGCCAATTCTGGCGCCAGCGATTTTGTGGATGCCATTACGATCTCTGGGCTTAGGGTAAGGGCTGTGAGTGGGGGCTCTCAAACGGTCAATCTATTTCGCTCCGATGCCGCCGGAGTTTTCATCGACGGGTTCGGACTGAACGCCGTTGTTGGTACAGTTTCAAGTTCGGCAATTCAGACAGCGTTGCCAGTATCTGCATCTGCATTGACTGTATGTGAGGGAGGGAATGTTTCGATCAGCATTGATAATAGCCAGAATGGAATTGTTTACGAAGTTTTAAGCTTAAGTAATGCCAGTTTTAGTGCCACTGTGGGAGGGTAATGGCGGAACGCTCGTAATTCCAACCACAGCCATCACTACCGCTACCACACTAAAGGTTCGAGCAACGGATCCATCTGCTTCTGCATGTGCTGCTGATCTTGCAACCACAGTTTCTATTAACGTCGACGCAGCAATCCCTGTTGCAAACGCAGGTACCAATCAAACGGTATGCGGTGGAAGCGCGCTGCTGGCTGCGAATGTTGCTGCGCCCGGAACCGGTGCCTGGTCGATTATATCTGGTGGCGCCGGAAGTTTTTCATCCGGAGCAAACCCTGCAGCGACCTTCACCGGAACGGCGGGTAATACTTATGTCTTGCGTTGGACAATCACAAATGGATTATGTACCTCATTTGACGAGGTTGCAATTACGCTTAATCCTATTCCTAACGCAGCAGCATCAAACCAAACCATCTGTTCAGGTCAGAGCACCAGTGTAGCGATCACCAATCCGAATTCGGTAGCAGGAACGACCTTCACCTGGACGGTAACGGGCTCAACGAATGTGACGGGTGCA
>Ga0164290_1001783_pt1 | contig 23605 bp, 25 predicted proteins | sample Micstemetagenome_FD_108782 | JGI IMG/M metagenome (GOLD analysis project Ga0164290, IMG submission 108782) | Contaminated culture microbial community from soil near Moab, Utah, USA - Microcoleus steenstrupii SON62 (Illumina Assembly) | ecosystem: Environmental > Terrestrial > Soil > Soil crust...
GGGCAGCCTCGTGCGCGAGATCCATCCCAGCGTGCTCGCCGTGACCGGCCCGCACGCCACCCAGGAGGTCATGGACGCGGTGCACACCCATGTGCCCAAGCCCCACGATCCCTTCGTCGACCTGGTGCCGAGCTTCGGCGTCAAGCTGACGCCCAAGCACTACGCCTATCTGAAGATCAGCGAGGGCTGCAACCACCGCTGCTCCTTCTGCATCATCCCGAGCATGCGCGGCGACCTCGTGTCCCGCCCGATCGGCGATGTGCTGAACGAGGCCCGGGCCCTGTTCGAGAGCGGCGTGAAGGAGCTGCTCGTCATCAGTCAGGACACCTCGGCCTATGGCGTCGACGTCAAGTACCGCACCGGCTTCTGGGACGGCAAGCCGGTCAAGACCAGGATGCTCGACCTCGTCGCCCAGCTCGGCGAGCTCGCCAAGCCCTATGGCGCCTGGGTGCGCCTGCACTATGTCTACCCCTATCCCCACGTGGACGAGGTGCTGCCGCTGATGGCCGAAGGCCTGGTGCTGCCCTATCTGGACGTGCCCTTCCAGCACTCCCACCCCGACGTGCTCAAGCGCATGAAGCGCCCGGCCAACGGCGAGAAGAACATGGAGCGCATCCTGCGCTGGCGCGAGGCCTGTCCCGAGCTGGTCATCCGCTCGACCTTCATCGCCGGCTTCCCCGGCGAGACCGAGGCCGAGTTCCAGCACCTCCTCGACTTCATGCAGGAAGCCAGGATCGACCGCGCCGGCTGCTTCGCCTACTCGCCCGTCGAGGGCGCGACGGCCAACGACATCCCCGGCGCCCTGCCGGACGAGGTGCGCGAGGAGCGCCGCGCGCGCTTCATGGCCGTGGCCGAAGCCGTCTCGGCCGCCAAGCTGCAAAGCCGCGTCGGCCAGACCCTGCAGGTGCTGGTCGATTCCGCCCCGGCCCTGGGCCGCAAGGGCGGGGTGGGCCGCTCCTATGCCGATGCGCCGGAGATCGACGGCACCGTCAAGATCCTGCCGCCGGAGAAAGCCAGCAAGACCATGAAGGTGGGCGACTTCGTCCGCGCCCGCGTCGTTGCGGCCGATGGCCACGATCTCGTGGCAAGCTTGGTCTGATGACCAAAGCAGCGAGCACCGAACTGATCCACCACCCCTACCGCGCCCCCGAAGGCTGGGACGCGGTGCCCGTGCCGGTGGCCAAGGCCTCGACCGTGTTGTTCAAGGACACGGCCGACCTGCACAAACCCCGGCCGCGCGATGGCCTGACCTACCGCTACGGCCTGCACGGCACGCCCACCAGCTACACGCTGGCCGCACGCCTGGCCACGCTGGAGCATGCCGAGCATTGCCTGCTCGTGCCCAGCGGCCTGGCCGCCGTGACGCTGCCGTCGCTGGCCATCCTGCGACCCGGCGATGAGGTGCTGGTGCCGGACAACGTCTACGGCCAGAACCGCTACCTGACCGAATCCTGGCTGCCGCAATGGGGCGTCACGCACCGCTTCTACGACCCGCTGACGGTGCCGGAGCTGCGCGACAACACCAAGCTGGTCTGGCTGGAGGCCGCGGGCTCCATCACGCTGGAGTTCCCCGACCTGCTGGGCACGCTCGCGGCCTGCCGCGCGCGCGGGGTCGTCACCGCCCTGGACAACACCTGGGGCGCGGGCCTGGCCTTCAACGGCTTCGAGCCGGCGCCGGGGACGCACCCCGGCCTGGGGGCCGACATCGTCATGCAGGCGCTGACCAAATATCCGAGCGGCGGCGCCGATGTGCTGATGGGCTCGGTCTGCACCCGCGACCGCAGGCTGCACGACCGCCTCAACCACGCCCACGAGCACCAGGGCTATGGCCTGGGCCAGAACGACGTGGAGCTGGTGCTGCGCGGGTTGCCGACGCTGCAGCTGCGCTACGAGGCGCAGGACCGTGTCACGCGCCGGCTGGCCGGCTGGATGGCCGGCCGGCCCGAGGTGGCTCGCGTCTTCCACCCCGCCTTGCCCGGCTCGCCCGGCCACGAGAACTGGCTCGCCGTGGGCGGCGCCGGCGCGGCCTGCCTGTTCTCGGCCGTCTTCAGGCCCGAGTACAGCCCGGCCCGCGTGGACGCCTTTGTCGACGCCCTGCAGCTCTTCGGCATCGGCTATTCCTGGGCCGGCCCGATGAGCCTGGCCGTGCCTTACGACATGAGCCGCAGCCGCGACCTGCCGCTGCCCTTCGACGGCGGCACGCTGGTGCGTTTCGCGATCGGCCTGGAAGACGGCGCCGACCTGCAGGCCGACATCGAGCAGGCCCTGTCAGCCCTTGCTTGAGACCTTGTGCCGCATCAGCTGGCCTTTTTCCCTCTCCCAGTCCCGCTTCTTCTCGGTCTCGCGCTTGTCATGCTGGGCCTTGCCCTTGGCCAGCGCGATGTCGGCCTTCACGCGGCCGCCCTTGTAGTGCAGGTTGAGCGGCACCAGGGTGAAGCCGCGCTGCTCGACCTTGCCGACCAGGCGCTTGATCTCGGCCTTGTGCATCAAGAGCTTCTTGGTGCGGTCGGCCTCGGGGGTGACATGGGTGGAGGCGCTGCGCAGCGCGTTGATGCGGCAGCCGATCAGGAAGAGCTCGCCGTCCTTGATCATCACGTAGCCGTCGGTGAGCTGGACCTGGCCGGCGCGGATGGCCTTGATCTCCCAGCCGGACAGCACGACGCCGGCCTCGAACTGTTCCTCGATGTGGTAGTCGTAGCGGGCGCGGCGGTTCTCGGCGATGGACATGGAGACACAGGTGGGGCGCGAGGCCCTTCTTACAATCCCGGCATTCTATGAAGCAGGTCAAAAAGTCCGTTCTGCTCTGGTACACGCCGCGCGAGATGTACGAGCTGGTCACCGCGGTGGAGCGCTATCCCGAGTTCCTGCCCTGGTGCGACAAGGTCGAGGTGCTGGCCCGCGAGGGCGACATGGTGACGGCCCGCCTTCATCTCGCCTATGCCGGCGTGCGCCATGCGTTCACGACGCGCAACCGCAACGAGGAGGGCCGCAGCGTGCGCATGGAGCTGGTCGACGGGCCGTTCTCCCACCTGGACGGGCTGTGGCAGCTGCTGCCGCTGAACAAGCCCGGCGCGGACGGCGAGGCCACCGCCTGCAAGATCGCCTTCGAGCTCAGCTATGCCTTCAACAGCGGTGCGCTGGAGGCCGTCGTCAGCCCGGTGTTCGACCGTATCGCCAACACCTTCGTCGACAGCTTCGTGCAGCGCGCGGAAAGCCTCTACGGTGCGCGTTGAGCTGGTGTGGAGCCCGGCGGCCGGCAATGTGCAGCAACGCTGGCTGGAGGTGGGTGAGGGCGCCACGCTGGAGTCCGCACTGCGCGGCTGCGCGGAGTTCATGGCGTCGCAGCACCAGCCGCTGGCCGAGTTGCGCATCGGCATCTGGGGCCGCGTCAGGCCGTTGGCCACGCCGCTCCGGGAGAGGGATCGCATCGAGGTCTACCGCCCGCTGACGGTCGATCCCAAGGAGGCACGCCGCCTGCGCTATGCCAAGCGCGGCGAGCGCATCGTGTCGCGACACCGGCCCAAGCACTCAGGCTGAGCCGCCAACCCGCCTCATTTGCACTCGCTCGTGATGATGTCGCGGGCCCGGCTGACCTCGGCGTTGACCTGCGCCTCGTCCATGAAGACGCGTTCGCCCTTCTCGTTGGTTCGGGTGATGCGCTGGCCGCTCTGCAGGTCGCGCAGATTGGCCTGGGCGCGGGCGCAGTTCTCGCGGCGCTGGGCGGCGATGCGGCGCTCCTCTTCCTTCTGCCTGGCGGCCTCGCCGTCCTGCTCCTTCTTCTGGCGCGCAGCAGCCTCCAGCTCGGCCTTGGTCGGCGCGCTCACTGCGGGCCGGGGCGCTGAGGCGGCGCTGGCCGGGGCGCCCGGCGGCGACACGACGATCAGCGGCTTGGCGCCGGCGGGGCGCTGCAGGATGTCCTTGTCGGGCGTGCCGGCCGGCGGCGGCAGGTCGCTGTACTGCACATTGCCGCGGGCGTCGCGCCACTTCCATTGCGCCTGGGCGGTGCCGGCGACGATGAGGCAAAGCAGGGCGGCAAGAAGGGGGCGAAGGGCTTTGGAAGGCATGGCGGAAGTTTAGGGTCTGCGTCCTGCGGGCGACCTCCGTATAATGCCGCTTTGCGTCTGGAGCTTTCCTCATGCGCCTTCTCGGCAAAGCGCTCACCTTCGACGATGTGTTGTTGGTGCCAGCGTTCTCCCAGGTGTTGCCCCGCGACACCAGCCTTGCGACCCGCCTGTCGCGCAACATCCCCCTGAACCTGCCGCTGGTGTCCGCCGCCATGGACACGGTCACCGAGGCGCGCCTCGCGATCGCCATCGCGCAGGAAGGCGGCATCGGCATCGTGCACAAGAACCTGTCGGCCGAAGCCCAGGCGCGCGAGGTGGCCCGGGTCAAGCGCTATGAGAGCGGCGTCGTCCGCGAGCCCCTCACCATCGGCCCCGACGCCTCGGTGCGCGACGCCGTCGAGCTGACCCGGCTGCACGGCTTCTCCGGCTTCCCGGTCGTCGAAGGCAAGCGCGTCGTCGGCATCGTGACCGGCCGCGACCTGCGCTTCGAGACGCGCATGGACGCCAAGGTGCGCGAGATCATGACGCCTGCGAGCAAGCTCATCACGGTGCGCGAAGGCGCCTCGCTGGAGGAAGCCAAGGCCCTGATGCACACCCACAAGCTGGAGCGCGTCGTCGTCATCAACGACGCCTTCGAGCTGCGCGGCCTGATGACGGTCAAGGACATCACCAAGCAGACCAGCTTCCCGAACGCCGCCCGCGACTCACATGGCGGCCTGCGCGTCGGCGCCGCCGTCGGCTTCGGTGAAGACACCGAGCAGCGGGTCGAACTGCTGGTCAAGGCCGGCGTCGACGCCATCATCGTCGACACCGCCCACGGCCACAGCGCCGGCGTGCTCGAACGCGTGCGCTGGGTCAAGCGCGCCTACCCGCAGGTGGACGTCATCGGCGGCAACATCGCCACCGGTGCGGCTGCCCTGGCGCTGGTGGAAGCCGGCGCCGACGGCGTCAAGGTCGGCATCGGCCCCGGCTCCATCTGCACGACCCGCATCGTCGCCGGTGTCGGCGTCCCGCAGATCACCGCCATCGACAACGTCGTGACGGCGCTGAAGGGTACCGGCGTGCCGGTCATCGCCGACGGCGGCATTCGCTACTCGGGCGACGTCGCCAAGGCCATCGCGGCCGGCGCCGACACCGTCATGATGGGCGGCGCCTTCGCCGGCACCGAGGAAGCGCCGGGCGAAACCATCCTCTACCAGGGCCGCACCTTCAAGAGCTATCGCGGCATGGGCTCCATGGGCGCCATGGCCAAGGGCAGCGCCGACCGCTACTTCCAGGCCGAGACGGGCAACAACCCCAACACGTCCAAGCTGGTGCCGGAAGGCATCGAGGGCCAGGTGCCCTACAAGGGCTCGGTCGTGCAGGTCATCTTCCAGATGGCCGGTGGCCTGAAGGCCTCCATGCACTACTGCGGCTGCGGCACCATCGCCGACATGCAGAACAAGGCCGAGTTCGTCGAGATCACCACGGCGGGCATGCGCGAAAGCCATGTCCACGACGTGCAGATCACCAAGGAAGCACCCAACTACCGCAGCGAGTGAGCTGACAACCCAGCAAACGGGGCGATCTGAGAATCGCCCCGTTTCTCTTTTCAGAAACGATGAGCAGCACCCCTCCGACACGCACCCCGGCCATGGGTTTCATCATGGCGGCCGTGCTGATCGACATGATCTCCATCGGCCTGATGGTGCCTGTGCTGCCGCACATCGTCGGCACCTTCACGACCAGCAACGACGCGCAGACCGCCGCGCTGCTGATGGTGACGGCGGCCTTCGGCATCGCCAACTTCGTCGGCTCGCCGGTGCTGGGTGCGCTCTCCGACCGCTACGGCCGCCGGCCGGTGCTCTTGATCGGCTTTGCCGGCCTGGCCCTGAGCTTCTTCGTCACGGCCATGGCGACGGCGCTGTGGGTGCTGGTCGTGGTGCGCCTGTTCTCCGGCGCCATGCAGGCCAATATCGCCATCGCCAATGCCTACGTGGCCGACATCACGCCGGCCGAGGACCGCGCCCGCCGCTTCGGCCAGCTCGGCGCCATGTTCGGCATCGGCTTCATCCTGGGGCCCGTGGTGGGCGGCTGGCTGGGCCACTTCGACATCCGCTGGCCCTTCATCGCCGCGGGCTGCATGGCCGTGCTGAACTGGTGCTACGGCTTCTTCGTGCTGCCCGAGTCGCTGCCGCTGGACCGCCGCAGCCCCTTCGACTGGAAGAAGGCCAACCCGGTCAGCGCGCTGCGGGGCCTGGCCGCGCTGAAGGGCGTCGGCTCGCTGGTCGTCGTCATCGCGCTGTCGTCTCTGGCCCAGTTCATGTTGCACATGACCTGGGTGCTCTACACCAAGTTCAAGTTCGGCTGGGGGCCGCTGGAGGTCAGCTGGTCGCTGTTCGTCGTCGGCGTGGTTTCCGTCATCAGCCAGGGTGTGCTGCTCAAGCCGCTGCTGGCGCGCTTCGGCCCGCGGCGCCTCGCGCTGATCGGCATGGGCTCGGCCGCGCTGGCCTATGCCGGCTGGGGCCTGGCCACCCAGCCCTGGATGATGTATGCCGTCATCGTGCTCAACCTGCTCGGCGGCGTCGCCACGGCGGCCGTGCAGAGCATCATCTCCAACGCGGCCGGCGCCGATCGCCAGGGCCAGGCCATGGGGGCCGTGTCGTCGCTGAACAGCGTGACGGCCGTGCTCGCCCCCGTCATCGGCCTGACGCTGCTGGGCTGGGTGTCGCACCTGCCCGCCACCGACCCGCGCATGGGCCTGCCCTTCTTCGCCTGCGCCGCCCTGCAGGGCGCCGGGCTCCTGCTGGCCTACCGCTTCTTCCAGCGCCAGCGCACCGCTTTGCAAACCGCCTGACAGACTGCCCGAGAAACGCCATGCAACACGACAAGGTCCTCATCCTCGACTTCGGCTCCCAGGTCACCCAGCTCATCGCGCGCCGCGTGCGCGAGGCGGCGGTGTACTGCGAGATCCATCCGAACGACGTGTCCGACGACTTCATCAGGTCGTTCGCGCCCAAGGCCATCATCCTCAGCGGCAGCCACGCCTCCACCTACGAGGACCACGAGCTGCGCGCGCCCCAGGCCGTGTTCGACCTCGGCGTGCCGGTGCTGGGCATCTGCTACGGCATGCAGACGATGGCCGTGCAGCTGGGCGGCCGGGTCGAATGGAGCGACCACCGCGAGTTCGGCTACGCCGAGGTGCGCGCGCATGGCCACACCCGGCTGCTGGAAGCCATCCAGGACTTCGAGACGCCCGAGAAGCACGGCATGCTCAAGGTCTGGATGAGCCATGGCGACAAGGTCACCGTGCTGCCGCCGGGCTTCAAGCTGATGGCCTCCACGCCCAGCTGCCCCATCGCCGGCATGGCCGACGAGGCGCGCGGGCTCTATGCCTTCCAGTTCCATCCCGAGGTCACGCACACCCTGCAGGGCGCGGCCATCCTGACCCGCTTCGTGCGCGACATCGCCGGCTGCAAGGGCGATTGGCAGATGGGCAGCTATATCGAGGAAGCCGTCGAGAAGATCCGCGCCCAGGTCGGCGACGAGCAGGTCATCCTGGGCCTGTCCGGCGGCGTCGATTCGTCGGTGGCCGCGGCCCTGATCCACCGCGCCATCGGCGACCAGCTGACCTGCGTCTTCGTCGACCATGGCCTGCTGCGCCTGAACGAGGGCCAGATGGTGATGGACATGTTCGCCGGCCGGCTGCATGCCAAGGTCGTGCATGTGGATGCCAGCGAGCAGTTCCTCGCCAAGCTGGCCGGTGTCACCGACCCCGAGAAGAAGCGCAAGATCATCGGTGCCGAGTTCGTCGAGGTCTTCCAGGCCGAGGCGAAGAAGCTGGCGAATGCCAAGTGGCTGGCCCAGGGCACCATCTACCCCGACGTGGTGGAGAGCGGCGGCACCAAGACCAAGAAAGCCACCACCATCAAGAGCCACCACAACGTCGGCGGCCTGCCCGAGACGCTGGGCCTGAAGCTGCTGGAGCCGCTGCGCGAGCTGTTCAAGGACGAGGTCCGCGCCCTGGGCGTGGCCCTGGGCCTGCCGCCCGACATGGTCTACCGCCATCCCTTCCCGGGCCCGGGCCTGGGCGTGCGCATCCTGGGCGAAGTCAGGAAGGATTACGCCGACCTGCTGCGCCGCGCCGATGCCATCTTCATCGAGGAGCTGCGCAACACCATCGACCCCGCCAGCGGCAAGAGCTGGTATGCGCTGACCAGCCAGGCCTTCGCGGTCTTCCTGCCGGTCAAGAGCGTCGGCGTCATGGGCGACGGGCGCACCTACGACTATGTCGTGGCCCTGCGCGCCGTGCAGACCAGCGACTTCATGACCGCCGACTGGGCCGAGCTGCCCTACGCCCTGCTCAAGCGCACCTCGGGCCGCATCATCAACGAGGTGCGCGGCATCAACCGCGTGACCTACGACGTGTCGAGCAAGCCGCCCGCGACGATCGAGTGGGAGTGAATCCCTAACCAGGTGGTGACCTGAAGGGCCCGCCGCGGTGGACGGGCCGAGGCGCTGATTCCAGAATCCGGCATGACCATCCGGATCCGGTTGTTCGGTGCGCCGTCGGTTGAGCGGGACGGCGTCCTCACGGTGTTGCCGCGGGAGCGTGGCAGCCAGTTGCTCGTGCTGCTGGCGCACCGGCGGGGCTGGGTGGCGCGCCACGAACTGGCAGCCATGCTGTGGCCCGAGCATGAGGGCAAGCTCGCGCTGACCAACCTCCGCAAGGCCCTGTTCCGGCTGCAGGAGCGGCCCTGGGGCGCGATGCTGGAGGTGCTGCCGGGCACGGTGCGGCTGGACGCGGCGACCGACGTGGCCGACTTCGCGGCCGCCCAGCGGGACGGCCGCCATGCCGACATGCTGGCCTTGCGCCGCGGCGAATGGCTGCAGGGCTTCGACGACGACGCCAACCAGCCGTGGACCGCCTGGCTCAGCTTCGAGCGTGACCGGCTGCGGGCCGCTTGGCGGGCCGCCGCCCTGGAGCGCCTGGCCGGCGAGGGCGTCGAGGCGGCCGAGGGCATCGAACTCGCATCGCGGCTGCTCGACAGCGATCCGCTCGACGAAGCCGCCTTGCAGGCCCTGATGGACAACCTGGCGCGCAACGGCCAGGCCGCCCTGGCGCGCCAGGCCTACCGCGAGTTCGCTGCGCGCATCGACGCCGAGCTCGGCCTGGCGCCCGGCGCGCAGTTGCAGGCTCTGCACGACCGGCTGGCCGTCAGCGGCGCCGCGCCGGCGGTGCCGCCGCCGCTTCCCGGCCTGGCAGGCTTCGTGGGCCGCGCCGGCGAACGGCGCCAGCTGGCCGAGCTGCTGTCGCGCGAGGACGTGCGCCTGGTCTGCCTGACCGGCCCGGGTGGCATCGGCAAGACCCGGCTGTCCCAATGCGTGCTGCATGAGCTGTCGCCGGCCCATGGCCACGATGCCGCCTTCGTGCCGCTGGAGGACCTGCTGTCCATGCAGGACGTCGCCACGCGCATCGCGCGCGAGCTCGGCCTCGCGCTGAAGGGCAGGGCACCGGCGCTGCAGCAGCTGCAGGCGGCCCTGCGAGAGCGTTCGACGCTGCTGGTGCTGGACAACTTCGAGCAGCTGGTCGGCGAAGCGGCCGCGCTTGGCGAACTGCTGGCGGCCTGTCCGCGCCTCAAGCTGCTGGTCACTTCGCGGGTCCGCCTGGGCCTGCCCGGCGAGCAGCTCTACCCCCTGGAGGGACTGCCCTGTCCGGAGCCGGAGGACGGTGACCGCATCGAGGCCTTCGACGCCGCCCGCCTCTTCATCGCCGCCGCCCGCAAGGTCGAGCCTTCGTTCGCCGCCGCCGGCGAAGCCCCAGCCATCGTCGACATCTGCCGCCAGCTTGACGGCCTGCCGCTGGCCCTGGAACTGGCCGCGGCCTGGACGCGCGTGCTGCCCTGCGCGGCCATCGCGGCAGAGCTGCGGGCCGGCATCGAGCTGCTGCGTGCCGACGGCGCCTCGCACCCGCCGCGCCACGCCAGCATGGAAGTCGTGTTCGAGCAGTCCTGGCAGCGCCTGGTGGCCGCGGAACGCGAGGTGCTGGCGCGGCTGGCGGTGTTCCGCGGCGGCTTCACGATGGAGGCCGCCCGCGCCGTCGCGGCCGCACCCCTGCCGGTGCTCAGTGCGCTGGCCGACAAGTCGCTGCTGCGCAAGGACGGCGCGCGCCTGGCCCTGCATCCGCTGGTGCAGCAGCTGGCCGCGCACAAGCTCGACGACGACAGCTGTCGCAAGACCCGCGCCGCCCACAGCGCCTACTTCCTGCACCGCCTGGTGCAATGGCAGGGCGCCGTCGAGACCGGCGAGCGCGACACCCTGCGCGCCATCGACGCCGATCTGGAGAACTTCCGCGTCGCCTGGCAGTGGGCCCTCGACGCCGGTCCGGCCGACGCGGTGCCGGGCTGTGCCGGCGCCCTGCTGCGCTATTTCGACCATCGTGGCCTCAACGAGGACGGCCTGCGCTGGATGCGCGAGGCGACGTCCGCGCCGCGTGCGCGCGAGGACGCGGCGCTGCAGCTGCTGCTGGAGAGCTGCACTGCCCACCTGTACTACCGCCTGGACCGTTATGCCGAGGCCGAGAGCCTGGCCGCCAACGCCCTGGACCGCATCGACCCTGCCGAGCCGCAGAGCGCGGCCCGCATCCAGGCCCTGGTCGTGCTCGCGGCCTGCGCGCTACGTGTCGGCCGCGTCGACGAGGCCAAGCGGCGCTACGAGCAGCTGCTCGCGCGGGTGCGCTCCGAGGCGCGGCCGCAGCAGATCGCCGGCACCCTCGACAACCTGTCCCTGGTGCACAAGCGCCTGGGCCAGTACGACGAGGCACTGCGGCTGTCGCTCGAATCGCTGGAGCAGCACCGTCGCATCGGCCATGGCGCCGGCATCGCGCTGTGCCTGAACAACCTCGCCTCCCTCTACATCGCGCGCGGCGAGCCGGCCGCCGCGATGGCGCCGTTGCGCGAGGCGGTGCAGCTTTGTGAGCGTGATGGTCTGGCCAACACCGCGGCCATGGTCCAGACCAATCTGGCGCATGCCGCCATGGTCCTGGGCGACCTGGTCGCCGCGCGCCACCACACCCGGCTGGGCGTGGAAGCGGCGCAGGCCAGCGGCAACCGCAGCGTGTGGACCTGGATCCATTCCCACGGCGCCCGCGTGTGCGTGCGCGAGGGCGACCTGGCCGCCTCCCGGCTGGCGCTGGCCGAGGGCCTGTCCACGGCCGTGGCGCTGGGCTCGCCGGCCTTGCTGGCGCCGGGGCTGATGGCCTTCGCCGAGCTGCTCGACGCCCAGGGCCAGCCGCTGCTCGCCCGGCGCTGCCTGGCCTTCTTTTGCGAGCTGCCCGAGCTGACCCGCTCGGACCGCGACGAGATGCGCGCCCTGCTTGCGCAATGCGGCGGCCTGCCGCCCGACGCCGCGCCCTGGCCGGGCATGGCCCTGCCCGAGCTGCTGCAGCGCATCAGCGCCGAGGCGCCGCAGGCCCACGCGGCGCTGATCGCCCAGCTCCAGCCTCTGCGCTGAGGCCGGTGTTCCCCGGGCGCCGCTGGCGGAACGCTGGCGGAACGCAGCCCTTTGCACAGTTCGTCTCCACAGCAGAGCCACGAACCGTGCACCCCATCGCCTTTCACCCCTGGGCCGCGGCCTGCTGCTGACCGCATCGCCTGCCTCGGCGGGCGTCCTCACCACCGCAAGAGAAACCCCATGAACGCTGTCACAGAATCCGTCACGACCCTGACCCCCGACTTCGCTGCCATCAAGCAGCGCCAGCAGGCCGCCTGGTCCAGCGGCGACTACGCCGTCGTCGGCACCACGTTGCAAATCGTCGGCGAGAACCTCGCCGAAGCCGCGGACGTGCGCGCCGGCGAACGCGTCCTCGACGTCGCCGCCGGCAATGGCAATGCCACGCTGGCCGCCGCGCGCCGCTTTGCCCAGGTCGTCTCCACCGACTACGCGCCGAACCTGCTCGACAAGGGCAGCGCCCGCGCCCGGGCCGAGGGGCTGGCGGTCGAGTTCCAGGTCGCCGATGCCGAGGCCCTGCCGTTCGCCGATGGCGCCTTCGACATCGTGCTGTCCACCTTCGGCGTCATGTTCGCCCCCGACCACGAGAGGAGCGCCGGCGAGATGCTGCGCGTCACGCGCTCAGGCGGCCGCATCGGCCTGGCCAACTGGACGCCCGACAGCTTCATCGGGCGCCTGTTCAAGGTCATGGGCGCCCATGTGGCGCCACCGGCCGGCGTCAAGCCGCCGTCGCTGTGGGGCAGCGAGGCGCATCTGCAGGCCCTGTTCGGCGCCCAGGCCGCGCGCATCGAGTGCCAGCGCCGCGTCTTCAACTTCCGCTACGCCTCGCCGGCGCATTTCGTGCAGGTCTTCCGCGACTACTACGGCCCCACGCACAAGGCCTTCGCCGCCCTCGACGCGGCCGGCCAGCGTGCCCTCGAGCGTGACCTGCACGCGCTGATGGACTCGCTGAACACGGCCGGATCGTCCTCCCTCGTCGTGCCCAGCCACTACCTCGAAGCCGTCATCACCAAGCGCTGAACGGCGCCGCCATCACCTTCAGGGAAGTCCACCAGATGAACAAGAACCTCCTGCTGCAGGCCGCCGGCGTGGCGCCGCTGCTGGCGGCCTGCAGCGCCACGCCGCTGCCGCCGGCGCCCGAGGCGCTGCGCCCGCCGGCCGGCGCCACGCTGGCCCTCAGCGCCAGCGCACGCGGCGTGCAGATCTATGAATGCCAGGGCCAGCAATGGCGGCTCGTGGCGCCCCAGGCCGAGCTGTTCGACGCGGCGGGCCAGCGCATCGGCACGCATGGTGCCGGGCCGTTCTGGCGGCTGAGCGACGACAGCCGCGTCATCGCCAGCGTCGCGGCGCGCGCCGATGCCCCCACCGCCGGCGCGATCCCGTGGCTGCTGTTGGCAGCCCGGCCCGCCGCCGGCGGCGCCGCCCGCGGTCTGCTCGTCGGGGTCACCCACATCCAGCGCATCAACACCGCCGGTGGCAGCGCGCCCACCGGCAACTGCGAGTCCCACGGCAGGCCGCTGCGCGTGCCCTACAGCGCCGACTACCACTTCTACAAGAGCTGAACATGCAATCGAATCGAAACGTTCTGACCGTCGGCCTGCTGTGCATCGCCGCGGCCTTCGCCACCCCCGATGCCCGCGCCGATGCCGTCACCGAGTGGAACACCAAGTGCAGCGAGCTGATCACCGAGGCCAAGCTGGGCACGCCGCCGGCCGTGCGCATCATGGCCATCGTGCAGACGGCGGCGCTGCAGGCCATCGATGCGGCCCAGCAGCGCGGCGCCTCGGCCGAGGCGGCACTGGCCGCGGCCCACCGCCTGACCCTGACCCGCCTGCTGCCCGCCCAGCAGCCTGCCGTCGAGGCCGCCTACCAGGCTGCCCTGGCCCGCGTGGGCGGCAGCAATGCCGGCAGCGAAGGCATTGCCGCCGGCGAGGCGGCCGCCCAGGCCGTGCTGGCGGCGCGCCTGAACGATGGTGCCGCCACGCCCGAGGCCTACCGCCCGCATGCCGCCGCCGGTAGCTATGTGCCGACGGCGCCCGCCGCCGTGCCGCAATGGGCCCGGCGCACGCCCTGGCTGATGAGCAGTCCGGCGCAGATGCGCCCGGCACCGCCGCCGGCCTTGGGTAGCGAGCAGTGGGCACGCGACTACAACGAGGTGCTGGCCTTCGGCGGCAAGACCAGCGCGCACCGCAGCGCCGAGCAGACCGAGGCCGCGCGTTTCTGGGACTACTCGCTGCCGGCCATCTACCACGGGGTCGTGCAGTCGGTGGCCCGCCAGCCGCAGCGCGAGCTCGCGCGCAATGCCCGCCTGTTCGCCGCCGTCGCCCAGGCCATGGACGACGCCCTCATCGCCGTCTTCGACGCCAAGTACCACTATCAGTTCTGGCGCCCGGTCACGGCCATCCGCAACGGCGACCTCGACGGCAACGACGCGACGACGCGCGAGCCGGGCTGGACCTCGCTGATCGACGCGCCCATGCACCCCGAGTACCCGAGCGGCCACAGCGTCCTGGCTGCTTCGGTCGCGACGCTGATCGAGGCCGACCTCAAGGGCCTGGTGATGCCGGAGCTGTCGACGACCAGCCCGACGGCCAAGGGCGCGACGCGACGCTGGCAGGGCAGCCGGGACTTCGTGCGCGAGGTGTCGGACGCGCGCGTGCATGGCGGGATCCACTTCCGCTCGGCGACCGAGGCCGCCGAGGCCATGGGCCGGCGCATCGGCGAGCTGGCGGCCGCGCAGCTGCTGCAGCGCTGAGGCGCCTCAGCGCCAGGCGCCGAGGATGCCGCCCATGGCCGTGAAGGCCACCACCTGGTAGCCGCTGTTGATCAGCCACAGCTTCGGCGAGCGCTGCTCGAACAGGTAGATGACGCCCAGGGCCATCGCCACCCAGCCCAGGCCGGTCGCAGCGCCGGCGAACAGGCCGAAGGCCAGGGTTGCCTTGTTGCCGAGAAAGGCGGCGAGGTTGAAGGCCATGACCAGGGCCGCGAGCGCCGACAGACCGAAGGTGCGGCCCAGCGGCGCCGTCCTGGCCTGCTCCTCGGTGACACCGGCCTCGCGCATCCAGGCCCTGGCAAACAGGATGGGCGAGTACCAGAGCCCACCGATGGCGAAGTAGACGAGGGCGGCGGCCGCGATGGCCAGGTAGTTAAAGTGGATGTCCTCCATGGGGGCTCCGTGCAAGCTGTGGTGGCCGCGCATGCTGTCCGTGCGGCGCCGCCGCCGCCAGGGGCCGCCCGCCGAAACAGGACATCCGCTTGCCCAACCCCGACCTGGACCCGCTGAAGCCGGTGGCCCTGGACGACCGGCTCGTCAGGACGGTCGGCAGCCTGGGCTTCGGCTTGGCCATTCCCTGGTTGACCGGGCTCTACGGGCCACTGGGCCCGGGCGACGGCGTGTTCTGGCTGGGCATCTTCGGCTTCGTCGCCCTGGCTGCTTCCATCTGGGGCGGCAACCGCTGGCTGCTGCTGAAGCAGCGCGAGCACTTCGACTGGTTCCGCCGCCCGCTGCGCAAGCTGCTGATGCTGGTCGTCGCCAACGTGCTCTACACGGCGCCGGTCACGCTGCTGGGCCTGCTGGCCTGGTATGGCGTGTCGGGCCTGCCGGTGGAGCGCAGCACGCTGCAGGTCGTCACGCTGACCAATGTCATCTGCGTCCTCTTCGTGAGCCATGGCTACGAGACCCTGTTCCTGATCCGCGAGCGCGAGTCCGACCTGCTGCGCGTCGAGCGTCTGGAGCGGCTGCGCACGCAGGCGGAGCTCGGCGCGCTCAAGGCCCAGGTCGACCCGCATTTCCTCTTCAACAGCCTCAACACGCTCGGCCACCTGATCCAGTCCGACCCGGCACGCGGCCGCGAGTTCTGCGACACCCTGGCCGAGGTCTACCGCTATGTGCTGGACAGCCGCCAGCGCGACCTCGTGCCGCTGGCCGAGGAGCTGGCCTTCCTGCGCCGCTACCACCGGCTGCTGGAGCTGCGCTTCGGCGCGGCCCTGCCGCTGCAGGTCGAGGTGGCGGACGTGGCGCGCTGGCGCATTGCGCCGATGGCCCTGCAGACCCTGCTGGAGAACGCCGTCAAGCACAACCAGGCCAGCGCTTCCGAGCCGCTGGCGGTGCGGCTGGTGCTGGGCGACGCGAGCGTGACCGTCGGCAACGACGTCCGCCCGCGCCGCACGGCGCTGCCGTCGGCCGGCGTGGGCCTGGCCAACCTCGACGAGCGCTGCCGGCTGCTGACCGGCCGCGCGCTGGCCGTGCGGCAGGCCGATGGCCGCTTCGAGGTCGCCGTCCCCCTACATTCATCACCATGAGAGCCTTCATCGCCGAGGACGAACCCCCGGCCCGCGAGCGTCTGGTCGAAGCGCTGGCGCGCGTCGCGCCGCAGGTGTGCGTCGTGGGCCATGCCGACAGCGTCAAGGCCACGGCCGACTGGCTGGCGACCCAGCCGCCGCCCGACCTGCTGCTGCTCGACATCCAGCTCAGCGACGGTCTGTCGCTGGAGCTCTTCGACGGCCGCGAGCTGGCCCTGCCCGTCATCTTCACGACGGCCTACGACCAGTTCGCCATCGCCGCCTTCCGCGCGCTGGCGGTGGACTATCTGCTCAAGCCCATCGGCGAGGCGGCCCTGGCCCAGGCCGTCGCCAAGGCCGAGAAGCTCAGGCGCGGCTTCGGCAGCGACGTGATGCGGGTGCTGGACGAGCTGCAACGCCCGCGCTGGCGCCAGCGCCTGCTCGGCCGCAAGGGGGGTGCCTTCCAGGCCTTCGACGTCGCCGAGCTGGCCTATGTCGTCTCGGTCGACAAGCTCAGCCATGCCGTGCTGCACGACGGCAGCCGGCTGCTGCTGGAAACGCCGCTGGCCGAGCTGGAGGCCTGGCTCGACCCGGCGCAGTTCTTCCGTGCCAACCGCCAGACCCTGCTGGCCGCTCGTGCGGTCGCCGGTTTCGCCAGTGCCGGCAAGGGGCGCTTGAAGCTGCAGCTGCGCCCCGCCCAGGCGGGCGAGCTCATCGTCAGCCAGGAGCGCGCGGCCGACTTCAGGAACTGGCTGGAGCGTTAAGCTGCCGCGACTTCCTGGAGCCCCTGCATGCGCGCCGCCTTCAGCCTTCTCGCCCTCGTCATCGTCGCGGCCATCGTGTTGTCGCTGGTCAAGAAGCAGAGCGCCACGCTGAAGCCGCCGCTGGCGGCCGAGCCGGCAGCCAGCGCTGCCCTGCCGACGCCGCAGGCCGTCGGCCAGCAGGTGCAGGCCGGCATCGACGATGCGGCCAGGCGCGCGGCCGAGGCGGCGTCGGCGGCGAACTGAAGACGTGACCGTCCAGACGCTGTTCTTCGCGCTGCGGCCTGACGAGGCGACGGCCGAACGCATCGCGCGGGTCGCCACCGCCGAGCATGAAGCGCGCGGGCTCGCGGCGCGGCTGCGACCGAGCCGCGTCTTCCACATCACGCTCCACTTCTTCGGCCGCTTCGACGGCGCGCCCGATGGCCGCCTGGTCGAGCTGGGGCAGCGCGCAGCGTCGGACCTGGACTGGCCGGCCTTCGACCTCGGCTTCGAGCGCTTCGCGAGCTGGGGCGGGCCCGGCGTGCGCCAGCATCCCTTCGTGCTGACGGGCGGCCGCAGCCTGCAGGCGGTGCGGTCGCTGCGCGACGCGCTGGCCGACCGGCTGGAGGCCCAGGGGCTGCCCGCGGCGCGGGACTACGAGCCGCATCTGACGCTGCGCTACGACCGGCGGCCCGCCCCGGCCTGGGAAGTCGACCTGCCGGGCTGGACGGCCCGGGAGTTCGCGCTGGTGACCAGCATCCAGGGGCTGACGCGGCATGACGTCATCGCCCGCTGGCCGCTTCGGGGCTGAGGCCTGCGCCTACAGCGCGGGGCGCCAGCCGCCGACCGCCGCCGGGCCGTGCGCGGCGCAGCATGGTCCATCCCTGCAAGGAGGCCCGCCATGTTGCTGAAGTCCGTCATCGCCCTGCTCGCCACCTCGGCCCTGGCCGCCAAGCTGGTCCAGCACCTCAGCCACAAGCAGCAGCTGCGCCGCGTGCGCGACGACCGCCATCGCCAGCGCGAGGACGTGCACCGCTGGGAGGCCGAGGGCGGCAACCTGCCCGTGCCGCGCCTGCCCGGCGACGGCGACGTCAGCCGCTGACGATGGCCTGGGCCAGGGCGCGCACGCTCAGCGGCGCCGAGCCCTCGGCCTTGTTGGAGATGGTGACGAAGGCGTCCTGGCCGGCGCCGGCCGTGCCGCGGATGATGCGGGCCAGCTCGGCGCGGGTCTCGAGGTCCGGGTCCAGCATGGCGTCGAACTGGCCGTAGCGCTTCTCGGCCTCCTCGTAGCCATAGGGGCCGTGCAGGCGGTTCAGGTTCCAGCGCACCACCAGCGGCCCCGGCCACAAGGCGCGCAGCAGCGGCAGCTGCTCCGCCAGTGGCGGCAGCTTGGGATGCAGGCCGACGCAGTAGCGCGCGCCGGCGTCCTTCAGCAGGGCGACGAGGTCGGCGGTCAGCCAGGCGGCGTCGCGCACCTCGACGGCGATGACCCCGGCCGGCGGCCGTGGCAGCGCCAGCAGCAGGGCATGCAGGCGGTCGAACTGCTCGCCCATGCGGGCCAGCCGCGGGCCGGGCAGGGGGCTGAGCTGGAAGACCAGGGCGCCGATGCTCCCGCCCAGTCCTTCACAGGCGGGCTCGATGAAGTTCTGCAGGGCCGTCGGCGCGTCGAGGAACAGCGGATTGGGGTCGCGCCCGCGGCCGTCCTCGCTGCGCAGCAGCGCGTCGGTGACAAGGCTGGGCGCCTTGACGGTGAAGCGGAAGCCGGGCGGCACCTGCCGGGCATGGCGCTCGAAGTCGCTGGCCGCCAGCGGCCGGTAGAAGCCGCGGTCGATGCCGACGGCGCGTAGCAGCGGATGCGCCGCATAGGCGGGCAGGCCGTTCCTGGCCAGCAGGGCTTCGCTGTGCCGGCCGGCCCAGACCAGGCCTTCCCAGCCCGGGTAGCTCCAGGTCGACGTGCCGAGATGGACATGCGGTGACAGCGCGGCGGCCAGCGCCAGGTCTTCCGCCACGGGCGGCACGGGCTGGATGCCGCGCGGCCGCTTGGCCGGGGCCTCGGTGCCGAAGAGCTCGTCCTGCATCGTCAGGCATGCAGCGCGACGCCGGCCTGCGTCAGCGCCGCGTGAAGGGCACGCGCAAAGGCGAGGGCATGCGGGCCATCGCCATGCACGCAGAGGGTCTGCACCTGCAGGGGCACGGTCTCGCCGGACACGGCCTGCACGACGCCGTCGCGGACCATGCGCAGCGTACGCCCGACGGCCTGCTGCACGTCGTCGATCAGCGCCCCGGGCTGGCCGCGTGGCACCAGGCTGCCGTCGGCGCGGTAGCCGCGGTCGGCGAAGACCTCGGCCACCGCGCGCAGGCCGGCGCGCTCGGCGGCCTTCAACAGCTCGCCGCCGGCCAGGCCGTAGACGGCCAGGCCAGGGTCGACGGCGCGCACGGCGGCCGCGACGGCATCGGCCAGGGCCGGGTCGCGCCCGGCCTGGTTGTAGAGGGCGCCATGCGGCTTGACATGGTGCAGGCGGCCGCCGGCGGCGCGCACCAGGGCGTCCAGGGCGCCGATCTGGTAGATCAGGTCGGCGCGCACCTCGGCGGGGGCCAGCCGCATCTCGCTGCGACCGAAGTTGTCGCGGTCGGGATAGCTCGGGTGGGCGCCGATGGCGACGCCGTGCGCCAGGGCAGCCTCCACGGTCGCCTGCATCAGCCGTGCATCGCCGGCATGCCAGCCGCAGGCGATGTTGGCGGAGCTGACCAGGGCCAGCAGTTCGGCGTCGTCGGGCGCGCCTTCGCCGAGGTCGGCGTTCAGGTCGACATGCACAGGGCCGTCCTCCATTGTTCGAGCAGTTGGCGCTGCGCCCGCAGCGCAGCCAGGGCCTCGTCCGCCGTGCAGGGCAGGAAGCGCAGCCGGGCGCCGAGGCGGGCCTGGCCGAGCTTCCACAGGTCGGCACGGATGACGACGGCGATCTTGGGATAGCCGCCCGTGGTCTGCGCATCGGCCAGCAGCACGATGGGCTGTCCGGCCGGCGGTACCTGGATGACGCCGGGCAGCACGCCATGCGAGGCCAGCTCGGCGCCGTCCTCGCGCGCCAGGGCCGGGCCGTCGAGGCGGTAGCCCATGCGGTTGCTCTGCGGCGTGATGCGCCAGCTGCCGTCCCAGAAGGCGCGTTGCGCGGCGGGCGGGAAGTCGCCGTACTCGGGCCCGGGCAGCACGCGGATCTCGGGCGTCCACGCGGGCAGGCGCAGGCCGGCCGCGCGCAGCGGGCGCGTGGCGGCGATGGGCAGGCGATCGCCATCCCTCAGCGCGCGGCCGTCCAGCCCGCCGAAGCCGGCCTTGAGGTCGGTGCTGCGCGAGCCGAGCACGCAGGGCAGGGCGATGCCGCCGGCGATGGCGACATAGCTGCGCATGCGCTCGCGCGGCGCGGCAAGCTTCAGCGTCTGGCCGGCGCGCACCGGCAGCCGCCAGCCCGGGCGCAGCGGCTGGCCGTCGAGGCTGGCCTCGACATCGCTGCCGGTCAGCGCGACGCAGCCGTCGGCGTGAAAGCGCAGCGCGCCGCCGCCGAGGGTGAACTCCAGGCCGGCCGCGCCGGGCGGGTTGCCGACCAGCAGGTTGGCGGCCTGCAGGGCCAGCTCGTCCAATGCGCCGCACAGGCTGAGGCCGCGCTCGCGCCAGCCCGGGCGGCCGAGGTCCTGCACCGTCGTCAGCGGTCCGGCGCGCAGGATCTCCAGCACCCCGCTCATGCGGCGACGACAAAGCGCACGTGGTCGCCCGGTGACAGCAGCGTGGGTGGATCGGCCTGCGGGTCGAACAGGGCCAGCGCGGTGTGGCCGATCAGCTGCCAGCCCCCCGGCGTGGCCAGCGGATAGATGCCGGTCTGGGCGCCGCCGATGCCGACGCTGCCCGCCGGCACCTGCAGGCGCGGTTCGCGCCGGCGCGGCGTCTGCAGCCGCGGGTCCAGGCCGCCAAGATAGGCGAAGCCGGGCTGGAAGCCGACGAAGTAGACGACATAGTCGGCAGCAGCATGGCGCTGCACGACCTCGTCGGCGCCCATGCCGCAATGCGCGGCGACGTCGGCGAGGTCGGGGCCGTCGTAGCGGACCGGGATCTCGACGAGGCGGCCCGGGGCCCGCTCGCGCAGCGGCGCCTCCCACAGCGCCAGCGCTTGCTGCCGCAGCGCCGCGGCCTCGGTCCGCAGCGGGTCGAACACGAGGGTCAGGTTGTTCATGCCGGGGATGAGTTCCTGCACACCCTCCACCCGGGCGAGGCCGGCGGCCAGCTGCCAGATGCGCTGCTGCTGCGCCAGCGACAGCGGCGCCGGCGGCGTGCAGCACAGGGCGGCTTCGCCGAGGGGGTGGATGGACAGGGCCGTCATGGGCGAAAGCATGCCATGGGTAAACTGCCCGCCCGATGACCGAGACAAGCTTCACGCCCGCCGACGAGTACGCCATGCGGCTCGCGCTGGACCAGGCCCACAACGCCTGGCTGGTGGGCGAAGTGCCGGTCGGCGCCGTCATCACGCGGCAGACGCCCGAGGGCATCCAGGTCGTCGCCACCGGCTACAACCGCCCCATCACGACGCACGACCCCACGGCCCATGCCGAGATCGTGGCCCTGCGCCATGCGGCCACGCTGCTGGAAAACTACCGCCTGCCGGAGTGCGAGATCTTCGTGACGCTGGAGCCCTGCGCGATGTGCGCGATGGCGCTGATGCATGCGCGCTTCAAGCGGGTGGTGTTTGCGGCGACCGATCCCAAGACCGGCGTGGCCGGGTCGGTCCTCGACCTGTTCGCCCAGCCGCAGCTCAACCACCACACGCGCATCGAGCGCGGCCTGATGGCCGACGCCTCGGCCAAGCTGCTGCGCGATTTCTTCAACGAGCGCCGCGAGGCGGCTCGCGCCCGGCGGGCGCAAAGGCAGGGGATCATCCCCACCGGCGAAGCCACCGAACTGGACCCGACCTGATGACTTCATTGACGCTGTTCACGCCGGCCGGCGCTCTCGCCAAGGCCGAGAACCTCAAGCGCGCCGCCAAGCGCCTGGGCCGGCTCGGCTTCGAGGTCAGCATCGATGCGGATGCGCTCGCCCGGCATCAGCGCTTCGCCGGCGACGACGCGACGCGACTCGCGGCCCTGCACCGCGTTGCCGACACGGCGCCTTCGGTCGCCATGGCCACGCGCGGCGGCTATGGACTGACACGGCTGCTGGACCAGATCGACTGGGGGCGCATCGCCCGCAGCATCGAGCACGGCACACGCTGGGTCGGCTACAGCGACCTGACGGCCCTGCAGAACGGCCTGATCGCACGTCACAAGGGCCTGTCCATGTGGGCCGGCCCGCTGGCCTGCGACGACTTCGGCCGCAGCGATGCGGACGGCGGCGTCGACGACATCACCCAGGACTGCTTCACCGAGGCCATGAGCGGCGCGCTGGAGGCGGTGGGTTTCCGCGCGCCCACGGCCGAGTTCGACGGCCTGGAGGCGCGCGGCCGGCTCTGGGGCGGCAATCTGACGGTGCTGTGCTCGCTGCTGGGCACGCCGCACTGGCCCAAGGTCAGGGGCGGCATCCTGTTCCTGGAAGACATCAACGAGCATCCCTACCGCGTCGAGCGCATGCTGCTGCAGCTGCAGCAGGCCGGTGTCATCGACGCCCAGGCGGCCGTGCTGCTGGGTGACTTCAGCGGTGCGGCGAAGTCGCCGCTGGACCGCGGCTATGGCATCAAGGATGCGGTGGCCGCCCTGCGCGCGCGCACCAGGACGCCGGTGCTGACCGGCCTGCCTTTCGGCCATGTACGCACCAAGGTCTGCCTCCCGGTGGGCGGCACGGTGGAGCTCTTCGTGCAGGGCCGCGAGGCCATCCTGGGCTGGCAGTCGGACCCGCGGCTGGCCCATGTTCACCATCACGACGAGGCCTGCGCAGACGACTGCGAGCACGGCCACCATCACTGAAGTCACTTGGGGTTTTCCACGCCGCTCCGTCCCCCAAGGTGGCCTTGTATAGACGAGTTGCCCGTCTATGATCCTGCACCGCCTCGGCCCGCGCCGGGGCGCTTGTTTTTGAGGATGTCGGCGTGGCGGGAATCGGCAGGTGGTGGCAAGGCGGTTGGGGCGCGCTCGCGTTCGTCCTGCTGACCGGCTGCAACAACAGCCCCCACCCCCATGGCGCCGAGCGCGAGAACGCGCTCTACATGGCCTTCGCCGAGCGTTCGCCGCGCTATCTGGACCCGACCTCGTCGTACACGGCGCCCGAGAGCACCTACACCTACGAGATCAGCGAGCCGCCCTATGGCTACCACCCGCTGAAGCGCCCCTACACGCTGGTGCCGCGGGCGGCGGCGGCCCTGGCCAAGCCCTACTTCCTGGATGCGCAAGGGCGCCGCCTGCCGGATGACGCGCCGGACGAGCAGATCGCCCAGGCCGTCTACGACGTGCCCATCCGTCCGGGGCTGAGATGGTCGCCCCATCCGGCCTTCGCCAAGGACGCGCAGGGGCGCCATCGCTACCACCAGCTCAGGCCCGGGGAGCTGGGCGACAAGCGCAGTCCCTTCGAGTTCGAGCATCTCGGCACGCGCGAGGTCGTGGCCGAGGACTTCGTCTACGCGCTCAAGCGCCATGCCAGCCCGCGCGTCGAGGCGCCGGTGGCGGCGGTGTTCTCCGAGCATGTGCTCGGCCTGCGCGACTACATCGCGCTGCTGAAGCAGGAGAACGCGAAGCAGCTCGCCGGCCTGCCCGAGAACCTGGCGGACAAGCCCTTCCTGGACCTGCGCCGCTGGCCGCTGGCCGGCGCCGAAGCCGTCAACGACCACCTGCTGCGCATCCGCCTCAAGGGCCGCTACCCGCAATGGCAGTACTGGCTGGCCACGACCTTCACGGCGGCCATTCCGTGGGAGGTCGACGCGTTCTACGCCCAGCCCGGAATGGCGGCCAACTCGCTCAGCTGACACCAGTGGCCGGTCGGCAGCGGCCCCTTCATGATGACCGAGTACGTGCAGGACCGCCGGCACGTCATGAGCCGCAACCCGCACTACCGCGTCGAGA
>Ga0164290_1001784_pt1 | contig 23589 bp, 26 predicted proteins | sample Micstemetagenome_FD_108782 | JGI IMG/M metagenome (GOLD analysis project Ga0164290, IMG submission 108782) | Contaminated culture microbial community from soil near Moab, Utah, USA - Microcoleus steenstrupii SON62 (Illumina Assembly) | ecosystem: Environmental > Terrestrial > Soil > Soil crust...
ATTCCTGACCGGTAGGTTCATCCAGTTTTACCTGCTCACCTTTTTCATTGGTGAGTGTATCTGTAATAGGGTTGAAAGTAAGATCGCCTGCAATAGCCAATGCAGTCACCAGTTCTGGTGATGTCACAAATGCCATTGTATTGGGATTGCCATCGGCACGTTTTGCAAAGTTTCTGTTGAAAGAATGTACGATGGTATTGCGTTCTGCTTTCTCTGCACCCACACGATCCCACATACCAATACAGGGGCCACAGGCATTGGCAAATACAGTAGCACCTATTTCAGAAAAAATATCAAGGAAACCATCGCGCTCAATCGTATAACGAACCTGTTCGCTACCGGGTGTAATAGTGTATTGTGCTTTGGTCTTTAGTCCTTTTTCTTTTACCTGACGGGCCAGACTAACGGCACGGCTGATGTCTTCATAAGAACTGTTGGTACAGCTACCAATTAAACCCACTTCAACTTTGGTGGGCCATCCGTTGGCAGCAGACATTTCTTTCATTTTAGAAATAGGAGTAGCTAAATCTGGCGTGAATGGACCATTCAGGTGTGGTTCCAGTTCGCTCAGGTTTATTTCAATTACCTGGTCAAAATATTTTTCAGGAGCAGCATATACTTCAGGATCGGCATTCAGCGAATCTTTTACTCTATCTGCCATAGCAGCTACTTCTTCACGGCCGGTGGCTTTGAGGTAACGGCTGATGCTATCATCGTAACCAAAAGTAGAAGTGGTGGCCCCAATTTCGGCACCCATATTACAGATGGTTCCTTTACCGGTGCAACTCATGGCACTGGCACCTTCACCAAAATATTCCACGATGGCACCTGTTCCACCTTTTACGGTGAGTATGCCGGCTACTTTCAGGATAACGTCTTTAGGAGCTGTCCAGCCGCTGAGTTTACCTGTGAGTTTTACGCCAATCAGTTTGGGCCATTTCACTTCCCAGGGTAAACCCGCCATCACATCACAGGCATCGGCACCACCAACACCAATGGCAATCATACCCAAACCACCGGCATTAACTGTGTGAGAATCGGTACCAATCATCATACCACCCGGAAATGCATAGTTCTCCAACACCACCTGGTGAATAATACCTGCACCTGGTTTCCAGAAACCGATGCCATATTTATTGGATACAGATGCGAGGAAGTCGTACACTTCTTTGCTTTCTGCATTGGCCACTTCAAGGTCTTTTTTAGCTTCCAGTTTGGCAGTAATGAGGTGATCGCAGTGTACAGTGGAAGGAACGGCTACTTTTGGTCTGCCGGCCTGCATAAACTGCAAAAGGGCCATTTGGGCCGTTGCGTCCTGCATGGCTACACGGTCGGGGGCAAAATCAACATAAGATTTGCCTCTTTCAAAATTACTCAGTTGTTGATCCTTGTGCAGGTGTGCAAAAAGAATCTTCTCCGACAGGGTAAGCGGGCGTCCCAGCGCCTTACGTGCAGCATCAACCTTAGCAGGCATCTCAGCGTACACTTTCTTGATCATTTCAATGTCAAATGCCATGGAATATTAATTTTAGATGTATGATTAGGGATGTCTGATGTCTGATGGCAGATCTCAGATCTCAGATGGCAGATTGAGGGCCTGAAACAGGGGTTCAATCAATGTTTTGCCTCTGATGGGTGCGAATTTACGAAAAAAGGAGATAGCTTATGGTCCATGGTCGATGGTCCATAGTTAGGAAATTTTTTACCATTGACTATGGTCTATCAACCATGGACTACTTTCTTTTCACCAAAATTCTCTAATTTGCTGTTCAAAGCCCCCTTTAATTAACCGTTGATTATGCAAAAAATCAGAGAATTTCTTGAGCTGAGGGCATTTGGTGTTTGTACCGCTATTGGCGAAAAGCTGGGTATTGCCAGTTCAAGGATCAGGATGTGGTTTATCTACATTTCTTTTCTCACCATGGGGTCGCCCGTTATCATCTACATGATCCTTGCTTTCTGGATCAATATCAAAAATTATATACTGGCAGGCAGGAGAAATCCGTTGAGGAACTGGTGAAAAACAGAGGAATATCGAACAGAGGAACAGAGGAACAGAGAAATTTCCAATGTTAGTGAAGCTGTAATTCCTTAGTTCTTCTGCTTCTCTGTTCGATATTCCTCAGTTCTACTGTTTTACTGCTCCTCTAAGTTTCACCAACTGCTCCAACAACGGTTTCAGTAAATCAAGTCTTAGCATGTTTGCGCCATCGCTTTTGGCTACGGCGGGGTTGGGATGGGTTTCAATAAAAAGTCCATCGGCACCGGTAGCAATAGCTGCTTTGGCAATGGTACCAATGAGCTGGGGGTTACCGCCCGTTACACCACTGGTCTGGTTGGGTTGCTGAAGCGAATGAGTACAGTCCATAATTACCGGACAGCCATGTTCCTGCATCCAGGGAATATTTCGGTAATCGACTACCAGGTCCTGGTAACCAAATGTGGTACCACGTTCGGTGAGCATAACCTGGTTATTACCTGCCTGTTTAATTTTATCTACTGCAAATTTCATGGAGGGGCCACTGAGGAACTGTCCTTTTTTAACGTTTACCACTTTTCCGGTATCGGCAGCAGCCAGCAGCAGATCGGTCTGGCGGCAGAGAAAGGCAGGTATCTGTAAAATATCAATAAAAGGAGCAGCCATAGCAGCTTCATCATGTGCATGAATATCTGATGTAGTAGGCAGTTTATAGGTATCGCCTACTTTTTTTATGAGAGACAAGCCATTGTCGTCGCCAATACCGGTAAAGGATGACGCACTGGTTCGATTGGCTTTTCTGTAACTGGCTTTAAACACATAGGGGATACCAAGATCAGCGCAAATTCTCGATACCGTATCACCCACTTCCATTACCAGTTCTTCACTCTCTACTACACATGGACCTGCAATCAGAAAAAAATTATTGGAATCGTATTGTTGATGTTTAAATAAATCTGCTAAATAAGCTGGGATCATGGAACTTGTTTAGGGGTAAAATTACGGAATGGTGGATGAGAAAGCAGGAAAGTGAGTAGTGAGTAGTCAGTAGTGAGTAAAAACAGCCTACTTACTCACCATTGACTACTCACTATTCACTTTTTCCTTTTCTTTGCTTCTCTAAAACAAGATTGCATGTCGCAGCAAAAAGAAAAAATACTGGTAATTGGTGCGTCGGGTCAGATTGGTGTTGAACTGACGATGGCGCTGAGAAAATTATATGGGAATAATAATGTGATCGCATCCGATTTACGGGAACAGAATCCTTTACTGGAAGGAACAGGTCCTTATGTAAGTCTGGATGTAATGAATAAGGAAATGTTGCATGTACAGGTGATTCGCCAGAATATTACACAGATTTATCTCCTTGCTGCTATTCTTTCTGCCACGGGTGAAAAAAATCCAAACCTGGCCTGGCACCTCAATATGCAGGGTTTATTAAACGTACTCGATATTGCGCGGGAAGAAAAACTTACCAAAGTTTACTGGCCCAGCAGTATTGCAGTGTTTGGTCCTACATCTCCCAAACAAAACTGTCCGCAGCAAACTATTATTGAACCCACTACTGTGTATGGTATCAGTAAATATGCCGGGGAGTTCTGGTGTAATTATTATTTTCAGCGTTATGGAGTGGATGTGCGCAGTTTACGTTATCCGGGATTGATCAGTTATAAATCGGCGCCGGGTGGTGGTACAACAGATTATGCAGTAGAAATTTACCATGATGCATTGGAACATGGTAAGTATAAATGTTTTCTACAGGAAGACACATATTTACCGATGATGTATATGCCCGATGCCATTCGTGCAACGATGGAGCTGATGGAAGCACCGGCAGATAAAATTGCTGTGAGAACTTCTTACAATGTATCGGGTATGAGTTTCTCACCCAAAGAAATAGGAGCAGAAATTACCAAACATATATCCGGTTTTTCGATGAGTTATGCGCCCGATTACCGTCAGCAGATAGCCAATAGCTGGCCACAAAGTATTGATGACAGTGTGGCTACGCACGACTGGGGCTGGAAACCGGAATATGACCTGTCGAAAATGACAAAAGATATGCTGGAGAACCTGAAAAAATAAGGTATGCAAGCAACGTTTTTCATCCCTATGGTATCATATATTACGATTTGACACTGGAATCATTCCTTCAATCAATCAAATCTTTACCGGGGGGTAAACTAAAAGAGCCGCAATAATTTATTGCGGCTCTCCTTTTATCAACAGGTTTTGTTAGAACCTGAATCCAATATTGATACCAGCTCCACGAATACCGGCCCATGGGCCGTCTGACTGTATACTGGCACCGGTAGCAGTTACCACTGCATTTTTAAATTTAAACGGACTGGCATCGATGCCATCCAGTTCTGCTTTTAAAGCGTCTCTTTCCTGTTGTGTAGCAAAAGATTTTACCACACTCAGGTCGCCTTTACTGCTTCCATAATGCCCGCCAATGATCCAGATATCTAAAACAAGCACTTTGAATATTCTGTGTTGTGTACCAAACATGATACCACCACTGGTAGATTTTATTTTTCCGGCAATAGGAGCTTCTTCTGTTACATTACCCGAACCATTGTTATAGGTGTACTTGATTGGGGCTGTAATATCGAAAGAAGCAAAACGTAAATAGGGGGCTACATAAAATCCACGCAGGTTGCCTTTGCCAAGGTAAAAACGTATTTCAGGCGTGAAAGCGGTGTTACCCATCTCAAACTTGTTGAAATTAAAATCTGATCCTTCAACAATGTTCTCAAAAGTACTTTTGAAGGGCAGACTGCCTTTGGGCATTGTTCTGAAACCCAGGGAAGCTGAAATGCGACCAGTGAGTTTTCTTTCATAAGTTAAATGGAAGTTCTTGGCTACAAGTGAACTTACATTGAGCTTAACGATATTTTTCCCGCTTAATACAGGAACCTGTGCCTCCGTTACAAACGGAATACAGATAAGGAGGATGAGCCATTTTTTCATACTGTTAGTTTTAGTGGTTACAGGATAGCCAGATCGGCTACCGTTTTATTTTCAAGTACTTTTAATGTATTATCTCTCACTTCAATCATGACTTTATTCAAACCGCATTTTTTTTCATTGCAGTCATGGCATTTTTCATAGAAGTTAAGACTTACGCAAGGCAGCAGTGCAATAGGACCTTCAATCAGCCGCATCACTTTTGCCAGGGGGATTTTATGGGGCTCAACATTGAAGAAATAGCCGCCACCTTTTCCTTTTTTACTCTCCAATAAACCGGCTTTTTTTAATTCAAGCAGGATATTTTCCAGAAACTTCAGTGGTATCTTTTTCTTGCTCGCAATTTCAGCTATCAATACCGGGCCCTCTTTTTTGCGTTCAGCCATAAAGGTAAGGGCTTTAAACGCATATTGTGTTTTTTTTGATAGCATAAGGAGTTGATTGAGGGGATGATTATTAATGGTGCAACTTTATATCATTGACCAAAAATGTTTTTCTTTACAAAGAAATCAATCTCATGCGAAAAGTATCAAAACTTTCTTTATTTATCATCATCGCAACAATTTTTTGTTCTGCAGCGCAGGCTCAAATACTTAAAAGATCCCGTGCACTCGTGTTTGGCAACCTGGCTTATGCTTCACCTGCAGGTAGCGGGTTAGACCAAAACTACCGTGCCGGTGTAGCCGGTGAATTTGGAGGCGGACTTGGTTTGGGTAAAACCATCTTTACCGGCAGTGTTGGTTATCAGTTATTCAGCAGCAGACCGGGTGTTACTGCGGGTAACCTGCGTATTGTTCCGGTTAAAGTAGGGGTAAGACGTTATTTGTTGGGAAGTATTTTTTTGCAGGCACATGGTGGTATTGCCACACAGAGTTATGCCTACAGCGGTACGAAAGGCTCTTCTTTTGTATATGAGCTGGGTGGCGGATTGAAACTGCTTAAAATGCTCGAAATACAACTTACTACCAATAGCTGGAAACAACCTGCTTCCTTCAACAGGTCGAATGCCTGGTTTTTGAAAGCGGGCTGGTCGCTGCGATTATAAACCCAGCACTTCTTTCATTCCCAGTACACCTTTGTGGTTTACTGCATATTCGGCAGCAAGAACGGCACCACCGGCAAACCCTTTTCTGTTATGTGCCGTATGAATGATCTCGATATCATCAATAGGTGAACTGTATTTTATTTTATGCGTACCGGGTGCCGGATCAATCCTTTCTGAAATAATGGAAAGTTCATCTGTTTTTGTTGATGGGTTGTTTACCCAATGAGTTTTGGTAGTAACAGCCGCCATAATCTGTTCTGCCAAAGTAATTGCGGTACCACTTGGGGCATCTTTTTTCTGTGTATGATGAATCTCTTCCATCGATACATCATAATCCGGATGCTTACTCATGAGCTTTGCGAGCTGTGTATTGATTTCAAAGAAAAGATTCACACCAATACTATAATTGCTCGCATACACCAGGGTTCCGTTTTTCTGTTCGCATAATTGTCTGGCAGTTTCAAATTTATCTAACCAGCCTGTTGAACCACATACAACAGGTATACCCAGTTCAAGACATTTCATAACATTATCAAATGCACTGTGCGGACTGGTAAATTCTATGGCCACATCTGCTTTGGTTGCATTCTGGGCATTGAGCTCCTGTGCATTGTCGAGGTCTATTTTTAATATAATGGTATGGCCTTTTGCTACTGCAATTTCTTCAATGGCTTTTCCCATTTTACCATAGCCTACTAAAATAATATTCATTGACTGCGTATTTGTATTGTGTTATCGGATATTAACAGGTTTCTTGTTAGGTGGCTTGATATTCATTACCAGTCCAAACCCCGGTGATCTGGTTACGGGATTAAAAGTGGGTGTTACCTGCATACTCAGGTCATTGCTTACATCGAAATGTTTGAGGTGAGCAAAAACAGTGGCATCTGCAATCTGTAATCCATAAGCAATCACAAACCATAAAATAGAATAATCACGGTCTCTTCTGAATGCGTTACGGTAACTCTGAACCGATGAAATGCTGAGTCCTTGTAACTGTGGGTCTATCAGTCGGTAATCTGTACTATCCGGTATAGTTGCCTGTGCTTTAAACAAAGCCTCATAAGCGAACTTGGTTTTTTTGTACATACTATTGTTGTAAAAAAAAGTTACGGTGGGTATGGCCAGTATGCCATATACAACGGGTATTTTCCAGTATTGCTTATTGTATGCCTGTCCCCAGCCGGGCAATAAAGCACGACGTGTAGCTATTTTTGGGATATGGGGTTTGCTTACTTTTTTAAGTGTTGCAGTAACACTGTCTTTTTTTACAGTGGTATCTTGCTGACTGAACATACTGGTTTTGGCCAACTGATCTTTATCAGATTGCGCCTGCAATGTGGAGATGCCATTGCATAAGATCAGACATAGTATGAGGAACCGGAATACACGCATGTAGTTATTAACTCACCGTTACATTCATGGCATCAAGTATTTTATTCAGTTCTTCCAGTGAAAAATACTCGATGGTGATGCTGCCATAGCCTTTTTTGTTATGAACCATTTTCACTTTGGTAGCGAAATGTGATGCTAAATTATCTTCAATTTTCTTGTAAGCAGGGGGCAGATCGGCTTTTGCAGAAGATTTAACAGTACCTGTTTTATCGGCCTGGTACAATTTACGCACCAGTTCTTCTGTCTGGCGAACACTGAGTCCACGCTGCTGAATTTCTTTGTAAACGTATAATTGTTTGTCAACCGTGTCAATATTAATCAGGGCGCGGGCATGACCCATACTCAGGTTACCGCTTCTTACTGCGAGTTGAATATCGGGTGGTAATTTCAGTAAACGGATATAATTGGTTACTGTACTTCTTTCCTTACCCATTCTTTCTGCAACCTGTTCCTGGGTATAATCCAGTTCATCCATCATACGTTTATAACTGAGTGCAATTTCAACAGCATTCAGGTTTTCACGTTGTAAATTTTCCAGTAAAGCAAGTTCGAGTAACTGCTGGTCATTGGCCTGTCGTATATAAACAGGCACATCTTTGAGTCCGGCCAGTTTAGCTGCACGAAAACGACGTTCCCCTGCAATCAGCTGGTATTTATTACCCGCCAGTTTTGAAACGGTTAGCGGTTGAATGATATCATGCAGTTTTAATGATTCAGCGAGTTCGTTCAAAGCCTGTTCATCAAAATCGCGGCGTGGTTGTTTGGGGTTGATCTGAATATCAGATAAAGAAATCCAGCTGATATGTGTCACCTGCTCCACCACATCGGTTTTTAAAGTGCCGGCAGTGGTTTTTAAATCAGCATCAATATTCTGCAATAAAGAGCGGAGCCCTTTACCTATGAGTTCTTTATTTTGTTTTGGATTGGTCATGGTTGTTTTTTTGGGTCCATGGTCTATTGTCGATAGTCCATAGTGAAAACTTTTTTCTTGCGATGGACTATCAACTATTTACTACTCAATAATTCTTTCTTCGTTCGACATTTTCGTGAGCCCGTTATTCTGTAATATCTCTTTGGCCAGGTTCAGGTAATTAATGGCTCCCTTACTTTCTGCATCATATAAAATAACAGGCTTGCCTACACTGGGCGATTCACTTAAACGGGTATTTCGATGAATGATGGTTGAGAACACCATTTCATCGAAATGTCTTCTCACCTCACTTACTACCTGGTTGCATAGGCGTAAACGACCATCATACATGGTCATCAGAATACCTTCTATCTGTAGGTCAGGGTTTAAACGGCTTTGAACAATCTTAATGGTGTTCAGCAGTTTGCCTAATCCTTCCAACGCAAAAAATTCACACTGCACAGGAACAATCACACTGTCGGATGCTACCAATGAGTTTACGGTAATCAAACCAAGTGAAGGAGAGCAGTCGATGATGACAAAATCGTATTTATCTTTTACTGCATCGAGTATTCCTTTCATCACATTTTCGCGGTTGGGGTAATTGATCATTTCAATTTCTGCACCTACCAGATCTATATGGGAAGGAATAATATCAAGATTGGGTATCTCACTTTTGAGAATGACATCGGCGGCAACAACATTATTTACCATGCAGTCGTAGAGACTGCTGGTGATATTGTGCAGATCGAAACCAACACCTGTTGTACTATTGGCCTGTGGATCGGCATCAACCAATAATGTTTTGAACTCTAATACGGCCAGGCTCGCCGCCACATTAATGGCCGTGGTCGTTTTACCGACACCTCCTTTCTGATTGGCAACTCCAATAATTCTCGCCATAATTGTCTGCTGTTCGTGTTACCGAACTTTTTGTTTTAAAGGTCTGTAGAAGCTCCGATAGCCGGTAATATTAATTCCTTACCAGCAGCGGTAAAAGCCTGTAGGGCTGCTTCTGTATCAATTTTTATAAAACCAAATGTGTTGAAATGTACTCCCACCACTCTTTTGCACTGAACAAAATCGGCACAACGAATAGCATCTGCCACATCCATGGTGAAATTATCGCCTAAAGACAGTACCGAAAAATCAAGTTTTGCCCAGCTGGGTATGAGTTGCATATCCAATGTGAGTGCGGTATCACCGCTGAAATAAAAATTACCTTCATCTGTGATGAATAAAAATCCCATCGGGTTGCCTCCATAACTGCCATCGGGTAAACTGCTGCTGTGTTGAGCAACCACACATTTTACCACACCAAAATCAAAAGCCCATTTACCCCCCGTATTCATGGGATGTGTTTTACTACACCCTGTTTATTGAGCCACTCATGAATTTCCCAGGCAGCTACCACTGTACAACCTGTTCTTTGGGCGATCGACACCGCATCGGCAATATGATCTGCATGACCATGTGAAAGGAAAATATAATCGGCTTCTATTTTGCCTACCTCAATATCTTTTGCCAGTTCATTATAAGTAATAAAGGGGTCGAACAGGATCTTTTTTCCCTTCACTTCCACCTGAAAACAGGAATGTCCATAATAAGTCAGTTTCATAGTCGCCAAAGTTTTGAAGGATGCCAAAAATACGGTTTCAGGCACATCTTTTGAAAGAATCTTATCCATAGGAGGCTGTCTATGGTCCATGGACTATAGACCATAGTTTTATGTCTCAATTCTTGTTTGATAATTTGTACAAAAGGGGTAAAGTATAAAATGCTATGGTCCATAGACTATCAGCCATGGTCTACAATCCCCAAAATGCAATATTTTCACCCCCTGTACGTCTATAAACACAATAAAACTTTTACATGCGGAACGCGGGTACTCTCTGGGTCATTGCCTTGATTATGTTATTACTGGATTTCTATGTATTCCAGGCAGTAAGAATTGTTACGCAAAACCTGTCAGACAGGGCCCGTATGTGGGTACATATGGGGTATTGGGTGTTTTCGGGTCTTGCACTGATTGCTTTATTGTCTTTCCCTTATGTGCAGGCTTTACAAAATTCCAGGTTCTACCGCAATTATGTATTTGCCATTCTTGTAGGTTTATTTTTTGCCAAACTTATTGCCGCCGTCTTTTTCCTGACCGATGACCTGCGAAGGGTTGCATTATGGCTCATGAGCAAGCTATTTCCGGGAACCGGGGCTCAATACATGAATAATAATGGTGGTGGAATACCCCGCTCTACTTTTTTAAGCTGGCTCGGACTGGGTCTGGGTACTTCTCTTTTTGGTACTTTATTGTATGGGTTCAGTAATAAATATAACTACCAGGTAAAACGAATCAGGCTTCGCTTTGCTAACCTGCCCGCTGCATTTAGCGGTATGAAACTGGTACATATTAGTGATGTGCATAGCGGTAGTTTTCAGAATAAGAAAGCGGTTAATCATGGTATCGACCTGATTTTACAGCAAAATCCCGACCTGATCCTCTTTACGGGCGACCTGGTGAATGACAGGGCCAGTGAAATGGATGAGTATAAAGAAGTCTTTGCCCGGCTAAAAGCACCATTAGGTGTTTACAGTACCCTGGGTAACCATGATTATGGCGATTATGTAGCCTGGCCTACCGCAGCGGAAAAAACGGCTAACCTGGATGCACTCAAAAAAGTACATGCCGATATGGGCTGGCGCTTATTGATGAATGAACACGTGAAACTGGAACGGAATGGTGAACATATTGCATTGCTTGGCATTGAGAACTGGGGTGCTAAAGGAAGATTTCCCAAATATGGTAAAATGAATGAGGCCCACCCGGGAACGGAGAACAGCCCGTTTAAAATTCTTATGAGCCATGATCCCAGTCATTGGGATGCGCAGGTGAGAACTGAATACCCCGATATAGACCTTATGCTTTCCGGACATACACATGGCATGCAGTTCGGTATAGAAAATCCTTATTTTAAATGGAGCCCTATACAGTGGATGTATAAACAGTGGGCCGGGTTATACGAAGAAGGAAAACAGAAACTATATGTAAACCGTGGCTTTGGTTTTATCGGTTACCCCGGAAGGGTAGGTATATTACCGGAAATTACGGTGATTGAGTTGTTATGAATGGTGAATGGTCAATGGTCAATGGTGAAATATTGACCATTCACCATTCAGGCCTCATTATAACTTAACCGGCATTACCACTCTCAGGTATTCCCATTCAATGGCGATGGAAGCATTCTTGCCGTCTTTTTCTATCAGGTAGCTGAGACGCTGTACCATTTTATCTTTTTTAACGGGCTTTACTTTTACCCTTACCAGGTCTTCGGAAGGATTATACTCATCTGCCAGGTGTTGTTTGTTCCTGGAATTAATGATAATCGTCCATTCATCTTTTCCCGGGATGGTAAAGAGTGCATATTTTCCTTTTGGAATATTCTTTCCTCCGATGGTTACGGCTGTAGAAAAGTCAACGGTAGTAGCATTGTGTGCACCGGTTGCCCACACCTGATCGTAAGCTACCAGTCCACCCCAAATCATCCTCCCTTTTACTCCTGGCGATCCATATTCAATATGAATATGTGTATCACCAATGGTTTCCATAGTTACACGCTTAGGGCTGCTTTTTAAAGTGTCTTTTGCAATCAATCCTTTGTTCACGCTGTCTGCATAACCACTGTTGGCCTGGTGATTGTGTTGAGCTAAACATATATTGGATAAGCCGATACCAATAAACAGAAGCAGCAATGACTGACGCATTAATGGATGATTTATGCAAATAAACGAATAAAGCCCTTATCGTTTGCTAATCTTATTACTGCTGATCGCTCGCTGTCTGCTACACTTGAAACGACTGATGCCCGTAGCTCGGATATGACTGTGTTTGGTATTTCGTCCTTTCATTCTTTTCCTCCACATGGTAAAACTGCTTTTTTTACTGTGTCTGCGCATCAGTTCAATGACTTGTGTCTCTTTTATACCAAACTGAAAATGAATGGCTTCAAAAGGGGTGCGGTCTTCCCAGGCCATTTCAATGATTCTGTCGATCTCTTTTTCCGTTAAAAATTCCATAAAGCATTAACACCTGCAATAAAAAAACGTTGAATGACGTTACAATTTTGCCCAGACTCCCTTTTTTTAGCACCCGATACAACGAAAGGGAGCCAATCCGGGTCTTGGATAGCAAGTTTGGCACGGTCATTGAAATAGGTAAGAAGAATAAAATAAACCTTATGAAGAAAGTATTATTAGCAATGTTTGTGGTAACAGTGTTTACCACTTCATTACAGGCACAGGGTATCAGACTGGGGGCCAAAGTAGGAGCCAACCTCAATAAAGTTTCAGGTCAGTCATTCAGTGATGGATTTGACCTTGCCTATCATGTAGGTGGTTTTCTTGAAATAGATTTTAATAAAAAATGGGGTATCCAGCCTGAAGTATTATGGAGCCAGACAGCTACCAAACGCTCCAGTTTCAACACCATATATGCCAGTGAGATTAACCCTTTTAATAACCAGGAGAAAATTAAACTCGATTACCTGAGTATACCTGTATTGTTTCGTTATAATATAGGGGGTATTCTTACGCTAAACCTGGGTCCACAGTTTGGCATTTTGCTGAACCAGGACAAAACTCTGTTGCAAAATGGAGAGTCGGCATTTAAAGGAGGCGATTTCTCGATGGTTGCAGGCGGACAACTAAACTTTAAAGTTTTACGTATTTATGGCAGGTATAATATTGGCCTGCAAAACATTAACGATATCGACAATAAAGATAAATGGACAAACCAACAGATTCAGTTGGGTCTGGGGTTGAGGTTTTAAAATCCAATATCCATCCGGATTTTCTAACCAGGGGTAATCTTCTTTCGAGGATTACCCTTTTTTTATGTTGACTTACTTAATCTTGAATGTCTTTTTTAATCCTGCTATTTTTTGTTTGAAGGACCCGAGTTCAGCCAGTTGTTGTTTGATAAAACTGTTGTCTTCCAGTTTGCCAATTACGGTATTCATTTCTTCAAAACTTTCATAGACCATTTTGCGGAAAGGATTCTGGTAGTCCTTTGCCCTGGAATCATGTATGCCTTTGGTCATCCATTCTTTTGTAGTAAGTGCATTATTGAATAACTGACCTAATTGGTGTGAATCTATTTTCTTCAATGATAACTCTGTAATTTCTGCCAATGAAGCCAGTGCATGTGCTCTTTTCTGCACGGCATATTTATTACCCAGCATGGTATAATGTGCATGCACTTCATCCCATGATTTTATCTTACCTGATTTTATTTTTTCTTTTAGTTGCCGGTGTTCATCTGTAGTGATTAATTGTCCACCCAGATTAACCCAGCCAGTTCTTTTGGTACGGGCGGGGAGAACAGATTTCAGGGTATCGACAGAACGAAGCTGCTCTTCGTTAATCAGGTCTAATAAATGAAGGGTTCCATAATAGCGAATCAGTTCAATAAACAAATGATAAGCAATGCGTGTTTTAATAAGCACTACTTTTCGTTTGCTGTTTTCGAAGCCGTCAACAGTAATTTCCAGTTCATCCACGATTTTATTGCTGCTCAGCAATAACTGTTTTCCAATGGCAACCGCTTCTTCACTGGTAAGTATTGCTTTGCTGTTGTTTTGTTTGCGATGATAGGCCCTTCCTGTTGCTTCTTCAATAATGGCTAATGAGTCAAAAAGTTCGTTGATGGTATCTGGTGCCAGATAATCGTATTCTATCAGTTGAACGCGCTCTGTTCTTTTATCCCTGTCAACATATTTCCAGGCATTTCTGGCCAGGGCATACATATTGTAAAGGAACCAATAACCAGGCATTACTAAAAGCTGATCCTTACTAACATCATTACTCACCAAAGAGAAGGGTAACCTGATATTCAGTTCTGCAGGATAATCGCCTTTTGTAAGAATGGTAAAACCTGCAAATACAGAATTGTGTTTGAGGCTTACACAGAGTCCGGGCCAAAAGCCACGCCCCATAATAATTTCACCATCAGCCCCACGGCTATTATGATTTGAGCCAATCGTGGCGCCGGCAGCAATATTACTTTGCCCCATTACCAGTGCCGCACATAAAAATGAATTGTTGTGATGCTGTTCGTGTGCCGGAAATATTAATGAATTCAATACTTCGCAGCATGATATGGTAGCATTATGCCCGAGGTAAGAGTTAATAAGCCTTGCGCCATATTTCAGTTGAGAATGTGAGGCCATAATAAAACGCACGGCTTTTACACCGTAAAACATTTTACAGCCATAACCAATGATACCATTTACTGCTTCACAACCTTCACCAATTTGTGTACGCCCTTCTTCACCTGAATTAATGGTTAGGTTTTTGAGTTTGTTAGCGCCTTTTATATATGCATCTGTACCAACCCATACATCCTTAATGATGTTACAGTTTTTGATAACGGTGCGATCGCCTACCTTACCATAATAACCTCTTCTGTTGTCGTAACGCGCTTCTGTAAATGCAACAAACTTATCCTGCAGGAGCTGGTCATTTTTGTCTCTGCTCCATAAATAAGCATCTCCGGCCAGCATACCGTTAAAAGGCAGTACACGGCGACCCGTATTTTCGTTACAGATTTCCATCCATATCCGTACATCTTCCGACTCACCCTGTTTTATAATACCATTGCCGAATTTGGCATGATTGGTAGATACCAGTTCATTTACATTGGTAATGATTACTTCACTGCAAATGATATAGTGAGACAGATAGTTCACATTATCAACGCAAACATTGTCACCAAAATCGCAGCTGATGATGGTTGAATTATATAAACCCACAGGTACTTTCAGGTCACTGAAACCCAGACAGAAAGGTTCCAGTTTGCCGATGCGCACCAGTCCGAAAAATTTGCAGTTTTTTACCAGCTCAGGATTGAATGCATCCGATACTAAAATTTTGTTCCAGTCATCACTTGTATTCCTGTTACGTACCAGCACTTCAATTTCATAGGCATTGAGTATGCGGTAGGTAATACCATTCCGGTTTTGCATATTCCGTAAATAATATTCATCCTTGCCTTTGGGCAATTCATTATTACCCAGAAAATGGTAACCCAGTGATGAAAGCGGTGTTTTGCTGATCTTATTTTGTGCCATGCAAGTTTTGTTTGAACGCTTCTACTGAATATTATTCTACTGTAACACTTTTGGCAAGGTTTCTGGGTTTATCCACGTCGAGCCCTTTCGCCAGTCCAACATAATAACTTAACAGTTGAAGTGGTATGGTGCTGAGTAAAGGAGCAATCACTTCATCTGTATCAGGTACAAACATTACATCATCGGCCATACCGGGGATAATATCATCATTAACAGTGGCCACCGCAATAACTTTACCTTTTCTTGCTTTGATCTCCTGTACATTCGAAACGATTTTTTCGTAGTAAGAATCTTTGGTTGCTACGAAAACCACTGGTAATTTCTCATCAACCAATGCAATCGGTCCATGTTTCATTTCTGCAGCAGGATAACCTTCTGCGTGTATATAAGATATCTCTTTTAATTTGAGCGCTCCTTCCAGTGCCACAGGGAAATTATATCCCCGGCCAAGGAACAGGAAATCGGTGGCGTCTTTATATTTTTCTGCAATTCTTTTGATATTGGAAGTGTCTGCCAGTATTTCTTTTACTTTTTCCGGAACGGCTTCCAGTTCTTTCATTAGTGACAGATAGCGTTTCTCATCGATAGTACCTTTGGCATAACCAATTTTCAAAGCCATCATGGCAAGTACCGCCAACTGACCTGTAAATGCTTTTGTGCTGGCCACGCCAATTTCAGGGCCGGCATGGGTATAGGCGCCTGCATGACTGAGCCTGGCAATACTGCTGCCTACTGCATTTACCACACCAAAGATAAAAGCACCTTTTTCTTTGGCGCTTTCAAGTGCCACCAATGTATCGGCTGTTTCGCCACTCTGTGAGATAGCAATGATTACATCTCCTTTGTTTACTACAGGATTCCTGTAACGAAATTCTGAAGCATATTCAACCTCTACCGGTATACGGCATAATTCTTCAATCTGGTATTCGGCAATTAAACCGGCATGCCAGCTTGTACCACAGGCAACAATTAAAATTCGCTGTGCATTTTTTAAAGCTTCAATATGATTGTCAACACCACTCATAATAATCTGCCCGGTTTGTGGCAGCAGTCTTCCTCTCAGACAATCGAAAATAGTATCGGGTTGTTCGTGAATTTCTTTTAGCATGAAATGCTCGTACCCGCCTTTTTCAATAGCAGCAAGCTCCATATCGAGTTTGGTAATAAAGGGAGTTTGTTTTTCGTTACCCAGGTTTTTCAGGATAAGTTCATCGGGGCGAATGATGGCAATCTCATAATCATTTACATACACTACTTCTTTGGTATATTCAATAATGGGTGATGCATCGCTTGCAAGAAAATGTTCTCCTTTGCCAATACCAATTACCAGCGGACTTCCTTTTCTTGCTGCAATAATTGTTTCAGGGTCATCTTTAGAAATCAACAGAATACAATAAGCACCTACAATACGTTTGAGTGCAATACGTAATGCTTCTTCAAGTGAACAGTTGTTATTTGTTTTGATGTCTTCAATAAAGTTGAGCAATACTTCTGTATCGGTGTCACTTTTAAAATCATATCCTTTAGAAATCAGTTCCTGTTTTATAGGTGCATAGTTTTCTATGATACCATTGTGTATCATAGCCAGTTGTCCGCTTTGCGATAAATGCGGGTGCGCATTCCTGTCGCTGGGTTCACCATGTGTGGCCCAACGGGTATGACCAATACCAATATGGGCGTGTACATCTTTGCCCATCGTATCTTCTTCCATTTCGGCTACTTTTCCTTTCTTTTTGTACACATTTAATTGCCCGTCATGCAGCAGTGCAACGCCTGAGCTGTCGTAGCCACGGTATTCCAGTCTTTTTAATCCTTTTAATACAATCGGGTAGGCTTCTCTATGACCAACATATCCAACAATACCGCACATAATTTTTTGCTTTAATAGGTAAATAATCAAGATTAACTTTCACGTTGGAAAATTACCCTGAATTGCAAATATTCAACTTAAACTTAAATAAATTCAATGCATTACACGTTCGATCTTTCAAAAGAGTATATCCTTGAAGATGACTGCGTTTTATTGCGTCCTTTGCAAACAGATGATTGCAATAATCTGCGGTATTTCTCCCTGAATGAGCCAGATATCTGGACTTATTCTTCGCAAAAAGCAGCAGGAGAGGAAAACCTTAAAAAGTATATAGAATTTGCACTGAATGCGCGTACCGCAGGAAATGAGTACCCTTTTATTGTTTTTGACAAAAGAACACAGTCTTATGCCGGCAGTACAAGGTATTACGATATCCAGTTACAACACCTCACCCTTCAACTAGGGTTTACCTGGTATGGCAAAGCTTTTCAGGGCACGGGGCTGAATAAACACTGTAAATTCCTGCTCCTGCAATTTGCTTTTGAACAAATGGGTATGGAGAGGGTAGAATTTCGGGCCGATAACAATAATGCCCGCAGCATAGCAGCCATGAAAAGTATTGGCTGTACACCCGAAGGAGTATTAAGAAGTCATGCCATTAAAGCCGACGGAAGCCGCCGCGACTCTATTGTACTGAGTATACTGAAAAATGAATGGTTTGGGCATGTAAAAGAGAATATCAGGAGGAAGCTGGCAGATCTATGATTGCTGATCTCAGATGTCTGATATTCATGCTGCATCCCCCTTGAACATTCATTATTCAGTATTCAACATTCATAATTTCTCCCCGTTTATACTTATAAATCGGTAATTGCGTCTTTACACAGGTGGAGAATCAAATAATGTGCGTATTTTTGTTTCATAGACAGTAACCCCCCGCTGATTCTAATTTTTTATTGTATGCAACAGCGGACTATTATTACCCGTACGGAGGATATCCGTAGTATCGCAAGAGATATCAGTATCTTTTCTTGCAAGAAGCAAATCTTTAAGGTTCAGTTGAGCCATATCTCTGAAACAGAGAATTTTGAAGTTGAGAAAAAACTGGTGCGGCTTTACTCACTCGGACAGCATGGGTTCTGGGCCGTACTTCCCGTTTACACCATTCTTGTGTACCTGCTGCTGTTGTTTGCTAACATTATACCTTATCATGAACTGGGTATTGTTCCTACCATCCTTCTATATGCTCCCTTTGCTATAGGAGCAATCTTTTTCTTAAGAATTCTGGCTACTTTCTACGCCAAACGTTCATTACTGAAACTGGCACAAGAATTACAAACCGATCCTTCTTTTACTTTTGGATAAACGAACTGGTTTTTACGATTCGATTGATTTAAGTTTCACTTCAACAGGTGGAACTTTTTTATGAAGCGTCCTTTGAAGCCTTGTTATAGTTAGAGTAATAAACCTTGCAGGAAGAAATAAGCGAAACTGAAATAAATAATCAGGCCTGTTACATCTACAAGCGTTGCAACAAAGGGTGCTGAAGAAACAGCAGGATCGGCTCCGAGTTTTTTGAGGAAGATGGGTAGCATGGATCCGGATAAAGTTCCCCACAGAACAACACCAATTAATGAGAAGCCTACTGTAAAAGCAATCATCATCCAGTGTTCACCATAAATTTCGGGAAAGAAAGAATGCCATACAGACACACGTACAAATCCAATAATGCCCAGTACGGTTCCGAGTAATAAGCCACTTAATATTTTCCTTCTTAATACGCGCCACCAGTCGCTAATGGTGATTTCGCCAACGGCCATAGCCTGAATGATCAGTGTAGAAGCCTGTGAACCACTGTTACCGCCACTGGAAATAATTAAAGGAACAAATAAGGCAAGCACCACTGCTTTGGCAATTTCGTCTTCAAAATATCCCATGGCAGTTGCGGTGAGCATTTCTCCAAGAAAAAGAACAATAAGCCAACCCACACGTTTTCTGAATAATTTAAACAATGGGATATCAAGATAGGGTTCGTTCAGCGCTTCCGTACCACCAATTTTTTGCATGTCTTCACTGAACTCTTCATTGGCCACCCATAACATATCGTCGATGGTAATAATACCCAGTAAAATATTATGATCATCTACCACCGGAAGTGCCACACGGTTATTCATTTTAAATACCTGGTTGGCATATTCCTGATCGTCATTTACATTCAGTGATACCACACGTCCGTCGATGATTTCATCAATTCTTTTATCTGGTGGGGCAAGAATTACATCCCTGATTCTTATATCATCTATCAGCGCACCTGTTTCATCTATCACATAAATAACATCGATGGTTTCACTGTTCTTACCAAATTTCCGGATCGTACTAAAAACTTCCGATACTTTATTATAGGCGTACACATACACATAGTCGGGAGTCATCAGCCTGCCTACACTGTCTTCCGGATAACCCAGCATGGCCAGTGTAATTTTACGTTCTTCGGGGTCAAGCAATTTAATGAGGTCGCGGATGGCTGCCTTGGGTAATTCTTCCAGAAAGTCGGTTCGGTCATCGGCAGGAAGTTCGTTCAGCAGTTCTGCTGTTTTTGCAGAAGGTAATTCCTTAACAATATCTTTCTGTTGTGCAATGTCGAGGATCTTGAAAACACTGGCCGCCCTGTGTATGGCCATATTGGCAATGATCTGGGCTTCATATTCAGGGAAATCATTGATCAGCTCGGGCACATCACTGATATTCTGGTGATCAAGAAATTCCCTGATCTCCAGTTTATCTTCTTTTGCAATCAGCAATTCAAACTGCTCATTAATGCCGGGCTGTTCCAGTTCGAGTGACATGAGCGCAATTTACGGGGGAATGACCAATGGGCAAACCCGGACTCAGGAAATAACGTATTTTGGAGCCATCAGACCAAGCTTCAAATTAGTAATATGATACTTCCTATCCTTTCTATCGCTCCTTCACCCGAACGAGGCAGGGGTGTTTTTACAACACAGGATATAGAAACAGGTACTATTGTTGAAATATCACCTGTGCTCGTATTAGATCCGGAAGAGAGGGCCAAAGTAGAACAGACCCTTTTGTTCGACTATATTTTTGAATGGGGGGATGACCTGAAAAGTGCCTGTGTGGCGTTGGGATATTTATCGGTATATAATCATTCCTATACCGCCAATTGTATCTACGAAATGGATTTTGAAAATGAACTGATGCAGATAAGAACAGTAAAACCTATTAAAACAGGAGAAGAACTCTTTATTAATTACAATGCAGACCCCGATGATGCCAAACCCATCTGGTTTGAAGCAAGCTGATTTATATGGACTATCAAACTTATTTACCTCAGGAAGATTTAGCGGCTTTCATCAAATGCTACTGGACTTTGTCTGCACCAGCTTCTTCTACAGAAGAAAGGCAGCGTATAGTGCCTGATGGCTGTATGGAAATGATTTTTCATGCAGGCGATCTGTATCGCCAGTACCTGCCTGATGCAACATATATTATGCAACCCAGGTGTTTTGTTTTTGGACAAATTACACAGCCGCTGGAAATTGCTGCAACAGGTCAAACGAAAATTTTTGCTGTGCGTTTTCATCCGGAAGGATTTTTACCATTTATCAATATGCTTATCCGGGAAATGGACAATAAAGCTATTTCTCTTGAGCATTTGTTTGGTGATAAAGCGGTGGCTTTTGGAGAAGCCGTATGCGCAGCAAAAGAAGTTGAAGAACAAATCAGCCTGGTAGAAAATTTCCTGCTCCAGCAATTACAAAACCAGGAAACCAGTGATCGTATCGCTGCCTCAAGTGTACAGACAATACTTGCTTTAAAAGGGCAGTTAAGTGTAGATGAATTGGCCGGTCAGTTACAGGTTCATCGCAGACAACTGGAAAGAAAATTTGCAACAGTAATCGGGCTGAGTCCGAAGCAACTGGCAAAAATTATTCGTTTGCAGGCCACATTGAAAATGATGGGTGAAGGGCAATATGATAACCTTACCGAACTGGCTTATGAAAATGGTTATTTTGATCAGGCCCATTTTATCAAAGACTTTAAAGAATTTACGGGAGTAACACCGGGTGAATTTTATGCAGATCAGTTAAAGATGAGCCACTTATTCAGTGGCAGCTGATAAATGTCGCGATTTTACAATTTTAGATATCCGGATATCTTCAGTTTTGATAAAAATTACGGAAATGAATAAGATTATTGTCATTATCGGATTATTACTGGCAGGAAACACAGTTGTAGCCCAACAAACCAAAGCTGTTCAGTGGATGCTGGGGGTATGGAAAATAAGTACACCACAGGGAACTGTGGTTGAAATATGGGAGGCAAAAAACGACAGCACTTTGCAGGGGCGCAGTGTTTTTGTAAAAACAAACAATGATACCATTCCACAGGAACGTATTGAAATGGCTTTCAGAAACGGGGAGTGGTTTTATATACCCACGGTGAGTAACCAGAATGAGGGTAAACCGGTGTCATTCAAAGTAATTTTTCTCCGTGCGAATGAGTTTGTAAGTGAAAACCCGGCGCATGATTTTCCGCAAAGAATTGCTTACCGCAGAATCAAACAAAACATGTATGCCAGTATCGAAGGAAAGCGAAATGGCCGGTTCAGTAAGCAGAATTTCGACTTTACAACAGAATAAGCATCAAAACAACTCCGCGTAATCTCCCCTTCTTCCTTTCTCTTTGTTAACCGGTCTTAGATGATTGAGACCAGCTGGATACATTTTTTTAAACAAAGAGAAAGGGAGAAGGGGAGAAGGGGAGGTTTTAGTTGAGGATGTCATTTACATTTTTACCGATGTTTTCAGCTATTCTTTGCATGGGTAAATCATTGTCATCTTTCCCAAATGGGTCTTCAATTTCTTCGGCAATTACTTCAAGGCTGGCCAGTACATAAAAGATGAAGACAACAACGGGTATGGTAATATACCCCAGCGATAAGGCAAAACCAAGTGGTAGTGTAATTACATAGATGAAAATGAATTTTTTGATGAAGGCGCTGTAGGAATAGGGAATGGGGGTGTTTTTAATACGCTCACAGGCACCACAGATATCCAGGAAGGATTGTAATTCATTGTTTAAAAACAATAACTGGAAATCATTGATCTGTTTATCACGATGCAGCAGGTTTATTTTATTCATCATCAGCATTACCACCTGGTTGGGGATATGTTTGCTGGTATCGAAACCAACGATTTCGGGATGTGGGCTGGAATCCAATGCCAGTCTTGTTTTTTCATTTTGTAAATGAGCCCTTAATTCATTGGCGAATAGCGGGATGATTTTTTTAAAGAAAGCCCGGTTCTTATCATCGTCATTTGGTAATATACTGTTCAGTTTAACGGCCAGGTTGCGACTGTTGTTTACCAGTGAACCCCAAAGTTTTCTTCCTTCCCACCAGCGGTCGTAAGCTGTATTGGTTCTGAACACCAGCAGCATTGAAATGGCGAAACCCAGCAGGCTGTGCATGATGGTAATATTCTTTGCATGACTGCTCTCAGAAAGCTTCAGGTAATTGGCTTCGAGGTAAACAATACCCCATGAATAAATACTGATGAATATTAATAAAGGAAATAACTGCCGGATGGTTTCTGTTTTATGAAAACTGAAAAGAAAACGCACCCAGTCTTTTGGATTATAACTGATCATACAATAAAAATAGTGATCCCGTTCCACTCTTGTATACTGCCGGTAACAAAACCTTAATATTGACCTTCCGGGTCTATACAGCAATTTCGCAGAAATTGCCACATTGCACCAGCAACACGCTTTACTGAAACAATCTTTTGGTCGGAATTTCCAGTGGGGAGTGGCCATTTCAGCCGCACAAAATGAGGGCGCCTGGAATATTGATGGCAGAGGTCCTTCTATCTGGGACCAGTTTGCCCGTAAACAGGGCAAAATAAAGGGTAGTGCAAAGCCTTATACTTCCTGTGATTTTTATTACCGCTATAAAGACGATCTCATGCTGGTAAAAGCCATGGGATTCGATTGCTTTCGTTTTTCCATTTCCTGGAGCCGCATATTGCCAGAAGGTATGGGGAGGGTAAACAAGGAAGGAGTAGCTTTTTATAACCGGGTGATTGATGAATGCCTGCAATTGGGCCTAACACCTTACGTTACTTTATACCATTGGGATCTGCCACTGGCTTTACATAAAGAAGGTGGCTGGACAAGTCACCAGATGCTCAAATGGTTTACCCGCTTTGTGAATGTATGTACAGAATCGTTTGGCGACAGGGTAAAAAACTGGATTGTATTGAATGAGCCGATGGGTTTTACTTCATTGGGTTATATGATTGGCAAACATGCACCCGGAAAAACCGGCTTGAGTAA
>Ga0164290_1001785_pt1 | contig 23583 bp, 21 predicted proteins | sample Micstemetagenome_FD_108782 | JGI IMG/M metagenome (GOLD analysis project Ga0164290, IMG submission 108782) | Contaminated culture microbial community from soil near Moab, Utah, USA - Microcoleus steenstrupii SON62 (Illumina Assembly) | ecosystem: Environmental > Terrestrial > Soil > Soil crust...
CACGGCAGCGGTGCCATCGGGTTGGGCAGTTCTCCCGCCGATCTTGACGCGCCGGTCGTGCGCTTCGAGGTCCTTCACTTCGCCGACACCCAACCTCATGCCCGCTGACTTCAGCCACGGACGCCGCGCAGGCCCGGGCACTGGCATCCTCCTCTGCAACCTGGGCAGCCCGGAGCAGCCCGAGGCGGCTTCGGTCCGCCGCTACCTGGCCGAGTTTCTCAGCGACCGGCGCGTCGTCGAGATTCCACGCCTGCTGTGGCTACCCATCCTGCACGGCATCATCCTGCGCACGCGCCCCGCCAAGAGCGCCGCCAAGTACGAGAAGGTCTGGATGAAGGGCGAAGCCCTGGGCGCTCCGCTGAAGGTGTACACCGAACGCCAGGCCAAACTGCTGCAGGGGCTTCTCGGCGAGCGCGGACACCAGGTCCAGGTGCGCTGGGCGATGCGCTATGGACAACCGCGCATCGCCGATGAGCTCGACGCCTTGCGGGCAGGCGGCGCCCAGCGCATCCTCGTGTTCAACGCCTACCCGCAATACTGCGCCGCGACGGTGGGTAGCAACATGGATGAAGTAGCGCGCTGGCTGCAAGCACAGCGTTGGATGCCTGAGTTGCGCACCATCACCCACTATCACGACGACCCCGCACACATCAAGGCACTCGCCGCCAGCGTCCGCGCTCATTGGCAGCGTGAGGGGCGCGGAGAGGTGCTGGTGATGAGCTTCCACGGCATGCCCGAGCGCACGCTGAAGCTTGGCGACCCCTACTTCTGCGAATGCCAGAAGACCGCTCGCCTGCTGGCCGAACGCCTGGGATTGCCGCCGCAGGCATGGCGGATCAGCTTCCAGAGTCGCTTCGGCCGCGCGAAGTGGCTGGAGCCATCGACCGAACAGGTGCTTGTCGGACTCGGCCGCCAAGGCCATCAACGGATCGACGTGATCTGCCCTGGATTTGCCGCCGATTGCCTGGAGACGCTGGAAGAGATCGCCATCGAGGGCGAGGAGACTTTCCGGCATGCTGGCGGCGGTGTGCTGAGCTACATCCCCTGCCTGAATGACTCCGCGGACGGAATGCGGGCGATGGCCGACCTGGCCGAACGCCATCTCTTGGGCTGGCCGTCTCAGGACCGCCCGCAAGCCGAGGAGTTGCAGGCCCAGGCCGAGCGCGCCCGTCAGCTCGGAGCCTCGGCGTGAGCCTGCCGTTGGCCGCCATGCGGCTCGACAAATGGCTATGGGCTGCGCGCTTCTTCAAGACGCGGGCTTTGGCCGTCGAAGCGGTCGAGCGCCATCGCATCGAGGTCAACGGACAGCCGGCCAAGCCTGGCCGCGAAGTGCGCATCGGCGATCGCATCGGCCTGCACCAGACCGGCTGGGTGCGGGTTGTCTCCATCCAGGGCCTGAGCGCCCAGCGTGGCCCGGCGCCACAGGCGCAGCGGCTCTACGCGGACACGCCCGAGAGCCTTCACGACGCGGCCGTAGCGGCCGAGCGGCGGCGACTCATGCCGGAGCCGGCGGCGGCCATCGAGCAAGGGCGTCCGACCAAGCGCGACCGCCGACAACTCGATGCCCTGGGCGAGCGCGACGCCACAGCCTGGACCCGCTGGAGCGCGTCGTTGCCCGACGCCTGAGCCGGCCCGCAGTCGCGGCGACAATCGCCGGTTCCCCTTGAACGTTGGCGGCGCGCCCCCAGTTGCCCGCTGACCTGTTTTCGGCCGCCCTGCCGGCCCCTCATCATGACCCCCGAGACGCACGCCACCGATCCCGCCGCCGACGCCGCGCCTGAATCCGCCGCTCCGACCAAAAGCGAAGCCGAACTGGCCCTGGAAACGCGACTTGCTGAGATGAGCGACGCCTACCTGCGCGCCAAGGCCGACGCGGAGAACACCCGCCGCCGAGCCGACGAGGACATCAGCAAGGCGCGCAAGTTCGCCGTCGAAGGCTTTGCCGAAGCAATGTTGCCGGTGTTGGACAGCCTGGAGGCGGCGATCGGCATCCCCAACGCGACGCCCGAGCAACTGCTGGAAGGCGTCCATGCGACGCGTCGGCAGCTGCAGCAGGCGCTGGAACGGAACAAGGTGGTCGAGATCAACCCGGCCGTGGCGGCGAAGTTCGATCCGCACCAGCACCAGGCGATCTCCGCGGTGCCGCTGCCTGCGGACGCGTCGCAGGATCCGAACACCATCGTGGCCGTCCTGCAGAAGGGCTACCTGATCGCCGACCGCGTGCTGCGTCCGGCGCTGGTGACGGTCGCCGCCCCCAAGTAATACCCCTGAGCTGGCACGGGTCTTGAAAGGCCCGCGCCCCACCCCAGATTCAGCGCATTACCCAGAAACTCAAGGAGTCCCCCATGGCCAAGATCATCGGCATCGACCTCGGTACCACCAACAGCTGCGTCGCCATCCTGGACGGCGGCTCGACCCGCGTCATCGAGAACGCCGAGGGCGCGCGCACCACGCCGTCCATCATTGCCTACATGGAAGACGGCGAAGTGCTGGTCGGCGCGCCGGCGAAGCGCCAAGCGGTCACGAACCCGAAGAACACCCTCTACGCGGTGAAGCGCCTGATCGGCCGCAAGTTCGCCGAGAAGGAAGTGCAGAAGGACATCGACCTGATGCCCTACACCATCGCAGCCGCCGACAACGGTGACGCCTGGGTGGAGGTGCGCGGCAAGAAGATGGCCCCGCCGCAGGTCAGCGCCGAGGTGCTGCGCAAGATGAAGAAGACCGCCGAGGACTTCCTCGGCGAAGAGGTCACCGAAGCCGTGATCACGGTGCCGGCCTACTTCAACGATGCCCAGCGCCAAGCCACCAAGGACGCCGGCCGCATCGCCGGTCTCGACGTCAAGCGCATCATCAACGAGCCCACCGCCGCTGCCCTGGCCTTCGGCCTGGACAAGCATGGCAAGGGCGACCGCAAGATCGCCGTCTATGACCTCGGCGGCGGCACCTTCGACATCTCGATCATCGAGATCGCCGATGTCGACGGCGAGATGCAGTTCGAGGTGCTCTCGACGAACGGCGACACCTTCCTCGGCGGCGAGGACTTCGACCAGCGGGTCATCGACTACATCGTCACCGAGTTCAAGAAGGAGCAGGGCGTCGACCTGACCAAGGACGTGCTGGCCCTGCAGCGCCTGAAGGAAGCGGCCGAGAAGGCCAAGATCGAGCTGTCCAGCGCGGCCTCGACGGACGTCAACCTGCCCTATGTGACGGCCGACGCCTCGGGCCCGAAGCACCTGAACATCAAGCTGACCCGTGCCAAGCTGGAGTCGTTGGTCGACGAACTGATCGAGCGCACCATCGCCCCCTGCCGTACCGCGATCAAGGATGCCGGCGTGGCCGTCAGCGAGATCGACGACGTCATCCTGGTCGGCGGCATGACGCGCATGCCCAAGGTCCAGGAGGCTGTGAAGGCCTTCTTCGTCAAGGAGCCGCGCAAGGACGTCAATCCGGACGAGGCCGTCGCCGTCGGTGCCGCCATCCAGGGCTCGGTGCTGTCCGGCGACCGCAAGGACGTGCTGCTGCTTGACGTCACCCCGCTGTCCCTGGGCATCGAGACCCTGGGCGGCGTGATGACGAAGATGATCAAGAAGAACACGACCATCCCGACCAAGTTCGCGCAGACCTTCTCGACTGCCGACGACAACCAACCGGCGGTGACCATCAAGGTCTACCAAGGGGAGCGCGAACTGGCCCAGGCCAACAAGTCGCTGGGCGAGTTCAACCTGGAAGGCATCCCGGCCGCGCCGCGCGGCGTGCCGCAGATCGAAGTCACCTTTGACATCGACGCCAACGGCATCCTGCATGTGTCCGCCAAAGACAAGGGCACGGGCAAGGAGAACAAGATCACCATCAAGGCGAACTCCGGCCTCAGCGAAGCCGAGATCGAGAAGATGGTGAAGGATGCCGAGGCCAATGCGGCCGAGGACAAGAAGAAGGTCGAGCTGGTGCAGGCCAAGAACCAGGGCGACGCCATGGTGCACTCGGTGAAGAAGAGCCTGGCCGAGTTCGGCGACAAGCTCGATGCCGACGAGAAGGCCAAGATCGAGGCTGCGATCAAGGATGCCGAGGAAACGCTGAAGGACAGCGATGACAAGGCTGCCATCGAAGCCAAGACCGAGGCGCTGATGAAGGCGAGCCAGAAGCTCGGCGAGAAGGTCTACGAGCAGGCCCAGGCGGCCGAAGGTGCAGCCGCGGGTGCCGATGCCCCGCAAGCATCGGCACAGCCGCAGGGCAAGCCGGCTGATGACAACGTCGTCGACGCCGAGTTCAAGGAAGTCAAGGACAGCAAGTAAGACCGCTGCATCCCCGGCCCGGTCGCTCTTGGGCGGCCGGGCCTTTTCGCTTCACCGCAGGACCCCATGGCCTCCAAACGCGATTACTACGAAGTCCTCGGCGTTGCCAAGAACGCCGACGAGGACGCCATCAAGAAGGCCTACCGCAAGCTGGCCATGAAGTACCACCCTGACCGCAACCAGGGTGAGGGCGACGACGCCAAGAAGGCAGAGGAGAAATTCAAGGAGGCCAAGGAGGCCTACGAGATGCTCTCCGACGCGCAGAAGCGCGCGGCCTATGACCAGTACGGGCATGCCGGCGTCGACCCGAACATGGGCGGTCGAAGCGGCGCCGAGGGCTTCGCCGGTGCCGGCTTTGCCGACGCCTTCGGCGACATGTTCAACGACATCTTCGGCGGCCGACGTCAGGGCGGAGGTGGCGGTGGCCAGCGCGTCTACCGCGGCGCCGACCTGTCCTACTCGCTCGAGATCTCGCTCGAGGAGGCCGCGCGGGGAACCGACACCCAGATCCGCATCCCGACTTGGGAGTCCTGCGGCACCTGTGGGGGTAGCGGGGCAAAACCCGGCACCAGCGCCAAGACCTGCAGCCACTGCAACGGCAGCGGCACGGTGCACATGCGTCAGGGATTCTTCTCGATCCAGCAGACCTGCCCGCATTGCCACGGTAGCGGCAAGGTCATCCCCGAGCCCTGCCTGAGCTGCCACGGGGCCGGCAAGATCAAGAAGACCAAGACGCTGGAGGTGAAGATCCCCGCCGGCATCAACGAAGGCATGCGCATCCGCTCGGCCGGCAACGGCGAGCCCGGCGTGAACGGCGGCCCCCCTGGCGACCTGTACATCGAGATCCACCAGAAGCAGCACGACATCTTCGAGCGTGATGGCGACGACTTGCACTGCACGGTGCCGGTGCAGCTGACCACCGCGGCGCTGGGCGGCGAGATCGAAGTGCCGACACTTGGCGGCAAGGCCGAGATCGAACTGCCCGAAGGCACGCAGCATGGCAAGACCTTCCGCTTGCGCGGAAAGGGAATCAAGGGCTTGCGCTCGAGCTATCCCGGCGACTTGTACTGCCATGTCAGCGTCGAGACGCCGGTCAAGCTGACCGAGCACCAGCGCAAACTCCTGAAGGAGCTCGACGAAAGCCTCAGGAAGGGCGGCGACAAGCACTCACCGGGCGCGAAGAGCTGGGCTGATCGCGTGAAGGACTTGTTCAAATAAGTCTCGCAACGCGGCGTCACTGCAACAGTTTTGCGGGGACGCCCTCTCCCCGAACTGCCCCCGGCAGGCGGATGATCGGCGGGCAGCCATGCTGATCGACGCCACCATTCACAAGGCCAACGCGCTGGTCATCGATGCCAACGCCAACGCCCGCAGCCTGATCACGGCCCAGCTCCGCGAGTTGGGCATCGGCTTCGTTCGCTCCGTGAACCGCGTCAAGGATGCGCGCATCGTGCTCGAGAACGCGCCCTTCGATCTGGTGGTCTGCGACTACCACTTCGAGGGGCATGACGAATCGGGCCAGGACCTGCTCGACGAGTTGCGCCGCGAACAACTGCTGCCCTACTCGACGGTGTTCATGATGATCACCGCCGAGGCGACCTACGCCAAGGTCGCCGAAGCGGCGGAAGCGGCGCTCGATGGCTACCTGATCAAGCCTTACACGCTGATGGCGCTGGCGGAGCGCATCCAGAGCTCCCGGCATCGCAAGCGGGTGCTCGGGCCCATCTTCGAGGCCATCGAGGCTCAGGACTTCGAGCGTGCTGCAGGCCTGTGCATTGACCGCTTTGAGCGGCGGCAGGAGTTCTGGCTCTTTGCTGCCCGCATCGGCGCCGAACTGCTGTTGCGCCTTCGTCGCCATGACGACGCCAAGAAGATGTACGAGGCGATCATCGCCGCGAAGACCGTGCCCTGGGCCAAGCTCGGTGTGGCCCGTGCCGACCTCGAAGCGGGCAATCTCTCGTCGGCACGCCGCACTCTGGAGAACCTGATCGGGGAGTTGCCGGATCACGCCGACTCGCACGACGTGCTCGGCCGGGTGCACATGGAACAGGGCGATCTTCAGGCCGCCTTGGCCACCTACCGCACGGCGTCCGAGTTGACGCCTGGCTGCCTGATGCGCATGCAGCGTTCGGGCACGCTGTCGTTCTACTCCGGCGAGCGCAGCGAAGCGCTGAAGGCGCTCGAGCGGGCTGTGGCCTCCGGCAGCAAGTCCAAGCTGTTCGATATGTTCACGCTGGTGCTGGTGGCGCTGATGCGCTTCGACAAGCGCGACGGCAAGGGCCTGAAGCAGACGCACGAGAGCCTGGTGCGGCAGATCGAGCGCTTTCCCAATGCGGTGCGCCTGCAGCGCTTCAAGACCTGCATGGAGGGCTTGCTCGCGCTGTACGACAAGCGGACCGCCGAAGCGCTGGCCGCAGCACGCAGTCTGGCACGGGACCTGGTCGACGATGCCGCCGACCATGAATCCGCCTCGATCGTCATCGCCATCTGGATGCGACTGGCTGAGCAGGCCCTGCAGCTCGACGAAATGGACGATCTGCTGCACCGAATCGGCATGCGCTACTGCATCAACAAGGCCAGCACCGAGATCCTCGTCGCGATGTGCGAGAAGAACGAGAAGGCGGCGCAGATCCTCCGCGAGTGTCATGCCAAGGTCTTCGAGATCGCCGAGACGGCGATGAAGCAGTCGCTGCGAGGTCAGGCCGGTGCCGGTGTCGAGCTGCTGATGCAGCAAGGCAGCAAGACGCGCAACGCCAAGCTGATCGACATGGCGATGTCGGTGCTGAAGCGACACGAGGAAAAAATCGACAACGCGGCAGAGCTCGAGCAAGGCATCGCGCAACTGCAGGAGCGCTACGTCAAACCGCTGGGCGCCAGCATCGGGCGAGGACGCGCTGCCGGCGGCGTGGCGCTGCGCGGGGTCAGCTAGAACAACTCTGCCTGCGCGCCAGCGCGCGGATGGCGAAACTGCGAAAAGTCGTAGACGAAGGGCTGCCGGCCCAGGCCCAGGCGGGCGCAGGCCTTGGCGAACCGCTGAGCGCGCAACTCGGCCCACACGCCCTCACCGCGGAAGCGACTGCCAAAGCGGCTGTCGTTGAGCTTGCCACCCCGCAGGTCCCGGACTCGGGCCAGCACGCGCTCGGCGCGTTCGGGCAGGTGCTGGCGTAACCACGCTTCGAACAAGGGCGCGACCTCCCAGGGCAATCGCAGCGGTATCGAACTGGCACGCTGCGCGCCGGCGTCACGAGCTGCCGCCAGGATGCGCTCGATCTCGGGCTCGTTGACGAAGGGGATGACGGGCGAGATGCTGACACCGACCTGCAGACCGGCAGCGGCAAGCCGCGAGATCGTTTGCAGTCGTCGAGCAGGTGCTGTCGCGCGCGGTTCCAGACGGCGCGCCAACTCGGCGTCCAGCGTTGTCAGCGTGACATGCACCAGCAGCAAGCCCCTCGCAGCCATCGGCGCCAGCAGATCGATGTCCCTCTCGATGGCTGAGCTCTTGGTGACCAGGCTGAAGGGATGTCCGGCTTCGGCCAACACCTCGATGCAGCCGCGCGTCAGGCGAAGCCGGCGCTCGATCGGCTGGTAGGCGTCCGTGGCGGTGCCGATGCACAACCCGGCCGGCCGGTAGCGCAGGCTGGCAAGGGCGGCGCGCAGCAGTTGCGGTGCATCGACCTTCGCCAGCAGACGGGTCTCGAAGTCCAGACCCGGGGAAAGGTCAAGATAAGCGTGCGTCGGCCGGGCGTAGCAGTAGATGCATCCGTGCTCGCAGCCGCGATAGGGGTTGATCGAGAGCTCGAAGCCGATGTCTGGCGAAGCGTTGCGCGTCAGGATCTGGCCGCCGCGCTGTTCCCGCACTTCGGTGGCCACGCTGCTACCGATCGCCTCATCATCCCGCGGCCAACCGTCGTCAACTTCCGCTCGCTGGTCGCCGCTGAAGCGGTGCGCCAGTTGCGAAGCCGTGCCGCGTCCCTTCGGACCGTGCACCGGTTGCCAGCGTGTCTCGTTGTGTCGCCGCATACTGTATATAAATACAGTATGCCAGAGCCTCGACCGGACTCAATAGCTGTCGCCGCTGTACTCCGGAGCGAGGTTCTCGAACTTCGTGTGCATGCGCTGGAAACCAAGCTTGACCGTGCCGACCGGACCGTTACGCTGCTTGGCAATGATGATCTCCGCGACCCCCGGCTCCTTGCACTGGTCCTTGGTGTAGTACTCGTCGCGGTAGATGAACATGATGATGTCGGCATCCTGCTCGATCGCTCCCGACTCGCGCAGGTCACTCATCATCGGGCGCTTGTCGGGACGTTGCTCGACCGAACGGTTGAGCTGCGACAGTGCGATCACCGGGCATTTGAGTTCCTTGGCCAGGCCCTTCATGCCACGCGAGATCTCACCGAGCACGGTGGCGCGGTTCTCTTCGGAGCCGCCGCCGTCACCGGCCATCAGCTGCAAGTAGTCGATGATGATCAGCCCGAGCTGACCGCATTCGCGGGCCTGACGGCGGGCGCGGGCGCGCACCTCGGCGGGCGTCAGGCCGGGGGATTCGTCGATGAACAGGCTGGCCTTGCTCATGCGATCAACGGCCTCGGTCAACCGACCCCACTCGTCATCGGCCAGGCGCCCGGTGCGCAGATGGCTCTGGTCGATGCGCCCGATCGAACCGACCATCCGCAATGCCAGCTGGGCGGCGCCCATTTCCATGGAGAAGACGAGCACAGGCAAACCCTCCTGGATCGCGACATGCTCCCCGATATTGATGGCAAAGGCGGTCTTTCCCATCGAGGGGCGGGCAGCGAGCACGATCAGATCGCCTCCCTGTAGCCCCGCCGTCATGCGGTCCAGGTCGTAGAAACCGGTGCGCACACCGGTGACGTCGTCGGCGCCATGCTCGGCCAACTCGTTGACTCGGTCCATCAGCTGCACCAGCAGCTTGTCCATGCGATGGAAGCCTTGCGCGCCCCGATTACCCTCTTCACCGATGCGCAGGATCCGGCTCTCGGCATCGTCCAGGATGGTGCTGACCGTCTTGCCCTGTGGGTTGAGCGCATTGGACGCGATCTCATCGCTGGCGCTGACCAACTTCCTGAGCACCGCGCGCTCACGCACGATCTCCGCGTAGCGACGCAGATTCGCCGCACTGGGAACCGCCTGCGCGAGCGCGTTCAGATAGGCCAGGCCGCCGCAATCCTCGGCCTTGCCCAACTGGTTCAGCTCCTCGAACACGGTGATCACGTCGGCGGGCTTGGCGGCGGTGATGAGCCGGCCAATGGCGCTGAAGATCAGCTTGTGCTCAAGTCGGTAGAAGTCCGAGTCGCCCACCATGTCGGCAGCGCGGTCCCAGGCGCTGTTGTCGATCAGCAGGCCCCCAAGCACCGACTGCTCCGCCTCGATGGAATGCGGCGGTACCCGCAGTCGGGCGATCTCTTCGTCGCGAGGCGCAAGCAATTCGTTCATGGCGGTGGACAAGGCTGTGGAAAGCCAGTGAGCAAACGGGGATAAGTGAGGTTCAGAAACGCAGAAGGCCGGCACCCTTGCGGGCACCGGCCTTCACGAACCTTGCGAGTCCGGGAGCGCGAGCTTACTCGGCGGCAGCGACAACCTGCACCGAGATTTCCACGGCGACGTCGGTGTGCAGACCGATGCTGATGGCGAAATCGCCAACGTGCTTCAGCGGACCATTGGGCAGGCGAACCATGGCCTTGACGACCTCGTGGCCCTGGGCCTTGATCGCATCAGCGATGTCGGCGTTGGTGACCGAACCGAACAGGCGACCGTCAACACCGGCCTTCTGGGCGATGGTCACGGTCTTGCCCGTCAGCTTCTCGGCCAAGGCTTGGGCATCGGCCAGCTTGGCGGCGGCGACCTTCTCCAGCTCGGCGCGCTTCGCCTCGAACTCCTTGATCGCCGATTCCGTGGCGCGACGCGCCTGGCGGGTCGTGATCAGGAAGTTACGGGCGTAACCGTCCTTGACCTTGACGACGTCGCCGAGGTTGCCCAGGTTGGCGACCTTTTCCAGCAGGATGACTTGCATGTTGAAAACTCCTTAAGCCTTGTGCTGGTCGCTGTACGGCAGCAGGGCCAGGAAGCGAGCGCGCTTGATGCAGGTGGTCAGCTGACGCTGGAAGATCGCGCGGGTGCCGGTCAGGCGGGCCGGGGTGATCTTGCCGTTCTCGGCGATGAAGTCGCGCAGCACGTCAACGTCCTTGTAGTCGATCTGCTCGACATTGGCGACGGTGAAACGGCAGAACCGCTTGCGACGGAACAGCAGCGATTGTTGGTTGCGCTTGGGCTTCTTGTCCTTGGAGAAGCGACCCTTACCGCGGGAAATGGCCATGATGAGACCTCTTTAGCTTGAATGTGTTGGCGGGGGCGGGACTTGCAGGGCTTCGATCGCGGTGACATGCATCACCACTCCCTTGCCGTTGCGCGCCGGGGCGAGAAATCCTGTCCAGAGGGCAGGCTCGCTGGCGGGCCACGACTGCAGCTTTCTTGCCAGATCCCCGAGGGCCAGGGCTCTGATCCTGAGTTCGATTCGTCGCGGGGCTCCCGCTTCGATCGCCTGCCCGTGATGTTCGAGCGTCAGGTCCAGGGCCGGCATGCCGGCGGGGGTATAGCGAAGTGCGGCCTGCTCCACCCATTGCGCGCTCAACCGGATCTGGTTGAGCCCTTCGGGAGTGGCGCCGGGAGAAAAAGCCAGTGCGTCGTCCTTTCCGGTGGATTAGGCGGCAGCCGTTTCTTGCGAAGCCTTGCGCGACTCCTCGCGCTCGACGGCCTTCATCATCACCGAGGGGGTGGTGACGGCGGTCTCGAGCTTGACGGTGAGGTGGCGCAGCACGGCATCGTTGTAGCGGAAGCCGGTTTCCAGCTCGGCCAGCACTTCCTTGCTGGTCTCGATGTTCAGGCACACATAGTGAGCCTTGGCGAGCTTCTGGATCATGTAGGCCAGCTGGCGACGGCCCCAGTCCTCGACGCGGTGCACCTTGCCGCCGGCGGCGGTGACGATGCCCTTGTAACGCTCCAGCATGGCCGGAACTTGCTCGCTCTGATCCGGGTGGATCAGCAGCACGATTTCGTAATGACGCATGAATGCTCCTTGTGGGTTCCGCCCCGGAACGGGGCGAGGAAGCCACAGCCCGCGTCGGTGGGATGTGGCAAGGCGAAAAGCCGGCGAGTATATCCGGCTCTCTAGGGTTTGCTCGTGATTACTTGACGGCCGCCAGGCGGATCCAGGTGTCCTGCACCGTGTCCGGGTTCAGGCTGATCGACGTGATGCCCTCGGCCGCCAGCCATTCGGCAAAGTCCGGGTGGTCGCTGGGGCCCTGACCGCAGATGCCGATGTACTTGCCGGTGGCCCGGCAGGCGTTGATGGCTCGGCTGATCAGCGAGCGCACCGCCGGGTCGCGCTCGTCGAAGTCGCCGGCGAGTTGCTCCAGGCCCGAGTCGCGGTCCAGGCCCAGGGTCAGCTGGGTCAGGTCGTTGGAGCCGATCGACATGCCGTCGAAATGCTCCAGGAACTGGTCGGCCAGGATGGCGTTGCTCGGCACCTCGCACATCATGATCACGCGCAGGCCTTCCTTGCCGCGCTGCAGACCGCGCTCAGCGAGCATGGCGACCACGCGCTCGGCCTGCTTCACGGTGCGCACGAAGGGCACCATGATCTCGACGTTGGTCAGGCCCATGTCCTGGCGCACGCGCTTGAGCGCCTCGCACTCCATCGCGAACGCGTCGGAGAACTCGCCGCTGATGTAGCGGCTGGCGCCGCGGAAACCCAGCATCGGATTCTCTTCATCCGGCTCGTAGCGCGAGCCACCAATCAGCTTGCGGTACTCGTTGCTCTTGAAGTCCGACAGGCGGACGATCACCGGCCGCGGGTAGAAGGCGGCGGCGATGGTCGCCACGCCCTCGGCCAGCTTGTCGACGTAGACGGCGCGCGGGCTGGCATGGCCGCGGGCAACCGACTCGACCGCCTTCTTCAGGTCGGCGTCAATCGCCGGGTAGTCCAGGATGGCCTTGGGGTGGACGCCAATGTTGTTGTTGATGATGAACTCAAGCCGCGCCAGGCCGACACCCCCGCCCGGCATCTGCGCGAAGTTGAAGGCCAGCTGCGGATTGCCGACGTTCATCATGATCTTCACCGGGCAGTAGGGCAGCTCGCGCTGCTCGACCTCGCTGACCTCGGCCTCGATCAGCCCGTCGTAGACGAAGCCGGTGTCGCCCTCGGAGCAGGCGACCGTGACCAGCTGACCGTCCTTCAGCTTGTCGGTGGCGTCATGGCAGCCGACCACGGCCGGGATGCCCAGCTCGCGCGCGATGATCGCCGCGTGGCAGGTGCGGCCGCCGCGGTTGGTGACGATGGCGGCGGCGCGCTTCATCACCGGCTCCCAGTTCGGGTCGGTCATGTCGGTGACCAGCACGTCGCCGGGCTGGACTCGCTCCATTTCCGCGGTCGACTCCACGACACGAACCGGACCGGTACCGACCTTCTGGCCGATCGCCCTGCCCTCGACCAGCACCACGCTGTCCTTGCCCGGCTTGAGCTTGTAGCGGTGCTCGACCGTGGCCTGGCTCTTCACCGTCTCCGGCCGCGCCTGCAGGATGTAGAGCTTGCCGTCGACGCCGTCCTTGCCCCACCCGATGTCCATCGGCCGGCCGTAGTGCTTCTCGATGACCATCGCGTAGCGCGCCAGCTCCTCGATGTCGGCGTCGTTGAGCGAATAGCGGTTTCGCAGTTCGACCGGGGTGTCCTCGGTCTTCACCAGCTTGCCGGAGCTCTTCCGCTCCTCATCGGACGCGAAGCCCATGCGGATCAGCTTGCTGCCGAGGTTGCGGCGCACGATGGCCTGCAGACCCTTGGCCAGGCTGGGCTTGAAGACGTAGAACTCGTCGGGATTCACCGCGCCCTGCACCACGGTCTCGCCCAGGCCGTAGGAGCTGGTGATGAAGACCACGTCCTTGAAGCCGGACTCGGTGTCGATGGTGAACATCACGCCGGCCGAACCGAGGTCCGAACGGACCATGCGCTGGATGCCGGCCGACAGCGCCACTGCGCTGTGCACGAAACCCTTGTGCACGCGGTAGGAGATCGCGCGATCGTTGTAGAGGCTGGCGAAGACTTCGCGCACGCGGTGCAGCACGTCGTCGATGCCGACGACATTGAGGAAGGTCTCCTGCTGGCCCGCGAAACTGGCGTCCGGCAGGTCCTCGGCCGTGGCCGAGGAGCGCACGGCGAACGAGCCATTGCCGGCGGCGTCGAGTTGGCGGAATGCCGTGCGGATCGCATCCTCCAGGTCAGACGGGAACGGATGCGCCATCACCCAGCCGCGGATCTCGGCACCGGCCTCGGCCAGCGCGCGCGCGTCGTCGGTGTTCAGTGACTCCAGGCGGGCGGTGATGCGCGCGTCCAGGCCGCCCACCTTGAGGAACTCGCGGAACGCATGCGCCGTGGTGGCAAAGCCGCCAGGCACACGGACGCCGGTCTCGGCCAGGTGGTGAATCATTTCGCCGAGGGAGGCGTTCTTGCCGCCCACTACCTCGACGTCATCCATCCTCAGATGTTCAAACGGGACGACCAGGGCGGTCGACTCAATGCGTGCAGACATGGGGAAGTTCCAGGAGAGTGAAAAAACCTTGGCGCGCACGCAGCCACCCCGACGCGGTTGTTCGGGTTGTAGGAGCGGGGGTAAGCCTGGATACGCAAGATGGCGCTGATTCTAGGGACCGACCCGTACCATGGAAACCGACTGAAACCTCCAGGATCGGCGAGATGCCCAATCGCACCGTGTACTTTTTGTCGGATGGCACCGGCATCACCGCCGAGAACTTCGGCAACTCCATCCTCGCCCAGTTCGAGGGCAAGCCCCGCCACGTGCGCCGCCCCTTCATCGACAGCGCCGAGAAGGCCTACGAGGTCTGCCGCGAGATCAACGAGAGCTGCGTCCGCGAGGGCAAACGAGCGGTGGTCTTCGCGACCTTGGTGAACTCGGAGGTGCTGCGCATCGTGCGCAGCGAGTGCCAGGGCCTGCTGCTGGACATGTTCGCCGCCTTCATCGCGCCGCTGGAAGAAGAATTCGGCCTGAAGAGCAGCCACCGCGTCGGCCGCTTCTCCGACGCCGCCAAGAGTCAGGAGTACAACGACCGCATCGAGGCGATCAACTTCAGCCTGGCGCACGACGACGGGCAAAGCGCGCGCAACCTCGCTGCGGCCGACGTCATCCTCGTGGGCGTCAGCCGCTGCGGCAAGACGCCAACCTCCCTCTACCTCGCCATGCAGCATGGCATCAAGGCCGCCAACTACCCGCTGATCCCCGAGGACTTCGAGCGCGGCAAGCTGCCATCGGCAATCGTCGAGCACAAGGCTAAGTGCTTCGGCCTGACCATTGACCCGGATCGCCTGCACCAGGTGCGCAACGAACGCCGTCCCGGCAGCAAGTACGCCGACCTGATGAACTGCCGCTACGAGGTCAACGAGGCGGAGAAGATGATGAAGCGCGACGGCATCGCCTGGCTCTCGTCGACGCACAAGTCGATCGAGGAGATCGCGACCACCATCTTGCGCGATATCCGCCCAGACCGTTTGATCTACTGAGCGCGCAGTCTGCCCACGCCCTGGCCTGCAGGCCAGGGCGGCTCGTGAGGCGGGCGCGAGTCCGCAGGGACTCGCACCCGTCCGCACTCGCCCGGCGCGACATCAGGCCGGACCGGCTGATCTACTGAACTCGTAGAGACAGATGGCCGCTGCTGCCGCGGCGTTCAGCGACTCCTCGCCGCCCGTCTGCGGAATGCGCAGGGTGCGCTGGCAGCGCGCCAGCAGGGCCTCCGAAACGCCCTGCCCTTCGTGGCCGAAGATCCAGGCCGCCGGGTGAGGCAGTTCGCGCTCACCCAGGGCCTCCTGCGCGTAGGAGCTGGTGGCCAGCAGCGGCACCTCCAGCTGGTCCAGCTGATCCGGCGTGGCGCCCTCGACCAGACGCAACGCAAAGTGCGCCCCCATGCCGGCGCGCAGCACCTTGGCCGAGCCCAGATGGGCCGTGCCCTTCAGCGCGACCAACTGCCGGATGCCCAGAGCAGCCGCCGAACGCAGGATGGAGCCCACGTTGCCAGCATCCTGCAGGCGGTCCAGCACCACCGTGGGCAGATCCGGTGCGATGGCCTGCGCCTGCCAGGCCACGCAGGCCCCCAGGCGGACCGGGGTCTTGAGGCCGCTGATGGCGTCGAAGGCCGCCTCGTCAACGACCAGCACCCGCGGCGCACGCTCGGCCAGCGCGCGCAGGTCGGCACGCTCCAGCAGCGTGCGCTCGCCAATCACCGCCAGCTGCAGCGGCAGCCCCCGGGTGAGGGCCGCCTGCACCAGGTGATCGCCCTCCAGCCAGAGCCGCCCCTGTTCACGGTAGGGGTCAGCCTCCTGCGCCAGCTTGCGCAAGGCCTTCAACGTGACGTTGCTGCTGGATGTGATGCGTTCGAATTGAGGGGCGGTCATCGGGCCACATGCAACCATTCGCGCAAGGGCGCAAAGCTGCGCCGGTGCTGGGGCGTCGGGCCCAGGCGGCGCAACAGATCGACATGCTCGGCCGTGCCGTAGCCCTTGTGCGCGGCAAAGCCGTAATCCGGGTACTGCGCGTGGAACGCTTCGCACCAGGCATCGCGATGCACCTTGGCGAGGATGGACGCAGCGGAAATCTCGGGCACCGTCGCGTCCCCCTTCACGATGCAACGCACCGGCACGGCCAGCTGCGGCGGGCGGTTGCCGTCGACCCAGACCTGGGTGGGCTTGAGCCGCAGCGCAGCCACTGCGCGCTGCATGGCCAGCAGGGTCGCGTTGAGAATGTTCAGGCGGTCAATCTCCTCCACGGAAGCTTCTGCCACCGCGACGCACAGCGCCTCGGCGCGGATGCGTTCGGCGAGACGCTCGCGGCGCTTGGCGCTCAGGGTCTTGGAGTCCGCCAATCCGTCCATGCGCTGTCCCGGGTGCAGCATCACCGCCGCGGCAACGACAGGACCGGCCAGCGGGCCGCGGCCAGCCTCGTCGACACCGGCGAGCAGATCGGCATGCGCCGGCACGAACAGGTCCGGCGTGTAGGGCTCAGCGGGCGAGGAGCGGCGCGATCGCATCGGTGGCAAGCTGGGCCGTGTCGGCGCGCAGCTGGTGGTGCAGTTCGATGAATCGTTGCTGCAGGCTCGCAACGGCTCCAGCATCGTCCAGCCAGGCTTGAGCGGCAGCGGCAATCGTCGCCGGCTCGCAGTCGGCCTGCAGGCATTCGGGCACCGCGAAGTCGCGCAGCAGCACATTGGGCAGGCCGACCCAGGGCTGCAGCTGCAACTTCTTCATGCGGCGGTAGTTGGCGTCGCTGACCTTGTAGGCGATCACCATGGGTCGCTTGAACAAGGCCGCCTCCAGGGTCGCCGTGCCGCTGGCCACCAGCGTGAGGTCGCAGGCTGCCAGCACCTCGTGCGAACGACCGTCGACCAGTTGGACCGGCAGATCGCCGACCAGCGTCTCGATCTGTCCGCGCAGCCCCGGCGCCACCGGCAACAGCAGGCGCAGATCGGGGTTCTGGCGCAGCAGCTGGCGGGCGGCGCCGACCAGGGCCGGCAAGATGAAGGCGATCTCGCTGACCCGGCTGCCCGGCAACAGCGAGAGCACACGGCCCGGCTCGGACAGACCGAGCGCCAGTCGCGCCGCGCCACGGTCCGGCTGCTCGGGAATACGCCCGGCCAGCGGGTGGCCGACAAAGCTGGCCGCGACGCCTCCAGCACGCAGGATCTCCGGTTCGAAGGGAAACAGGCAGAGCACGTGATCGGCGGCGGCGCGGATCTTGGCGATGCGTTCCGGCCGCCAGGCCCAGATCGACGGGCAGACGTAGTGCACGGTCTTCAGCCCGGCCTGGCGAAGCCGTTTCTCCAGGCCGAGATTGAAGTCCGGTGCATCGATGCCGACGAACAGCGGCGTGCCCGCCTGGATCAGCCGCGTGCCCAGGCGCCGACGAATCCACAGCAACTCGGGAAGGCGCTTGAGCGCGTCGGAAAAGCCCATCACCGACAGGCGCTCGGCTGGCCACCAGATTTGCTGGCCCTGCGCTTGCAGGCGCGGCCCGCCGATGCCGGCGGCACTGAGACCTGGCCAGCGCTGCTGCATGGCTTCCAGCAGCAAGGCCCCGATCCAATCGCCGGAGGCCTCGCCGGCAACCAGACCGAGCGGGGCGTTCATCAGCGCACGAGACCTCGGGTCGACGCCGCCAGAAAGGCCAGCACCGACGCAATGTCCTCATCGCCGCCCTGCCCGGCCAGCTTGGCGATCTCCGCCTTCGCCTCTTCCAGCGTCAGCCCCTGACGGAACAGCAGCTTGTGCATCTGGCGGATCACCGCGATGCGCTCGGCGCTGAAGCCACGGCGCTTGAGTCCGGTGAGGTTGACGGCGCGGGTGGCCAGCGGGTTGCCGTCGACCACCATGTAGGGCGCGACGTCCTGTGCCACATGGGCTTGGAACCCGATCATCGCGTGCGCGCCAATATGCACGAACTGATGTACGCCGGACAGGCCGCCAATCACCGCCCAGTCACCCACATGCACATGACCGGCCAGCGTCGCGCTGTTGGCCAGCACGCAATGGCTGCCCAGCACCACGTCGTGAGCCAGGTGCACGGTGGCCATGATCCAGTTGTCGGAGCCGACCCGGGTGATGCCTTGTTCCTTGCGCGTGCCGGTGCTGAAGGTGCAGTACTGGAACACCGTGTTGCGGTCGCCAATGACGAGCTCGGTGACCTCGCCGTCATGACTCATGTCCTGCGGCATGCAGCCGATGCTGCTGCTGCCATGGAACAGGTTGTCGCGACCGATCGTCGTGCGGCCCTGGATCACGCAATGCGGCCCGACCCGCGTACCCGCGCCGATGCTGACCTGCGGACCGATGATGGCGTACGGACCGACGACGACGTCGTCGGCCAACTGGGCGGCCGGGTCGACGAGGGCGGTGGCGTGGATCTGCGTCATCAGGCCTCGATGCGGCGCATCGTGCACATCAGCTCAGCTTCGGCGGCGAGTTCGTCACCGACAAAGCAACGCCCGGCGAACTTGTAGATGCCGGCCTTCGCACGGGTCAGCTCGACCTCCATGCGCATCTGGTCTCCCGGCTCGACCGGGCGCTTGAAGCGCGCGGCATCGATGCCGGCGAAGTAAACCACTGACTTGTCGTCGAGCACCGTCTCGGCCGAGTGCAAGGCGAGCAGCGTCGCCGCCTGGGCCAGCGCCTCAAGAATCATCACGCCGGGCATCCCCGGGCGATGCGGGAAATGACCGAGGAACTGGGGCTCGTTGATCGAGACGTTCTTGATCGTAACGATGCGCTGCTTGTCGACGCTGAGCACACGATCCACCAGCAGAATCGGATAGCGGTGCGGCAATCGCTTGAGGATCTCGTGGATGTCCATCATCAGGGTTCTCGGTTCTTGTTTTCCAACGCGCGCACCCGCTCGCGCAGTTTGTTCAGTTGACGCAGCGAAGCGGCGTTCTTTTCCCAGCTCGCGTTGTCGTCGATGGGGAAGAAGCCAGTGTAGGTACCCGGCTTGAGAATGGAACGCGTGACCACCGAGCAGGCGCTGATGTGCACCCCATCTGCCAGCTCCAGGTGGCCGAGGATCTTCGCGTCACCCCCGATCGAGCAGTGCTTGCCGATGCGGGCGCTGCCGGCCACCGCAGCGCAGCCAGCCATCGCCGTGTGGGCGCCGATCCTCACGTTGTGGCCAATGTGGATCAGGTTGTCGAGCTTGACGCCGTCCTCGATGACGGTGTCGTCGAGCGCGCCGCGATCGATCGTGCAGTTGGCGCCGATTTCGACGTCGCTGCCAATGCGCACGCGACCCAACTGCTCGATCTTCACCCAGCGGCCCTCGTGCGGCGCGAAGCCAAAGCCGTCCGCACCGATGACGGTGCCACCGTGCACGATGCAGCGCTCACCGAGCTCGCACATCCTCCCCAACTGCACGCCGGGCGCAAGCCGGCTGCCTGCCCCGACATGGGCGCCCTCCTCGATGACCGTATGCGCGCCGATCACGCTGTCGTCGCCGACAACAGCCCCCGCCTCGACAACGACAAAGGGGCCGAGGCTCACGCGCTGGCCAATCTGAGCCTGTGGCGACACGCAGGCACTGACGTGCTGCTCCACGGGTCGCCCCCTGCGCTCGTTGGCGAGCCACCATTGGCTGAGTCGCGCGTAGTACAGATAAGGCTGTGGCGTGACGATGATTGCCGCCAGCTGCGCTGCCTCCTCGGCCAGCGCCGGCGGCACGATCAGCGCCCCGGCCTTGCTGGCCCGCATCGCCTCACGGTGTTTTTCGCCGGTGACGAAGCTGATGTGCGCGAGCCCCGCGGATGCGAGGCTCGCAAGGCCCTGAAGGGGCAGGTCCGCTGGACCGATCAGCTCGCCACCCAGCTGCTCGACGACCTGAGCAAGCTGGATTCCCATCGCGCTTACTTCTGCGCGTTCAGCAGATCGATCACCTTCTTGGTGATGTCGATCCGAGCGCTGGCATGGATCGCGTCCTGCACGATCAGGTCGTACTTGTCCTGCTCGAAGATTTGCTTGATGACCTTGTTGGCCTTCTCGACTACAGCCTGCAACTCCTCGTTGCGGCGCGCTTGAGCATCTTCCTGGAACTCGCGGCGCTTGCGCTGCAGATCGCGCTCCGATTCGACAAGCTCGCGCTGACGACGGCTCTTCTCGGATTCGGACAGCAACGGCGCGTCCTTCTCCAGCTTCTCGGCGGCTGCCTGCAGCTTGCCGGCGGTGTCGCGCAACTCGCGCTCGCGGCGGCCAAACTCGGCTTCGAGCTTGGCTTGCGCCGCCTTCGCCAGGTTGGACTCGCGCATCACGCGCTCGCTGTTGACAAAACCAATCTTCAGATCCTGAGCGACCGCACCCGTGATGGGCGCCGCGAACGCGGCGGTGATCGCCAGGGTACGAAACAAGGAGCGCAGGTTCATCATCAGAATGCGGTGCCGATCTGGAATTGGAAGCGCTCGATTCTATCGCCGCGGAATTTGCGCAATGGCTGGCCCCAGCTGAGCTTCAAGGGGCCCACGGGTGAGATCCAGGACAAACCAAGTCCGGCCGACGCACGCATGCGGTCGAGGCTGATGTCTTCGTACTTGCTGTCGGTATTCCAGACGTTGCCCGCGTCGGCGAAGGCGAAGATCCGGAACGTCTTGTCGTTACCGCTACCTGGCACCGGGAAATAGAACTCCGAGTTCAGGTTGATGCGCAGATTGCCGCCTGAGCGGGTGCCGAAGTTGTCCGTCGGCCCGAGCGAACCGCCTTCGAAGGCACGGACCGAACCCAGGCCCCCGGCGTAGAAGTTCTTGAACACCGGATAGGGTCGCGATCCCAGACCGGCGCCCCAGCCCAGTTCGCCGTTGACCATCAGACTGAACTTGCTGCTCCACAACGGGATGAAGCGCTGGTACTGGGTGCTGATGCTCGCATAGCGAGCATTTCCCAAGGGGCTCATGGCCAGGCTGAAGCGCTTGAACTCGCCAGCCGTGGGCGACAGCGGATTGTTGCGGCTGGCGTTGGACCAGCCGATCGTCAGCGGGATGGCGACCGAGCTGCGGCCGAAGGATTCGCCGAAGTTGAAGAAACTCGGCGGCACGCCCTTGGTGGTGGTGATGCGGGTGCGCTCATAGCCGCCACCGATGAAGATGCGGTCGTACTCGGCAATCGGCACGCCGAACGTGACGCTGGCACCTTCGCGCGCAAACTCGTAGATCTCGTTGAAGTCGCTCAGCGACTTCGATGTCGTGTAGAAAACATTCACCGTGCGCGAGACGCCATCCTCGGTGAAATACGGATTGGTGCTGCCTAGCACGATCGAGCGGCCGATCGTCGAGGTATTGAGCTCCAGCTCCATCGAATTGCCGGAACCCAGGAAGTTGTCCTGACGCACCGAGCCGACGAACGACACCTTGGTTTGGCTGGAGTAACCGGCGCCGATGCTGATGTTGCCGGTGCTCTGCTCGGTCACGGTGTAAGTGACGTCCACTTGATCGGGCGCTCCGGGCACTTCCGCGGTGTCGACCGTGACTTCCTTGAAGTAACCCAGGCGCTCGACGCGATCACGCGACGCCTTGATCTTGGCGCCGTCGTACCAAGCGCCTTCGAACTGACGCACCTCGCGGCGCACCACCTCGTCACGCGTCTTGCTATTGCCCGCCACCAGCACCCGGCGGACATAGGCCCGGCGCTCAGGGCTGGCGACGATGGTCAGCGCGACCTGTCCGCTGGCGCGATCAATGTCCTGGCGCACTTCGACGAGCGGAAACGGGAAACCGAAGGTGCCGTAGTAGTCGCTGAACGCACGCGTGGTGTTGGCCACCGTCTCGCCCTGGTAGGCAGCACCGGGCTTGATGGCAACCAGCTTGCGGAACTCTTCGATGCGACCGACGAAATTGCCTTCCAGCTTCACCGCGGCCACGGTGTAGGGCTGGCCTTCGTTGACGGTGATGGTGATGCCGATGCGCTGCTTGTCAGGCGAGATCGTGACCTGCGTCGACTCGACGTTGAACTCGAGATAGCCGCGGTTCTGGTAGTGCGATCGCAGCGTCTCGAGATCGGCATTGAGCTTGGCGCGCGAATAGCGGTCGGTCTTCGTGTACCAGGTCAACCAACCGCTGCTGGTCTGCTCCAGCAGACCCAACAGAGCAGACTCGCTGAAGGCCTTGGAGCCGAGGATGCGGATATCGGCAATCCGAGCCGGCTCTCCCTCGACGACGTTGAACGCCACGTTGACGCGGTTGCGCTCTAACGGCGTGATCGTCGTGGTGACCTCGGCGCCGTAAAGCGACTTGGTGAGGTACTGGCGCTTCAGTTCCTGTTCGGCGCGGTCTGCCAGTGCGCGGTCAAAGGGCCGCCCCTCACCGATGCCGACATCCTTCAGCGACTTCGACAGCGCTTCGTTGTCGAACTCCTTCAGCCCAACGAAGCTCACGTTGGCGATGATGGGACGCTCTTCGATGACAACGACAACGGCCTGGCCATCGATCTGGATCCGGACGTCCTTGTAGAGGCCGGTGGCGAACAGTGCGCGCAGCGCGGCAGCGCCCTTCTCGTCGGTGTAGGTGTCGCCGATCCGGAACGGCAGGCTCGCGAACACCGTGCCCGGGTCGGTTCGTTGCAGGCCCTCGACGCGAATGTCCTTCAGCGTGAACGGATCGACAGCCCAAGCCGTCAGGTGCAGCGCGCCCCCAAGGACCAGAGCCAACAACGACGTGTGAATGGACGAGTGACGGCGCGAGCGCGAGCGTTCGGAAGCGAGCATGCAGAGGGGAGCGTGAGAGGGGCGGAGTTTCAGGTCGTGCTGTCGTCGCGACCCGCCTGCGGAGCGGCTACGGATCGCAGCCGGCCCGCGCCCTTGGGATCGATCGATTTCATCTTAACCGAGGGCCTAGTCGGATCAGCTCTGGGCCAGCAAGGCGTCGGCCGCTCGCCGGGTGCGGGCGTCCAGGGCCAACAGCCCGTCAACGCTACGCACCTAATCCGGTTGCGGCAGCACGGTCGATAGGCATTGCTCAACGAGCTCAGCGATGCCGGTGAAACGCAGGCGCCGGTCCAGGAATGCGGCCACGGCGACCTCGTTGGCGGCGTTGAGGACCGCCGTGCTGCCCTCGGCACCACGAAGGGCCTGCCAGGCCAGGCCCAGGCAGGGGAAGCGTCGTAAATCGGGAGCCTCGAACTGCAGCGCACCGGTTTTCAGCAGGTCCAGCGCCGCAGCACCGGACTCCACCCGCTCCGGATAGGAGAGCGCATAGGCAATCGGTACACGCATGTCCGGCGTACCCAACTGCGCGAGCACCGACTGGTCGCGACAGACGACCATCGAATGGACGATGCTTTGCGGGTGGATCAGCACTTGCAGGCGATCAGGCGCCACGTCGAACAACCAGCGCGCCTCGACGACCTCCAGGCCCTTGTTCATCATCGTCGCCGAGTCGACGCTGATCTTTCGGCCCATGACCCAGTTCGGATGCGCACAAGCCTGTTCTGGCGTGACTGCGTGGAGCGACTCCGGATCACGCTGCCGGAACGGGCCACCTGAGGCTGTCAGCACGATGCGATCGATGGTCCGGGGCCAGGCCAAGCGGTCGAGCGGCAAGCACTGAAAGATCGCCGAATGCTCGGAGTCAACCGGCAGCAAGGTCGCGCGCCCCTGAGCGACCGCGTCCATGAAGAACGCACCACCAACGACCAAGGCCTCCTTGTTGGCCAGCATCAGGCGCTTGCCAGCACGCGCAGCGGCCAGGCAGG